>WNGK01005256.1_pt1 | contig 16442 bp, 12 predicted proteins | sample 5400601 | NCBI WGS metagenome assembly WNGK01 (sample SAMN13153376, study PRJNA577476) | soil metagenome | isolation source: 60 cm soil or saprolite under Garry oak tree replicate 1 | place: USA:California | collected 2016-06-15
CCCCCCGCTCCCGCGCTTGGCTGCGACTTCCGCCGGCTTCACGAAGCCGGGAGGCGATGCCGGCGTCGGCCGCGCGCCGGGCCCGCGGAACGGCAGCACACCCGCGGCGGCCCGATGCGGCATGCCGGCGAGCGCGTCGGCCACTGCTCCAGTCTTATCAAAGCCCGTCGCGATGACTGTGATCCGGACCTCGCCATGCATGGCCGGATCGTTCACGGCACCGAAAATGATCTCGGCCTCGTCTCCTGCCGCATCGTGAATGGCTTCGCTGATCTGCGTCACTTCGCCGAGCGTGAGGTCTTCGCCACCCGTGATATTGATGAGTACGCCCGTCGCGCCGGCGATCGAGATGTTGTCGAGCAGCGGGCTCGAGATCGCCTGCTGCGCCGCTTCCATCGCGCGGTTCTCGCCGCGCCCCGTGCCCGTACCCATCAGCGCCGCGCCGCCGTTCTGCATCACGGTGCGGACGTCGGCGAAATCTACATTGACGAGTCCGGTGACGCAGATGAGCGCCGAGATGCCTTGCGTCGCGTGCAGCAGAACTTCGTCGGCCTTTTTCAACGCATCCTGGAACGGAATGCCTTTGCCGACGACGGCGAGCAGCCGCTCGTTGGGTACGACGATCATCGTGTCGACGTGCTTGCGCATCTCGGCGATGCCCATTTCCGCCTGACGCATGCGCTTGCGGCCCTCGAACAGAAACGGCTTCGTCACGATTCCGATCGTCAGCGCGCCCAGGTCCCGTGCGACCTGCGAAATGATGGGCGCCGCGCCGGTCCCGGTGCCGCCTCCCATGCCGCAGGTGACAAACACGAGGTCCGCGCCCTGCAAGGCGTGCAGCACTTCGTCGCGATTCTCTTCGATGGCCTGGCGGCCGATTTCCGGCCGCGCCCCGGCGCCGAGCCCGCGCGTCAGCTTTTTGCCGATCTGGACTTTGACATCGGCTTTGTTGTTGAGGAGCGCCTGAGCATCGGTATTGACCGATATGAACTCGACTCCGCTCACGTGCTCGTCGATCATTCGGTTCAGGGCGTTGCCGCCGCCGCCGCCGACGCCGACGACTTTCATCCGCGCGTTCTGCGTAACGGTTTCTTCGAGTTCGAAGATCATGGTTCTCCCCTAGGGCTCAGAAGAAGTCTTGCAGCCATCGCTTGAGTGGTGCGAACAGCCTCTCAGGACGGGCGCCGAACAACACGCTCGGCGCGGAACCACCCTGCGCATGTTTGCGCGCCGCATACAGCACGAGGCCGACCGGCACGGCGTAGCGCGGCGCCTGCACGCTGTCGACGAGGCCGGAAATCCCCAGCTCGGGGTGCCCAGAGCGCACCGGGACCGCGAAGACTTCGCGCGCCAGCTCGACCATGCCGGGCAGGTGTGCCGTGCCGCCGGAGAGCACGACCCCCGCCGGCAGGCGGCCCGCGCCGTACCCCGCGCGCTCGAATTCGCGGCCCACGAGCTGGAAGATCTCGTCCACACGCTGGTGGATGATGTGCGCCACCAGCTCGCGGGGCGCGGTGCGGGCACCCTGCCCCGGCGTCGACGGCAAGCTCACGACCTCATCCGCGCTCACGAGCGGGGAGTAGGCCGCCCCATGGCGCTCCTTCAAGCGCTCCGCGTCCGACTGCGTCACACCGAGCCCCTGGACGAGATCGCTGGTGACGTGCGAGCCGGCGTACTTGAGCGACGCGAGATGTCGAATCTTTCCTTCATGGAAGATCGCGACGCCTGTCGAGCTGCCACCCACTTCGACGAGGGCGACACCCAGCTCTTTCTCGTCATCGGTCAGCACGGCGTACGACGCCGCGAGCGGCTCGAGCACGACATCGGCCACGCGATAGCCGGCGCGTTGCACGCTCTTGCGGAGGTTCTGCGCCGCCGTCGACTGCGCGGTGACGAGATACATCTCCACCTCGAGTCGCGTGCCGGTCATGCCGACGGGATCCGAGATGCCGTGCTGCTGATCGACGACGTATTCCTGTGGAATGTCGTGCAGCAGCTCGTGATCGCGACCCAGCGACACGGCACGCGCGACCTCGTTGACGCGCGCGACATCCTGCGGGCTGATCTCTTCGGCGCTGACCGCCACGACGCCGGTCGAGCTGCGCGCGGAAACGTGCTCCCCGGCGATCCCGCACGTGACGTCATTGACGCGCGCGCCCGCCATCCGTTCGGCGTCTTTGAGTGCGGCGGCGACGGACCGCATCGTCTCGTCGATGTCGCGCACCATGCCACGGCGCACACCGCTGTTTTTCGCGAGCCCGACGCCGAGGATCTTCGCCAATGGGGAACGCGGCAGGTCGCCCGCGACCTCCGCGATGACCCCGCACGTCTTGGTGCTGCCGAGATCGAGTCCGGCGACGAGGCGGCGCTCGGGCATTAGACGCTGCCCACCCCCGCGGTGCGGCTGCGACGCCGCACCACGATCTGCCCGTCGAAGCGGGCGTCGAGCTCGGCGTAGGAGCGCCGTTTGGCCGCCAGATCTCTCGCCACCAGGACCACCGCCTCGATCACCTCCGGCCCCGCGTCATTGCCGAGCAGCACGCGATGAGCGCCTCCCCCCCCTCTCAATTCGAGGAGCACGGCACTGCCACCACCCGGCGACGCGGTACGCCGCGCGGCGTCGATCGTTTGAAACAGCGCGGGATCGAACGCCTGCACCCGCGCGAGTACGCCGACGACAGCACTATCGCCTGCCGGCACGACCGGTAGATCGAGACCAGTCAAATCGTACGGCAGGGCGCGTCCGTCCGCGTCCACCGGCGCGAGCGCGCCGCGGCCATTCATGGCCAGCGCAACGGGCTCGATCTCGCGCACGATCACCTTGAGCGACCCCGGCGGCCGGCGGCTCACCGTGGCATCGGCAACCCCGTCCAACCCCCGCAGCCGCTCGGCGAGCACGTCTGTGTCATCGAAGACACTCGCGTGCGGCGACAGTCGCAACGCGGCCAGCACCTGATCGGCATCGAGATAGCGGATGCCGACGAGCTCCACCTGCTGCACGCGGAAGAACGCGATGCGGCGCAGCAGGAGCGGCGCGGTCATCCAGGTCGCCATCACGATCATCGCGGCGCCGGCCCACAGCAGCACGCGCCGAGATGCGCGCGGCCACTTCATGCGATGGCTCCCTGCTCGTGGCTCCCGTTTCTCAATATCTGCAGCAACTCGGGCCCAACCCGCGTGACGTCGCCGGCACCGAGTGTAAAGACGACATCGCCTTTGCGCACCGCCCGCGCGACGTGGCTCGTCAATCCCGCCCGATCGCGCACGCCGACCGTCGCCGCGCCGGCGCGTGTCGCGCCGCGCACGACGAGATGATGCGTCACTCCCGGCTGCGGCTGCTCGCGCGCGGCATAGATCGGCGCGACGACGACCATGTCCGCGGCCGCGAGCGCCTGTCCCAACGCTTCGCCGTGTAGCGCCGTGCGCGAAAACAGGTGCGGCTGAAACACCGCGATCAGGCGCCGCCCGGGGAACGCCTGCCGCGCCGCGGCGAGCGTCGCCGCCACTTCCGTCGGATGGTGCGCGTAATCATCCACCACCGTGACGCCACCTGCTTCCCCCAGCCGCTCGAAGCGACGTCCCACGCCGCGGAACTCCGCCAGCGCGCGCGCGCCGGCGAGCATATCGGCGCCGAGCGCCTGTAACACCGCGAGCGCCGCGGCCGCGTTCCGAACGTTGTGCAACCCGGGCACCGCCAGCGCGAGCTCGACCGTCTGCCCGCCCGGCAGCCCAATCGTTGCGCGCGAGCCGCCCGGCTCGAGCCGCACCGCGCGAATGCGCACATCCGCCGTCGCGCCTTGACCGACGCGCCACACCGGCGCCTCCAGCTTCAGCGCGACGCGATCCGCGCCGGCGTCGTCGCCGCCGACGATCACACGCGCCGCGCGTCCCGCAAAGTCCGCGAACGCCTCCTCGAGCGCTTCGATGCTGCCGTAGCACTCGAGGTGATCGGCTTCGACGTTGTTCACCACAGCGACCGTCGGGCGCAGCGACAAAAACGCCTTGTCGTACTCGTCCGCCTCGACAACGAACAATTCGTCGCCGCCAATCCGCGCGTTGCCACCCCATGCAGCGACACGGCCGCCGGCGAGTCCTGTGGGGTTGCGGCCGGCGGCCGTGAGCGCTTCCGTGACCATCACCGTGGTGGTCGTCTTGCCGTGCGTCCCGGCGACCGCCACGAGGGTCGATTTGCCGCCTCCCCCTCCGTTTACCAGGTCTCCCAGCGCGTCGGCGCGACGCACCACCGGGAGGTCTAACGCGCGGGCGCGTTGCAGCTCGGGATGCTCGCGCGGGACCGCCGCCGTCACCACAACTGCGCGCGCCCCATCGACATGACTGGGGTCGTGGCCCTGCCAAACACGAATTCCCAGGGCGGTCAAGTCAGCGACGCCGGCCCCAGAAGTGTCTGAATCACAACCAGTTATGGTTACTCCCCGGTGCCTGGCAATCAACGCCAGGGCGCTCATCCCCGCCCCGGCTATGCCCATGAGGTGAATGGGACGGGGATCCCCGGTTCGAAACAAGGTCATCTGTGGGCAGCTAATATAGGAAATCTACGCGACTTGCGAAAGCTCCAATACCTTCCCGATGATGGTTCGGGCGGCGTTCGGGTGACCCCGTCCCCGGGCACTCTTGGCCAGGGCGTCGAGTCGTTTGTCGTCGTGGACGAGCGGCACGACGGTCTTCGCGAACGCGTCGGGCGTGAACTCCCGCTCGAGAAGCAGGACGCTCGCGCCAGCGCTGGCGAGCGCGCGCGCGTTGTAGGTCTGGTGATCCGCGGCCGCGGTCGGCAGCGGCACGAGGACGCTGGGCTTGCCCCACGCACACAGCTCCGAGACCGTCATCGCGCCGGCGCGCGCGATGACCAGATGCGCGGCGGCGTAGGCCGCGCCGATCGGATCGAAGAAGCCGCGCACGGCCACGCGACCCGGCACGGCGAGTGACGCGTAACGATCGACGTGCACGGAGCCTGTGCCCCATAACAGATTCACGTCGCCGAGCAGGCCGAGCTGCACGACGCGCGCGATCGTCTCGTTCAGCGCGCGCGCGCCCTGACTGCCGCCAAACACCAGCACGGTGCGCCGCTCTGCCGAGAGACCAAACTCCGCGCGGGCCGCATTCGGATCGACCGGCGCCGGAGGCGTGATGGGATTGCCGAACACAAACACCTGCGTGTGTCGGCCCAGTGAGAGACGCAGCCGAGCTTCCGGAAATCCGAGATGCACCTGGCGCGTACCCCGCGCGAGTAATCGCTGCGTGAGCCCCGGAAACGCATTCTGCTCCTGCAGCGCCGTCGGAATGCGCGCACGTTGCGCGCGCCACACGACGGGACCGGCCGCGTATCCCCCCGTGCCGATGACAATCGCGGGCCGTTCGTCCTGTAGCACCTGTCCCGCCGCGCGCCACGCCCGCACCGCGATCAGCGGCCAGCGCGCGTTGCGCCACCAGGCGCGCCGATAGATCGGCTCCATCGGCAGCAGATGAAACCGAAATGGATGGCTCGGAAGAATCTGCGCTTCGATGCCCCGCGCCGCGCCGACTAATACGACGTCGTGTCCCTGTTCGGCGGCAACCCGCGCGAGGGCGAGGGCGGGCATGAGGTGGCCGCCGGTGCCGCCGCCGGCGATGAGCAGCTTCATCGAGAACAATTGCGGAATGCGGATTGCGGATTGCGGAATTTCAAGGCGAGCGTCGAAGCCTTCTCACGCCGCTCGAACCCCACCTTTACATTCCGCAATCCGCATTCCGCAATCCGCATTAGGCTTTCCGGGCTCGCCCAACACTCGCCAGTACACCAGTAGCGGCGAGCGCAACGATCAGGGAGGAGCGCCCATATGACATGAAGGGTAAGGTCACTCCCGTCGCCGGAATCACCGCGAGGCTCACGCCGATATGCAACACGACGCTGAGCCCGATCATCACACTGATTCCGGTGGCGAGCAGCTGCCCGAAGGAGTCCGGCGCATGGCGCGCGATGCGGAACCCCAGCCACACGAACGTGCCGAACAGGAGCGCGATCGCGACCACGCCGACAAACCCCCACTCCTCACCGATCGTCGAGAAAATGAAGTCGGAGTACGCATACGGCAGATAGCCGAGTTTCTGTTGGCCCTGCCCAAACCCCGCGCCGAGCAGCTGGCCCGCGCCGATGCCGGTGAGCGACTGTTGCACCTGCCATGTCGCTTCCGCCGGAGCGGCGCCCGGATTCAAGAACGTCAGCACGCGCGCGAGCCGATATTGCGCCGTCGCGACGGCGCCGAACAGCAGCGGACCGGCCGCGACGCCCAGGGCGAGAAAGTGCCCAATCCTCGCCCCCGCCGTGAACATCACGCTGCCGGCGAGCAGCGCCACGAGCAGGGCCATCGAGAGATGGGGCTCGAGAAAAATCAGCCCGGTCACGGGCACGAGAATGACGACAAACGGCAACACGCCGTTCTTGAAGTCGCGCACCTGCTCGCCCTTTTTGGCGGCGAGCATGGCGCACCACACCACGACCGCGAACTTCGCGAGCTCGGAGGGCTGTAGCGTCAATACGCCGAGGTTCACCCAGCGGCGCGCTCCGTTGATCGTCGGCGTGATGGCATGCGTGAATGGCAGCAGCGGAATAATCAGCAACACCGCCGTGACCCCGAGCAGCGGCCACGCCCAACGTCGCCAGCGATGATAGTCGGTCCGTGCGAACACGATCGCGAGCAAACCGCCGACCGCCGCGCCGACCGCCTGTCGCAGCGCGAAGCTCGCGCCGACCTGACCACCGGCGGTCGTGACGAGACTCGACGCCCCGTATACCGCCGCCAGGCCGAAGACGACCAGCACCGCGGTGACGACGGCGAGTAGCCGTCCTTCCCAGGTCACAGCGCTTCGACTAGTCGCCGGAATGTGGCCCCCCGCTCCTCGTAGTTCTTGAACATGTCGTAGCTCGAGCACGCCGGAGATAGCAGCACCGCATCGCCCGGCTTGGCAGCCCGCCGCGCGCGCGCGACCACGTCTTCGAACGTCGTGCCGCGCTCGAGCGGCACCTTCCCACCGAAATCCTGTTCGACCAGCGGGCCCGCTTCACCGTACGCGATCACCAGCCGGCAGCGATCGGCCAGCAGTCGCACCAGGCTCGTGTACGGCTCGCCCTTGTGCCGGCCGCCGAGCAGCAGCACGAAGGGACGCTGCATGGCGAGCACCGCGACGGTCGTCGCCGCGATGTTCGTGGCCTTCGAATCATTGATCCACAGGACGCCGCCCACTTCGCGCACCGGCTCGAGCCGGTGCGGCAACGGCCGAAACGAGCGCAGCCCCTCCCCGAGCAACCGCGCCGGTACGCCGGCCTCGTGCACCGCCAGCGCCGCCGCCAGCGCGTTCGCGACGTTGTGGTCACCGAGGAGATGGAGCTGATCGCGCGTGATCAGCGATTCCCCATCCAGCCGCAGCACGCGCTGCGGCGCGTCGTACCAGGCATCCGCAGGCTTCGCGAGCGAGAACAACACCCTCCGACCCGGCACCCCGTGCGCGAGGTCCAGCACCAGCTGGTCATCGGCATTGAGCACCCACACATCGTCCGCGCGCGCGTTGCGAAACAGCAGCCGTTTGTCGGCGTAGTACGCCTCCGCCGACGGGTAGCGATCCAGATGATCCGGCGCGAGGTTCGTCAGCACGCCTACGTCGGGGGCGAAATGCGGGCTGTCATGGAGCTGGAACGACGAGACTTCGAGACTGATCCATTGATAGCGCGCGTTCCCCATGGCGAGGTCGGTCACCGGCCGGCCGATGTTTCCCGCCGTCGTCGAGGGCAGGCCGGCCGCGCTGAGCAAGTGGGCCACGAGCGCGGTCGTCGTGGTCTTCCCGTTCGTCCCCGTTATGGCGATGCTGCGCGTGCCCGGTTGTAAGACGGCGAGGGCGCGGAAGCCTACGTCGAGCTCGGAGACGATCTCCACGCCCGCGTGGCGCGCGGCCGCTAACACGGGCGCATCGGGCGGGACGCCGGGGGAAACCACGACGCCGGCGGCGTGCCGGATCTTGTTGAGATCGTGGCGGCCGATGTCCACGTCCACCCACGGGACGCTCTTCAGCGCCTCGGCGGCCTCGCCGGCGTACGGATGATCGGACGCGTCGCTCGCGTAGATCCGCACGCCTTCGCGCGCGAGCAACCGCGCCGCCGCCACGCCGCTCTTGCCGAGCCCGATGATCGCGACGACACTGCCGGGCTTGCGCCAAGCCTCCGGAGCAATTCGTTCCATCACCGGACTTTGAGCGTGGCCAGCGCGATCATCGCGCACAGCACCCCCATGATGTAGAACCGCATGACGACCTGCGGCTCCGCCCAGCCGAGTTTTTCGAAGTGATGATGCAGCGGCGCCATGCGGAAGACCTTGTGGGCGTCGGCGTATTCCTTGCCGTAGCGCCGCTTGCGCCATTTGTAGGTGGTGGTCTGAATCAGGACGGACAGCGTTTCCGCCGCGAACACGGCGCCGGCGATGAGCAAGAGGAACTCGGTCTTGAGCAGAATCGCGACCGTCCCGAGCGCCCCGCCGATCGCCAGGGCGCCGGTATCGCCCATGAACACTTGCGCCGGATGCGCATTGAACCACAAGAATCCCAGCGCGGCCCCCATCAAGGCGCCGCAGAAGATCGTCAGCTCACCCGCGCCGGGGAGATGGAGTACGCCAAGGTATCGCGCGGCGTCCACGCGACCGAACAGATAACAGAAGACCGCGAATGCGCCGACGGCGATGACCGTGAGGCCGGCCGCGAGACCATCGAGCCCGTCCGTCAGGTTTACGGCGTTCGAGCTCGCGGTCGTCACGAACGTCACGAACGCGAGATAGATCGGCCACGGCAGCACCCAGACGATGTACTTGAAGAACGGCAACTGCGTCGCGTTGGGCTCGACACTGTTGGTGAGCGGAAAGAGCAGGATGTAGACGCCCAATCCGATGCCGAACGAGACCTGACCGACGAGCTTCCAGCGCGCGACGAGTCCCTGCGACTGGCCGCGCACGATTTTCAGGTAGTCATCCAAAAAGCCGATCAATCCCATCCACAGGGTCGCCGCGACGGCGACGAGGACGTAACGGCTGTCGAGCCGCGCCCACAGCAAGGTGGGCACGACCGTCGCCAGGATGATGATGAGGCCGCCCATCGTCGGCGTCCCGCGCTTGCCGTGGTGACTCGTCGGCCCCTCGGCGCGCACGATTTGCCCGATGCGGTGCTCGCGCAGCTTCCCGATGATCCAGGGACCGGCGATGAAGGCGAGCAGCAGCGCCGTGACAGTCGCGCCCGCGGCGCGGAACGTGATATAGTTGAAAAGATTGAAGATGATGTGCTTGCGGGCGAGCGGCGCGAGCAAATGATAGAGCATCAGGTCAGGTAGTTGAGGACACGTTCCAAGGCCACTCCCCGTGAAGCCTTCAACAGCACCAACTCGTTGCCGCGCAGCGCCGATTTCAGCTTCGGCCCGAGCGCGTCCGGGTCGGCGGCCGTGATGAGCCGGCCGCCCAGCGCTTCGCGCAGCGACTCGAACACCCGCGCGAACGTGCCGACCGCGGCCACCAGGGCCGGCTTGCGCTGGGCGATCTCGCGGGCCGCTTCGGCGTGCAATCTTGCACTTTCCGGCCCTAACTCCAACATCGTGCCCACCACGACCACCAACGGCCGCCGCTGGCGGCGCGCCAGCCACGCCGCCGTCTGCACCGACCGGCGCAGCGATGCCGGGTTGGCATTATAGGTGTCGTCGATGACGAGGAGGTTGCCGATCTCCCGCACATCGCCACGCCCCCCGGGCAGCAGGACACCCGCCAGCGCGCGCAGCGCGGCGTCGTGATCGACGCCCGCCCGCTGGGCGACCGCGAGAGCGATCCGGGCGTTCTCGAGCTGATGAATCCCCAGCGCCGGTAACGTGATCTTCTCGCCGGAATCCAGCGACACACGGGGGCGGCCGGTCCGGTCGAGATAGCGATCGAGCTGGCTGTCGTCGGTGCTCTTCCCCGGCAGCGCCGCCGGAATCACCTGCGTGCGACGCCGGGCTTCCGGCCACATCGTCTCCGGCCCGGAGCCGAGGATCGCGACCGGCACGCCATCCAGCAGCGACAACTTCTCCGCCATGACGCCCTCCAGCGATCCGAATCCTTCGACGTGCGCATAGCCGATGTTCGTGATGACCGCGATCGTGGGCTCGATGATGTCCCGCAGGCGCGCGATCTCCCCCGGGACGCTCGCGCCCGCCTCGACGACCAGCGCCTCCGTGTCCTCGGGCGCCGCGAGGATCGTGAGCGGCACCCCCACCAGATTGTTGAGGTTTCCCGCGGTCGCGTGCACGCGATAGCGGGCGCCGAGTGCGGCGCGAATCATCTCCTTGGTACTCGTCTTGCCACTCGAGCCCGTGATGGCCACGACCGGCGTCCCCTCGGGCAGCATGCGACGCCGCGCCCGTGCCAAGAGGCCCAACGCCGTGAGGGTGTCCTCGACCTCGAAAAACGGCAGCCCATCGATCTTCGGCGTCCCGCGACGCACCACCGCCGCGGTTGCGCCCCCCGCCTTGGCTTTGTCGAGGAAGTCATGAGCGTCGAACTTCTCGCCCTTCAACGCCACGAAGAGCGTGTCAGGCACCAGGTGCCTGGTGTCCGTGGAGATGGCGGTGAACGTGAGTTTCGCCGGCGCGGGGATCTCGAGCGCCGCAGCAACTTCATCGCTGGTCCACGGCCGTCCGGCCGTCAGGCCGTCAGTCCGTCCTCCCATCAGTTCGCTCCCAAACTGCGCACCACTTCCCGCTCGTCGAACGGCTCCTTGGTCGTGCCGACGACCTGGTAGGTCTCATGCCCTTTGCCGGCGAGCAGGATCGTGTCGCCTTGCCGCGCCAGCTCCAACGCCTGCGCGATCGCGGCGCGTCGATCCACGATGCGATAGTGCTGCCGCCCCGACATTCCCGCTTCGACTTCGTCCAGAATCCGCTCAGGATCCTCGGTGCGCGGATTGTCGGACGTCGCGATCGCGACATCGGCCAGGCGGACGGCGATCTCCCCCATCGGCGCGCGCTTGCCGCGATCGCGGTCCCCGCCCGCGCCGAACACGACGATGACGCGTCCCCCCGGGGGTGTCACGTCGCGCACGGTCTCCAGCGCCCGTTCCAGCGCGTCGGGCGTGTGCGCGTAATCGCGCAGGATGACGCAGGGATCGACCGCGATGCGCTCCATGCGCCCGGGGACCTGCGGCGCGGTCGACAGGCGCTCGGCGACCACCTGCGGCGACACATCGAGGCCGACGGCACAGGCCGCCACGCCCAGCGCGTTCGCGACGTTGAACCGGCCGAGCAACGGCAGCGTCACCGGATGACTCCCCTGTGTCGTGACGAGCGTGAACCGCGCGCCTTTCGCGTCGACGCGCACGTCCCGCGCCGTCACGTCCGCGGCGTGCGCGGTCGCCGAGAAGGTGATGCGTCGCGGCGTACGTGGCAGCCGCGCCCAGGCGGCGTCATCGACGTTGATCACCGCCAGCCCGGCATCCGCCAGGTACCCCACCAGCTTTGACTTGGCTGCGAAATAGGCGTCGAACGTCTCGTGATAATCCAGATGGTCGCGCGTCAGATTCGTGAAGATGGCGGCGCGGAACACCAGCCCTTCCACCCGCCCCTGATCGAGACTGTGCGAGGAAACTTCCATCGCGACGCCACCGGCGCGGCGCTCGAGCAGCGCCGCAAGGGTGGCCTGCAAATCGATCGGACCGGGCGTCGTGAGATTGCCCGCCTCGCTCTCGACCGGCGCGCCCGTCGGATCGAACGCGCCCAACGTGCCGATCGCCCCCATCGGCCAAAGCGTACTCAACACGTGCCGCGCCAGAATGACGGACGTCGTCTTGCCGTTCGTGCCGGTCACGCCGATCAGCTGCAGTCGCGCCGCCGGCCGCCGATACCAGGCCTCGGCGGCGATCGCGGCGGCGCGCCGGCCGTTCCGCACCAGGATCTGCGGAATCGCGGCGGCGACGGAAGAGGGCTGGCGCGACTCGACGAGTACGGCGGCGGCGCCCCGCGCCACCGCATCGGCCACGAACGTGTGACCGTCGAGCACCGCGCCGCGCACGGCGCAGAACAGCATGCCGGGCTCGAGCCGGCGCGCATCGGCGGTGAGCCCGGTGATGTCGGGCAGTGGCGTTCGTCGCTCCGGTGCCTCGACCAGAGCGCCGGCGCGCGCCAGCGCATCCACAATCTCCTGCAGCGATCGACTCACGGACGAGAAATGGAGCTGGGCGGCAGTTCCCCAAACACCGTGACGGTCGTGCCCGCGGCGGCGCCCGCACCGGCGGCGGGCCAGGTGTGATGGACCACACCCCAGCCTTTGACCACGACCTTGAAACCGCGCTGGTGGAGCGCGCGGGCGGCCTCGCGCAGGGGACGGCCCGCGACGTTGGGAACGATCCGGTCCGGCTGCGCGGCCAGCGCGCTGTCGGGGACGTAAGGCCACTGCACGACGTACGGCACCACACCGTCGGGCTCGTCGAGCGGTGCATGCTCGGGCGTGCTGGCGACGTTGGAGAGGCGCGAGCGATCGAGCGCGACGGTGCGGGCGGCCAGCGCCTGCTCGAGCATCGAGCGCGTGACCGGCGCGGCGGTCTGCGCCGCGAAGTAGCTGCCGCGCTGCGGATTGTCGATCTTCATCACGACGACGAGCTGCGGCGCGTCGGCGGGAAACAACGCCGCGAAGGACGCCGTGTACTGCCCGGCGGCATAGCGGCCGCCGACCACGCGCCGCGCCGTGCCGGTCTTCGCGGCGAGCTGGAAGTTAGCCAACGCCGCGCGCTCCCCCGTGCCACCCGGGTCGACGACGCCGCGCAGCAAGTCGCGCAGCCGGGCCGCGACCTGCGGGGACACGACGCGACGTACCGGCTCGGGCCGATGGCGGTAGAGCACCGCGCCATTGGGTTCGCCCCCCCCGCCGCCCCCCTCGCCACCCCCGCCCCCCCGGATTTCGCGAATCAAGGTGGGCTCGAGCAGCACCCCATCATTGGCGATCGCGCCGTACGCGGCGGCGAGCTGGATGGGCGTGACCGCAAGCTCGTAGCCGATGGCGAGACTCGCCGAGCTCGGGCGGGACCACTCGCGCGGCGGCCGCAACCGTCCCGGTGACTCCGCGGGAAAGTTCACGCCGGTCGGCGCGCCGAACCCAAACGCCCGCAGCACACCATACTGTTCATCGGGGTGGAGCCGTGCGGCAAACTTCACGAGCGCGATGTTGCTCGAGACCCGGATCGCGTCCGCCAGCGTGAGCGACGGCAGCGGGTGCTCGTCGGTGACGACGCGGTCCGCCAGGCGGTAGCGCCCCCCTTCCCCCGACACGCGCTCGCCCGGGCGCACGCGATCGTACATGATGAGGGCCGCCGCCGCGAAGATTTTCGCCAGCGATCCGGGCTCGAACGTCTCGGTGAAGGCACTGGGCCGCATGCTGCCGTCGGCGCGGCGCGACGCGACGGCCAGAATTTCCCCGCTCGCGGGATCGAGCATCACGACGTCGCCGCCGTCCGCTTCCATATTATCGATGGCGTCGTCGAGCGCCCGCTGCGCGATCTCCTGCAGCTCGGCATCGATCGTGAGCACGACGTCACTGCCGGCCACCGGCTCGGCAATCACGCGCGCTGGCGACTCGTACTCCCGGCCTGCGCGATCCTTCAGGACGACGGCCGCGCCCGGCGTGCCCGCCAGCAAGGTGTCGAGTAGCCGCTCGAGCCCCCCCCCCCCCCCCCCCCCCCCCCCCCCCCCCCCCCCCCCCCCCCCCCCCCCCCCCCCCAGCACCGGTTCGAGATGGATGCCGCGGACGGTGCGGAGCGGCTGGACCTCCAGCGTCGTGAACGGACCCGCGAACCAGGCGTACCTGCGGTGCAGCGCGCGCTCCACGTCGCGCGGCGCGAGCCGCAGCCGGCGCGCGATGGTCGCGGCGTCGCGCGCCGGATCGCGCAGCTCGTTGGGCGCAATGCCGAGGTGGTAAGTCTCTTGCGTGAGCGCCAGTCCCAGTCCATGACGGTCGTACAGCGTTCCCCGCCGCGCTTCCAACACGACGCGCTCGGTGCGTTGCGCCTTTGCGACCGCCGCGTATTTGCCACCCTCGATGAGCTGCACCTGGGCGGACCGGAGCACCAGCGCGAGGAGCGCGATGCCGAGGCCGATCTCCACGACGCGCAGCCGCACGAGGAGTTTGGCCATTAGCGCTGGCGCGGGTTGGTGGAGGTTGGCGAGTTTGGCGGCGTGGGCGATGTGGGTGAAGGGATGAGGATGATTTCGGTGTCCGCCGGCAACCGCAGGCCCAGACGCTGAGCACGCGGCAACAGGACGGCCCGGCTCTGCGCGAGGCGCACGCGGCGCTCCAGCTCCGCGCGCCGGCCTTCCAGTGCGGCGCGCTCAGCGCGCAAATCGGTGAGCGCGCGCGCCGCATTGAGCGCCGCGGTCTGGCGGGCAATGACCAGCCACAGCGCCGCCAGCAGCGCGACGAGCCAGAACGCGATCCAGTGCCGGCCTCTAAACCTCACCAGCCTCGAGCCTCTCGAACACCCGGAACCGCGCCGATCGCGCGCGGGGGTTGACGGCGATTTCCTCGGGCTCCGGCAGGATCGGTTTTTTGGTGAGCACCAGACCGAGCGGGTGGCCCCGGCAGGTGCACACCGGCTGCCGCGGCGGACAGATGCAGGCGCGCGACCACTCGCGAAACGCGTGCTTGACGACGCGGTCTTCACCGGAGTGATAGGTGATGACGCCCAGCCGGCCCCCCGGGATGAGCGCATCGCGCAGCGCAGGCAACGCGGCCGCAAGGGCATCGATCTCTTCGTTGACGGCGATGCGCAGCGCCTGAAACAAGCGCGCAAAATCAGGGGGGCCCGAGCGGGGTCCCAGCACGGCGCGGATCGCGTTGACGAAATCGTCGCTGACAACAAACGGCGCCCTGAGCCGGCGTCGCACAACTTCTCTGGCGAGCGCGCGCCCGCGGCGCTCGTCCGCATAATCCCTGAACACGGCTGCGAGCCGGTCGACAGGCCAGGAGTTCAGGACGTCACGCGCGGTCAGTGCTTCGTGCTCCCTGCTCCCTGCTCCCATCCGCATATCCAGCGGCGCGCCAGGCCGGAATGTGAAACCGCGCTCGGCGCTGTCGATCTGATGCGAGCTGACGCCGAGGTCGAGGAGGATGCGATCGGGGTTGAACGCGGCAATGGCGGCAAGGGCGGCAGGGGCGGCAAAGGATCCTGCGAGGTACTCCATCCTGGTACTGCCGAGGCGTTGGCGACTGGCGGCGATCGCATCGGGATCCCGATCGATGCCGAGCACGACGGCACCGGCCTCCCGCAGCAGCGTTGCATGGCCGCCGCCGCCCAGCGTCGCGTCGACCGCCCGTTCACTCCCCTCTGCCCACGCGCGTACCGCCGCCGCAAGCACCGGCACATGGTACGGGACGGAACGAGCGTCTGACGTAGCCGTGGGCACGCTCCAAAATAAGAAAACCCCCGCCAAGAAGGGGCGGGGGATTCATGGGTCAACCTTTTCAGAGCGGGACGGAACGGGGCTGACGGGGCTCGAACCCGCGACCTCCGGTGTGACAGACCGGCACTCTAACCAGCTGAGCTACAGCCCCCAACCCCAAGCCCCTTTTCGGAGCGCCGGAATATAGACCCGCGGTCGGGTCAATTCAACGGCGGCCGGCACTTAAACGCGTTTTGCACTGACGGTTTCGCCCGCTCGTATTGGGCGACGAAGCCGAGCATCTGGTCGGCCGTCGGAGGATGGACGCGCCGGCCCAGCTGCAACGCCGTCTTCGTCCGCGCGAGCCGATCGAATACGGCGTGCGCTTCGGGGCAGCGACTCGCGCCCTTCGCCTTCGTCATCGCCTGGTACGGCCCGTTGAGCGTCAGGACCGAGGACAGGCCATACCAGAAGCTCGCGTTGATGCGAACCTGGTGCTTGGGTCCCAGCGTGTCGGCGGGAGTCCTCGGCGTGAACGCAATGATCGTGAGCAGCGAGTCGAGCCAGGTATAGGCCGCGGGATACGCACCGGCCTGGGCCAGCTTGGAGCCGCCAGTCAGCATGAGTACGGTTGCGGCGAGGCGCTGAGTGGAGTCGCTGGATGCAAGTCCCAGCCGCAGCGAGGGCTTGGCCGAATCCACTTTCTGCGCGAACGCGGCGCGCAGCCGGTTCAACGCGGCGGTATCACCCTTGAACCGGTTCGCGGCAGCGGTATCCCACACCGCCGCATCGACGGTCGCCTTCGCAATCTGCAGGCTGGTGCCGACATCGTTGGGCTCGCGTGCCAACGCCTTCTTGTAGTACGCCATCGCCGAGTCGGCACGACCCATGAGCTCGAACGCGCCGGCGCGTGCCCGGATGTAGCTGACGTTGGTCGGGAAGTGCCGGTAGGCGGCCGCCGTGAATTTGTCGAGTGCCGCGGTGTCCATCGCCTGCTGTGCCGCGCCGATTGCCGGTTTCA
>WNGK01003735.1_pt1 | contig 16440 bp, 9 predicted proteins | sample 5400601 | NCBI WGS metagenome assembly WNGK01 (sample SAMN13153376, study PRJNA577476) | soil metagenome | isolation source: 60 cm soil or saprolite under Garry oak tree replicate 1 | place: USA:California | collected 2016-06-15
CTATAGAAGATAATATCCATCTTCTCCACGATCTCCTCTGGTAGGCTAGAAAACTGTATTTTGTTGCCAGTTGGGAGTAGAACTCGCAAGGCGCCATTCTCAAGCGCCATCTGGAGTACCTCTGTGATAGAGGGAAGTGCCTTAATATTGCCTTGAATGGTAAGATCTCCCAATACCAGTGTTCCTGCCTGTATCCGTCGCTGCCCAAGGGCAGAGAGCATGGCCACCAGAAATGCGACACCGCAAGCACACTCAACATGGCCTCCCGAGAGATCAATCGCCTCTGCAACCAGGTCCTTCTGTGCTAGCGCAGGTGCCAGTCCCAAACGATCCTGTATCACTTTGAGGTAGCTCCAGGCGCGATTGAGCGACTCCTTGAGGCCATGCTCCATACCCGCTGGTGTGCGCAATTTAGTTGTCCCTACCGTGAGCGTCACCTCGAGCCGATAGATTGCAACGTGACTCTCGCCATCGGCTGTCGCGGTGTAGACAGTACCTGGAGGCAATGGATCCTGAGAGATGACTCCTTTCCCTCCCTGCTCAGGAACGCCAACGGTTCGCTCAATCCCATCTGTCAGATCAATGTAGGAGAAGCTCGTCTTATAGAACTCAAAAGCGCCACGTTTCTTCAACTGCTCCTTGATACGGCGCCGACCTTCCAGCGCGAGCTCCAGGTACTCTTGTAACTCTTCAGAGGTGGGGGTTCCATCGGGATGAAGAATTTTCAGCAAGCCACTGACCGTTTTGCGCACTGCCGTGGCATCACGCCCTTCGACATGCGAACCCAAGCGAAACCGCTGGTCGAGTGCATCATACCGGTTTTGCTTACGCAGTGCCCTGAATGCTTCCGAGAGGTAATCGGTGACAAAGCCGTAGTTCGTGCTCAGGAGAGCCTTGGAGGTCTTTGGAATCTCCCAGCCGGGCAAGTAAAAATGAAGACGGTCCATGACCGCCAAATCGAATTCCTTCGGGAGCGGCTGGAAGAGGTCCGTAGCAGCATTTTGGACGAGCGTTTCCACACTCTGGTTCAGATTTCCCACAAATACTAGCGCTGCATCGGCGAGCACCTGCGTAATGCCGCGGCTGAACCGGCCATTCGCCATGTAATCCTTCATGATCTGAATAGTATCGGGGTCCTGGACCTTCATTCCCCCAACTTCATCGAAGGCAACGACATCCCAATGACCGACCAGCCCGACCTGACGGCGCGCATTATTGTAGAAGAGATTGGCACTACTGGCTTTTCCGCCAGAGATCAGGATGCCATATGGTGACATCTCACTAAATACGTAGCTCTTGCCCGTTCCGCGGGGTCCCAGCTCAATAAAGTTGAAGTTCTTCTCAACGAAAGGGAGAAAGCGTGCAAGGAGGAGCAGCTTGAGTCGTCGTTCCATCTGCGTCGGCTCTAGACCAGCGCTGCGTACTAAAGCGTCTATCCATTGATCCGTCGTGAATGCGCGACGTCCTTCACAGAACTCTTCAAAGTCAAAGCGGGCAAGTTGGATGGGACGCAATTCTGTGATGTAGAATGGGCTGCCCTTACTTTTGCCCCGCTGTTCATCATCGTCATCACCCTCGTTGCGGTACTCTAGATCAACAATCGCCCAGATGCCCCCCTCTAAGAGGCGATCATAACTGCGATAGAAGCGCTCACCCACGTGGATGCGGTTGTAGCTGAAGTGATCCATCGCCGCCCAGTATTTTCCTTCGCTTGGCAAAAAGCGCACTTCTATCCGATCAATGAAACGGTATTTGCCAAGCTGTTCCACCAGCGATTGCGCTTTATTGGCTTCGTCGTGCCGAAAGTAGTTTCGATGAAGTGTATCTTTCACGGCTTCAATGCCGAGACGGATCTCTTCAGGATCATCAGACGCACAGTATCGTCCGAGAAGGTACTCGAGCACGTAGCTGGGGACGTTCTCTCCTCCCTTGATCTGGTGAAGTAGATCTTTACGCACGACCTTACCCGCATAGACAGTCGTGAGGAGACTATCAAGAGGATCAAATTCTGACACGTTTAATTCATCCTTGCATTTTTGAGCGACAGGCGTGCAAGAACTGCTCCTGTACGTGGGTCGATCGCTCGCACTTCAACGCGTGAGCCTTGAAAATCTGGATCGATGATGAGTGGCACCTGGGTCTCCACCCCGCTTTGTAATTTGATTTCGCCTGTGATGGGGTCACGGGCGTCGCAGTCACCTGCCTGACCGACAGACTGTGCCTTTGGACCAGGGCCATCAAAAACATCTAGACGTATCGGGAGCGAGGGTGTGAATAAGGACATGAGCGTGATCTTCAGCCCTACAACAGAACTTGTGAAACGATCGCTGCGGTAGGTTATGGCTACTTGCTCGTCCCCTATAGTCGTTTGTGCCTTCGAGAGATATGCTGTTACCACAGGAATAATGCACTCCTGGAGCGAAAGCCCTTCGTGGAAATAGCCGGCAGTATGCCAAAACGTCTTGAAGTCCGTTGCGGCAACATACTCCATAACTGGCCCAACAACACCCATATGCTGTGCCTGGAGATACAACATGCCTGGATTGGCGACCTGCGACTGCCCCAGCAGCGAGCGGCGAGTTTTAAGGAGCCACGTGCCAGTTGGGATTGTCAGAACATCGCCTGCTAGTATTTCTGGCATGAGCATATGACCGTGATCGGCTGCAAACACGAGTGTTTGAAAGCCGATGCTGGCCAGCCGGATAGCAGCAGTGCGCAGTTCGCTAATTACTTCACTCATTACCCGGCGTGCGCGATACAAGCTCGGTCCCTCACCTAACGCATCGATGTCCTGTGTACGTACAACCAAAAGGTCAGCTTGCCCAATGCGCTTCCCAAGCGTTTTCTGGGGCATCGAGAGGAGATCTTCCATCGTAGAGTCCAGGTAGCGATCCCCGTATCGCTCTGCGAGCAAGGCTTTCCGCTCATTTACTCCAGGCAGCGGTGTCCCTCCTACGGTTGGTACGAGTTCGCTACGATGCTCCACGAAGGTGTAGGCCCCATCTGCACCTGGCAGCAGAGCTGCCATGCCGCATGGCGTGGTTGTGGGCAGCACCGTGACAGCGCTTTCTATGCTGATGGATCCAAGATCTTGTAACGCTTCGGCGAGATCCCGGCCCATCTCATAGCGCAGACTATCCACCAGAAAATAGGCGATTTTGTGCCGCAGCGCTAATTCGGGGGTAACGTGGCTATCAAAGGTTTGTGTTTGTCGACGCATCCCCTCTGGTGGCCAACCCTCTCGTTGGACAGCAGTTTGAAAGGCAGTCTGCACACGCCGTACTACAGTACGATAAAGTAAGCGGCATCGCTGAACCAGCGGTTCAACCGAGTCATCATGAGCGCATTGAGCAACAGCGTACTCATACAGCCGCTGGGCGCGGTCGAGTTTCCAAAGGCCATCCGCTGCTACATACACCTCCACCAGTGATCTGCTATCGTTCGCCAGCGTATATGACTGGGCATGAGCAGCCAGCTCTAGAAACGTGACACAGCGTTGCACTACCTGCCAGAGCAATGCTCGCTCCGGGTCGCGACGCCACACTGATCGCTCATCGGCTGCAAGCAGAGATCGAGCGGAAGTGAGGTCACCATCTGTAGCAGTTCGCACGAGACCTTGCAAGCGTAGACGCTCCTGGCTGGAGAACGTATCACGTGACCCCAGAGAGAGCGTTTGCTTGAGCATATTTGGTAAACGCAGATCGCGCTCAACCTGGCTAGCAAGCTGCAAGTAGACTTCCCGGCCAGCATCACTTTCGCGCAGACGGTCGCATACGTCGAATATCCGTTGGCGATACGTTAACTCTGCATGTGGCACAGTGGCAAGCGCCTCTGGTAGGCCACTAGGGAGATCGAACGCCAATTCACTCACGAGGAGATAGGTAGCCAAGCGATTGCGCATAGAGGGCCAGGATTCAGTAGGGTTTGGTGATAATCCGAACTCAGTCTGGATCAGCCGCCCAAGCTCAGCTAGCGCGCCGGGAAGTCGCTCCAATTTCTCGGCGCTATCTGATACGCTGAGCGCAGCAACAACGACCTCCACTGGCGATTCCACGCCTAGCACCTGACGTACAAGCGGGTACTGAGCGCTGCTCGGCAACGTATCCAGGAGAGCCAGTGTCGGACGGCTTTCTCTAAAGAGGCGAGCGATCCCCTCGGCACGGTCCGGAAGCGCCAACTGAGCGAGCGATGGGAGATGTTCACCCTCCTGATCTCCGAAGACAGTGCCACAGCGTGAGAAGCCCTCGAATGGATCCTGCTGCTGCTCCTCCGGTGTAGCTCCACGAGCAGCGGGGATATAGATCAGCAGATTATTCCTTGCTTCCGGCGATCCATCACCTTCATTCAGCAGTCGGTATGCGGCTTCAGCTGCACGCCGGGCACGCAGTCTGGAGTCTATAGCCGAAACAATCACACATCCTTGCAGTGCTAGTTGGTTGATAAACTCAGAGAATGCCCCCTCAGGATCGTACCAGACGACGACGCGATGCTCATCGAGCAGATCATGAATGAGGTTGCGAACGAATGCTGATACTGGGCCAATTCCATCAGTCCTAGTCACTCCTCATCCTCCTTGTCCGGAACTGCTTTTCGGCTACGCTTTCTCTGTGCCATGGTTGGCTGCTCCAGGTAGAGATGCTCCAGGTCATGTGCTATTGCGATCGAGCGATCTGCTCGGCACTTCTCACGAACACGATCCGGCCAGATCGTGTAGGCCAGATGTGCCCAGTCATACTCACCGCGCTGCAACTTCTCCCAGCACGCTTTAGTATCTTTAGCCCACTTTGGTAAACGAAAGAGCCGATGGAGCGGCGCGGCATTGATAATGACGCCATCATTGAGATCCGGACGATAAGGGAGCGCCGCTACTCGTAGCAGTTCCGCACGGAAGTCCTGCAGCTCGGCAAGGAAAGTACGGACATACTCGACTTCCTCACGCAGTCGTGTCGCCTCACGTCCTGTGACTCCAGTAAGTCGCCTCTCCAGTTCACCAATCTTGCGTTGTATTTCGGTAATCTTTGGCTCAACATATCGGTTCACAGCAGTGAAGAGCGTATCCGATGTGAGCCGGTGGTAGTAGATCCACAGCGTATACGAGCCAGAAGCAGTCGAAAGTGGCCAGTAGATAGGTGCCTGACGCCGGCTTTTAGAGTAACGTTTGAGATGATGAGCAAAGAAACCTGCCTGCCAACGGAAGTACTCACGTAGATCTCTTACGCCCAGGATTGCGCTTGCTTCCCGCTCGATAGCCTCGGACATCGCTCCATCCTCACTTGGCCATAGTACTGCTAGCACGTCGCGGACACGACGAACAATATCAGCCAAATGGTCAATATCATCCACGAGGATACCATTCCATGCCACAGTGATTGGATACTGCGTGAACTGAATCTCCGACTGCTGCACTATACCTACTGGTGGCAAGGTGGTGACATCTGCATTTGGACGCATACGTAACCACTCCTCGCCCACTATATGATCTTTCGTTGCAGGTAGGCCATCATTATCTGTGAGCATACCATGCGAGCAAACCGGAAGCGGAGCAAAGGGATCAGGCAACTCAGGAGCACTACGTTCGGCAGTGGCAAAACGGATATCCCAACAGCCATAAGCACACCCAAGAGCATAGGAAAGCAGATTGGCAACAAGACTATGCGCATCCGCACTAACAACATCTATTACTTTACTGCCTTCTTCATTATCGACCTCTTCGATTGTGTCCTCTATCTCCTGCCCTCGATCATCCAAAGTATCTTCTAAGGCTCGTCGATCTTGATCGTCGATTCCATAGAGACGAAATGCGATTTCATCAATTTCACGCTGATATTCATTAAGTTGTTGCTCTGCAAAAAATAAGCGCCTTTCCCATAGTGTTATGCCTTCAGAAAGTGTTTTATGGCTATCTAACAAGAGTTCCGGTAAAAGAAATATATGGCTTGTCTCATTAGCCTTGTCCAAATAGCGCTTTCTATCCAGGCAAGCTAGTGCCAGATGTCTTAAATTAGCTTTATCGACGTCTGAAAGTTTGGGAATTGGAGTGTGTTGAACTGCACCAACTTCAAAATTCCATCCAGATATCAAACGGAGGAGGATCGTAAAAATGGAGCTGCTGAGTAATGCTAGATAGGATAAAAGATCATTTTCATTGGCTACAAACGCAGTTGCTCCTACATGCGCAAAAATACAACCGGCGTTTAGTGGTCTTGGCTTGAAAGTAAAGCGATTCTTGATAGGCCAGGTCAAGCCTGGGCGAAATTGGAAATCGATATTACGTAGATAGGAGAAAGCCTTTCCTGTCTGAAGATCTTTGAAATTTTTCATCTCTTCTGCATCTCGTTCCCAATTTACCACCAAATGTATATCAGCATAGTACGGAGAGTAGCTTCCTCCTTTCGCGAATGGTATCCATCGCTTGCCCTTAAATGTTTGGTTCTGATATTCCTCAGGGGTTGTCTCAGATGTGCCCGTCACTGTCATGTCCGATCTTATTTCCCACCATAATCGTACAAACCGGAAGTCATCACTAGACGTGATGCCCTTTTTCGCAGTTCGCCCTTCGCCTTCGAATGCAGGTAGCCTACCGAATGTCCCCTTAATCTGCTGGCTTGCCCAATAAGCAAAGGTAGAACCAGGCATCTGAGCAAATGACAAAGGATTTACTACATACACAACGGATTTTAAAGTCTGCCCCTCTCGTATCTCGCTTATCACATCAATAAGCTCACCAGGCTTATCCTCACAAGTTAAGAGTCGCAGAAACAACGCTTCGCTCATTGCTTCGCCTCCAGACAATACGCTGCTGTTTCAACCATTGCTGCGTCAAGAACACCATAACCCAGGTCAGCAAAAACAGTTGGCCTTGCTTCTTTCAAAAGAATTTCCTCGCGCCACCTGCGAAATGACGAGAGGAAAAAGCCCGTCCGCGAGGTAATAGCTCCCAGCATACCTCCAGACACGAGTATGCATAATCCGCGCTCGACAAAGGCAGCATAGATGTCTTTTTTTGTGCGTGAGTACATATATTCAATGGAGGACTTCGATGGCTTACTCGGTTCACCAAATGGTGGATTCATCAGCACAATATCGAAGCGGTTGCGACAGAGATCAATGAAAGCGAAGCCCTGAGCTACGTCCTCTGCAAAGAGCCGTCTCTGGATCAAAGAGCCGTTATGGTTCTTGCTGGCATAGTCACGCAAAGCCGTTAAGAGTTTCCTTTCTGCCTGCTCCCAGAAAGCACGCTCATCGCTCGCAGGGATAGTCAGGCGCATTTGCACTGGCAGCTCTGAGTGCAAGATAGAGAGTTGCATGGGAGGAGTATCCACAAGCGCCTGTTCTCGCGCCTCACTTAGCGCGGTTTCAATTTCCTCTTCAATCTTTAAAAGCGATCCAGCTTCGCCTGCAAGTTGCATTTTCCCCCATATTGTACGCATGAGTGGCTGAAGCCTTGGGTCAACGTGTTCTTTCAGGTACTCTTCGAGCATCTCGCGCTCACCGGGCATCGGCTCAGCACAAACAATATTGCTTTTGGTGATCGGTGATCGCTCTGCTGCCTGCAATCCAAGCTGTTGGTATCTCCGCTGGGCACGGAGCCAGAGTGCCAAAGCGGCAATTTGACAAGCGCGCGGATCAATATCTATCCCATAGAGGTTATGACGAAGGATCAACCCCGGCACAGCCTGGCGAAGCGCATCTATATCCTTATAGTCATTTCGCAACCGTGTGCCAGTGACCGCTGAGATCGGACTATCACTATCTTCCCATGCCTCTTCGTAGATCTTCTCTAATAGATCAAAAGCGTAAAGCAGGAAATGACCACTGCCGCAGGCCGGGTCTAAGATCTTGAGGTCGCGGGGGTCCTTCTTTGCCCGGAAAGGGATGAAGGCTGGCCGGTTGAGGAGTTCCTTCGGACTGAAGGCTTCCTCAGATTCAACAGGCAATGGAGCTTCTTCACCATCTTGCAGGAATATCTCAACAGGACGGCGGACCAGATAGCGACACTGATCGCTGAGATGTGTGTTTCCATGTCGCATCTCGTACCAGAGGCGACCGAGCGTATTGTCAGTCAAGAACTCCACCACATACCGCGGGGTGAAAAACTGATTGCGCACAGCCAACTCGCGGCTGTTCCGTGGTACCTGAGCTTCACGCATCTTCTTCCGTTCGTCTGGGTCGTTATAGTACTGGTAGACCCAGCCAATCGCTTCATCTTCCTTCCAGAGATGTGCCAGGCTTGCATCATTGAGCAAAATCAGCACATCTTCTAAACAACGTTCGCTTGGGAAGATGCGCGATTCTGGCGTCGTCCGGTCAAAGAGTATCGGCAGATCGAGCGCCAGTTCATCATAGAGGCACTCCAAGTAGGCGCGGTAGGTCTCGGCACGATTCCCCAACGCATCCCTGGCGACCCGTTCATAGATTTGGAACCCATCTGATGCGAGCCCACGACCCACCGCCTGCACAATGAGCCCGCGTTCCTCTGCCATGCGCAGCGCTACCAACCGGTTTAAGGTGGTGAAGCCGATCTCGCGCGCAAGACGATCATAGGCGGCCTGGCGGCGTGCCACTTCCGGGCCATTTTCTAACGCCACAAAGTGCTCCAGCAAGCTACGCAGTTCTCTTCCTGCAACACGCTCCAGTTCTGAGAGCCCGGCAATTTGACCAAGATCCAGCGCGCAGCCATCCTCCTGGAAGCCAAGCCGGCGAAGTTGATCCATGACATCAAACTTAAGGAGCTCACGGACCTGGCCAACCATGCGCGCAAGTGCATTTCGTGTCGTGCGATCAAAGCTCATCTTTGTATCCTAATTCGTATAGGTATTCCCGCTGCTAGTGCTTCGGCGATTGCTGTTCGAAGGGCGTTTAGCCATTCCTCGAGATCATCTTTCGTACTGATCAAAGCAGGCTGAGCTATAGCTGATAGTTCCAAATCGACGGGGTTAATCAATTCTGGCGCTTCACGAATCACCTTTGGAATGCGCCTTACTACTTCCCTTTTTAACTGGCTCAGGAGGTCAGAAATGGCAGTCTGACGTACGAGCAAAAGTTGAAGCTGCCTGATCTCCTGCCCCTCCTCTGGATGTACCGGAAGTGCATTCACCAGGCGAGCACCGATCTCTTGCCGATCCTCATCTGCGATCTTGAGCCATTCCGGCAGCGCTTCCAACACCTCTCGTGCGCTGATCAGACTGGCCTCATAGTCACCATGGCGCTCGCAGTAGATCTGAATTGCGCGGTCGCGCACCGCGCGTACGACGCCGCGCAGGTCTGCAAGGCGCGTATAGAAGGTATCTGATTTGAGCACATCGGCAAGCATATTCTGTTCGCTCTGATCTACGAGCGATACACTAGGGAAGAGTTGGCTAAGATCGTCGGCTTCGCGGATTACATCACGAGCACTACTCACATCCTTTTCCGCACCCTCGGCTAGAGATTTACTCACCCGCTTTGCCCAGTCCATGTCTTCGGGAAATGAGCACTCGACGGCTCCCAGTAGCGAGATAGCAGCAGCACCCTCCTGTTTGAGGAGATCACGGCCAGTCTCATAGAGGTTTTGTGCTCGATTGGCTCCCGCAAGCTGCAAGAGGCGTAGTTGCTCGGCAAGTGGAGCGAGCAGCTCAAGACGAGAAGGCAAATGCTCACGTACAGCCCTACTGATATGATCTTCAAGCGGCAGGACCTGCACACCGAAGAGCTTCTCAAGCCGCGTAGCCGCACGGTCGAGCATCGCGTTTGATGGGCGGCTATCACGGAGCTCTACACCGATACGTCCGAACGATTGGGTATTACGCACAGCCTCAATCGCCGCTGACCCTGACGTCTTCACCTCGCCGCTACTCGTGTGGAAGATCACCTCCCCTGCCAGGAGAAGTGCGGCGAAGACATAGCGAGTGGCATCTTTAGACCAGCCATAGGGAGCGGCAGCGAAAAGATCCTGGATAGCGTTGCCCTGGAGACGCGTCGTACCAGAGTGGTTGAGCTTCTCACGGAACACGCGGAGCGCTTCTGCCAAGGCAGGGTGTTGGGTATCAACGTGCGGACGCCCGCCGCTCGTGCTGACGAAGCCCAAGGGATCCGCCTCTTTCGGCATGCGATCAATGCGCTCCACCCCCAGGAACTTCGCCGCTAGATCAGTGCCCGGTCGAATGTTCACGAGGTGAAAATAAGGATAAATCTTACCTGCTGCCTCCTGGAGGACTTTGCGTGCCGCGGCATCAATCGTCTGGCCAGCAACTGATGCCGCAGTTGGATTGCCACGGAAGATCAGTGTCCCTTCCAATAACGCCTGACGAAACAGGGTCCGTACACGCTCCTCATTGCTTGTAGCAGCGGCTCGCTCTGAACGTACGAACTGAGCAATATCTTTATCAGCCTGAGACTCGGCAGTCTCATTGACCACCTTACGCGATCGAATGACCTCAACGAGCAAATCATCCACCGCCGGATCAGGACGGATGAGCCAGGCAATGGTGGATTTCCACTCAGTGTGCCCGGTCGTTTCAGTGAGAAGGAGCGTGCGCCGCTCATCCCAACTGCTGCTGTCCGTGACCTCCAAACGGAACTGGACCTCCTCATCCTCGCCGGTGATCGGAACAGTGCCCAGCCGAACACCGGCTCTGACCGTCTTTGCACCTTCGAGTGTCGCTGATGGCAGCGGATCGAAGAGGCTACGCAGTAGCTGGCTACGCAATTGGCTCAGCTCGCCCCTGGTCGGAATGTAGCCATTGCGCTTGTCGCGGATCGGCTTTACTCCTTCGCTCAAGAAGGTAAAACCCCCGCTTTGCGGATCATCTACTAATCCCACCTCTTTTGCCTCGAGGAGACGCTGCAGCGCAGCGCGAACAGCATCAACATGCGGCACATCACCAATATGCTGGTAGAGGAGGGCAGCAATATTCTCCTCAGTGCGAGGAAAATTCTCAATGGGCTGAAGCGTACCGACCGCTTTGGCGACACGGAGTGCAAGACCATCATCGGATAACGCTCTGGCTGCTCTATCTACACCAGTGATTACATGTGGCAAGACCTTGCCAATATCGGCACGAAGGGTATCGAAGAACTGATCGGCAGTTGCAAGATGACTAAGAGGCATATCCGCCAGAAGCGGCGTACCGGCAGGCAGGACCTTGCTGGCATCAACGAGTAAATCCTGAATCACCCGAATTGCTGAACGCAGGCCAATACCACCCGTCGAGCGCGCAAGTGTTCGTACGAGTTCCATGAGTAAATCAAAATGCTGGGGAAGGAAAGGATAGAGCCGCACGAATGTTTCTTCATCAGGATCGCCCTTAAACAGGGAGGTACCAGTCAGGCGAGTATTGGCTGCCAGTGCCTGGCCGTGCTGGCGAAAGAGTCCTGCAAGCACAGCTTCACCCTCTGCAGATTTCGTCAGCAACCGCTTCCAGGTGATCTCACGAATGTCTCGTGCATCAAGTTCCAGCGAGATTGGGAAGCGATCGCGCAATTTTGTCAATTCAGCTGAGTTATAGGCTGCTCGTTCGAGAATTTCAGTGAGTGTCTGCTGTCCGGTGGCCACTATCCACACCCGACCCTGCCCGAGTTCTTTGAAACTGCGTGCTAACCCATCCAGATTCAAGATAAGCTCACCCCGGGGTGCTACATATTGGCCAGCTTCATCGATGAGAAAGAGGACGTTCTGGCGACCGGTCTTGCGCCGAATCAGATCGAGGATCTCGTGAGCCCGATCACGAACATCAACAGCCAACGAAAAACGCAGACTGCGGAAAGCTCCAGGTGTAGAGAATTCTTGAGGAAAGAACTGGGGAACGATTTGGTCGGCCTTAGCTATACCGAGTAGGGGATCGTTATGATCTGTTTCCCAATCGGTATCAAACTGAGTTTTGTAGGCCTGGCGAAATGCATCCAAACGCCCTTCACGATCCAATTGAAGCTCCAGCTGGGCAAGTTTCTCTTCTTTGGAATAACCAGCCCATTGGAGTATTTTCCAGTAGAGCACTGTCGACACAGTAGCGATGGAAGAAGATGCCAATTGTTCGGCACCGAGATCTAGCATAATCACGGCTACTGGATACTTTGCTGCAAGCGTCTTGAGCTCTTGGCGCACATCAGGCGCACTAATGCGCTCGGCCAGCAGATCCAGGAAAGGACGGCCATCCACCACTCGCGCAGGATCAAGAGCAAACCCCAGGTACTTGGTGAAGGAACTCTTGCCGGAACCGTAGAAACCGGAGACCCACATGCCCGTCTCGACTACCTGACCAGTTCGGACACCGGCCCCAAAAACCTCCAGGAAACGGCGCAAATTTCGTTCGACGTTTTCTGTGACCTCGTATTCTTCTACTTCTGCCAGGAGTCGCTTAGCATCAGTAGCATAGTAATCGATTACCTTCTCAATCGGCCGATCGATAGGTCGGCGGGTTGAGAAAAGCGAGCGAATTGGTGACGTCCCAACAGTAATCATGGTAAGCCCCCAATAATTGTCGCTCGATAATTGCCGTCCTCTGGATACAGATCCAGGAAGTGCAGTCCGAACTGGCCAGACCTACGGCCCGGATAGAAGACCACCGTTGGTACTTTGATCCGGTCGTGCAACGCACTTTCCAGGATTCGTACACGGAAGTACGGATGGAGCATCTCTGTCTCTGTAAGGAACACGACAGTGTTGGGTTGTTCTACTCCGATGACGTCGGCAACCTTACCAATCAAGTTATTGCCAGTGCTAAGGACATTTCGGATCGCGTCATTCACCTGCTCCTGATCCACATCGTGTTCAACTTCCAGCCATGCCTCCCAGCGCTGGGAGGCATCAATGAGATCCCAGAGCAAGTCGGAGAAGGAGACGCGTATAACCTCCATTCCTGCGTTTCGCAGTTGCGCAGACCAGATGAGGATGTGCCGTTTGATTTCCAGTGTTTCCTCTGGAGGATAAACCAGGTAGTAAAACGGATCACTGCGAGAGGCGCTTAGCGCTCCCGGTTCGTGTAGGTGACCAACGAGTTGCTGAAATGCATCATCTAGCGATGGCATGGACTGCATCCTCCATACTTTGGAACTTCCATGTGATACGCACAACCTGACCGGCACGCTGAATGATGAACCAGCCATCGCTGGCAAGGACCTCCAGTCGATTCCAAACATCCTCGGCCTGAAGACCAAACAGCGCCCAAGCACTGTGTTCGGCAAGCGAAGAATCTGTAATACCGTTAGCATGGAGCAGGTAGGACATATACACGATAGTTCCATCCGCTGGGCGGTACGGTGCGACTTCGCAGACCGAGATTTTGATCAGGTGAAACAGTCCAAAATCTGTGAGTGTATTCAGTACACGGGCTGCCATATCTCGCTTGATCGCCGACGACCATGGCGAACGAATCCGACCATCTTGCTCTGCTTCCAGAATAAGGTGGCGTACATCCTGAGGAGTGAAAGTAATACGTCCTTCGCGTACAGCAGGCCAATAATGGAGCACAGTAAAATCGCGCAGGAGATCATCTTGTAGCGCAGTATAGTAAAAGACCAGATCACTAAAGATCTGGCGAGGGGCATCTTTCACCACAAGATAGCGCAGATGACGAGCTGGCGCATCCGATGGCATGAGGAATCGCGTAGTAAATACACGGACGATATCCGAGACACGACGAGCGGTGGCCCTCCCAAGTAAATCTCCTCGCAGCACACGCTCAGTAAGAGCAGCAAAGGGCTCACCTGGCTGCCAAGCCAGAAGGAGAATCCGTGTCTCCTCTAAAAGAGCTCCACCCCTCGATAGGGCCTGAGTATAGGTTACGCCGCTATTTGCATCAGAAGGTACGATCATGGCTGCCCCTCTTCGAGATAGGGATAAACGTTCCAAGCACCTCTGAAAGCGCTAAGATATGCTGCGCACATGCGTTGGATGGGGCGGTTGCTTCTAAGCTCACCTGTCGTTCCGCACCGAATTGGTCCCGGTGCCATAGAAAGATTCTCGTTGCCTGCGAGGTTACTCAATGCGCCCAAAATTTGCTCGACTCCATCTAGGGCTGCTGTTGTTTGTAGAAGGTCCTTCATCGTTGGCAGTTGAAGCTGGTCATGAATAGCTGCCTCATAAGCGCTAGGGAGACGAAATAGATGGTAAGCTCCTAATCGCCCAATACGAAGATCATGTTCAATACAAGCCGCGCGGCTAGCCGTCTCAAGGCTTGCAGCAAGGAACGTTCGCGGATACAGTCTCTCAAGCATTCTCCTACCAACGACACTTGTGGCTTCACTACGCCACCATGGTGGGGATGCAATCTCACCAAGCCTTGCCACGAGGAAACGCGCCTCTATGATCGATGAGAGCCATTTAACCACGCGACTCTACCTCCACTAGTAGCTTCTCAATTTGAGACCCGAAAGAATGCAACATAGTACTGCCCTACTACTGCGATTGTTTCGGTAACTGTAGACTGCGGTGATTGAAATGTTTCTATGTAAGGATGTTTCTTATAATAGCTTATTCTCAGCTACAGCGCAATAGGACGCATTCTTTTCCGTCTCACGCAAACTGCTTATCAATGTCCGTCATGTTAAGTGTGCATAATTGCCTCATTCGTACTATACTGAGCTGTTTCCCATTCCAATACGTCAGCTAGTTCCTCTTGGAATAGCTCAAGGTCGTGTTTGCGTGCTGCTTCATCAGGCATTTCAGTACTTTTCCAGATCAACAAAATTTGTAGAGCTGTCAATGGTTCATCACTCTTGACCACGTAGCGGGCGAGTGTTCCGGGAAAGGTATGTTCATCGAGTTTCTGAATTGTCCTCAACTTCTTCAACAATGTTGCCTGCTGGCCCGCACGCACTGGGACGTGAATATCAGTGACAAACAGTGTTCCCCGGCTCCGATATGTACGCCAGGAAGGTGCCTTTGTTCGCACACGTCCAGAGGGGCCTGGTTTGAACTGTCTGACCGCTTCGATCGGCAGGATCAAGATATGGCCTACTCGTTGCGCCGGGAGACGCCCTGCCCGAATGTACTGATACACTCGTTTGTCTGAGACACCTAACAGGTCAGCCGCCTCTTTGATCGAAACATAGCCAGGGAGATTTGGGATATCAGTGCTCTCTATCATGCGAGCATGATAGAGACATCTATACCTAACTGTAAATTTAACCAAGTAGATATATTTCATAAGTAATTTCCTATAGAGTAAGTCTTCTTTATAAGACTCGAACAAACTGCTATAATCCCTATAGCTCTCTCGCTTGAGACGGTAGGAACGCACAGGAAAAGCGACAAAGTGCCCTCTGAGAATAGACATTGAAGGCCCCAGATGCAAGTGAGACATTCGCTGCCTAGTGTCGTCAGGAAGCAAGGGCTGCTACAATCAAGTCGAGCATAAATGGAGGCAGTAGCCAATGGCAGTACGGTTACGGGTCAAGGAAATTGCCAAACAGAAGGGCTTTAGCATGGGAAAACTCCAGAGGGATGCCGATGTGGCATATAACACGGTCAAGCGGATGTATAAAAATCCCTACCATGTGATTACAACAGAGACGCTTGGAAAGCTGGCGAAAGCGTTAGGAGTTCCACCAGGAGAACTGATCGAAGAAGTACCGGATACTTCTGTCTAATATTCCTACTATTAAATTCGTGATTGTACGGATATGAATCGGCACGCGTTAATTGACTTGTTGTGAAGCTTGTGATCCCGGCACAATTCTTATTTGACTCATTGAGCATAAAGTTACATGAATCGAATTATCGGGCACTGGGCAGTTGCGCTTAATCCAGGATTGTACTTGTGTAATGTCTCACCTCATATGGCTATTCCTGAACTTAGAGGACAAAATCCCAGGTGAAACGTATTTTATGCATGCGGAGGAAGGACTGATGAAGCAGCACAAGAAAGCAACCAAACGAAAAGTCTCAAAAAGAGCGAGATCTCGAGGACGACCAGCCAATAGATACCTCTCTCAGCCAATTATCAATGAAGATGAGATGATGAACCAAATAGAGAGAATTGCAAATGCCCTCGTAGATGCAAGCCATGAGGATTTAATGGCTGACTTGCGACCCGATGGGCCTCAAGATTGGGAGAACGACGAGGATTGGTTGGCATATCTTGAACGATCGGTTGAGCGGCTAGAACAGCGACTGAGCCTTTTAGATGCAATCTCTCCTGAAGATGTACATGAAAGTTGGAAGCGGCTTCAAGAGAAGAGTCCGGAGTATGAAGCGCTTCCTGGTGAACGCTATCTCAAGCAATTTGTAACATCGCTGGGCGATAAGTTTCGAAAGGCGCTCTTCTTTGCTCGTATTGAGAAGGATGCTCAGCGGCTAAGAATGGCGGTCCGTGAAGAAGTATTTTCTCTTTGGGCGCAGGGCACATTCCAAGCGCATGACTTCATCAGACTTCCTCCAGCATTACCTGAAGGAGAAGCCCCTGATCTGAGCGAGAGAGAACGCGCCGAGATTGCAGAAATGTATTGCCGGAGCATTTGGTG
>WNGK01016807.1_pt1 | contig 16437 bp, 15 predicted proteins | sample 5400601 | NCBI WGS metagenome assembly WNGK01 (sample SAMN13153376, study PRJNA577476) | soil metagenome | isolation source: 60 cm soil or saprolite under Garry oak tree replicate 1 | place: USA:California | collected 2016-06-15
ATATCGGCGGAAAGTGCTGATTGGGCCAATTGAAACACGTTTGAAAGAGATTCTGAGACAAGCTTGCCAGGAGTACCAGGCCGAGGTGGAAGAACTGGAAGTCATGCCAGATCATGTTCACCTGCTGGTGAGTGTTGATCCGCAATTCGGCATTCATCGCCTGGTCAAACTGCTCAAGGGTCGCTCGTCGCGCTTCCTCCGGCAAGAGTTTCCGGCACTGAAGCGGAAAGTGCCCAGCCTATGGACCAATTCGTATTTTGTGGGAACCACCGGAGGGGCTCCTTTAAGCATCATCAACCAGTATATTGAGCAGCAAAAACATGTCTAAGCGAGAGAAACCGAAAAAAGAGAAAAAGCCAACCAGAAGCTACCAGTTCCGCTTGTACCCTACTCGCAAGCAAGAGCAGAAGCTGGAGGGATGGCTGGTGTTGTGCTGCGAGACGTACAATGCGGCGCTTGATGAGCGCAAAAGCGCCTATCGGATGGTCGGGGTTTCTCTCTCCTACGAAGATCAATGCGCGGAACTCCCTGGCTGCAAAGAGGTGCGCCCGGAACTGGCCGCCGTGCCGTCTCAAGTGCTCCAGGATGTGGTGAAACGAGTGGATCTGGCACATGAGGCGTTTTTTCGGCGCGTCGAGGAGGGGGAAAAGCCGGGATACCCACGCTTTAAATCGCGTTTTCGCTACCATTCGCTGACCTTGAAGCAGTTTGGCAACAGTTTCAAGATCCACGAGGCCGCGAGATCGAACCGGGGGAAGCTGGAGGTGGCGAAACTTGGCCAGATCAAGATGGTCCTGCATCGCCAGATCACAGGAACCCCCAAAACGGCCATTGTCAAGCGCACCCCCACGGGCAAATGGTTCGTCACGATCACGGTGGAACTCTCCGAGAAGGATCTCCAGGAAAAGCGCTTGCCCCCTTCAAAGGAAGAAGCTGGCCTCGATGTCGGTTTGAAAACGTTTGCCTACCTGAGCACCAACGAAGAGATTGCCAATCCCCGCTTTTTTCGCGAGGACGAGGCGAAACTGGCTCGTGCTCAGCGCAAGCTGTCAAAAGCGCCCAAAGGCTCTCACGAGCGCACCAAGAAGCGCAAGGTGGTGGCGCGCACCCACGAACGGATTGCCAACCGGCGCAAGAACTTCATCGAGCAAGAAGCGTGCAAGCTGGTGGCCCGCTTTGGCTTCATCGCGGTCGAAGCTCTGGTGGTGCGCAACATGGTCAAAAATCCGAAACTGGCGAAGTCGATCGCCGACGCATCGTGGTCAATGTTCTTCACACGCCTGCAAGCCAAAGCGGAAGAAGCTGGGCGGCAGGTCGTGCGAGTGAACCCCGCGTACACAAGTCAGACCTGCTCTGCCTGTGGACATCGCCAACCGATGCCGCTTTCGGTGCGGGTCTATGAATGCGCCCACTGCGGTCTGGTCATCCATCGCGACCACAATGGGAGCTTGAATATCTTAGAAAACGGTCGTCAAGCCTGTGGACGAGCAGGCCGAGTCATTCCAGAAGCCCCCGGCTTGTAGCCGTGGGGAGTCGTCACGAGGAATGGAAAGGCGACGTATGCCGCCTGGCTTCATGCCAACAACCCCTTCATCCCAGCCAGGGATCACCTGCTGCTTACCAAGTGCCACAGAGAAGGGTTGCCCACCCCGGTCATATGAACTATCGAATTTTTTGCATGTACTTGCAAGCCAGCCGGTGTATTCAACTGTTACTGTACTACCTCGCTTAGCAGCGGTGCCTTTGCCAGCTTTAATATCGACATAATTAAGTCCATCTTTCAAGGTGACCACGCTACCAGTGATATGAGGGGCTGTGGCCGGTCCCGCTGAAGGGGTCGCAGCGCTTGAATAGATATTGCTTGGTTGTGTACCAGCCGGGGAAACAAAGCAGTTTTTAGTGATAGCGGTGGCTGTGGCGGCGGCGGCGGCGATAGTGGTGGCAGTAGCCTTAGCAGATCTGTCCGCGTTGATTTGGGTAGTGATGCGCTGGTACTGCCAGTAGCCTATACTTGACAGGGCAATGAGTACTAGGGCAACAAGTATACTGCCCAATATACGTCTTCGACGCCTGCGACGCTCCAATCGCATCAGGCGTTCTTGCTGACGTTGTCCAGGGCGACTTTGCTTCTGAGGCGCTTTTTTTTGTCCGTTTACGGTTTGGGTCATAGAAATAAGTCTCCTTGATATCTTTTTGGAATATTGCAAAGAGAGGTTACCATAATCTGATCTTTGTGGCAAGAGGAAAAAACTCGACATGTTTGATGTGGCTATGCTACAATAGATTTCACCATCAAAAAGCAGTATTAGCAAATTTGGTATTTGAATGAAATTTGGTAACCAGTGAGGTTTCTTCTTTTCTTGACTCCTCGCTGCCTGCGGCAGTTCGCAAGGGTTTTTGTGTGAGTTGCGGACTTTACCGCCTGCGGCGGCAAAGTCCGCAACTCACATGTATAAATATTTATTATGTCAAATAGATCTGCTGAACAGGAAGGAGCAGGTATGCCCCAGGGATATGTACGATACCCACATATTCACCAGGACCGCATTATATTCGTATCCGAAGATGACCTCTGGCTGGTTTCAAGTGAAGGCGGACGTGCCGAGCGTTTAACGGCAGGCGTGGATGAAATAAGCCATCCGCGTTTTTCACCTGATGGTCAATTACTGGCATTTGTAGGGCGCGAAGAAGGCCCCGGTGAAGTATATGTTATGCCTGCGCCCGGTGGGCCCGCTCGACGACTTACCTTTCAATCAGCCTCCTGTCATGTACTGGGATGGTCGCCTAATGGTGAAGAGATACTGTATGCGAGTAATGCCGGTCAATTTACCCATCGCTACGAGGTGATCTACGCCATTAGCCCGGCAGGCGGTCAGCCTCGCCAGCTTCCCGTCGGCATGGCAAATGCGATCTCATATGGACCAGAGGGCGGAATCGTCCTTGGTCGCAATATGCGGGAAGCCGCATATTGGAAACGCTACCGGGGTGGCACCATTGGGCATTTATGGTGTGACCTCAATAATAATGGAACGTTCCGGCGTTTGCTGCAACTCGATGGGAATATTGCCGCACCATGTTGGGTCGGTGAGCGTATCTACTTCCTTTCCGACCATGAAGGAGTGGGCAATATCTATTCTTGTACGCCTCTTGGAGAAGATATACGCCGCCACACCGGTCACCAGGATTTCTATGCACGCAAGCTGGCAAGTGATGGGCTACGCCTGGTTTATCATGCAGGAGCAAAGCTTTACCTGTTCGATCCCGATACTGAAAGTGTGCGGCACATAGATGTAGAGTTACCGAGTTTGCGTACGCAACTCAATCGTAAATTTGTCTCGGCAGGGAAATATCTCAATTCATACGCTTTACATCCGCAAGGCTATGCTGTAGCGCTCACGACACGCGGCAAAGCTTTTTCTATGGCTAACTGGGAAGGGCCTGTCCTGCAGCATGGGGAACAGGATGGCGTACGCTATCGCATGCTAGAATGGCTCAACGATGGGAAACGCTGCGTGGCTATCAGCGATGCCACCGGCCGGGAGGCGCTGGTTGTCTTCAATCCGGAAGATGCAAGCGAACCCAAAACGCTGGCCGACATCGAGTTTGGACGAGCAATCAACATGGAGGTCTCACCTACGGATGATATGGTTGCCATTACCAATCACCGCAATGAATTGATCGTGGTTGATCTAGAGACAGGTGAGTCTCGTCTCGTCGACAAAAGTGACTACAAACGCATTACGGGAAGCGCCTGGTCGCCTGATGGAAGCTGGTTAGCCTACAGTTTCGCTTTTACCGCGCAAAAAAGAGCCATCAAGGTCTGCAACATGGAGACTGGCGAAACCCATTTTGTAACCGATCCCGTGCTCAAGGATGTCTCACCATCCTTCGACCCTCAGGGCAAGTACCTGTACTTCTTAGGTCATCGTACATTCAATCCTGTCTACGACAAATTACACTTCGACCTGAGCTTTCCACGCGGCGTGAAACCTTATGCCATCATGCTAAGACGTGACCAGCGTTCTCCCTTTATTCCAGAACCTAAAGTCCCTCAGGGCAAAGAAAAGGAAAAAGAAAACGGTGCGAAGAAGCCTGAGAAAGAGAATGGCGCGGAGGAGAACAAGGAGAATGGTGAGCAAGAGGAAGAAACAGCTTCTAAAAAGCCGGCGCTGGTTATCGATCTAGAAGGAATTACCACGCGAGCCCTTCCTTTCCCTGTTGGAGAAGAACGCTATAGTACTGTGCGAGGCGTCAAGGGGAAGGCGCTGTTCCTGCGCTTACCTATTGAAGGGTCGCTCCACTCACATGGGGATAGGCACGAACCGAGAGGAAGCATCTACAGTTACGACTTCGAGACACAAAAGTATGAATGGCTGATGGACGGCGTAAATAGTTTCGATATTTCGCGAGACGCTAAAACGCTAATCTATCAATCACAATATCGCCTGCGTGTCCTGAAAGCGGGAGACAAGGCTCCTAAAGGGGAGGGCAACGAACCCAACCGGGAAACGGGGTGGCTCGATCTCCACAGGGTGAAGGTTTCGGTGCAGCCAGCCGCCGAATGGAAACAAATGTTTGCCGAAGCCTGGCGGCTACAACGAGAGCATTTTTGGACCGAAGATATGTCGGGCGTAAATTGGCAGGCCATCTATGACCAATATGCGCCCCTGTTGGAAAGAGTGAGTTCGCGCTCGGAACTTTCGGATCTCCTATGGGAACTACAAGGGGAACTGGGCACCTCCCATGCTTACGAACATGGAGGTGAATACCGGCAAGGACCTCAGTACCGGCAAGGCTTCCTGGGTGTAGATTGGAGCTACGATGTTGAGAACGATCGCTATCGTATTGCACGCATCATACAGGGTGATACCTCGGACAGCCAGGCAACCTCACCACTCTACACTCCTGGCGTAAATGTTGCCGCAGGTGACGCGGTAGTAGCCATCAATGGGCAACGCGTCGGGCCAAAGCGCAGCCCCCAGGAGCTACTTGTGAACCAGGCAGGCAATGAAGTACAGCTCACGATCGAGGAGGCCGGGAGTAAAGAGACACGCGTAGTCACAGTTAAAGCGCTGTCAAGTGAAAGGCAGGCCCGTTATCGAGAGTGGGTTGAGAATAATCGTCGCAGCGTCCATGCGCTCTCTGGAGAGCGAGTGGGCTACATCCACATTCCTGATATGGGGGCTGAAGGCTACGCAGAATTCCACCGCAGCTACCTGACCGAGTACGACTATCCAGCACTGCTCGTCGACGTGCGTTGGAACGGGGGTGGACATGTTTCAGGGTTGTTGCTGGAAAAATTGGCGCGTCGCCGCCTCGGCTATGATTTTTCGCGCTGGGGCCAACCAGCACCCTATCCTGAGGAGTCCCCGCGGGGTCCCATGGTTGCTCTCACTAACGAGCACGCGGGATCAGATGGAGATATGTTTAGTCATGCCTTCAAACTGATGGATCTGGGGCCACTCATCGGTAAGCGCACCTGGGGAGGCGTCATTGGTATCTCTCCCAGTCATAGCCTGGTCGATGGTACGACTACTACGCAGCCCGAATACGCCATCTGGTTCAAGGACGTGGGTTGGAACCTGGAAAACTACGGGACAGACCCGGATATCGAGGTCGATGTCGCGCCCCAGGATTATGTCAATGATGTTGATCCACAATTGGAGCGCGCCATTGCAGAGGCTCTGCGCCTCATCGAGGAACGCCCATTCCTGGAGCCGAAACCAGGCGAGCGGCCACAGAGAGGTCGAACATGAACGACATCAATCCTCTCGTGCACCAGCACGCCGACATCCGCCAGGCAGTGCGCGACGTGTGCAGGGAGTTTGACGGCGCGTACTGGCAGAAAGTCGAGGAATCGTCAGGCTATCCTGAACAGTTTGTGCAGAAACTGACGCAAGCGGGATGGCTTGCGGCGTTGATACCGGAAGAATTTGGCGGAGGTGGGGCCAGTCTGACCGAAGCGTCGGTCATCCTCGAAGAGATCAATCGTTCCGGCGCGAACTCGGGCGCGTGCCACGCGCAGATGTACACGATGGGCGCCCTGCTGCGCCATGGCTCGGCTGAGCAGAAACGCAGGTATCTGCCGCAGATTGCGTCGGGCGAATTGCGCCTCCAGACATTTGCGGTCACCGAGCCGACCACGGGCACAGACACGACCAAAACTAAAACCTTTGCGGAGAAGCGCGGCGATCGCTATATCGTAAATGGCCAGAAGGTGTGGATATCGCGCGTGCAGCATTCGGATTTGATGTTACTCCTGGCACGCACGACACCATTGGCGCAGATCAAGAAGAAGACCGAGGGATTATCGCTCTTCCTGGTAGATGTACGCGAGAGTCTGGGGAAGGGACTGACGGTGCGGCCAATCCGCAACATGGTCAATCACGAGACGAACGAAGTTTTTTTCGACAACGTCGAGGTACCCGCCGAGAACCTGATTGGTGAAGAAGGTAAGGGCTTCCATTACATTCTGGATGGCATGAACGCCGAGCGCATTCTTATCGCAGCCGAGTGCATCGGCGATGGCTACTGGTTTATCGACAGGGCGCGAACATACGCGAACGAGCGCATTGTGTTCGATCGCCCGATTGGACAGAACCAGGGCATCCAGTTTCCGATTGCGCAGGCGTATGCTAACGTGCGGGCGGCAGATTTGATGCGCTACGAAGCGGCGCGCCTCTTCGACGCGAATCAGCCATGCGGAGCCGAGGCGAACATGGCAAAGTTGTTGGCAGCCGACGCATCCTGGCAGGCGGCCAATGTTTGCTTGCAAACCCATGGAGGGTATGGATTCGCGGCGGAATATGACGTTGAGCGTAAGTTCCGCGAGACGCGCCTGTATCAAGTCGCGCCCATCTCCACCAATCTCATCCTGTCATACCTGGGCGAGCACGTGCTGGGCATGCCGCGCTCGTTTTAAGAAGAGGCTGAGTGAATACACGCTCAGAGTTTTCTTCACACCTTCGGATAGCCCGCCTCTTGTCACTGCTGTTCCCACAGGATGCGCAACGAGTTTGCTCTCGGAAGTCGAACGGGCGTGAGAGGGTCCTTCATGGCTCTCACGTTTGCCTCAGGCAGCAGAGCCGTTCCTCACTCCACGGCCCATGACGATGTTCATGGCGCAGTCCATGACGCTTTCATGACGCTTCCACCTTACACTCGGATCAGGGAGGGCGAGGTGCATGAGCTGGGCCTTGGCGTGAGCAACTGCTCTCACAGAGCTCGATCTCGCCCCTTGTCAGAAACAAGCGAGAGCGTTGAACGGGTCTGTGAAGCCACTTCAGCTGAAGGAACAGCTCGTTGCGCATCCCGTGGGCTGTTAATCACCAATCCACTCACGCTGATTATTCACATCTGATTGTCTACTTCAATTTGTCGATCGGCTCTTGATTGGCTCCTGGAGGCGAGCGTGCAAGTGAACGAGCGCGGCATCGACTTGCCCGTCCCACAGAAGCGGCCACAAGCGTTTGAGAAAGTGGTCTCTAAAAAACATGAGGTTGAAACGTCTTTTAGGCGAGAGAACAATTCCAGGCCTGGAATAGAGCGAATAAACTGGCAAAATTGTCTAATCTAAAAAGAACTCACAAGTAAGTGTGAAGATAAGGAGTGAAGCATGATATACTATCGTGTCGCATGGAAAACCAATCAATTGCCTGTCTGGCAATGGAAATCAACCAAATTGACCTCTCTTGAAGCCTTGTTTGGCTTCCTGAGAATGTATAGTCCAATCGTACAGGATCGCCTGCGTGTGTTTTCCTCCTCCTCCCTCGAGAGTATGGACGAGATGCTGAAGGGCATCTGAAGAGTACCCGGAGAGGGGAGCCATCGCCGTTACCACCAGACCATTGGTGGACGAGAGCAGCTCTGTAAAGCAATCCCTGGATAAGTGGAATGGAAGTGTGTTGGAGAGGAGACGGGCCGAGATTGAAAGCGGCGCGGGAGGCGATCATAATCTGCCGTACAAGTTCAGCTTGCCGCTCTCCATGCCGCAAACTCTTGCCTGGACAAGTCTGCTGGTCAAAGTACAGCGAGGCGAACTGGAACCATAAAGTGCTGAGGTTCACTTGAAACGCAGCAATCAAGATGGTTGCAGGCGTTTTGAGAGGCACTAAGGCATGTATGATTATGTGATTATTGGTGCGGGATCCGCGGGATGTGTCCTTGCCCATCGCCTGAGCGAAGACCCTACGGTTTCGGTGCTGCTGCTTGAAAGTGGGGGAGCGGACACAGCAAGGAAAATTCACATCCCTGCCGCCTTCAGCAAACTCTACCGAAGCGAGTACGACTGGAGCTACTCGACCGAAGAGCAAGAACACCTGAAGCAGCGCACCGTCTATATACCCCGGGGAAAGGTGCTGGGAGGATCGAGCTCCATCAATACCATGATCTATACGCGAGGCAACTGCTACGACTACGACCACTGGTGCGCCCTGGGCAACCCGGGATGGAGCTACGCCGATGTCCTGCCGTACTTCAAAAAAGCGGAACACCAGGAACGGGGCGCCTCTGCCTATCACGGGGTGGGTGGTCCCCTCAACGTCGCCGACCTGCGCTGCGTGAACCCGCTGACGCGCGCCTTTGTGGCCGCCGGCGTCGAGCTGGGTTGGGCGCACAACGCCGATTTCAACGGAGCCGCACAGGAGGGCATCGGCCTCTATCAGGTGACGCAGAAGCAGGGAAAACGCCACAGCACGGCCGAGGCTTACTTGAAACCAGCACGCAAGCGACGCAATCTGACGGTGCTTCTCCGCGCCCACGTAACCCGCCTGCTGTTTGAGCAGCGACGCTGCGTGGGCGTTGCCTATCTGCAAGGAGGTCATCTCCAGCAGACCCAGGTGAGGCGAGAAGTACTGCTGTGCGCAGGAGCGATCAACTCCCCACAGGTGCTCCTGCTCTCGGGCATTGGCCCCGCAGCCCATCTTCAGAGGCTGGGCATCCCCATCACGCTGGACCTTCCGGGCGTCGGTCAGAATCTCCAGGATCACCTGGGGGCGGGCGTGATCTATGCCTGTACGCAACCAGTCAGCCTGGCGGGCGCGGAGACTCTGGCGCATATCCTGTCCTACCTGCTGCTCAAGCGGGGTCCGCTCACGACCAATGTGGCCGAAGCGGGCGCCTTTCTCAAGACGAGGCGAGAGCTGCCTGCTCCTGACATCCAGGTCGCCTTCGTGCCCGTGGATGCCATCGAGCACGGGCTTGTGCGCCTGGAAGGCCACAGCTTCACGATCGGGCTCACCCCGCTGCGTCCCCAGAGTCGAGGGTTCATCGCCCTGCGTTCGCCTGACCCGCCGCAAAGTAGCACACGCGCAAGCCTTCGCTCCTTTCCGCGGTGTGGAGATCTACCCCGGAGCAGAAGTACAGGGAGACGCTGCGATGACCGACTTTATCCGTGCTATGGCTGTGACGGCCGATCACCCGGTCGGTACCTGCAAGATGGGAAGTGACCCGCTGGCTGTGGTGGATGCCGTGCTCCGGGTCCATGGGCTCGAGGGACTGCGGGTGGTGGACGCCTCGATCATGCCGGAGATCGTCAGTGGCAATACGAATGCTCCCACCATCATGATCGCCGAGAAAGCCGCGGATTTGATCAAGGGAAAGAAGGAGGGATGCTAGCCATGCCTCCCTGGGCACACGATGTTCGGTATTCCCAAACATATCAGCAGTGAGCGAGCAGAATTATTCTGAGTTTTTCGCTCCGTTATTTCCACCAGTCCGCGCTTGCATTACAGAATGGAGTGCTGTACGTACCAGCACGGGGTCATACTCTGGAGCCAGCACAGCAAGGGTGCCCAGCGCCACGGACGAGTAATGACGGGCGAGACGCTCGGCAGCCAGTCCAGGGTCTCGCGCAAGACAGGCATCCACAATTGCCTGGTGCTCACGCATCCCTCGCTCAGAAGCTCGTGGGGCCTCGGTACTATAGAACCGCCGGTAGCGCTCGGCATGATCCGAGAGTTGCGCTACCATAGTCACGATACGGGTACCAGCATGGGCAACAAGGCTCAGGTGAAAGGCCCGGTGGGGAACTTCCCAGCGTTCATACTCTTCAGGGGTGGGCAGCCCGGCCATCTGGGTGAGGAATCCTTCGAGCCGGCGCAGTTCATCTGCCTGGAGGAGAGGAACGGTCAAACGAATGGCCAGTGCTTCCAGGCTAATGCGCATCGCATACAGCTGCTCAAGATCAGGAATAGAGAAGTCTGCCACTCGGACGCGGTGGTTGGGTTCAGCCTCAACCAGCCCCTCGCGTTGTAGCATGCGCAGGGCTTCGCGCAAAGGTGTCCGGCCGACCCCCGTCAACTGAGAGAGCTCCCTTTGTGAGAGTTGCACCCCACTCGGAATGTCGCAGCGCACGATCGCTCTCCTGAGCTGCAGGTAGGCAAGCTCAGTACTATCTCTTCCGCTGATGGTATTTTCATACATCATGTGCTGCTCCAGGGAAAAGATAGGCATCTCCTGGGCAGTGCTTTGGTCAGGCATACTGTTCCTCCTTGTTTTTATTATATACATTTCTCATCGATCTGTCAAGGAAAGTGTATCCAACTTTCAGGAATTCTCAAAAGTTATCACCTGTGTTCCCCACCCCTAAAGGAGAGAGAAGAGCGTGGCGCAGCGGGCCCCGAGCCCCTGCGCCACGCTCTTCTCTCTCTTTCGCCGCTGCAGGTGGCAAGTTTTAGAGGAATGTATTTTTTGAGGAGGCCTGAAATTGGATATAATTCCCTTGACAAACCCAAAGATTTTGGATATACTTTGAGATGTGTACACACTGCATAATCGTATCTGGGTTGATAGAAATGTATCAATAGGAGGTGATACAGCCTCTCTGGTACTCGCACTATCTTCCTTATCCGAATTTTCACACAAGGAATTGGATATAGTTCGTAGACGCTATCGCCGGCTCATGGTTCGAACGGCTGCGACAAGTATGTTAACCGTAGATGGTACGGCGAGAGGAGTATCTGGCTTTTTCAGGGAAGCGTCATGAGTACGCTCGAGAGAGAAGCACAGCTCCTCAAAGGCGATGAAGGTAGTAACGAGGTACGCTCGCTTCTGCTGGTGAAAGCAGAGCGCAGGAGCGTCATTGACAAGGGGGTTACAAATTATGGCACAGGTCGTACATTCCCAACATCAGGCCAGTCATGATGATCTCGTAGAGCGGGCGCGGCAGCTCGTTCCACATTTGCGGCAACGCGTGAAGGAAATGGATCAGCTTGGATATCTTCCAGAGGCGACTGTCCAGGAGTTGCAGGATGCCGAATTATTTCAGTTAACTACTCCACGCATCTATGGAGGGCACCAGGTAGATGTACGGACGTTCCTGGATGTGGTCGCCGAAATCGGGCGTGGTGATGCTTCCACCGCCTGGACCGTCGGCATCATCAACGGCGCGAACTGGATGGCGGCCACGATCTTCCCAGAGGAAACGCAACGGGAAGTGTTTGGCACTAAGGGAGGAGCGCGGGCCACCGGCGTGCTTGCTCCACGACAATGCACCGTCCATCGTGTCGATGGCGGATACCTCATCGAGGAGGGAAAGTGGGGCTTTAACTCAGGTTCCTATCATTCAAACTGGGTGGAGTTGGGTATTCCGCTGCTCAATGAGCGCGGAGAGGTCGTCGATCAGGGTCTTGCGCTGCTTCCTTCAGAGGATGTCGAGCGACTGAATGACTGGAACGTGATTGGCATGCAGGGCACTGGCAGCACCAGCGTTGCGGTGCACAATAAATTCGTCCCTGACCGGCGCATTAGCTCTATGCACCAATCCACTGAAGGAAACTATCTCTCCAAAAATTTGCGGGACGAGGTAGAGTACCGCTATGCCTTTGTGCCATTTCTGGCGATCATGCTGGATTTCCCGATCCTCGGCGCTGTTCGCACCATGCTGGAGCTGCTTCTTGAACGACTCCCCTCGCGAGGCATTCAATACACCTGGTACACCAAACAGGCCGAAGCAACGATCACCCACCTCCAGGTCGCTGAGGCCGCGGCGAAGATCGATGCGGCTCAACTGTTCATTGAGCGTGCCGTGGACGATATCGAGTCCTGGGCACAGCGAGGTGAGTATATGGAATACATGAATCGTGCGCGCGTACGCATGGACACCGGTTATGCCGCTCGTCTGCTGTTTGAAGCGGCGGAGATCATTGTTGAGACATCTGGAGGCTCGTTTGCTACGACCCATAACCCAATGAACCATTTCTGGCGCGATGTACGCACAGGGACCTTGCACGCTATGTTGAACCCCTCGACGAATCTGGAACTCTATGGGCGACTGCTGTGTGGACAACCAGCGAATACGCCTCTGGTCTGACATTTCATTGGCTTGCCTGTTGCTATTGGCAGCGGGCGAACGATACTCCGTAGCTACCTGCGGTCAGCAGGGCTGAAAGGAGAAGGAGGCGCTATGTCTGATACTGCTCTGATTGACGCTCGTCTGTTCCGCTCCACGATGGGGCGTTTCGCCACCGGCGTCACGGTCGTCACGGTGTCTCACGATGATGGACACCCGCACGCTATAACCGTGAACGCCTTCCTTTCGGTCTCGCTCGATCCACCCCTGGTGCTGGTCTCTGTCAACAATCGATCCAGGATGAATACTCATCTCCACCCTGGAAGACGCTACGGGATCAATGTGCTCTCCGCATCTCAAGAAGAGCACAGCCGTCACTTCGGTGGGCGCCCAGTTGAGGGATTGGAGGTCAACTGGCTTCCTCGCCTCGATACTGATGCTCCTCTGCTCGACGGCTGCGTCGCCCATATCGTTGCCAGGGTTGTCGACATTCACCTTGCTGGCGATCATACGCTCTACATCGGTCATGTCGAGTACCTGCGTTATTGGGAACAGCGTCCGCTGCTCTTCTTCTCAGGGAAATATAAAAAGATAGAGGCGCATGAGCCGATGAATGCCTGGTCCATTAGTAGCGAGGGCTGGTAGGAGGAAAGCGATTTATGATACAAACAACACCTGAAATTGGCAAATTCATTCGCGTGGGTGGGGTGATGACCAACTATCATGAAGCGGGAAGTGGCGCACCAGTCATCTTGATTCATGGCTCTGGACCGGGCGTTTCGGCGTGGGCCAACTGGCGGCTTGCCATTCCCTTCCTGGCCGAGCGGCTCCACGTTTTCGCTTATGATCAGGTGGGGTTCGGCTATTCGGAACTACCCGCACAACATACCTATGGATTGGAACGTTGGACGGAACACCTGCTGAGCTTTCTGCAGGCAGTGGGCATCAAGCGAGCTCATCTTGTGGGGAACTCGATGGGGGCCGCGGTTGCACTCGCTGCTGCTGTCACTCATCCCGAAGTCGTTGACCGGCTGGTGCTCATGGGTCCAATGGGTGTCCGCTTTCCCATCACCGAAGGGCTCGATGCTGTCTGGGGCTATACCCCGAGCATTTCCAATATGAAACGGCTGCTTGCAATCTTTACCTACGACCATGATAGATTCGTCACCGATGAGTTAGCCGAGTTACGGTACAGGGCAAGCATACGACCGGGAATGCAGGAATCATTTTCCAGTATGTTCCCTCAACCACGGCAGCGTGGCGTGGCTTCCCTGGCAGCCTACGAAGACCGCCTGCACGAACTTCGCGCGCCAACCCTCATTGTTCATGGGCGCGAAGATCAGGTCATTCCACTGATCTCAAGCCAGAAGTTGCTGCATGTTCTGGATAATGCTCAGTTACACGTCTTCGGCCATTGTGGACACTGGACACAGATCGAACACCCAAAAGCATTTAACAGGCTGGCGGGCGATTTCTTGACGGAGGGTACCGAGTGAGAAACATGCTACAAGAAACCGCCGCGCTGCTTGACCAGGCTGAGCAAAGTTGTATGCCACTGCCTCCACTTAGCCAGGAGTATCCTACGCTTACGCCCGCACAGGCCTATGCCATTCAAAGTGCGTGGCTCGATCTAAAACTGGCAAGAGGAGCGCGTATTATTGGCCGCAAGATAGGCCTGACCAGCCGCGCTATGCAAGAATTACTCGGGGTCGATCAGCCAGACTATGGGTTCCTCCTCGATTCAATGGCGGTATCATCCGGCAGCACATTGTCGCGTACTGACTTTCTCTTACCGCGTATCGAGCCGGAGATCGCTTTCTGGCTCGCCAAAGACTTAAAGGGGCCAGGTATCACCGTTGATGCTGTCCTGGCGGCAACACGCGGCGTCAGCCCGGCGCTGGAGCTCGTTGACAGCAGGATCGCAAAGTGGCAGATCAAACTTCCTGATACCATTGCTGACAACGCTTCGTCGGCACGGGTGATTGTCAGCGAGGAGATCGTCCCACTGGACGGTCTTGACCTGGCTGCGGAAGCAGTGACGCTCACTCGCATTGCTTGCGGGCAAGGGGAGCAAGACGGGGTGGAAGTCGGATCGGGCAACGGTGCAGCCGTACTTGGCCATCCAGCCGAAGCTGTAGCTTGGTTAGCAAACAAACTTGCGGAATACGACATAGCCCTGGTGGCAGGTCAGCTTATCTTACCAGGAGCCATGTGTGCCGCCGCTACTGTGGCAGCAGGCGAGACCTATCGTGCCATGTTCGCCACGATAGGCGAGGTCTCTGTTCGTTTCGTGTATTAAACTGAAAAGACCTTATCCTCCCGGAGGAACGTTATGGAATGGCAAAACTCTTCGGACAGCCAAGTCAAGGTCGCCATTATTGGCTCAGGTAACATCGGCAGCGACTTGATGTACAAACTCCTGAAGCAAGAGGGGCATATGGAACTGGTTCTCCTGGCTGGCATCGATCCCAACTCCGAGGGACTCGCCCGCGCCCGCGCGCTCGGCATTCGTGCCAGCGCCGATGGCATCCAGGCAGTGCTCGAAGATTCCGAGATCAAGATCGTCTTCGATGCTACCAGCGCCAAAGCCCACGTTCGCAACGCCAAAGCCCTGTGTGAAGCCGGTCGTATCGCCGTTGATTTGACTCCGGCTGCCAGAGGTCCCTATGTCGTCCCTCCCGCTAACCTCGCCGAACATCTTGATAAGGTCAACGTCAATATGGTTACCTGTGGTGGGCAGGCAACGACTCCAATGATCTACGCCGTGAGTCGTGTCACTCCAGTGCGGTACGCCGAGATGATCAGTACGATCGCCAGTCTCTCCGCTGGACCAGGAACCAGGCAAAATATCGACGAGTTCACTGAGACAACGTCTACCGCCCTTGCGGTAATTGGCGGAGCGCAGCAAGGGAAAGCGATTATCATTCTCAATCCCGCTGATCCTCCCATTATGATGCGCAATACTGTGTACGCCATTCCTGAGGGAGATTTTGACCCGTCCGCAGTCATCGCTTCGATTGAGCGCATGGTCGCCGAGGTGCAGGAGTATGTGCCCGGGTATCACCTCAAGAATCCACCGGTGTTCGATATGCAAGATACCCCCTGGGGCAAAAAACCTGTGGTAGTTATGCTGCTGGAGGTAGAGGGGGCCGGTGATTACTTACCGAAGTACGCTGGCAACCTGGATATCATGACCGCCGCTGCTCGCCGGGTCGGTGAGTTGATCGCCCAACGGCTTTTGAGTACAAAGGAGGTGGCAGCATGAGCAATGTGAAGGCTCCCCGCATTACCGATAGCAGTTTGCGTGATGGCTCGCACCCCATGCGTCACCAATTTACGAAAGAGCAAGTGAGAGCAGTGGCCCGGGCATTGGACGAGGCCGGCGTTCCGGTAATTGAAGTCACGCATGGTGATGGCCTTGCCGGGTCATCCATCCAGTACGGGTTCTCCGGCACACCCGAAATGGAGCTTATCGCTGAGGCACGCAGTGCCTGCAAACAAGCCAGCATCGCTGTACTACTGCTGCCCGGCATAGGCACCCTCAAGGAACTCAAGGAGGCGGTAGCGCAAGGTGCCCAGGTGGTGCGCATCGCCACCCAGTGTACCGAGGCCGATATCTCCCAGCAGCACTTCGAGATTGCCAGGGAATTGGGGCTGGAGACGGTCGGTTTCCTGATGATGGCACATATGCGCCCACCTGGGGATCTCGTCATACAGGCAAAGTTGATGGAATCCTATGGCGCGCAGTGCGTCTACATTGTAGACTCTGCAGGTGCCATGCTCCCTCAGGACGCATATGCGCGAGTCAAAGCACTCAAAGAATCGCTCTCTTGTCAGGTTGGTTTTCATGCGCACAACAACCTCGGGGTAGCAATTGGTAACAGTATGGCCGCCTTAGAAGCGGGCGCAGATCAATTGGATGGCTGCTTGCGCGGTCTGGGCGCCGGTGCCGGCAATGCCCCGACAGAGCTTCTCGCCGCGGTGCTGGACAAATTACAGCTCAATCCCGGGCTGAATGTCTACAAGTTAATGGACGCCGCCGAATATGTGATCGCCCCCATGATGCCTTTCCAGCCATTTCCTAATCGAGATGCGATCAGTATCGGGTATGCCGGCGTGTACTCGACCTTCTTGCTCCACGCCCGCCG
>WNGK01003736.1_pt1 | contig 16436 bp, 12 predicted proteins | sample 5400601 | NCBI WGS metagenome assembly WNGK01 (sample SAMN13153376, study PRJNA577476) | soil metagenome | isolation source: 60 cm soil or saprolite under Garry oak tree replicate 1 | place: USA:California | collected 2016-06-15
CCTCGCCCGCCGGCAATGTCCGAGACCGAGCCCGGGCGCGAAGTTCATTTTCTTCCGAGGCAGTCAATCGAACCGTTTCGTTGGACATGCCTCATGATACTGTATAGTACTAGCGTATTCAACGTTACAGTCCACTAGTATCAAAAACATCGACGCTGCCGTTGAAGAAATTCGCCACGTAAAGAAAGTTTGCGCCGTTGGCCTGGGCGATCGTGGCGCCTTTGTAGATCGCCGAGCCCGCGTCGTTCACTTTCAGAATTGCGTTCGTCGGATCCGCCGACGGATTCCAACCTGAAATAGTGCCATCCTCCGTAACGAAGATGAAGCGAGCGGGTTCACCGGACGCAACCTCAAAGTCAGAAGTGCCATTGAAGACAATGCCGGTCGGAGTCGAAGGCGGCGAAGTGCCGGGCGGCGTCGGAATCGTCACGGTTAACGCGAGCTTCTGGCCCGCGCCGTTGTAGAGAGTTGAAACGCCGGTGCCGTTGTCCGCAACCCACCACGGGCTGGTCGAGCTCGATGTCAGACCCCACGGATTAACCAGATTCGAATCTGTAGTCACTGCCAGACCCGCGACATCGGAAACAAGATTTGTCTGTTGATAATGTTGCGCGGAAACGCGCTCGCAAACGCAAAGCATCATTCCCAGCGCCAGTGCACACACGATGGTCTTGCCTGATAGGCGAAAAACTATTGCGAGTAACATCCGTTTTGCTCCCTTCAGATCAATACAGTCCGGAAGATACGGGGAGACGGAAAACGAAGCAGGTGAATTAAGGAAGTGGGGCGAAAGATGTTCTTAACTCAGAAGCAAGAATCAATCAACCTTCTTTGATGATCAGTTGTTGATATTTAGGTTGTAGCAACCTCTGAAGCTCGGCGGCACGAAAGCCCTGAGCACATACTGAGCGCGTTGACCGGCGGGCCCGCGCGGCGGCCGAGTTGATTTTAGCCCGGCCTTTCAGAGAGTGTGTCAAAACTAAGGATGTGTGATCTCAAAGAGCATTTTAACGCAGAGGACGCAGAGTTTTTCGCAAAGGAACGCAGAGAAAGGCCTTCCTTTGCGTACCTTTGCGAATGCCTCAGCGCTCTCTGCGTTTAAGAAAGTCGTTTTCGTTAAGCTCATGACCGAGTTTTGACACAGACTCTTCAGGGCCGGGATCATAGGCGGTACAAAACCACGTCGCTTTAGCGACGATTGATTCACGCGCAATGTTCAATCGTCGCTGACGCGACGAAAAGATTATTTGTATTCGCGATCCCTGCCTTAAAAGGCAGGGCTAAAGTCGTATCGTCGCTACGCGACGAAAGAACTTCTCACGCTGAGGAGACTCGCTAACGAGAACGCGACATTTGGCTGCTGTGGTTTGGCACAGAGCCGAAACTCGATCCACTGCGCGGCGATCCTCGGTTCATGAAACTCTTTTGATTCGGTTGCTTTACCTAATGCAGCTACTTCTAATTTTGTGGACTCTTGATTGATTTCGTAAAGAATGTCAAAAAGCTTTTTGACGAAGCAGCGTCTACAGAACACGTAGGCAGCCATTCAGTACGTGAATTCGACCTGTACGGCGGAGCGGGCTCGGGGGTCATTGTAGTCATATAGATACGTCGGGCATCCCGTACGTGGCAGATCAGGCGCTATGTTATACTGCTCTCCCGAATTTAGTAAGCCCTTTTGAGCTAGCCTAATGGATGTGTCCTCGGGAGAGTTGAGTACCAATCAGAAGTGAGTAACGTCCTCGAAATTATTCCGCTCGGCGGCATCGGCGAGTTTGGGATGAATTGCACGCTGCTGCGCTTTGGCGACGAAATGATCGTCATCGATGCCGGCATGGGCTTTCCCGAAGAGAGTGTCTACGGCGTCGATGTCTCGATTCCTGATTTTGATGTCCTCGAACAATATCGGGACGAGATCACCGCCATTGTCCTCACGCACGGTCATGAAGATCATCTGGGCGCCCTGCCTTACATCCTGAAAAAGTTTAACGTTCCGGTTTACGCATCGCATTTCACGCTGGGGTTGGCGGAAAGCAAACTTGATGAGCATGACCTTTTGGGAGACGTGCTGTTGCACCGCGTCGAGCCGCGCCAGGTGGTTACCATTGGTTCTTTTGTCATCGAGTTCATTCGCGCGTCGCATTCGCTGATTGATTGTTTTTCTCTGGCAATAAAGACGCCGGTCGGCACGATCATTCATACGGGAGATTATAAGGTTGATGAGACGCCCGTGATCGGCGAACCGATTGATTTACGTAGCCTGCGTCGATACGGACAGGAAGGCGTGCTGGCGCTGCTCTCGGATTCCACGAATGCGACCGTACCCGGGCGCACTCCATCAGAACGAGCCGTAATTCCGGCTTTTGAAGAGATTTTTGCCGAAGCTAAGGGGCGGATTGTTGTTGCCGGTTTCGCATCGTCGATTCATCGCATCCAGATCGTTCTGGATTGCGCGCAGAAGTTTGATCGAAAAGTGTGCGTGCTGGGACGTTCAATGCAAAAGAACGTCGAGATTGCCGAACGGCTGGGGTATCTGGACGTTCCTGATGGCTTGATGATTGGGATTAACGATGCGAAACATTTCAGCGATCACGAAATCGTTTTTCTGGTGACCGGTTCGCAGGCCGAGCCACGTGCCGCGCTCTACCAGTTGGCCACCCAGGTATATAAAGGCCTGACAATCGAAGAGGGCGACACAGTCGTTCTTTCCGCGCGCATCATTCCCGGCAACGAACGCGCAATCTCGAAACTTATCGGATTCATATATAAGCGCGGCGCCAACATCATCGAAGAGAAGCGGCGTCTGATCCATGTTAGCGGTCATGCATCGCAGGAAGATATTCGCATCATGACTGAAGCGGTGCGGCCAAAGTTCGTCGTGCCGATTCACGGCGAGTATCGCATGCTGTTTCGCCACAAAGAGTTCGTCAAGAACCATCTCGGCTATCCTGAGTCAAACATCATCTTGATCGAAAACGGTGATGTTCTGGAATTGGACGGTGAGCGCGCTGTGGTTGTGGACAAGCGGGAAATCAAGCGTACGTTCATCGATGAAACGGGATTTGAACAGATTGAATACGATACTGTTCGCGAGCGAAAGAAGATGGCTTATGAAGGTATGATCACGCTGGTGTTGACTATTAACGGTCAGACCGGTGAGCTTGAAGCAACACCACAGATCGTTGCGCAGGGTGTGCGCGGATTCGAAACTAATGGCAAGGTCCAAAGTCCCACGTCCAATGTCCAACGGCAGGGCGCAAAACGTCTTATCAAGGATGCTCAGCTTGTGGTCGCCGCCGCGCTTGCCGGCGCCTCGAGACAGACGCTGGAAGATGAAACTTTACTGAAAGAACACGTTCGTCTGGAGTTGAAGCGATTCATTCAGAAGGAGACGGGGGCGAGGCCGGTGATCGTGCCAGTAATAACGCAGATTTGAAAACTGCCCATGGTCTCAGGCACAAGCTCCAGGTCCCAGCTTCTAAGCCTCATGTTTTCTTGCTAATACTGAGAATTTCTTTAGTTTCAAAGGAAACAATTTTTGTCGCGTTACCCTAAGACTTTGTTGTATTATTAAATTCCTACCCCCGGGGCTCAACCTCGGGGAACCACCCCCGACTTAATCGTTTTCGCATTTGACTACGCGCAAGGTACTTCAATCGCAAAACATGGCGGGTGGCCTCGCCTCAAAAAAATCTGACACTTGAGACGTGGGACTTAAGAGTCAACATTCATGGATTGGTCTGACAAAGTTGTTCTGATCACTGGGGCGTCGTCCGGCATTGGGCGAGGGCTGGCTATCGACCTGGCGCGGCGTGGTGCTGCGGTCGGCTTGCTTGCGCGACGTGCTGATGTGTTGCAGGAAATCGTCGAAGAGATTGAAACCGCCGGCGGTCGCGCGGTTGCCTTGCCTGGCGATGTGACAGACGCGAACACGGTGCGCACAAGTGCGTGCCGCTTACGTCGAAAATTCGGACGCATAGACGTCTTAATCGCGAACGCAGGCATTGGCGGTACCACCTATGCTGTTGACCTCTGTGAAAAGGAAGTTGCGGAGTTAATAAACGTCAACGTGATTGGTGTTGTGAATAGCGTCACCGCAGTTGTGCCTCATATGATTGAATGCCGCAAAGGACACCTGGTTGCTATTTCAAGCCTGGCGGCTTATCGTGGTCTGCCGAAATCAGCAGCTTACTGCGCGAGCAAGGCCGGCGTCTCGGCTCTGTTTGAAAGTTTGCGAATCGATTTAATGGGAACCGGAGTTGACGTGACGATCATTCACCCCGGCTTTATCAAAACGCCGCTGACCGCAGGTCGCAGGCACATGCCGTATTTGATGGAGCTGGACGAGGCGATCAAAAAGATTGTGCGGGCGATCGAGAAGCGAAAGAAAAGCTATTCGTTTCCGTGGCAATTGGCAAGCATTGTTCGCGCGTGCATGCTTTTGCCTAACCCCGTGTATGATTGGATTGCCGCGCGGAATTCGTTCCGCGAATAAAAACGCTGTACTTTGAGCTTCGTACTTTGTACTTTGATGACTCGGTTCACCAAATGATTGGAAGGACGCTAAGTACCAAGCACGAAGCACCCAAGCACATAGTAGCAAGCATAAAGTTCTGAGCTCTTAAATTCATATATCGCGGACTTATCCAAGCTAAAGCATGACTTTGCTCCAGGCTATCCTGCTCGGCATTGTTCAAGGTCTAACCGAATTCATCCCCATCAGTTCGACGGCGCATTTGATTCTCGCCAGCCGGGCGATGAATCTGGCACTCACTCCAGAACAATTGACGGCTTCGATTGCGGTGATTCAGCTAGGGACGCTCATCGCCGTGTTCCTCTATTTCGCCAGTGACATCTGGGATATCACGCGCTCGTTTTTTCAGTATCATTTGAAGTTGCTGAAACATGGTCGTCATGATGACTTCAATCGCACCATGCCCAGCGCAAGTCTGCCGCCTGAAGCATGGCTGGGCTGGCTTATCATCATCGGTTCAATTCCGGTTGCCGTGGTGGGATTGCTGTTCAAAAAGCAGATCGAAGGAGCGTTCACAAAAGATCTTTGGGTGATAGCAACAATGATGGTGGTTGTCGCCGTGCTGCTGGCGGTCGCTGAATTCGTTGGCCAGAAGCGACGACGAATGCACGAGTTGGGCATTAAGGATTCACTCGCCGTCGGCTTTGCACAATGCCTCGCGCTGATTCCCGGCTCCAGCCGCTCAGGCTCGACCATTATGGCCGGCCTGTTCGTGGGCGAAGTGCGCGAGACCGCGGCCCGCTTTTCATTCCTGCTTTCCATTCCTGCAATAGCCGCCAGCGGTCTGCTGGAATTAAAAGAAGCACTGCATAGGCTGCCACAAGGCAGTCTGAGCACCCTGGCCGTCGGGACCGTTGTCTCGGGCATCGTCGGCTACGCTTCGATCTGGTTTCTGTTGCGCTATCTGCGCACGCATACGACAGGCATATTCATCGGGTATCGCTTGATCGTTGGTGGCGCGATTCTGATCATGCTATTTGGCGGTCGGCTCAGTCCCCTGTAATATTCTCCCCTTGATCGGTATTGTTAGGAACGTCAATTATTAGATCCCGAGAAGGCTGGCAGCTTGCGCCACATCCAAGTAAACTCCCAGTAACATGAGCGCCAGGCGTTGGATAATCAGAGAGCCCGATAGGCGTGCACCCGAGTTGGGAGCCGCCCTCGGTCTCTCGCCGATCGTGGCAGGTTTGCTTATTAAGCGCGGTCATCACGACGTTGATTCGGCCGCAGCCTTCCTCAAACCAAACCTCGATCAATTGCACGATCCATCTCTGATGCTCGGCATGTCTGAAGCCGTCCAGCGTTTGTTGCGCGCGGTTGACGATCAGGAACCGATTCTGATTTACGGTGACTACGATGTTGATGGGACGACCGGAACGGCCGTGCTGCTCAGGGCGTTGCGGATGTTGGGTGCGACTGCCGGTTATCACGTGCCGCATCGCTTCACGGAAGGTTACGGAATTCAGCAGGCAGCGCTGGAGAGGGCCGCGAGTGAAGGCTACAAACTCATCGTTAGCGTTGATTGCGGGATACGCGCGCATGAGCCATTGCACTGGGCGCGCGCTAACGGACTGGACATTATCGTCACCGATCATCATCTCCCGGACGATGATCAAGGCTCGCCGCCGGCGCTGGCAGTGCTGAATCCCAATCAGCATGGCTGCAACTATCCTGATAAGAATCTGGCGGGCGTTGGGGTCGCTTTCAAATTGGTTCACGCGTTATTTCGCGAGCGCGGCCGTGAAGCTGTAGTGCCCGGTTTTCTCAAGATGGTAGCAATCGGCACGGTGGCCGATGTAGCAAAGCTGGTCGGCGAAAACCGCGCTATCGTTGCGCTGGGACTCTCGGATTTGCCGCGCGCAGTAAACTATGGATTGCGCGCGCTCATCGAAATCGCTGGTTGCGGCGAAGACTACCGGTTGACTGCCTATGATCTTGGCTTTCGCATCGGTCCAAGAATCAATGCCGCGGGTCGCATGGACGCAGCGAAAGCAGTTGTCGAGCTGTTCAATGCGAAGGACCGTGACGAAGCTCGGCGTCTGGCTGAGCATCTGGATACGCGAAATCGCGAACGCATGGAAGCACAGCGTGAAATCTTTAACCGCGCTATCGATGAATTTGAAAGCGGTCCGGACCGGGAATCGCAAACCCATGCCGCGGTCATTGCCGGTGACGGATGGCATCGAGGAGTGATCGGTCTGGCGGCGTCGAAGATAGCTGAGCGCCTGAATCGACCGTGCGTGGTCATCTCGCTCGAAGGCGATATTGGCCACGGATCGGCGCGCAGCATCGAAGCATATCACCTGTTCAATGGACTGACTGCCTGCCGCGATTTGCTTGATAAGTTCGGCGGGCATTCGCACGCGGCCGGCCTTTCAATTCGCCGCGAACATATCCCCGAGCTGCGCCGACGCTTGAACGAACATGCAGCCTCGTGTTTGACTGATGAAGACCTGGAGCCTGTGCTTTGTGTCGACGCGGAAGTGCCGTCCTCGGCCCTGGGCTTTCAGCTTTCGCAGGACCTGAGCGCACTGGAACCATTTGGCGCCGGCAATCCGCGACCAGTCTTTGCGACGAGACGGCTTCGAGTCACGAGTGAGCCGCAGGTAATTAAGGAGCAGCATCTGAAGCTGCGCGTCGCCGGTGACGACAATCGACCTATCGAAGCGATTTGGTGGCGCGGAGTAGCCGAAGCCGGACAAGTCCCGCAAGCCAATCAACGCGTCGATCTGGCGTATGAGCTCGAGGCGAATAGGTGGAATGGTGATATCCGGTTACAGTTGAATGTCCGTGATATGCGATCTCTCGAAAGCTAAGATTGTTTAGAGGCGGACTACCGCCCGCCATTTCGATTGTTTAGAGGCGGGCTACCGCCCGCCATTTCGATTGTTTAGAGGCGGGCTACCGCCCGCCATTTCCTTGCGTAAGAAAGGCGGGCAGTAGCTCGCTCTAAACGACTAACAGTCAGAGCGATGCAAGAGGTAACACGAAAAAAACGAATCAGCGCGGTTGATTTACGCGCGAAAGTCCCGGCGATGGCTCGCGGCCTGGCGCTATTCTTGTTGATTGCCGGCGCGATCTTTGTCGGCGTGTCTTACTACAAGATGCGCAACAACCACCCGTTTCGTTTGCGCTCAGGAGCACCGACGCTATCGAAAGAGATCACTGGAATCATCAATGGTTACGAACAGCGCGTCACCAAAAACGATCGGTTGTATCTGTGGCTGCGAGCCGCGCGCGACGTCACTTATGCTGATGGACATCACGAGCTCGAGCAGGTAAATCTGCAGATTTTTCCGCCGGCGAGCGAGAAGCCCGACCAGATTATTTCGGATCGTTCAATTTATGACCAGAAGAACGGGCTGCTTCAATTCACCGGCAGCGTGCAAATCGAAACGCACGAGGCCTTGAAAGTAAAGACCGACGCGCTTCTTTATCATCAGGATTCGGAAGTAGCCGAAACCTCTTCGCCGATAACTTTCGAGCGCGAAAACGTTACCGGCAAAGCTACGGGTGCACTCGTGGATAACAAAAACAAGCGAATGGACCTGCGTAATGAGGTCGAGGTAACCATCGCACCTGAAGCCATGAAAGATGCGAGCGCCAAAGGCCCAACGCCAACGAAGCTGAAAGGCGCGCGCACGAAACCGGTAACTATTCGCTCGGCCCAGGCGGTTTTCGAGCAAGCCACGATGCGACTGACTTTTTCCGGAGGCGCGACGGCAGAGCAGGACGAAGATGTCATGAGCGGCGACAATCTGACGGCCATCTTGAACGCGCAAAAGAAACTGGAAAAAGTAGAGACGCGTGGCAATTCATATCTGCGCTCGATGGAGGAAGGACACGCCGCGGAAGCTCATTCAATCGATATGGATTTTTTCCTGGATGCCGATCAACATTTGCAACGCGCCAATGGCATGCGCGATGTTCGCGCTCAGACTTTAAATGCTGATTCGGATATGCAGTTAAGCGGCGCAAACGCCCTGGCGGTGAATTTTCAGGTTCAGGGTGATCGAAGTGTCCTGAAGGAGATGCACGCTGAGGGACGTTCCGTGGTGACGCTCTCAGCGCCCAAGTCGCGCGCCAACGATCCACGCGCCGCGAACAAACGTCTGACCGCGGATTCGATCAAGTTGCTGTGGCATGCCGGTGGTCGCGATTTGCAGAGCGGCGAAGCTGTCGGCAATGCGGAGTTGTATGTCGAACCGGTGCAGAAGACCGCAAAGGCCGACCGCAAGACGCTGACGGCGCCTCGCTTCGACTGCGATTTTTATGAAAGCGGCAACCTGGCGCGCGATTTCACAGCTACCGGCGGCGCAAAGGCAGTCTTCGATCCTTTTCAGCCGAGCGAGAAACGAAGTACGCGCACGATGACTGCGCAAAAAATCAATGCCCTGTTTGTTCGCGAGACGCAGGACGTTGAGAAACTCGACGCCGCAGGCGAGGCGAAATTCAATGAAATGGATCGCAACGGTACTGCGAATACGGTCTCTTACACGGCGTCTGACGAAACGGTGCGGATGCGAGGAGGCGATCCGACAGTGTGGGATTCGCGTGCACGCACCAAGGCGAACGAGATCGATTCAAACACTGAAACCGAGATTTCCTTTTGCCGCGGTAAGGTGCAGACAACCTATTACAGTCAGGAACAGACCAACGGGGCCGCTCCCTTTAAAAAAGTGAAAAGTCCCGTCTATCTGCTCGGGGATCGCGCCGAGGTCCATCACGATTCCGGCGTGGCGACTTACACGGGCAGTGCACGGATGTGGCAGGACGATAATTTCGTGCGTGCCGACACGATCACTCTATTTCGGGAAGAGAAGCGCATGGATGCGCGCGGTCATGTGCAGAGTGTGCTGTATCAGGCCAAACAAAAAACTGGCAATGCTACTGCGGTTGTGCCGGTTTTTGCCACGGCTGAATACATGAAGTATTCGGATCCTGATCGCCTCTTGCATTATGAAACCAACGTGGATATCAAACAGGGAACTGACCGCATGACATCAGCCGTTGCCGATGTTTATCTGCAGAAAGATGTTAACGAAGTAGAACGCACGATCGCGCAGCGCAATGTGGTCATCAACCAACCGGGAAAGCGGGGTACTGGGGACTGGTGTCAATATACGACCGCGGATGAAGTCGCGGTGCTGAAAGGTAATCCGGCGCACGTTGAAGATGCCGAACAGGGAACGACCGACGGCAACCGTCTCACGTTGTATCGGCGCGAGAATCGCGTCGTTGTGGACGATGCTCGCGGCCCGCAATCACCGGGGCGCGTGCGCTCAACTCACAAAATTAACAAGAACCCTTGAAGTGTCTTTTGTGCCTCCTCCCGCTGAGAGAGGGTTGGGGAGAGGGCATTACAGGGCTTCGTCTAACACCCTTTGCCTCCTTTCCCCTCGCCCCTCTCCCAGCGGGAGAGGGGAATGAGGCTGAAAAACTCGAACCTTTACTTACCTTGAGAGCAGCAACACAACCTGATTCGCTCGGACACTGGGGTCGTTATGGCGGCCGTTTTGTGCCTGAGACTTTGATGGCGCCGCTTGAAGAGTTAACCGCAGCGTACGAAGTCGCCCGCGCGGATGAAAGTTTTCAGACAGAACTCGATGCGCTCTTGCGCGATTACGCCGGCCGCCCGACACCGCTTTTCTTTGCCCTGCGCTTGACTGAGCACGCGGCCGGCGCCCGCGTCTATCTGAAACGCGAGGACCTCCTGCATACCGGTGCCCACAAAATCAACAACACTCTAGGCCAAATTCTACTGGCGCGGCGCATGGGCAAGCGTCGTATCATCGCTGAGACCGGCGCCGGCCAGCACGGGGTGGCGACCGCTACCGTCTGCGCGCTCTTCGGGCTGGAATGCATTGTGTACATGGGTTCGGAAGACATGCGCCGCCAGGCGCTGAATGTCTTTCGCATGCAATTGCTGGGCGCGGAAGTGCGCGAAGTCGATTCGGGCTCTCGAACTTTGAAAGATGCGATTAACGAAGCACTGCGTGATTGGGTGACGAATGTCGCTGATACTTACTATCTGCTGGGCAGCGCGCTCGGGCCGCATCCATATCCACTAATGGTGCGCGATTTTCAAAGCGTGATTGGCCACGAAACGCGCGCACAGATCCTGGAAAAAGAAGGGCGACTGCCGGATTGTTTGATTGCCTGCGTGGGTGGGGGTTCGAATTCGATTGGCATTTTTCATCCTTTTCTCGCTGAAGAATCCGTGCGAATGATCGGCGTCGAAGCCGGCGGCATGGGCGACAAGTTGGGGCAGCACGCGGCGCGATTCAAGTCGGATGGCGGCGGCCGTCCGGGAGTCCTGCAAGGGACAATGAGTTATGTCTTGCAAGATGAACACGGCCAAATTGCAACGACGCATTCAATCTCGGCCGGACTCGATTATCCTTCGATTGGTCCCGAACACGCATTTCTTCATGATGCCAGGCGAGTCGAATACACCTCTGTTTCAGATGAAGAAGCGCTGGAGGCGTTTCAAACCTTATCGCGATTGGAAGGAATTATTCCGGCGCTCGAGTCTGCGCATGCGGTTGCCCATGCTTTGAAGGTCGCGCGCGAGTTGAAGGATGATCAGGTCTTGATCATCAATCTTTCAGGTCGTGGCGACAAGGATGTGGACACAGTTCGAGAGCATATGGACCTCAAGAAGGCCCGCCAGGGGCGAAATTTATAGATCCGAAGGGCCTCCGGTCTCTCAGAGCCCGAAAGACAGATATGCCGCTCCTATAGAGCTTGACTGCTTTATTACATCGGGAGCTATAAGTATTTGGCTCCTACGGAGCCAACTTGATGACACGCATCACTGAAGCTTTTGCGCTTCTCAAACACGAACGTCGCGGCGGCTTCATTCCCTTCATCACGGCCGGCGATCCTGATTTGAAAACTACAGGCAAGTTGATCGCCGAACTCGATCGTGCCGGAGCGACGGTAGTCGAACTTGGCGTCCCGTTCAGTGATCCAATGGCAGACGGACCGGTGATCCAACGTGCATCGGAGCGCGTGCTGCGTCAGGGCTTTGGCCTTGCCGAAATTTTTCAAACTCTTGTTGCAGTCCGGCAGCAAACTCAGGTTCCGATCATTCTGTTTAGTTATTTCAATCCACTACTTCAATTTGGACTTGAAAGAGTCGCGCGTGAAGCGGAACATGCCGGCATTGACGGAATTCTAGTAACCGACCTTGCGCCGGAGGAGGCGGGAGGGTTTTCGGCGATGTTACGCGCGCATGAGATTGACTTGATCTTTTTGGTAGCGCCTACTTCAACAGACAAACGGTTGCAAATGGTGGCTGAGCGCGCCAGCGGATTTATATACGCAGTGTCGCGCGCAGGGATTACCGGCGCGCGCGAAGAGATGAGCGCCGAAGCCGAGAAGCTTGTGCGTCGCATTCGCAGGTTTTCGGATTTGCCGGTCGCCGTTGGCTTTGGCATCTCCAAGCCCGAGCACGTCACCGATGTCTGGCGTTATGCCGACGCGGCTGTAGTTGGTTCCGCAATCGTTGCAGAGATCGAGCAGGCGAACTCTGCGGCCGACGCGGTTTCCCGAGTGAGACGCTTCGCGCGAGAGCTAATTTCGTAGATATCTCACTTTGATCCCTCAGACACAATCCGCAGATTACCGAAGGTCTGGCCCGGTTGTGCGGCTCTGCGGCAGCACAGTGCGGTAAGCCTTTGGCTTACCGGAGAGGCTTTACTGATATCTTCTGAGGCTGCGCCTCAGATGCCGAGGCGTAGCCTCAAGAATTAAATTAAAGGAGCGCTAGCGGAAAGGCAGAGCCTTTCCGCACTGTGCGGTGGCAGAGCCACGTTCCTTCTACCAAGGGGAGGGGACAAGCGAGGTGATTGCAACGCAGCTTAAATACTTTTGCTTTGATAAACTTTCCTGCAACCTCAAAAAAGTCCCTCGACTGCCCCATCTTCTTAGAGTATTCTTACGCATCTTTTTAGAGACAAAAATAGAGACAAAAAAACCTCGTATCATGCGTGCAACAGTGTTCCATTCTCGCGTGGGTTGTGTTATCCTCGCTCCAGTCAACTGTGGGATGCCCTGAGACACAACTAAGCCTGAATCAAAAAGGAGCAGAAGAAAGAGATTGGTTATGCCAGAAGATCGTTTTGCAGATCGCAGTCGCGCTATCGAAGCCGCGCTGCTCAACATTGAAAAGAGATTTGGCAAGGGATCGATCATGCGCCTAGGCGAGCGAGCCGTTTCCGACGTACCGGCAATATCGACGACATCGCTATCGTTGGACGCGGCGATCGGTGTCGGAGGAGTGCCGCGAGGTCGCATAATGGAGATCTACGGACCGGAAAGTTCCGGCAAGACAACCCTCGCCTTGCACATCGTCGCCGAAGCTCAAAAGGCAGGCGGCGTCGCTGCATATATTGACGCCGAGCACGCGATGGACGCCGATTATGCAGGCAAGCTTGGTGTAAAGGTCGATGACTTACTGATTTCACAACCAGATTCGGGCGAGCAAGCGTTGGAAATTGCAGAAGCGCTCGTGCGTTCGAATGGCGTTGACGTGATCGTTGTGGATTCGGTCGCTGCTCTCGTTCCGCGCGCTGAGTTGGATGGCGAGATGGGTGACTCGCTGCCGGGTTTGCAAGCGCGTCTGATGTCGCAGGCGCTGCGCAAGCTGACCGCGATCGTGGCGCAGTCGAACACCTGCTTTATCTTCATCAACCAGATTCGCGAGAAGATCGGCGTGATGTTCGGGAATCCCGAAACGACGTCAGGCGGCCGTGCCCTCAAGTTTTATTCGTCGCTGCGCCTGGACATTCGTCGCATTGGCGCGATCAAAGACGCTGACCGGGTGGTCGGTAATCGCACAAAAGTTAAGGTTGCCAAGAACAAAGTCGCGCCGCCGTTCCGCGAATGCGAATTCGACATCATGTACGGCGAAGGCATTTCCCGTGAAGGCGATCTGCTGGATTTGGCGACAGCCAGTCGCGTAATTGAAAAAAGCGGGGCGTGGTTCTCTTACAAAGGCGACCGCCTGGGCCAGGGTCGCGAGAATGCCAAGCAAACCTTGAAAGATCATCCGGAGTTGCTGCGACGCATTGAAAACGATGTGAGGCGCGCGTTGGGCATGCGCGTGCGCGACGAGGCAGCGCCCGCGGAAACACCTGCCGAACAGAAGAAAGCCATAGCGGCATCGGCCGACAAGAAGTAAGGATCGTTGCGCATAAGCCTATATAAGAATGGCGCTGATGATCTCATACCGCGCGAATACCCACCGGCTTTGCGGCTCGGCCGCCCTACAGTGCGTAAGGCTTTGCCTTACCGGACCTCGTCTCATCAATAGATGTTCGAGGCTATGCCCTCCGCTCGTCGAGGCATAGCCTCGACGAGTATTTTAGGGATAAGGCCGGCCGGAAGGCAGAGCCTTTCCGCACTGTGCGGCGGCAAAGCCGCGAACCATCGTCCCGAAGATCTATTTAAGTAAGACACTTTACAGATACTCTGGATCCTCGGATAATCCGCGCGGTCTGAATTGGTGTCTATGAGCGAGTCGATCCTGATCAAGGGCGGCATAATCGTTACGATGGATCAGCAGGGTTCCATCGTACGCGGAGACGTGCTTATCCGCGATGGATGTATCGCAGAGATTGGCGAAGAGATTAATGCCCGTGGCGCCGAAGTAATCGAAGCGGGCGGCTGTGCGGTGCTGCCTGGCTTTGTACAGACGCATATTCATCTATGCCAGACTCTGTTTCGCGGCGCGGCTGATGACCTGGCGCTAATCGATTGGCTGAAAAAGCGCGTGTGGCCGATGGAGGCCGCCCATTCCCCGGCCTCAATTCGCGCGTCGGCGCGACTCGGTATTGCCGAACTTATTAAAGGCGGCACGACCTGTGCGCTGACCATGGAAACAGTTCATTACACAGAAGAAGTCTTGCGCATTGTCGAGGAAAGCGGCTTTCGCGCTACTGTCGGCAAGTGCATGATGGACAAGGGCGACGATCTGCCGGTCGAATTGCGCGAGGAGACGCGCGACTCAATTAATAGATCGTCTAACTTAATTGAAAGCTGGCATGGCAAAGGCAACGGTCGCGTGCGTTGTTGCTTCGCACCTCGCTTTGCGGTCAGTTGCACGCGCGAGTTGCTTGGCGAAGTTGCAAGATTAGCGCGCGAACTAAGTGTGATGGTTCATACTCACGCTTCCGAGAACAGAAACGAATGCGAAATGGTCGAGCGAGAAACGGGGATGCGCAATGTTGCTTATCTTGATTCCGTGGGCATTTCGGGCCAGCATGTAGTACTCGCTCACTGCGTTCATCTCGACGATGAAGAGATGGGAATCCTGGTTCGCACAAAGACCAACGCAGCGCATTGTCCGTCGTCAAATCTAAAACTTGGATCGGGCATTGCCCCAGTTACCGAAATGCTTTCGCGCGGCGTTTCGGTCTCACTGGGCGCGGATGGTGCGGCCTGTAACAATCGACTCGACATGTTTACGGAAATGCGCACCGCTGCCTTGCTTCAGAAAGCCTTGCACGGACCGGAAGCTTTGCCGGCAGCGCGCGCTCTGCGAATGGCCACAATCGATGGGGCGCGTGCCTTGGGTCTCGATGGTGAAATCGGCAGCCTGGAGCCGGGTAAGCGGGCTGACGTGATTGTGGTGAATCTTGAGACTGTTCACTCCAGTCCGACTGATAGCAAGGTAACGTCGGCTTTAGTTTATTCGTCAGGGCCATCAGATATCAGTGCAGCGATAATTGATGGGGAAGTCGTGATGCGAGATGGCCGGTTATTAAATCTGAATGAACGCTCGGTCATAGAGGACGCAAATCGGGAGGCCAGCGGTTTGCTCGAACGCGCAGGACTCTCTGTTTAGAGGCGGGCTACTGCCCGCCAAACATGGCGCGAGCGTCGGCGGGCGGTAGCCCGCCGCTAAACGTTTGTTGCGAACAGATGTCAGATCCAACCATAAGACTGCCGGCATTCGCCAAGGTCAATTGGACGTTGCGCGTACTCGGCAAGCGCGCCGACGGCTATCATGAAATCAACACTGTCTTTCAAACAATCAGTCTTCACGACACGATCTCGATTGTGACCACCAATGAGCCGCATATCGTTTTGTCTTGCGATGATCCCACGGTGCCCGCTGGTATCGAAAATATTGCCTGTCGTGCGGCCGCAGCTTTGCAGGCTCGTCTTGGGTCGAATAAAGGCGCATACATTCGCCTGGAAAAAAGGATTCCGCCGCAGGCTGGTCTGGCGGGCGGATCTTCAGATGCGGCGGTCACGCTGCTGGCTTTAACGCATTTGTGGAAAGCGAGAATCGAAGCGGCCGAGCTGCTGGCGATCGCTGCGAGTCTCGGCGCTGATGTGCCCTTTTTTTTCTTCGGTGGTACTGCGCGCGGTTCCGGTCTTGGAGCGAGCGTAACTGAGCTTCCCGATCTACCTGAAAAGTTTCTGCTGGTGCTAAAACCGAACGCAAGTGTCTCTACGTCGCAGGCATACGAATCGCTGAATGCTCCCTCCTTGACAACTTCAAACGCCAAAACTATTCTTTCTAGTTCGCAATCGAGCGAGATTTTTGACAGTTTCACCTCTGAGGCTTTACGAAATGATTTCGAGACGGTAGCGGTTGATCGCGAACCAGAAATCAAGAGGGCTAAAGCTGCTTTGATCAAGGCTGGCGCAATTGCGGCACTGCTGGCGGGCAGCGGCTCAGCGGTGTTTGGGATTTTTGAAAACAAGGAAGCACAGGAGCGCGCCATTCAGGCGATCGATCTCGAAGCTGGTTGGCGCGTCTTTCCTTGTGCGACGGTTGGGCGCAACCACTATCGCAGCGCGATGGGCCCTGTGGGCGAAATTTTCGCCCGTTTTTCCGGCCATAATCCTGGGGCGTAGCCAAGTGGTAAGGCACCGGTCTTTGGAA
>WNGK01003738.1_pt1 | contig 16434 bp, 16 predicted proteins | sample 5400601 | NCBI WGS metagenome assembly WNGK01 (sample SAMN13153376, study PRJNA577476) | soil metagenome | isolation source: 60 cm soil or saprolite under Garry oak tree replicate 1 | place: USA:California | collected 2016-06-15
AATTTTTTCTAAAATGGATAGTGGCTAATCCTGCCGTCACTTGTGCCATTCCCGCGACCGACAAGCCACGCCATCTTGAAGAAAACCTGCAAGGCGCGCAAGGACGGCTTCCCGACACAAAGATGCGCCAGCGAATGGTCGAATCGGTCTCGTCACTATAACGTCGCCGGGTCGAAGCCGCCCTCCCAAAACTGCGCCTTTGGGAATCGGTTCGTACATTCGGCGGGTGTCAACCAAAAACATTTATGTTTTTGAAAAAAAATCAATTGCGGAGGAAGTCGATCTCGTCGATAGGACGCGCGCTTTATGCGAAAAATCACCCCCTGTTTTATTCTCGGCCTCTGTTGCGTAGCATTTTGTCCGCGTCCGGCGGCGGCGTTGGTTTTTTCAGGGCCGAACCCCAAAATTGTTTACAAGGACGCTTCCGGCAAAAAGCAATCGATTGAAATCGTGGACAAATATTATCCGAAAAAGATCGTGAAGCCGTTCGCCGACGATTCGAAAATCGACCCGAAGCTGCGTCGTGCTGCCACCATTGCCGAGGAGAGAGCCCGCGCGCATTCCCTTTCGAAATGCTGGCGTTATGTGAAGGAAGCGCTCGTTGCTGCGGGCGTGGTGAAGTCCCGGCCCCAAACACTATTGGCGAAACAAGCCGGTCAAGAACTCGTAAACAATTACGGGTTCAAAAAACTCCCGGTATCCGATCCTTACCAGGCCCCGGTCGGCGCGGTGTTAGTCTATGGCGCCAGTCGCGCGGCTGGCCACGTCGAGATCCGCACTCCGAACGGTTTCGTGAGCGATTTTCGCTCCAAGACGCCATCACGCCGGCCGTTGCTCGGCATTTTCGCAAAGAGTTAAGTCGCACATCCGCGCGATCCTAAGCAGATCGGAAGATTCCAATTCCGGCTGGCAAATTGTCCGGTCGCGCGAGAATCTTTGTTGATGGCTCAGCCGATCCGCATCGCGATGTGGTCAGGTCCGCGTAACATCTCGACGGCCATGATGCGCGCGTGGGGCAACCGATCGGATACTTTTGTCATCGACGAGCCGTTTTACGCCTACTATTTAAAGACGAGTGGCAAAGAACATCCCGGCGCGGATGAAGTGATCGCCACCGGCGAAATTGATTGGCAAAAAGTCGTTGCTCAACTGACCGGGCCGATCCCAAACGGAAAGCGCATTTTTTTCCAGAAGCATATGACGCATCACCTCTTGCCGGAAGTAGATCGACAATGGCTCGGCGCAATGACGAATTGCTTTCTTATTCGCGATCCTCGCGAAGTAATCGCTTCATACGTCAAAAAGCGGGAGGACCCAGCGTTGGAAGACCTGGGCTTTGTGCAGCAAGCGGAGCTTTTTGAGTTCGTCTGCACTCGCGCGAATTCGATTCCGCCGATTGTAGATGCAAAAGACGTGCTGAAAAAACCTGAACGAATGTTGCGGCTGCTCTGTGATGCAGTCGGCGTTGAGTTTAGCAAGGCAATGCTTTCCTGGCCATCTGGATTGCGTGAGACCGACGGCGTCTGGGCCAAATATTGGTACGGCGAAGTGGCAAGATCGACATCGTTCCGACCATACCGCCCGAGGGATACCAAAGTGCCGGCGCATTTGGGCGAAATTCATGAGCGCTGTCGTGAATGTTACGAAAGGCTGTATGAATATCGATTGCATTGAACCGCGGATGACGCCGATTTCGCGAACGGTTAGAGAGGCGCTCGCTACCAGGACCACCGTTTGATTCGGTGGGCGTTTGACACAAACGCCGCTACGACGAGAGAATCAGCGATTCGCGTAATCCGCGATTAGGCAGATGCTGCAGAGATTTGATGAGCGAAATCGCGACCTGATCGTCAATATCAACGGTCAGCTGGTGCATCGTGATAAAGCCGGAATCAGCCCGTTTGATTCCGCGGTGCAGGGCGGTGACGCAGTTTGGGAGGGATTGCGGCTCTACAACGGACGGGTTTTCAAGCTCTACGAACATCTCGACCGGCTGAAGCGTTCGGCGCGCGGCTTATCTTTTACCGAAATTCCGCCGCTTGAAAAAATCATCCAGGAAATCAAACGCACGCTCGTGGCAAACAAAATGAGTGACGGCGTTCATATTCGCCTTACGCTCACCCGCGGGGTGAAAGTCACATCCGGAATGGATCCGCGGTTGAATCAGAGCGAGCCGACGTTGATTATTCTCGCTGAACACAAGGCGCCAGTTTACGCGAAAACTGGCCTGACTTTGATTACGAGCAAGGTCCGGCGCCCACCGCCCGAGGTTCTCGATGCGCGAATTCATCACGCGAATCTGGTGAATTCGATCCTGGCAAAGATCGAAGCAAACAACGCCGGCGCGGACGACGCCCTCATGCTCGACACGCGCGGCTTTGTCGCGGAAACAAACGCCACGCACGTCTTTATCGTCCGCAATGGCGATCTCGCGACCAGTCATGTCGTGGCATGCCCTGAAGGAATTACTCGCGCCACGGTGATCGAGATTTGTGCTGCCGAAAAAATTCGTTGTATCGAGGCCGATTTGTCACTGGTCGATGTTTACGGCGCCAATGAAATATTTTGCACCGGCACAATGGGCGAACTCGCCGCCGTCACCAAGCTAGACAATCGCCAGATCGGCGATGGCCAAGTCGGCCCGATGACAAAACGCCTGAGCAATCTCTATGCCCAGCGTACCGCGACCGACGGTGTGCAGGTCGTTGATGTGTAGCGGCCCCCCGAAAGCTTTCGGGGTCAATTACCGCCCTTGGTCCCACCTCTTTTGTTGAAAGGACACGCGACCCGATCCTTTCTCGAATGCTTCAAAGTGCTCCGGGTTCTGCTGGTAGTATTTTTGATGATATGCTTCAGCCGGATAAAACTTCATCGCCGGCAGAATCTCGGTGACGACCCGTTTATCGAATTTTCCCGAGCGCGCCAGCTTCTCTTTTGAATCCTCTGCGATCTTTTTCTCGTCGTTGTTGCCGTAGAAAATGGCGGCGCGATAACTTGGACCGATATCGGTGAATTGGCCGTCCGCCTGGGTTGGATCGATTTGTCGCCAATAAATATCGAGCAACCGATTGTAAGAAATTTTTGCCGGATCGTACGTGATTTCGATGGACTCGCGGTAGCCAGTTTTTTCGGAGGAGACGAGCTCGTAAGTAGGATTTGGCTCCGTCCCGCCACAATAACCCACGACGGTTTTGATCACGCCTTTCGCCTTGTCGAACGCCGGCTGAATGCACCAGAAACAGCCGCCCGCAAAGATTGCAGTCTTCGTTACCGCTGTAGACGAATCTTGCGCACGACCACCGGTGACCGTGATCACGGCAAGCGCTGCGCCAAGCACGAGAAGAAAGATTCGCTTCATACTTTGGATCTTAGACACCGTCCTAATCGGGGCGTTGTGAATAACTCAGACTGTTTTTTGCTTGCCATCGACAGACCCGACTGTCATAAGCAGATCGGCTTTAAACGAAGGGAGACTAAAAAATGATCAACTCAGCAACAATTCTTTTCGGGATCATTTATGCGCTGGTCGCGCTTCTTGGTGCTTCCGGCGGCAAAGTCACAACCTGATTTTCTCCTCAGCGTGCCTGCGGGTGAGGATAGCTTAGCTCACCGCAGGCACGTCTGTTCTCGGCTGATTCCGCAGTCCCGAGATTCGCTGGTCGAGCTGCTCGACATCAAAAAGATCTTCGGACGCAAAGCGCCATTGAAGGTCGATCTTGGCTGCGGTGACGGTTCGTTTCTTTGCGCGCTGGCCCAGCGCATGCCGGACAAAAATTTTCTCGGGATCGAACGGTTGCTTGGTCGAATCCACAGCGCTGCGCGTAAGGCCGCCACGCTCGATAATGTGCGGCTGCTGCCAATGGAAAGTTCCTATGCAGTGCGTCATCTGTTGCCAGCGGGAGCTGTGGAAACATTTTATCTCTTATTTCCCGATCCCTGGCCAAAACGCCGCCATCAACGCCGTCGAATCGTGACGCCAGATTTTCTGAACTCTATTCATGCCGCGCTTAAGAAAGACGGCGCCATTTACATTGCGACCGATCACCTTGATTACTTTGACAAGATCAGAGAGATCGCCCGATCAAATCCGGGTCTCGCAACTGCCGACGTTGATGTCGATCTGCCACCGAGCGGATTTGAGCTCATTTTTCGGCAGAAAGGCGCGCCGATTCACTGGCTGGCGCTGCGAAAAGTTTCGCCGGTGAGATAACTTTGCGCTTCCCAATTGTCGTGACCAAAGCGCAGCGTTACCGCGCCGGTCTCGTCCTGGCGAAACAGTTTGATGCCGCGCTGCCGCAAATCCTCGGCCCAGCTATCGCTAATTCGCTCGTAACCGGGGAAGTCGCGCGAAGTAGCAATGATCAGGCGTGGCCGCGTAGCATCGAGGAACGGTTTGGAGCCGGACTCTCCGGAATGATGCTGACCTTTGACGATGATGTCACTCTGGAGACTTGAGTTGCTGGCCAACAATGTCTGTTCGGTTCTGACGCCACTATCCGACATGAACAAGATCGATGTCGCCGGCGCCACCAACACTTGGATGACATACGACTGATCGTCAGCGATCGGCGAGCTGAAGTTCCGTGGAGGAAACAGGACATGCGCGGTGACGTCGCGCGACAAACGGAAGCTGCTTCCCGCAGCCAAAGTGTCCGGCTTGATTCCGTGCTCGTGAAATAGGCGCTGCAATCGTCGGTGAGTAGTCGAACGATCGGGCGCTGGATTATCAACCAAACGGATTCGAGGAAAATCGTCCAGCAACTGCGCCGCCCCACCCAGATGGAGCGCATCGGCGTGAGTGAGCAGCACACCGGAAAGCCGGTTTACTCCGGCCCAGTGCAAATACTCGCGGACCACGCGCTGATAGCTCCGCGCGTTCCCGCAGTCGAACAACCAATCCGCGCTTCCCGTCTGTAAGTGAACCGCTGCGCCCGAGCCGAGATCCAAGACTGTGATCCTTGCGGCGACCTTTTCGGGCCAATGCGGCTGTTCGAGGTAAAAATGCCCGCCGGGGACGTCCGCAAGGATTTGCACGATTCCCAAAACAAGCTTTGCCAAAAGCCAATTAGCATTGTTGAAGATCACAGCGAGTCCCGCCAGCAACGGCGTCGAGAGAAGCGAGAGCATCCCGATCGCAAGAATGAAAAAAGCAATCGGCACCACAAGCAGATTCGCCAGCAATGAAATCGGGGTGACGATGTGAAAGTACCAAAGCACAAACGGCAGCGAGCCAACCCAGGCTGCCAGGGAAACGCTGGTGCCACGACAAAGCCAGTCGAAGCCAGCGTGTACCCAACGTCTCGGGCCATGCACCAGGCTCCGAGGTAAGAAAGGGTCGGGAGCGGTCCAGCGTTGTAAGAATGCGGAAAGGGGATCGGCGAACAAGATGATCGCGCCTACGACCGCGAAGGAGAGTTGAAAGCCTGTCGAAAAAAGTTCGTTCGTGTTCCAGCAGAGAAGAAAGAATGCCGCGGCAGCAAGGCTGTTGAGCACAAAAACTTTTCGCTCGAAAAACAAGCCCCCGACCAAAATCGATGCCATTACCGCGGCACGCACACTCGAAACGTGGAGACCCGTCACTGCAGCGTAAAAAAGGAGCAGGGGAATAATGAACGCGGCCGCCCATTTGCGCGAAAGCCGCGCGACCATCGCCAGCATCCACAATAGCGCGGCGACAATTCCTACGTGCAGGCCAGCAACAGCAAAAAGGTGAAGAGTGCCGGTTTGTTGAAACGGTTCTTCGATGTCTTCGGGTGTTTGGTGCCTTAGGCCAAGCACGATCCCGCTGAGGAAATCTTGCACCTCAGGCGCGTTCTCCAATCCCCGGCAAAGCGCGTTCTGCATCCATGCACGCGATTTCTGAGCCGCACGCAAAATCGGGTTTCCACCACCGCGTCGAATCAGCGTGCCGTCCTCGGGATAGCGAACAAATAATAGGCGAAAAACATCACGACGCGCGAGATAGGAGCGCATATCGAATTCACCGGGATTTCGCGGAGGCGTCATTACTTCCGCATTTCCGAAAAGCCTCAATTCATCGCCAAATTCCGGCGTGCCTTTCCAGCGAACCTGCCAGATCGCACTTGTGAATTGTTTCCTGCCTTCGAGTTCAATTGACTCAAGCTTTAGCAGGAAGGTCGCGAATCCACTGGGCGCAATCTTTGGCTCACTGATGACGCATCCAGTCGCTGTTACGACTCGTGGCCGGCTGCCAAGCGCACCAGCAAGCTGCTGGCCTACCGTGTTGCTCGTCTCAAAATTGTGCAGCAGGAAAAATCCAGCCCCAACAATGGCGTATGTCGCCAGCAGTCTCGGCCACCGCGCGACGATGATAATGCAGATCGCAAGAATTATCGCCGCGACCGTCAGGCCGGCAGCCGGAAGCGGAAGGAGCTCCGCCACGATAATTCCTATTGCCGCCATGAGCGCCAGACCGACAAATGGCTGGCGCGGCGCACTCAGCAATTTCATCCACCGGCTTTTCGCTTATCCAGCCTCGGCAATGCAAGCCGCAATCGCGATCGGCGATCATCGAGACTTTAACAAAAAAGTTAGGGAAAACGCCCAACGCTCAGAACTGAACACTCAACTGTCTGAATTGGGCGTTGGGCGGTGAGGGTTGAGTGTCGGACGTTAAGACCTCTTATGAAGACTTGGGACTTGGCACCAGGAGCACGGGACGGGTAGTATGTTTCAGCACGCCTTTGGTCGCGCTTCCCACCAGCAAATTGTACATCGCGCCGTGCCCATGTGTGCCCATCACAATCAGGTCGGCATTAATCGCATCCGCCTGATTCAGAATTTCCTCGGCCACCGCTCCGGTCGGTTCGTGCAAACTGACCTTGATGCCGTCTTGAGCGATTTCATTTTGCCATTGAGCCAACTTCGATTTCTGATTTTCATTTTCCGGGATCGGTTGCGCTATGGAATCAAACCCTGGGACCGGCACGCCCGACATCGGCGCAAGCTCAGGCATTCCCGCAAGGCCGTAACCCAGCGTGCCCGGCGTCGCGGCGGCGCTGAGTTCCTTCACATGAACAAGATGAATCTCCGCATCGAGAGCTTTGGCGAACTCTCGCGCCAGATCGATCACCGCCGTTGTTACATCCGAAAAATCGATCGGCACAAGAATGCGTTTCATCTTTGGAATCCAGCTTACGCAGACGCACGCGGGCTAGCCAGACCAAATCCCCCCCTACCGGAAATGAGATGCAGAATTTGCGGCGCGCCCGTATTTTTGTGGGTGCACGATCTCTTCGAGGAGAGGGAAGATGTTGAAAGCGCAGACAGCGCCGCGCCGCTTGCCACGCGGATGCGCCCGCGGACGCTCGACGAATTCGTCGGCCAAGAACACATTCTTGGGCCGGGAAAACTTTTGCGGCGCGCCATTGAGGCGGATCGTTTGCCCTCAGTGATTTTCTCCGGTCCGCCCGGAAGCGGCAAAACTACATTGGCGCGGATCATTGCGGAGATGACTCACGCAAAATTCATTCGAATCAGCGGAGTGGAAAGCAACGTCGCCGAAATGCGGCGCGTGATCGCTGCGGCTACGAATCGTCTTCGCACATCCGGCCAAAAGACGATCCTGTTCATCGATGAGATCCATCATTTCAACAAAGCGCAGCAGGATATTCTCTTGCCCGACGTTGAGACCGGAAATCTGCGGCTCATCGGCGCGACCACTTACAACCCGTTCTTTTACGTAAACAGTGCGCTGGTCTCGCGCTCGCAGGTCTTTCAGTTGGAACCGCTGCGTGTCGAGCAATTGGAACAATTGATCGACCGAGCGTTGGCCGACAAGGAACGTGGCCTCGGAAACTGCAACGTGAAGATCGACAAGAACGCGCGCCGACATTTGGCGAAGCTAAGCGACGGCGACGCGCGCAAATGTTTAAACGCACTCGAGATTGGCGTGCTCACGACTCCGCCAGATGGAAAAGACGATGGGACGATTCATTTCACGCTTGCGGTTGCCGAGGAAAGCATCCAACAGAAAGCGGTGGTGTACGATCGCGCGGGCGACGCGCACTACGACACCATCAGCGCGTTCATTAAAAGCATGCGCGCTTCCGATGAAAAAGACGCCATGTACTGGCTCGCGAAAATGCTGCACGCCGGTGAAGATTTCCGTTTCATCGCGCGGCGCATCGTCATCTTCGCGAGCGAAGACATTGGCCTTGCCGATCCGGAAGCGCTGCCACTCGCAATCGCCACGCAACAAGCCGTGGAATTTGTCGGATTGCCTGAAGCGCGGATTCCTCTCGCGCATGCGACCGCCTACATGTGTCGCGCGGCGAAAAGCCGGGAAGCTTACGACGCGCTGAATGCTGCAACCGAAAAGATCGAGATGGAACAAACAGAGCGCGTTCCGGAACATCTCAAGAACAAGCATTTCCCGGTAAATCCGGAAGCGTGAGGTTTCGCCCCGTGAGTCCGGCGTCAGATTTTGACCGAATCGTTCCTAACGTCGCGATTTGGCATGGTTACGATCCCAGCGTTAAAGCGGACCTTTATTCGACCTGTCTCCTGGCTTGGGACGCTGCTTATCTTGTCGATCCAATTCCTTTGCGTAGCGAGGCGTTTGATGAACTTATCGGTACTGCCCATGTTGCGGGAATCGTTGTGACCAATTTCAATCATCAGCGCGCTTCAGCGCAGTTTGCCGAGCAGTTTTCGGCTCCGATTTTCGCGCGATCTGAAACATTCCCGGATAAAGCGCCACGCAAGTTCGGGAGCGTTGCCGATGGCGACGAGATTTGTGATGGATTGCGTGTGATCAGCGTCGAAGGCGCCGCACCTGGAGAAATCGTTCTGCATTACGGGCAGGGCGGCGGAATGCTGATCGTTGGCGACGCCCTGATTAACGTTGAACCGTACGGTTTTACGTTTCTGCCTGCGAAGTACTGTTCGAACGAAAAAGAAATGCGGTGCTCGTTGCGAAAACTCTTGGCTTACCAAGCGGAGCGGATTCTTTTCGCGCACGGCATGCCGATTTTATCTGGCGCAAGTAAACAGTTGCAGGGTTTACTCCACAACGATCTCTAAATGTCATTCGCTCTGCATCCGAAACATCGGCGCTATGAGAGGACCAGAGTTGGCGGACCGGTGTCGCGATTTCTCCGGCTGATCCGGTTTTCGCACACAATTTTTGCGCTGCCGTTTGCTCTCGGCGCGCTGATCGTCGCCGCGAACGGCTGGCCGTCATTGAGAATTCTGCTGTTGGTCATCATCTGCATGGTGTTCGCACGCACGGCAGCGATGCTTTTCAACCGACTAGTTGATTGGTCGCTCGATCAACGGAATCCGCGCACCGCGTCCCGCCATTTGCTCGTTTCAAAATCGGCGGTTGTTGTTTTGCTAGTTCTGAGTTCTGCCGGATTCATTGTGACGGCAGCCGCAATTAATCGCCTGACGTTTGTTCTCGCGCCGGGTGCTCTCGTCGCGATTTTTTTCTACTCGCTCACCAAACGATTCACTAGCACCACGCACTTCTTCCTGGGATTGGCGCTCGCCATCGCTCCAGTCGGCGCCTGGATCGCGCAGACTGGACGCATCGATCTTGCGCCGCTTGTGCTTGGGGCAGGCGTAATTTGCTGGGTAGCGGGATTCGACCTGATTTATGCTACCCAAGACTACGATTTCGACCGGCGCGAAGACATTCGATCGCTGGTCGTGAAACTAGGAATCGCGCGCAGCCTGCGGCTGGCGCAGCTGCTGCATCTCGTAGCGTTTGTAGCGCTCATCGCTTTTGGCCTCGTAGCAAAGCTCGGCGCCTTTTATTACTGCGCGATGCTCTTTGTCGCGGCGGCGCTTTTTTACGAGCACAAAATCGAGAAACTCGATCTGGCCGGAATCAATCGCGCGTTCTTTCAAAGCAACGCATTTGTAAGCGGCATTTTTTTGATCGCCGTTTGCGTCGATCGATTGGTTTGAAATGATCACATCGCGTTTAACATAGCGACCCGTCTCTCATGCCGGCCGCCATCAAAAGCGGTTTCGAGCCAGACCCGCACAATTTTTAGCGCCAAATCTTCTGGAATCAGACGCTGCCCGATGGAAAGCACGTTCGCGTCATTGTGTTGTCGTGACAGACGAGCCGACTCTTCATTCCAGCAAAGCGCACAACGTACGCCGTGCACTTTGTTTGCCACCATTGCTTCGCCATTGCCTGAGCCGCCGAACACTATTGCCCGCTCGCACTCGCCCTGCGCTACCGCTTCAGCTGCAGGGCGAACAAAAAGCGGATAATCGACCGGTTCCTCGCTGAACGTGCCGAAGTCTTTCACTTCGTGCCCAAGTGTGCCCAGGAATTCTTTTACCGTCTCCTTATAACGAAAACCGGCGTGATCCGTGCCGAGCGAAATCTTCATTCGACGATTTAATCGCAACTGCCACTGGGCTGTCCAGCAAAGGTAGGGGCGATTGACCACAATCGCCCGCGGGTTCGGGCGAACCGCCCCTGCCTAGCCACCATGCAGTTTTGCCAACTCCTGCCAAATCTCTCGCTCGCGTTCGGTTAGCTTCTTTGGCACGTTGATTTGAATATCAACGAAAAGATCTCCGCGTTTCCCCGCGCTGCTTGGAAGTCCGCGTTCTCGCAGGCGAAACCGCTGCCCGCCCTGTGTGCCCGGCGGAATTTTCAGGCGCACTTTCCCTTCGAGAGTTGGCACTACCAGCTCGCTGCCCAGCACCGCGCGCCATGGCTCAATCTTTACCTCGTGGATCAAATCGCTTCCCTCGACGGAAAAATCTGGGTGGCGTGCGAGCCGCACGCGCAGAAAGAGATCGCCGCTTTTTCCTCCGCGCACACCTGCTTCGCCCTGGCCGGCCAATCGGATACGCTGACCCTCATGAACGCCGCGCGGAATTTTGACCTGATAGCTTTCTACTTTGTTCGAACCGGCCCGGCGCAGCGAAACCGTCCTGGTAGATCCGTGCAGCGCTTCCTCCAGCGTGACCATGATGTCGGCTTCCACGTCGGCGCCGCGTTCGGCCGTGGCCTGGCGCCCCCCGAATCCGCCGAAGGCAGAGCGGCCCCGGCCGCCGCCGAAAAACGCTTCGAAGAAATCGCTGAATCCTGTCCCCCCAAATTCGAATTGGACCCCGCCGCCATCGCCGCCCCATCGGTAAAATCCGCCTTCCGATGGCTGTGCGCCCCATTGCGGAGGCGGTTGAAATCCGCCGGGCCTGTTCCAATCCGCCCCGAGCTGATCATACTGCTTCCGTTTCTCCGGATCGCTCAACACCTCGTAGGCTTCGTTGATTTCCTTAAACTTTTCCTCGGCAGCCTTCTTGTCCTTGGCCACATCGGGATGATGTTTGCGCGCCAGCTTGCGAAAGGCGCTGCGAATTTCGTCAGCCGTTGCCGTTTTCGAGACACCGAGTGTCTCGTAGTAATCTCTAAATTGGACCGCCATCGGCTCTCAACCTTGTGCCTCCGCTCGATTCGCGCAACCTTCACTCGATGCGTGAGGTCGGAAAATTCGTGGTCGTCATTGGCGTCATCATGACGCTGGTGGGACTTGTGCTTTGGAGCGGATTCGCGCCAAAATGGCTGGGACGATTGCCCGGGGATATCCGCATCGAGCGCGAATATTCGGCATTTTATTTCCCTATCGTTACCTGCATCATTCTCAGCATCGTGCTGAGTTTGTTATTGTCGATCTTCCGGCGCTGACCATTTCAAATCCGGACATGCCGGGATCACGCATTCAAACTCGACTCGACGACCATGTCGCTCATCTCTTCCAATGCCGTCGTTGCCCGCGGATGCAATCAACGCCGGTCTCAGGCGGCGCGGTTGTCAGCGATGTGATGTTGATCGGCCAGGCGCCCGGCCCGCGCGAGCCGGTCTTGGAGCGACCTTTCGCGCATACTGCCGGCAAAACGCTTTTCCGCTGGTTCGAAGAATCTTGCGGAATGAATGAAGCCACCGTTCGCTTGAAGGTTTATTTCGCGGCGGTGTGCCGATGTTTCCCCGGCAAAAATCCCGCCGGCGGCGATCGTGTTCCGGCACCGGATGAAATTCGCAATTGCTCTTCGTGGATGGATGAGGAGATCCAAATTCTGGAACCGCGTCTCGTAATCCCCGTCGGCCGTTTGGCCATCGCGCAGTTTATTGATTGCAGAAGGCTGGAAGAAGTGATCGGTCGCAAATTTCGCGTCGAGCGCGCTGATCACCGTTTCGATCTTATTCCGCTACCGCATCCCTCGGGTGCATCGCCCTGGCACAAGATTCCCCCGGGAAAAGAACTGCTCGAGAACGCGCTACGCAAAATCGCGCGCCACGCTGCGATTAAGGAGCTTCAATAGGAACATCACGCCGGGATGTCTGGCGAGAAAACGCCGAACGCTCAACACCGAACGTCCAACTTCGAATTCTTTCGCGAGCAGGCGATTCGAACAGTCGCGTTCTGGATTTCGATATTGGACGTTGGACGTTGGACGTTGGACGTTTCCGAATGTCATTGAGTATTCCAACTCGCTCTGAAATCCCCGAGTCTGACAAATGGGACCTGATGCATCTCTTTGCGGATGCCGGCAAATGGCAGGAAGATTTTGCCTGGCTTCAGCGGACGTATCCGGAACTCCAAAATTGGAAGGGTAGAGTAGGGGAGTCGGCGCAAACACTTGCGGAATTGCTTGAGTTTGAAAAGTCGCTCGAACTGAAAATCGAGCGCGTCTATCACTACGCGTCGCTCCGACTGGCCGAGGACAGCACGAATAACGAATATCTCACGCAGATCGGGCAGGTTCAGAATTTACTTACAAAGATTGGTGAGGCGGCGGCGTTCATTACTCCGGAAATCCTGGCGATCGACGACGAACAGTTCGCGCAATTCATTGCCGATCCAGCGCTGGCCGATTGGCGAATCAAGTTGCACAAAATTCGCAGGATGAAGCCACATGTGCTGTCCGTGGCCGAGGAGCGCCTTCTCGCGCTGGGTAGCGTGGCGCTCAGTGGTTATGACGACACCTTCTCACAGCTAACCGATGTAGACATGAAGTTCGGTGTCCTGATCGATGATACCGGCCGCCAAAAACCGCTTACTCAAAGTTCGTTCAGCTCATTCCTAGTGAAGCGCGACCATAAGCTCCGCAAACGCGCCTTCCATCAATTCTACGCCGAGTTTCAGGACCATCGGTACACGCTTGCCGCGTCGCTTGCCTACTCGGTGAAGGCGGATGTCTTTCAGGCAAGAGCAAGACATTATTCATCTGCGCTCGAAGCGACGTTGTTTCCGGATGATGTGCCGGTCGCCGTTTACGACGGATTGATCAAATCGGTTCGCGCGAATTTGGAGCCGCTCTTTCGCTATTTCGATTTGCGGCGGCGCGCTCTTGGGTTGGGCGAGTTGCATCATTACGACACGTATGTGCCGCTGGTTCCGGAAATCGAAACGCGATTTACTTTTGATCAGGCGGCGGAGATGGTTCTCGCCGCTGTGGCCCCGGTGGGGAAAGAATATGTTGACACTCTGGCGGAAGGCCTGCGGAGGCGCTGGTGTGATCGTTACGAGACGAAAGGCAAGCGCAGCGGCGCGTTTTCATCCGGAAGCTACGGCGCGCCGCCGTATATCCTGATGAATTACAAGGAGGATGTTTTCGCCGATGTTTACACGCTGGCGCACGAGGCTGGTCACTCGATGCACAGCTGGTTCGCGCAGAATTCGCAACTGTTTCAGGACTACGAGTATCCGATTTTCCTGGCTGAGGTTGCATCGACCTTCAATGAAGAGCTGCTCACCCAACATCTGCTCGAGCAAACGAGCGATCCGAAGATGCGCGCCTACATCATCAATCGGCAGATCGATGACCTGCGGGGCACACTTTTCCGGCAGACGATGTTTGCTGAGTTCGAGAAAGTCATTCATTCGATCGAGGAAAGCGGCGACGCGCTTACGCTCGATGTTTTCAAATCGGAATATCACAAACTCATCGAGACCTATTTTGCGGAAAATTTCGTGCTCGATCCCGAGCTGGATCTGGAATGCCTGCGTATTCCGCATTTCTACCATGCGTTCTATGTCTATAAATATGCGACAGGCATCTCTGCGGCGGTTGCTCTCTCGGAACAGGTCCTCCGCGGGGAAGCGGGCAGTGTGAATGCGTATCTGGTTTTTCTGCGCTCCGGTGGCTCGAAATTTCCACTCGAAACTCTTAAGGCCGCGGGCGTGGATATGACGACGCCTGCGCCCATTGAAAGCACGCTTCGGTTATTTGAGCGGCGTCTGCAGGAACTGGAAGAGCTGTTGGTGTGATCAAGGAGAGGCGGTCTCTAGTCCGCCATCTCAAAAGGGGCGGCTTGGAAGGCGCCCTTCCTTGATTAATCTGCTCCAATGCGATTGGACGCCGAGGAATTAAGACAGCGGGTCGCCCCGCTGTTCCAGGAAAACTTCGAGAAGTTTGGCGAGCTCGGAGCCGCTGTTTCTGTCTGGCAAAATGGAAAACCGATTGTCGACCTCCACGGCGGATTTCGTGATGCGGGTCGAGAAAATCCGTGGGGGAGTGATACGCTTGTCCTAGTCTGGTCGGCGATAAAGGGAATTGGCAGCGCGTGCGTACTCCATGTGTTGCAAGAGCACGAGATCGATCTCACCCGGCAGGTCGCGGAGTTCTGGCCGGAGTTTGCGCAGGCCGACAAAGAAAAGATTACGCTTGCGCAGTTGCTCTCGCATCAGTCCGGGCTTTGCGCTTTGAATCGGCGAGTCGATGTGCTCGACTACAACGCCGTAATTCAAGCACTTGAAGCGCAAAAGCCGTTGTGGCCGCCGGGAACTGCGCATGGCTACCATGCTCTCACTTTCGGCTTTCTCCTCGACGAGCTCGTGCGTCGAATCGCTGGAAAGACGTTATCGGATTATTGGCAACAAAATTTTGCCGAGCCGCTTAATCTCGATCTTTGGATTGGCTTGCCCGAAAAGGAAAATCCGCGGGTAGCGACGATTTACGCTACGAAGCGCGGAAAAGCGCCGGAACCAAAGCAATTCCACCTCGATCTTGTCACGCCGGGCACGCTGGCGCGGAAAACGTTCACGTCACCGTACGGATTGCAGGCGATCAGCGCGATGAACACTCCTGCCATGCGCGCGAAGTCGATTGTTTCCTTTGGCGGTATCGGGAGCGCCGCAGCCCTGGCAAAGTTTTATTCGGTGCTCGCGAACGGCGGAAAATTCGACGGGCGCACATTTTTCTCGGAGAAAACACTTGAATGGATGATAACGACACTGACTGATGGCATGGACCGCGTTTTTCAAATATCGACGGCGTTTTCCGCAGGTTTTATGAAAGACGCTCGGCAGGCAACGCGAAAAATTTTCGGCGCGTCGCCGAATGCCTTTGGACATCCGGGTGCGGGCGGCAGCCATGCGTTTGCCGATCCCGAAAACAAGATCGGGTTCGCTTACGTGATGAATCAAATGGAGCAATCGCTTCTGCCCAACGAAAAATCGCTGCGAATCGTGGAGGCCATTTATAGGTAGGGACGGATCGCCAGGCCGTCTGTCGTCTTCGGCGCGCCCGGTCCGGCCGCTGCCGGACGCCCTACCAAATCATCCGCCAATGATCGTGATAGAAATTTTTCGCCGGTGAGGCGCTCGCCGATGCTCAAACAGAAAAATGCCCTGCCAGGTGCCAAGCTGCATTTTCCCATCAACAATCGGCACCATCTCGCTCGTTCGCGTCAGGACCATGCGAATGTGCGACGGCATGTCATCGCTGCCTTCCGAACCGTGAGTGAAGTAATCAGCCTCTTCTGGCACCAGTCGATTGAAAAATTCTTCCATGTCATGTCGCGCGCTCGGATCGGCATTTTCCATAATGATCACGCTGCAACTGGTGTGCTGAACAAAGACTGTCACGGTCCCACTGCGCAGGCCGCACTTGTCGATCGTGGCTTGGATGTCGGCGGTGATTTCGTATATCCCTTTGCCAGTGGTGGGGACTTCGAGTCGGTCGTGGTGGACGCGCATTCGACGCACTGTTATTCAACGCTGCGATGAGAGCAATGTTGGCGGCATTTTGGAGAGTCTTGAATGTCGCGCCATAAACCCTCTCACCTCAACCCTCTCCCCTTGAGAAAGGGCAGAGGCGGACGAACATAGATGCGGTGAAAGTGCGAGTGCAGTTTTACGCTCAATTGAGCGATCTGGCTGGAATGCGCGAGTTGGCTGTCGACCTGCCTGAAGGAGCAACTGTCCGCGATTTGCTCGACCAAATTTACGCGAGACAACCTGCACTTCGTCCACATGACAAGAGCATTTTGATTGGCGCCGGCCTGGAGTTTGTCGATCGCGGCTACAAACTGAGACCAGGCGAGGAGATTTCGATCATGCCGCCGGTGCAGGGCGGGTGATTAGAACAATCGGAAGTCAGATCTCAGATACATCTGACATCCGGGCTTCAATCTCGGAAATTTTTGAAATTGGTGGCGAC
>WNGK01007433.1_pt1 | contig 16430 bp, 13 predicted proteins | sample 5400601 | NCBI WGS metagenome assembly WNGK01 (sample SAMN13153376, study PRJNA577476) | soil metagenome | isolation source: 60 cm soil or saprolite under Garry oak tree replicate 1 | place: USA:California | collected 2016-06-15
GAGGTGGTCATCGCGAACGGGCTCGGCCAGATCATGGGCCACTGGGCGTTCGACACGGCCAGCCGGATCCGGTGCCCTCTCGGGAAGACCCATGAGGTGAAGTGCATCTCGACCGTGAGGTCCTCGGTCGCGCCGGGGCGCAGAGGCTCCGGGTCGGCCGCCGACCGCCGGTGCGCTCCGTTCAGCCCCGCCCCGGTCACGAGCGTGACCGCACCGTGGGGAGCCACGTCGGACAGCCGGACGAACCAGTGCGCCAGCGGCGCGTCCGCCGACGCCCGGAGCGCGGCCCGGGGGAACCCCAGGATCTCGACGTCGTCCTCCAGGGGCGCAGAGTCATAGACCAGGCACGCCCAGTCGGCGGCCCCCTGGTCCGGGACGAGCTCGCCCCACCACACGAGCCCGGTCTCGGCACCGGCCGACGGCACGTACGCCGAGCGGTGGCTCGACGCCGGCCCCGCCTCGGGACCGAGCGAGTGGTCGTCCCGGAGCGTGAGGGTCTCGTCCCGGCCGCGCTCGAGCGGCCATCCGTCCTCCCACCGCCACTCCCCCGGCACCTCGTCCAACCCCGTGCCCGGCGGGTGCCACCGCCGGACGAAGACGGCGAACGGGGGTTCGTCCATGATGCCGGTGTCCTCGCCCCGGAGCCACCACGACCACCAGCGAACCGCTTCGTGCCGCCATTCGATCTCGGGGCCGGGCGAGGCGGCGTGCGGGAACGTGTGGTTCCACGGGCCCACGATCGCCCTCACGGGCGCGGGCACGTGGTGGAGCATCCGCGGGACGCTGTCGCGGTAGCCGTCGAGGTACCCGCCGATCAGGAACGCCGGGACGCGCAGCCGGGCGTAGTCCGGTCGGAGCGAGCCCCGTCGCCAGAAGTGGCCGTCCCGCTGGTGGCGGAGCCACAGGAGCTTCCACGGCGGCCGGTCGAACCGCGCCGCCAGGGTCTCCTCGTCCAGCGGGAACCCGGGCGCCCCGGACCGGGCGCCGTCCAGGTCGATCATCACGTCGTACTCGTCCACGTGCATCATGCCGTCGATGTAGTGGACGTCGTCGTGGAACAGGTCGTCGGTGGCGTCGACGGCCAGGATCGCCCTCAGCGCCGGCGGTGGGGGCTCCCGCATCGCCATCTGGATCGAGTTGAACCCGCCCCAGGAGACGCCCCACATCCCCACGTTGCCGTTCGACCACGCCTGCTCGGCGAGCCACGCGATGACCACCTCGCCGTCCGCCTGCTCCTGCTCGGAGTACTCGCGGTCGGGCAGCACGCCCTCGCTCCGTCCGGTGCCGCGGATGTCGACCTTCGCGCCGACGAAGCCGCGAGGCACGAGGTACGAGTAGAGATCCCAGTCCCGTTCGAACAGCCCGTCGTCCTTGCGGTACGGCAGGTACTCGAGCACCGCCGGGAACCGCTCCGCGGGGCCGGCTCCGTCCGGCAGGAAGAGGTTCGCCGCCAGCCGGACCCCATCCGGCATCGGGATCCAGGCCTCTTCGAGGCGGAACCCGTATGAGCGGGACGGAAGGTCCATGGCCGGCGATTACACCACGCCGGACACTCCCCTTCGTTCTCGCCGAGGGATAGAGTCGCTCATCCGTCTGGTGGGAGGGGATGCAGGATGAAGCGACGCTTCCGGCTCTTCGCGGGCCTGGTCTCGTTCGGGATGCTCGCCGCCGCGTGCGGAGGGACGGGCGCAACCACGTCCCAGAGCCCGGGCGCCACGGTCAAGGAGGGCGGGGTCTTCCGCGTCGGGAGCACCAGCACCATCGACTCGCTGAACCCGTTCGTGGCGTTCAACTCCGACTCGTACACCGCGTTCATGTACATCTACCCGTACCTGGTGATGTACGCAGCCGGGGACCCCACCAAGTTCGCGGGCGATCTCGCCACGTCCTGGAGCGTCTCGGCGGACGGCAAGGACTGGACCTTCACGCTGCGGCCCGGCGCCACGTGGTCGGACGGCCAGCCGCTCGATTCGTCGGACGCGGCGTTCACCTTCAACACCTACCTCAAGTACGAGAAGGGCCCGGCCAGCTACTACGCCGGCATCATCGCCCACCTGCAGAGCGTGGATGCTCCCGATCCCACGACGTTCGTGATGCACTACGACGTCCCCGTGGCGAACGTGATCTACCAGATGCAACAGGCCCCCATCCTGCCCCCCCAGACGTGGGCGTCGTACGCCACCGGCGACGGCAAGGGCCTGAAGACGTTCGCCAACAACCCGCCGCCCGTTTCCGGAGGCCCGTTCGAGCTGAAGAACTACGTCAAGGGGCAATCGGCCGTCTTCACCCGGAACCCCAACTGGTACGGCGAGAAGCCGCACATCGATGAGTGGGGCTTCCGTTTCTACTCGAACGACGACGCGGAGGTCACCGGTCTCAAGAACGGCGAGATCGACGCCATCGAGACCGCCCCGCCCACCCAGGTCACCTCGCTGAAAGCGGCCGGGTTCACCATCGACGAGCTGCCCGGGGTCGAGTTCAAGGACTTCATCTTCAACTCGAATCCCAGCAAGCCGAACAACAAGGAGCTGCTCGACCCGCAGGTGCGGCTGGCGATCGCCCACGCCATCGACCGGAACAGGATCGTCCAGACGTCCTACCTCGGCTACGCGAAGCCGGCCGACTCGATCATCTCGCCCGCCAGCGGGATCTGGCACGACCCGAGCCTGCACCCGGAGACGTTCGATCTGGCCCTGGCCAATCAGCTCCTGGATCAGGCCGGCTACGCGAAGGGGCCCGACGGCATCCGCACCGCGAACGGCCACCCCATGACGTACCAGGTGATCTTCCCGCAGAGCGAGTCGGGGACGGGCGACCGGACGTTCCAGATCATCCAGTCGGACCTGCAGCAGATCGGCATCAAGATCACGCAGCGGACGCTGGACGACTCGGCGGCCTTCGACGCGATCCTGGCGCCGAACAACAAGTACCTGACCTACGACCTCTCGATGTGGGACTGGATCCCGTACGTGGCCGACCCGGACTTCATCCTCTCGGTGCTGACGTGCGCCCAGTACGGCGGATGGAGCGACTCCGCGTACTGCAACCCGCAGTACGACCAGCTGTACAAGCAGCAGGCCGTGACCGTCGATCAGCAGCAACGGGTCAAGATCGTCTACCAGATGGAGGAGATGATCTCCAACGCCCGGCCGTACATCGCCATCGTCTACCCGGACGTCCTCGAGGCCGTCGCCAAGAACTGGACCGGCTTCGTTCCCGACGCCGGGGCCGGCTCGTTCAGCTCGGACTCGAAGTTCAGCTTGATCCGGATCCACCAGAGGTAGACGGGAGCCCGTCCAGTCCCAGGAGGGCCGCGCCCTCCTGGGACCAGGACGCGCCCGACCGCTCTGCCCGGTCCAGGATCCCGACGGCGGTCGGGATGTCGAGGTCCTCGTCCAGCGCGGCGAAGAAGGCATCCCGGGACGCCGGACCCTCCCCGGGATGGGGCTCGGCCGTGACCTCCTCGTCGCGGAACTCCCAGTCCTCCCGGTAGTGGTGCAGGAGGAACACTCGCCGGACGGCCGCCGCCGGGAACCGGTCCAGCAGGTCCCGGACGAACACCAGGTTCCCCAGCGACTTGCTCATCTTCTCGCCGCGGTAGGCCACCGTGCCCGTGTGCATCCAGTGGCGGACGAACGGCGGGTCGGGCTGGATCGCCTCGGCCTGGGCCAGCTCGGACTCGTGGTGCGGGTAGATAAGGTCGGAGCCCCCGCCGTGGACGTCAACCGGCTGGCCGAGCAGCCGCCGGGCCATCGTCGAGCACTCGATGTGCCACCCGGGCCGCCCTGGGCCCCACGGGCTGTCCCACGCCGGCTCGCCCTCCGCCGAACGCTGCCTCAGCACGAAGTCCAGCGGGTCGTCCTTGTTCGGGTCGTCCGGGAAGCCGCCCCGCTCAGCGGCGAGCCTCACCATCTCCTCCCGGTCGTACCGGGACAGCCGGCCGTACCGGGGATCGGACGCCACGCGGAAGTACACCGTGCCGTCCCGCTCGTAGCCGTGGCCGGCTTCGACCAGCGCTCGGACCTCCTCGGCCATCTGCGCGACGTGGTTCGTGGCCCGCGGCGACTCCCATGGGGGGACGAGGCCGATCGCCCGCATGTCCCGTTCGAACCCGCGGATCTCCCGCTCGGCGAGCTCCAGGTAGTCCACGTGCCGCTCGCCCGCCGTCCGGAGCATGTCGTCGTCGACGTCCGTGACGTTCTGCACGTGACGGACCTCGGCGCCGAGGTGCCGCAGGTAGCGCACGAACACGTCGAACTGGATGTACGTGAACGCGTGCCCGGCGTGCGCGGCGTCGTAGGGGGTGATCCCGCAGACGTACACGCTCATCCGAGGACGGACCTCGATCGGGACGAGCTCATGGGAGCGTTCGTCGTGGAGGCGGAGTGGCACCGGCGAAGGATAGCTCCTACGCGGCCGCCCGCTTCTCTTCCTTCGCCAGCCGCCGGCGCAGCAGCGCCAGGACGGCCGTCTCCGCCGCCGTGAGGTCCTCCGGCCGGTCGCCCAGCCGTTCGTCCGCCCGGCGCCGGATCCGCCTCAGCACCGAGCCGTCCAGGTAGGCGTCGAACACGGCCGGATGGATGTAGGAGGAGCGGGAGATGGCAGGGGTGTTCCCGAGGTGCCCGGCCACCCGCTTCACCGCCGCCGCGATGTTCCGCTTGGCGTGCGCCTCGGAGTCGAACGCGCCGACCTCCGCCAGGGCCCACGCCGCGATCACCGTGCCGGCCCACGTCCGGAAGTCCTTCGCCGTGAACCCCTGGCCGGAAATCTCCCGGAGGTAGTCGTTGACGTCCTCCGAGTCGATCGAGCGGCGTTCGCCGTCCTCGTCGACGTACTGGAACAGCTCGTAGCCGGGGAGGTCCCGGCAGCGCTTCAGGATCCCGGCGAGGCGAGGGTCGTCCACCTCGACCTGGTGGCGCTTCCCGCCCTTGCCCTGGAAGTCGAACATCACGGTGCCGCCGTCCAGGCCGACGTGCCGGTCGCGCAGCGTGGTCAAGCCGTACGACCCGTTCTCCCGGGCGTACTCGTCGTTGCCCACGCGGATCAGCGTCGTCTCGAGGAGCCGAACCACCGCGGCCAGGACCTTCTCGCGCGGGAGGCCCGTTCGTTCCAGATCCGCGGCCGTGCGCCGGCGGATCTCCGGGAGCGCCGTGGCGAACGCCAGCATCCGGTCGTACTTGCGCTCGTCCCGGATCCGGCGCCACTCGGGGTGATAGCGGTACTGCTTGCGACCGCGGGCGTCTCGCCCCGTGACCTGGAGATGGCCCCGGGGGGACGGGCAGACCCAGACGTCGGTCCACGCCGGAGGGATGACCAGCGCCTCCACGCGCTCGAGCTGTGCGCCGTCCCGGATCGGTCGCCCCTGGGGGTCGAGGTACCGGAAGCCCCGGCCCGATCGCATCCGCCGGATCCCGGACATGCCGTCGTGGACGTACCGGAGGCCCGCTTCGCGCGAGGCCTGCGCCGGATCGTCGAGATCCTCGCGCAGCTTCCCGTTCGTCCGCATCTCGCGGGAGAGACCTACCCGCTCGGCGGATCGTTACTCCGGCGGGCGTCGGTGGCCCGCCCCTCCTTCGACGGGACCCGGCAGCGCGGCTCGGAGCGTCACAGCGGAGCGACCCCGAGGCATGGTAAGGATGGCGGCGGCCGGAGGAGGACGATGTACGCGGAACTGGGTGACGGGGAGCTGCTGGTCCTGTCCGGGAAGCACCCCGAGGCGTTCGCCGTGTTCTACCGGCGGTACGCGGAGGATCTGCTCCGGTACTTCGCCCGGAGGACCCTCGATCCGGAGACGGCGGCCGAGTTGCTGGCCGAGACCTTCGCCCAGGCGTTCGCCTCCCGCTCGCGGTTCCGCGACCGCGGCGAAGGAGCCGGGGCGTGGCTCTACGGGATCGGGAAGCACCAGCTCTCCCGGTTCTTCCGCCACGGGGCCGTCGAGGCGAAGGCGCGCGCCCGGCTGGGGCTCCCGGTACGGGAGCTCACCCCGGAGGACACCGATCGCATCGAGGAGATGATCGATCTGGAGGGCGTCAGGCGAGCGGTGGCCCAGGCCTTCGCCCGCCTGTCGAAGGAGCAGCGCGAGGCCATGAACCTCCGGGTGATCGACGGGCGGCCGTATCCGGAGGTGGCCCGGCTCCTCCGGTGCACCGAGCAGGCGGCCCGGGCCCGGGTGAGCCGCGGCCTCAGCCGGCTGAGCGAGCTGTTGGAGCCGCACTCCGCGGAGCTCCGCCTGGTGGGAGGTGGGACCGAATGACGAACGACGTCGGATTCCTGGACGAGCTGGAGCAGGACCTGGTGGAGGCGGCGCGTCGGGAGGCGGCGTGGGGACGGGCTTCGGGACGGGGCCCGGCGCTCCGGCCGACGATCCCGGGAGGCCGGCCCAGCGGCCGGATGATCGCGGCGCTCGTGGCCGCCTTCCTGGTGGTGGCCGGGGTCGTGGGGTACTTCGTGACGAGGGGCGGGCCGTCGCAGGTCCCGGTGCAGGCGCGCGCCGTGGGGGCTCCGGCCGGCGACCGTCAGGCTCCCATCGTGCACGGTGCGGCTCCGGCACCGTCGCCACAGCCCGGTTCTTCGTTCGATACCTCCCAGGGAAGGTTGTCGGCCGATACCGGCACGGCTTTCGTAGGGATACCCGCCGGGGGGTCGGCGCCCGCGCTGCCGGAGGTCGCCGGATCGATCCTGGTCGGTCCCGAGATCATCAAGACCGCCGACCTGAGCGTCGTGGTGCCGAAGGGCCGGTTCGAGCAGGGGTTCGCCGCGGCGAGCGCCGTCGCGTCGAAGTACGGCGGTTTCGTCGAGACGTCCTCGACGGGCGGATCCCCGGCGCGCTTCGGGACCCTCCAGATCCGGGTCCCGGCGGCCGACTTCGACCCGGCGCTGAACGATCTGCGGGGGCTCGGCACCATCGACAGCCAGACGATCCAGGGCCAGGACGTGACGGCCAAGTACGTGGACCTCCAGGCCCGGATCCGCACGTGGGAGTCGCAGGAGACGGCCCTGATCCGGCTGATGGGGAAGACCACGACGGTCGGCCAGACGCTGGAGGTCCAGGCCCAACTGCAGCGGGTGCAGCTCACGATCGAGCAGCTGAAGGGCCAGGTCCGGGTGCTGAACGACCAGACGGCGAAGGCCACGATCAGCGTCTCGCTCCGCGAGCAGGGCGCGCCGGTCGCGAAGCCCAAGGCGGCGACCGTGAAGAACCCCAGCCTGGGCACCGGCGTCCGCCGGGCCGTGGCCGGCTTCTTCGGCGTGGTGGTGGCCGTGCTGGTCGGCCTGGGCTACCTGGTTCCCGTCGCCGTGCTGCTCGCGCTGCTGTGGCTGGTGTTCCGACGGGTCCGCGCCGCCCGGGTGGCCTGAGCCGGTCGGACCGGCCCGGGTCTACGCCTCCCGGGCTTCGCCCACGACCCGTTCCAGCAGGTGCGGGTACTTCATGGCCGAGCCGGTCTGGACGAGCACCGCGCGGTCGCCGGGCCGGAGGTCGCCGCGTTCCCGCAGCGCGAGCGCGCCAGCCAGGGTGGCGGCGCCCTCCGGAGCGGCGAGCACCCCGGCGTGGCGAGCCAGCTCGCCCATGGCCTCCAGGATCGCGTCGTCGCTCACGGCCACCGCCGACCCGCCGGTCTCCCGGATCGCCCGGAGGACCAGGGAGTCCCCCAGGGCCTTCGGCACCCGCAGACCGGCCGCGATCGTATCGGCGCCCTCCCACGGCTCGGATGCCTCGGCACCCGCGTCGAACGCGCGCACGATGGGCGCGCACCCCTCCGACTGGACGATCGAGAGCCGAGGGAGGTCTCCGTCGACCCAGCCGAGCTCCCGGAGCTGGGACAGCCCCCGCCAGATGCCGATGATCCCGACGCCGCCGCCGGCCGGGTACACGACCGCGTCGGGCATCCGCCACCCGAGCTGCTCGGCGATCTCCAAGCCGAGCGTCTTCTTGCCCTCGATCCGGTAGGGCTCCCTCAGCGTCGAGACGTCGAACCAGCCGCGCCGGCGAACGCCCTCCGCCACGACCCGGCCCGCGTCGGAGATCAGCCCGTCCACCAGCGTCACGGAGGCGCCGAACAGCTCGCACTCCAGGCGGTTGACGTCGGGAGCATCCCTCGGCATCGCCACGTGGACCCGGACCCCCGCAGCGGCGCCGTAGCAAGCCCATGCGCCGCCGGCGTTCCCGGCCGTGGAGAGCGCGACCTCGCGGATCCCGAGCTCCACGGCGCGCGAGATGCCGCAGGACGCGCCCCGGGCCTTGAACGTGCCGGTGGGGTTCGTGCCCTCGTCCTTCACCAGCAGGCCGGGCAGGCCCCAGCGGCGCCCGGCCCTCTCCGGCACGGGCAGCAGGGGCGTGAACCCCTCTCCCAGGCTGACGACGTTGCCCCGATCACCCACCGGCAGCAGCTCGCCGTAGCGCCACATCGAAGCCGGTCGGGCCGGGAGGTCCTCCTTCGACAGGGAGCGCGCGACGCCGTCGAGGTCGTACTCGGCGAGGACGGGCGAACCGCACCCGCACACGTTCTGGGGACGGTCGAAGTCGAGCCGGCGTCCGCACGACGTGCAGGCGAGATGGGTGAGGAACGTGCGTGGTTCGGCTCCCATCGGGGAACTGTAGTATCCGTTCCCGAGGTGCGGCCGGCCGGTACCCGGTTCGGCCCGATCCCTGGAAGCGAGGTATCGGAATCGTGAACGTCATCGTTCTGGCGAAGTACGTCCCGAACCCGAACGGGACGCCGGAGATCGGCGAGGACTTCCGGCTGAAGCGAGAAGGCGTGGAGGGCGCGCTCGACCCCGGCGACGAGTACGGCGTCGAGGCCGGGCTCCAGCTCGCCGACCAGCAGGGTGGCGAGGTCACCATCGTCTCGATGGGGCCGGAGGTCGCGATGGGCGGCGTCCGCAAGGCGTTGTCGATGGGCGCCCACAAGGCGGTGGTCGTCACCGACGACGCGCTGAAGGGTGCCGACGCGCTGGCCACGGCGAGGGTCCTGGCGAAGGCGATCGAGAAGACCGGGTTCGACCTGGTGATCGCCGGCGTCGAGTCCACCGACGGGTACACCGGCACGATGCCGATGACCCTGGCCGAGCTGCTCGGCGTGCCCTGCGCGACGTTCGCCCGGAAGATCGAGCTGGCCGACGGCACGCTCCGCGTGGAGCGGCAGACGGAGGCCGGCTACGACGTGGTGGAGTGCCCGCTCCCGGCCGTGGTGACGGTCACGGCCGGCGTGAACAACCCCCGCTATCCGACGCTCAAGGGCATCATGCAGGCGAAGCAGAAGCCGGTGGACCGGCTCTCCGTGTCCGACCTCGGTCTCTCCGCCGACGACGTCGAGGCGACGCAGGAGGTCTCTGGCATCGAGGCCGCTGCGGCCAAGGCCGCGGGCGAGATCGTGGAGGACGACGGCTCGGGCGCGGCTCGCATCGCGCAGTTCCTCCAGGAAGCGAAGGTGATCTGACATGGCCAAGATCTGGGTCTACGCGGAGGTCGGGCCCGACGGCGGCGCCCACCCCACGGCCCTGGAGCTCCTGTCGAAGGCCCGCTCGATGGACGGCGACGTGGAGGCCGTGGCTCTGGGTCCGAGCGCGACGGAGGCCGCCGGAACGCTCGGCGAGCACGGCGCGACGACCGTCTACGCGAGCGACGACGAGGTCTACGCGGACTTCGTCGCCCAGCCGGCGGTGCACGCGCTCCACGAGCTGATCAAGGAGCACGCCCCGAGCCTCATCCTGTTCGGCATGACGTACGGCTCGCGCGACGTCGCCGGGCGGCTTCAGGCGAGGACGGGCTCCACGCTGATGACGAACGCCACCGACGTGCTGGGGCTGGACTCGGCCCAGACGCAGATCCTGGGCGGGACGAAGATCGTGAACGTCTCGCTGGGAGGGCCGGATCCCAAGCTCGTGATCGTGCGACCGAAGGCGTTCGCCGCCGAACCGTCGGGCGGCTCCGCGACCGTGGTGTCGGTTGACGTCGAGATCCCCGACGACCTGAAGAAGGCGAAACGCGTCGAGCGGCATGAGGAGGCGGCGGCCGGCCCGAAGCTCGAGGAGGCGAAGGTCATCATCTCGGGTGGCCGAGGCCTGCAGGCCCCGGAGAACTTCCAGATGCTCGACGACCTGGCGGCGGCGATCGGGGGCGCGGCCGTCGGCGCGTCGCGGGCCGTGGTGGACTCGGGGTGGGTGCCGTACAGCTACCAGATCGGGCAGACGGGGAAGACCGTGAAGCCGGAGGTGTACATCGCGGTCGGCGTGAGCGGCGCGATCCAGCACCTGGTGGGGATGAAGGAGTCGAAACGGATCGTGGCGATCAACAAGGACCCGGACGCCCCGATCTTCGCCTACGCGGACCTGGGGATCGTCGGGGACGCGCTGAAGATCGTCCCGAAGCTGACGGAGGAGATCAAGGCCAGGAAGGGCGGCTGAGCCCGGTCGGGGACGCGCCTCAGCCGGCGTGCCGCTCCACGTGGTCGGAGATCCGAGCCGCCACGCCGTCGATCCGACCGTTCACGGCGTCGAACCGCTGGTCGACGTGATCGAACCTGGCGTCGACCCGGTCGAACCGGTCGTCGACCCGGGCGAAGCGATCCTCCATCCGGCCTTCGAGGGCGTCGAACCGGGCGTCCATGCGCCCTTCGAAGGCGTCGAACCGGGCGTCGATGCGGCCGATCAGCGTCTCGAACCGCGTCCCGAAGTACGCCAGCATCCCGATGAGCGTGGCCCCGAGCAGGGCGATCAGGGTCCACCCCTGGGCTGTCATGCTCGGAATGTAGCACCCGCGTATGACACGGGGCCCGGTGGATAGGATGCGGCCTCCTTCGGGTACAACCAGGGCATGCTCGCCGAAGGCCACGTCCTGGCCGGGCGCTACCGGATCGGCGACATCCTGGGCTCCGGCGGAATGGCCGAGGTGTACCGGGCCACCGACCAGGTGCTGCGACGCCAGGTCGCCGTCAAGATCCTCTCCCCCGCGCTCGCCGGCGACGACCGGTTCGTCGAACGGTTCCGCCGCGAAGCCCAGGCCGTGGCCCGGCTGAACCATCCGAACGTCGTCCGCGTCTTCGACTCCGGATCGGACGAGGAGATCCGATTCCTGGTGATGGAACTGGTGGAGGGCCGCACGCTCGCCGATCTCCTGCGGACCGGTGAGCGCGTCACCGTGGAGCGCGCGCTTGAGATCGGCCGGGACATCGCCCTGGGCCTGGCCGCCCCGCACGCCGAGGGCATCGTGCACCGCGACGTGAAGCCGGGGAACGTGATGCTCGCCCGGACCGGCGAGGTGAAGGTGATGGACTTCGGCATCGCCCGCTCGTCGGACTCGAGGACGCTCACCGAGAGCGGCGCGGCCCTGGGGACGGCCCGATACCTGGCGCCCGAGCAGGCCAAGGGCGAACCGGCGGACGGCCGGTCGGACATCTACAGCCTGGGCGTGGTGCTGTACGAGCTCCTCGCGGGCCGGGTGCCGTTCGACGGCACCAACCCGGTCACGATCGCGTATCAGCACATCCAGACTGATGTCCGGAGCCGACACCGCCCGCGTCCCGGTCGCGGCCGTGACGAACCATGGCCGGCGCCGGAACGCGCGGCGAACCCCGGCCCTGGTGGTGGCCGCCGTGCTCCTGCTCGGCGGGCTGATCGGCGGCTCGCTCGCGTTCTCGCTGTCGGATCGTCCACTCCACCACCCCACGCCCGCTCGGCGTCCGGCCGCGGGTCCGAGCGTTGCGAATCAGGCGCCCTCGCCGAACCCGGTGACGGCGCCGACGGTCAGCGCTTCACCGAGCCCTTCGAGGTCGCCGAAACCTTCTCCCTCCCCGTCACCGTCGCCCTCGCCGTCGCCGTCGCCCTCACCATCCCCCTCCCCTTCGCCATCGCCGTCGCCCTCTCCGTCGGCGTCGGCTTCCGCCACGCCAACGGTGCCACCCGGTCAGGGCTGAGCGCGCCCGATGCCCGGGCCCGGCCGGCACGCACGGCCCGCCCGCTTCGGGCATGCTTCCGGTCGATGGACGAAGCGATCCCTCGCCGGAGGAAGGTGTGGGGCTGGGGGTATCAGGGCGAAGGCCCGACCCCGGCCGAGCGCGACGCCGTCGCGGCGATGGTCGCCGCGCGGTTCGGCGTGCGCGAGGTCTCGTTCGAGGCACCCCCGCCGGTCGAGGCCCTGGACCTCCGGCCGCCCCGCGTCCATCCGCCGGAGGCGCTGGCGCACCTGTGCTCGGATGGTCCGTACGAGCGAGCGGTTCACGCCTACGGGAAGTCGTACCGCGACCTGGTGCGCTCGCTGCGGGGGGACTACCCGCACCCGCCGGATGTCGTGGCGTATCCGCGCACCGAGGACGACCTGGTCGCCCTCTTCGACTGGTGCGCCGAGGCCGGCGCCGCGGCGATCCCATTCGGCGGTGGGACGAGCGTGGTCGGGGGCGTCGAACCGGACGTGGGCGATCGCTTCGCGGGCGCGGTGACCATCGACCTCACGCGGATGGCCGGCGTCGTCGAGGTCGACGAGGTGTCGCGGGCCGCCCGGATCCGGGGCGGCACGCTGGGCCCGGACATCGAGGACGCGCTGCGACCATTCGGGTTGACGCTGCGCCACTACCCGCAGTCGTTCGAGTACTCGACGCTCGGCGGGTGGATCGCCACGCGGTCGGCGGGGCATCACGCAACCCTCGCCACGCACATCGAGGATCGCGTGGAGTCGCTGCGGGCCGTGGCGCCGGCGGGGGTCGTCGAGACGGGGAGGTTCCCGGCCAGCGGGGCCGGCCCAGACCCCAACCGGCTGTTCGCGGGGTCCGAAGGGACGCTCGGAGTCATCACGGAAGCGTGGGTCCGGGTCGAGCCGAGGCCCCGGTGGAGGTCCTCGGCGGCGGTACGGTTCGACGGGCTCCGGCAGGCCGCGCATGGCGCGCGCGCGCTGGCCCAGAGCGGCCTCCACCCGTCGAACTGCCGGGTGCTGGATCCGAACGAGGCCCTGGTGTCCGGCGCCGGGGACGGCTCGGCGGCACTGCTGCTGGTGGGGTTCGAGTCGGCCGACCACCCGCTGGAGCCGTGGCTGGCGCGTTCGCTGGAGATCGCGCGCGATTCGGGCGGGCTCGTGGACGAGGGGTCCGTCCGCCACCGGTCCGAGGAGAACGGCTCTCGCGGCGGTCCGGTGGGGACGTGGCGGAGCACGTTCCTGCGGGCCCCGTACCTGCGGGACGTCCTGGTCTCGATGGGGATGATCACGGAGACGTTCGAGACGGCCGTGACGTGGGACCGGTGGGAGCGGCTGCACTCGGCGGTCCTGGCTGCGGTGGCAGAGACGCTGTCGGCCGTGGGAGCCTCGCCGGTCGTGGTGTCCTGCCGGTTCACCCACGTCTACCCGGACGGCCCGGCCCCGTACTACACGGTCATCGCGCCGGGCCGCCGCGGCGACGAGGTGGCCCAGTGGGACGCGGTGAAGGCGGCGGCGTCTGACGCGATCGTGACGAACGGTGGGACCATCACGCACCACCACGGGGTCGGGAGGGAACATCGACCGTGGTACGGATCCGGATACACCGCTGGGATCGCCCTGCTCGGACCGCCGGCGGAGATCGGGTCGGGCGCGCCGGGATGGCACGCCGGGAACCTCGATCCGCCAAGACGCCCGCGGGGCACCAACGGCTAGCTCGTCGAGAGCGCCGTTCCGACGACCGACTGCCAATACCCTTTGGTCCCGTTGCCGACGAGGTGATTCACCCATCCCCCCAGCACGCTGATCTGCCAGGGGTCGGTCCACGTGAGGATGATCGGGCTCCCGGGCACCGCATCGTCCGCGAGGGTGAACGTGTAGGCGTCCATCGCCAGCGTGAAGGTGGCCGGATGGGTGGTGTCGATCGGCCGAAAGGCGCGAGCAACGTCGGTCCAGACTCCACCGTTGACGGCAACGAACCCAACCTGAGTTGGGTAGAAGACCACGGCGTAGTAGTTGTTCAGGTCCTTGACACGGAAACTGATCCAGCCATCCACCGGGCCGGACAGGAGCTGCCAATCCATCGTGATCGTGTACTTGCTCCCCTGAGGCGCCTGGACCATGTTCCCCATGAACGATCCGTTCGTGGTGGCGTCCTGAAGCAGTTTCCCGAGCGAGTAGTTGCACGGCACCAGAGACGGGACACTCGCCACCTCCGGGGACGCCATTCCCGATCGTGAGGACGAGGACCGCCGCGGCCGCCTGCTGGCCTGGGCCGCGTGGGGGACGAGGCTGTTGGCCCCGATGGTCGCCATCCCGGCCGCGACCAACGAGTCTCGCACGAACCGACGCCGGGAAAGCATGCCGACCTCCACGCTGGACCTCTCCGAAACAACATCGGGATGGGGCCTTGTTTCCTTGAGCGGACGAGACTGGCGGGCGGTCTCGCGCCTATGCAGGCGAAAGCGCCTTCCCGATGCTGTAGCTCCACACGGCCTTCGTTCCGGGGCCCGTGTTGTGGCTGACCCATGCTCCCAGGATGCTGAGCTGCCACGGATCCGTCCACGAAAGGATGGTGGGACTACCGGGAACAGCGTCATCCTTGACGCTCAGCGTGTACCCGTCCATCACCAGCGTGAATGTCGCGGGATGGGTCGAGTCGATGGGACGAAAGGCTCGGGCGACGTCGGTCCACACCCCGCCCTTGACAGCGACGAGGCCCACTTGGGTCGGGTAGAAGAAGAGGACATAGTGGTTGTTCCAATCGATCGCTCGAAAGTCCAACCACCCGCTGACGGGGCCGGAGACCAGCTTCCATGACAACTTGATCCGGTACTTCGTGCCCTGGGGTGCGTTCACCTCGTTCTCCACGCCCAGCGTACTGGCGCTGGCGTCTTGGACCAGCTTCCTGAGCGAGTAGTCGCAGGGAGCCAACGAATAGGCGCCGCTCATCGATCGACCGATGTCACCTCGAACCGGCGCGACTGATCGCCCCCGCTCGCCGCCCTCGTTCTTCGCTTGGAGGAGTGCCAGGGACCTGAAGAGCTGCCGACGCGTCACGGACATAGCGGATCCTCCAAAGGGGTCCTCGCTCCGACTATCGGAGAAACACGCCGGATGCTTGAACCCGCCTGGCCATCATCCTGGGCGTGGGGCGTGACGAAGCCTGGCGGTCACGATCTCCTCCAACGCCAGCCCGGCGAACACCACGTTGCCGAGCAGATATCGCCTCCACAGCCGTCCGGGCTCCTGGACCAGACGGAAGAGCCATTCCAGCCCCGATCGCTGCATCCATCGGGGCGCCCGACGGCGTCGGCCCGCCGCGACGTCGAATGCACCGCCGACGCCGATCGCGACCGCTCCGTTCCGGTCAGGTCGCCATCGAGACGCCCACACGACCTGCCGGGTCGAGGGGATCCCCACGTAGACGAAGCGAGCTCCCGACCGCGCGACGCGGTCCGCGACCTGCTCTTCATCCTCGACGTCGAAGAACCCGTTCCGTGCCTCCACCACGGCCAGGCGCGGGAACCGGGTGGCGAGCACTCGCCGCAGGCTTCCCAGGGCTTCGTCCGTGGTCCCCAGCAGATACACGGGCAGACCCCGCTCCTCCGCGGAACGCATGGTGGCGGCCATGAGATCGGGCCCCGCGACGCGCTCGGCGGGACGGTAGCCGAGCAGACGAGCCAACCAGACGACCGATTGACCGTCGGGAACAACGACGTCCGCGGACGCGAGACCTTCTCGCAGCGCCGGGTCTCGGCGCATCGTCACCACTTGTTCGGCGTTCAGGCTCGCAACCCGCGTGGGGACACCGGCCTCAGCTCGTGCGGTGAGCCATCCCACCACCCGGTCCATCGGGGCCATCACGACGCTGATCCCGAACAGGTCGACGGTCGGGAGCCGTTCCGGGGCCTCCTCATCCACCGCGCCGCCCGCCGGTCTCGTTCGCGTCTCTCATCCAGGCCCCGTAGGACTCGACCACCGCCTCTGCGTTCCGACGCCAGCTGAACCTCCGTTCTGCATCATCTCTGGCGGCGGCGCCGAGTCGCCGTCGAAGCTCGCTGTCCCGCCCGAGGAGCACGAGCCGATCCGCCAGGGCAGCGGGATCCCCCGGGCTCGCGAACAAGGCCGTTCGCCCATCGTCGAGGACCTCCGCGATCTGACCGAGCCGGCTGGCCACGATCGGCTTGCCGGCTGCCATGTACTCGAAGAGCTTGGTCGGCGAACCGAAGAACTCGCTCCCGTCCGGCATCGGCTCGGTGGGGCAGACGAGCACGTCGCAGGCGTCGACCAGCGCGGGGACGGCGGCGAAGTCGACCAACCCCGTGAACGACGCCCGGTGCGATCCTCGGGACGACTCGACGAGCGCCTGCGTCTCGGCTCGGCCGTCGCCGTCGCCCACGAACAGGAAATGGAACCGAGGCGACTCGGGGAGCAGCGCCATGGCGTGCGCGAGCGTCCGAGTGCCATGCCAGGGGGCGAAGCTCCCGGTGAAGCCCACGGCCACCTCATCGGATGTGATCCCGAG
>WNGK01007588.1_pt1 | contig 16426 bp, 11 predicted proteins | sample 5400601 | NCBI WGS metagenome assembly WNGK01 (sample SAMN13153376, study PRJNA577476) | soil metagenome | isolation source: 60 cm soil or saprolite under Garry oak tree replicate 1 | place: USA:California | collected 2016-06-15
CAGGACAATACCTCTTCCCCGGCATCGAGTTCTGCGCAGGCCAGCGGCGCTCCGCCGCCGGCGGCTACTGGCCCGGCGGCTGGTCCGGATATCGAAAACCCGCCCCTTTCCGGACTCGACCAGCCTTCCTCGGAGCCGGCCTATGGCGGGCGCAGCTATTTGATTCCAGGAATTCAGATCAGCGAATCGGTGAACGGAACCAGCAGCGGCGTGGCCAGCAGGACCTCGGGTGTCAGCGAATCTTCCCGTGGACTGGGTTCTCTCGACCTGCAAAAAATTTGGAAAAAATACCAGCTTGGCTTGGACTACATTGCCGGCGGTACCGTTTACGAAGGCCGTGTCCGCCAGGCGCACCTCGGCAGGGCTTATCAGACCCACACTCTGGCGGCTACGCAGCGGATTCTCTGGCGCACCGGCCAGTTCGCCTTCCGGGATTCTTTTAGCTATCTTCCGGAAGGGTCTTTTGGTTTTGGTTCTTTTGGCGGCGCTGGCGGTTTTAGCGGAGCCCTCGGTGGCGGCAGTGCCGGAGGCGCAGGAACCGGCCTCGGCGGAGGCATCACGGGTGGAATTCCCGGCGGATCTTTCGGCGGCGGAAGTATCGGCTCCGTCGGGATTCAGCCTCGCATCAACAACCTCTCCATCATCGACGTCACCCAGGCCTTGTCGCCGCGCAGTACGGTTGTAGTGGCCGCGGCGTACGACTACACCGACTTCCTGAAGAACGCGCAGTCCTCCCTGCTGCTGATCAATAGCCAGATGTCTTCGGCTCAGATCGGCTACGACTATCTGCTGAACCGGCACGACCGGATTTCAGCTTCCTACGCCTATCAAAACTTCCACTTCCCACGTGCCGGCAGCGGCAATGTCGATGCTCATCAGTGGCACTTGCTCTACGGCCATCGTATTTCGGGTCGACTGAACATGGTAGTCGGCGGCGGGCCTCAGCTGATAGTTTTCCATAACCCTCTAATTTCTGTTCCCAATAAGATCACGGCCACCGGCCGGGCACAGCTTTCCTACCAGGCGAGTTTGCGCACCAACACCCAGATTTCTTACATGCACTACACCAACCCGGGCTCGGGATTCTTCGCGGGCGCCAACTCGGATGTGGTTAACGCTTCGCTAAACCGGCAGGCTGGCCGCAATTGGACCCTTGGCGCCAACCTGGGCTATTCCCACAACAGCCAGTTGCAGAAGAGTCTGCTGGGTGCCTCAGCTGCCAAGACTTACAACTACTGGTACGCAGGCAGTTCGATTCGGCGGCAACTGGGGCGCTACTTCGGAGCTTTCGTCAGCTATCAATACAGCAACATTCGCTTTAATACCAGTGTTTGCACCACGGTCGGCACGTGCGGAACCAGTTCCGGGCAGCACGTGGGGTTAGTAGGAATTGATTGGCATCCGCATCCGTTTCGCTTGGATTAGATTTTCGCCAGCCCGCTGGCAGAACTGGAACAAACATGATTGAGAATCGCGAACTGACGATGGACGATTACCTGGCGATGCTGCGGCGGCGCCTGAAGGTGATTTTGATCCCTACTCTGCTGATGCCACTGGTGGGCTTTGCCGTCTCTTACATATTTACGCCGAAATATTCTTCCACGTCACTGGTGCTGGTGCAAGAGCAAAAGGTCCCGGAAGGCTATGTGAAGCCTGCCATCACGGAAGACTTGAGTCAACGGGTGGCTACGCTCGAACAACGCGCGCTTGGCGCTGACCAGTTGCGCCCTTTGATTGAACGCCTCCAGTTAGCCAAGGGCCGCAGCGTGGACGACGTGATTGAAGACGTCCGCACCAACATCGCCATTCAGCCAATTGACACGACTATCCTCCCCAGTACGGGCAAAAAGAAATTACAGAGTGATGTGCCCGGTTTCAATGTGAGCTATACGTCCGACAACCCGCGGCAGGCGCAGGAAGTTTGCGCCGGGCTGACGGACATCATGCTTAACCAGAACTTCAAGGACCGCGCCCAGGTGGCGCAGAGTACCACTGAGTTTCTGGCCCGCCAAGTCGAAGAGGCCAAACGCACGCTCGACGGGCTGGACAGCCAATTGGCCGCCTTCAAGCAAAAATATGTCGGCCAGCTTCCCGGCGATGAAGACAGCAACTTGAAGATTCTGATGGGCATGAACTCGCAGCTCGACGCCAACACTCAGACCTTAAGCCGAGCCCAACAGGATAAGGCCTACACCGAATCGCTGCTTTCGCAGCAAATCGCCGCGTGGAAGTCGTCCCAGACCGCCACCAATCCGCAGAACCTGGAGCAGCAGCTTGCAGCATTGCAGTCGCAACTCATCACTCTGCAGGGTCGCTACACCGATGATTATCCGGACGTCGTCAAAACCAAGAGCGACATCGCTGCGTTGCAGAAGAAACTGAAGGAAGTCAACTCTGCGGCAGCCAACGCGCCCGCGGCCACCGGCGCATCCGACCCGGCCAGCCTTTCGGAGCCAGCGGAAATCCAGCAGTTGCGGCTGCAAATTCATCAATATCAGCAGGTCATTACCCAAGCCACGCGTGACCAGCAGCGCCTGCAGGAAACGATCAAGGTTTACCAGGGCCGGGTGGCGCTCAGTCCAGCCGTCGAGGAGCAATACCGCAAGCTGACCCGCGACTATGACGCCGCGCAGAAATTCTACGACGACAAGAGCAAGCAAGAGAAAGAATCTGAGACCCAGACGGCCATGGAACGCGAGCAGCAGGGCGAACAAATGCAGTTGCAGATTCCTGCCGACCTGCCGCAATCGCCGACCTTCCCCAACCGCCTGATTTTTGCCGGCGGCGGACTGGCGGGCGGATTGGCGCTGGGCTTTGGACTAGCCATGTGGCTCGAACTCCGCGATCAGGCCGTGCGCACCGAGCGCGATGTGCTGGCCGTTCTCGATTTGCCGGTGCTTTCTCAGGTTCCATGGGTTGGAATCGAGCACGCTGAGAAAAACGGAAATGGTAAACGAAAGTTTGGCTTCGGACCCAGGTCTCGCCCCGAGGGCGAGAAAGACAAGAAAGAAACGGTCGAGGTCTAACCCGGAATGTACAAAGAATTTTTTGGGCTGCGCGCGAATCCGTTCAACGTCAATCCCGACCCGCGTTACTTGTTCCTGACGCGGCACACCGAGGAGGCGCTGGCTTGCCTCACCTATGGCATCCAGAGCCGCAAAGGTTTCGTGCTCCTGACGGGAGAAGTCGGCACCGGCAAGACCACGCTCATCAACAAGCTCCTGGAGTGGCTGCGGGCCCAGCAGGTTCCGACCGCATTCATCTTCAATTCACGGATGAACGTGCCTCAGTTTCTCGACTACATGATGGCGGACTTCGGAATCCCCTGCGACACCCGATCCAAAAGCCAGGTCCTGTTGCGGCTTTACAACTGGCTGCTAGAACGGTATCGGGCCGGTGAAACCGCGGTGCTGATCGTCGATGAAGCCCAGAACCTGGCCGACGAAGTGCTCGAAGAGATTCGCATGATGACCAATCTGGAGACCTTTACAGAAAAACTTCTTCAGATCGTTCTGGTCGGGCAAACCGAACTGGAAACCAAGCTCAAGCAGGCTAATCTGCGACAGTTGCGGCAACGCTTGACCCTGCGCGCCAAGACCCACCCGCTTACGCCCGAAGAAACCAAGGCTTACATCCAGCAGCGGTTGCGCATTGCCGGTTCCAACGGCCAGCAGATTTTTGACCAGGATGCGCTGGCTGCAATTCACCGCTATTCCATCGGGATTCCCCGCGTGGTCAATTTAATTTGTGAGCATTGCCTGGTCAGCGCTTTTGTGGACCAGCAGAAACTGGTCACCGTCGGCCTGGTGGACGCTGTCGCCCGCGATTTTGATCTTGGCGACAACCATAATTTGACTTCCGTTTCTGCGCCCCCTGCAACTGCGGACAAGTTCGATTTGGTGGATGCGTTAAGGACCCTCTCCAAACTGGCGGAACAGTTGAAGCAGCCGGAGCGTGAAGTACCCAAGGAAGGAAAACTATGAGCCGAATTCATGAAGCACTGAAAAAAGCGGAGCAGGAGCGGGCAATGTTGCAGCCCACGCGGGAGGCTGCACCTTCCGTGCTGGACACGCCCATGGATCCGCCGCGAATGTTCACTGACGTCGCCGCCGGCGCCGCTCCGGCTTTGTCCTCTACCCCCGACTCCTTGCTCACCCGCTGCCGCCTGACCAACTGGAGTCCGGACCCCAAGACCATGCTTTTTTTCAGCGGTGACGAACACGGCGCTGGTATGGAGGAGTTCCGCACCCTGCGCAGCCGCCTCTATCAGGTCAGAGAAAAACAGCCGCTTTCCAAGCTGCTGATAACCAGCCCACTGCCCAAGGAAGGCAAGTCTTTTACCGCCGCCAACCTGGCGCAGGCGATCGTGCGGCAGCATGGACGCCGGGCGCTGCTGCTTGACGCCGACTTGCGCAATCCGCAGTTGCACAAGCTGATGGGCGCTGAGTCCGGACCCGGGCTATCAGAGTACCTCCGCGCCGAAACTGACGAGTTCTCCATCATCCAGCGCGGCCCCATGGAAAACCTGTTCTTGATTCCGGCCGGCAGCAATAGCGGCAATCCCGCCGAGCTCCTGGCCGGCGGACGTTTAAAGGTGCTGTTGAGCCGCCTCGAAGCTATGTTTGACTGGATCATCATTGACTCAGCCCCCGCGGTGCCAGTTGCTGACGCCGCCTTGTTGGCCAAATTCTGCGATGGCGTTCTGTTGGTCGTGCGGTCGAACAGCACTCCCATCGACGCCGCACGCCAGGCCAGAAAAGAATTCGCCGAGCGCAATGTTGTGGGGGTAGTGCTTAATGGAATTACTCCTGAACTCTCCCCCTACTCGCAGTACTACTACGCCGCTTACGGGTCCGAACCCAAAGCCGAGGCCAAGAACTAGGAGAAGGCGTGATCCGTCTTTTCAATGTTTACTACCCCATCCGCACCCTAGTGCTCCTCGGTGGAGAAGCCCTGCTGGTGTGGATCTCCTTCTTGGTTGCCACCGTCTTCCAGCACCCGGATGACAGTTACGTCGTCCTGAACTACGAGGGCGGGTACTGGAAGATACTGGCCGGGACGGCGGCGGTTCTGGTGTTTTCCCACCTGTTCGATCTTTATGAGCCCACCCAGTGGGATGCCAAGGGTGAGCTCTATTTCCGGCTGTTGTTGGTGCCTGGCCTGCTGGCCCTGTCGCTGGCCGTCATTGCCTATATTTTTCCGCGCGTGCTGCTTGGCAACCATGCAGTCGTGCTGGGGCTGCTTCTGGTGACGATCGCCCTGTTCGGCTGGCGCATGATGTATGCCTGGCTGGCCCAAACCCCCTACCTGCGGGAGCGCGTCTATGTGCTCGGCGCCGGCGACCGTGCGCAGCGCCTGATCAATGGCTTGCGTACTCGTTCCGAGCTCGGCATCGAAGTCGCCGGCTGGAGCGGAAACGTTGAAGGCGCATTCACCCGCGAGGCCATCGCTTTCCACCTCATGGAACTGATTCGCGAAAGGCGCGTCCACCGCGTCATCGTCGCCATGGATGACCGCCGGGGTACCCTGCCGGTCATGGAAATGCTGCACCTGCGCTTGAGCGGCCTCAAAATCGAGGAAGCAACCTCGTGGCTGGAAAGAATTTCCGGACGCATCGAGGTAGATAACCTCTATCCCAGTTGGCTCATCTTCGCGGAAGGCTTTCGTTTCAGTTCAGGATTCACGCTGCTGCGCCGGATTTTTTCCATCCTGGCATCCGGCGTTCTTCTGCTCGTGGCCCTGCCGATTCTGCCCTTCGTTATCCTTGCCATCAAGTTGGATTCTGCGGGTGACGTGCTCTACCGGCAAAAGCGTGTTGGACTAGGCGGCAAAGTTTTCTACTGTTTTAAGTTCCGCACCATGCGCCAGGACGCAGAGGTGGACACTGGCGCGACTTGGGCCGCGGACGACGATCCCAGGATCACGCGCGTCGGAAAGTTCCTTCGCACTAGCCGCATCGACGAAATTCCGCAACTGTGGTGCGTGCTCAAAGGCGACATGGGCTTTGTCGGCCCTCGTCCCGAGCGGCCCGAGTTTGTGGAATGGCTGACCCAGGAGATCCCTTTCTACGGAGTCCGCAATGCAGTCCGGCCCGGCATCACCGGGTGGGCACAGGTGCGCTACAAGTACGGCAGCACCGTGGACGACGCAAAAGAGAAGCTGCAGTACGACCTCTACTACATCAAGAACATGTCACTCGGGCTGGATATCATGATCATGTTCCAGACCATCAAAATTGTGCTGCTCGGCCGGGGTGCGCAATGAATCCGGGGGGCGCAATGAACCCGGGGTACAAATGAACAGGGGCGCGCAATGAGGTGGCTGTTCTGGGGCTCGGCCGCGATGCTCGCTTACACCTACTTCGGATACGCCGCATGGCTGTGGCTGCGCCGCCGCTATCGTCCGCGGCCGGTGCAGGCTTCCGCGTACACGCCGTTCCTCTCAATGGTGATGATCGTCCGCAACGAAGCCGGGGTGCTGGATCGCAAGCTGCGCAACCTGCTGGCCCTGAGCTATCCGCAGGAACTTACTGAGGTCATTGTTGTCTCCGACGCTTCCACCGACGCAACCAATGACATTCTTCGGCAACTCAGCTCGGAATCGCGGGTGCGCATAGTTCTCGGCGCCGAGCCGCGCGGAAAAGCTGCTTGCCTGAATGACGCGCTTGCCATCGCAGGTGGAGAAATTGTCGTTTTCACCGATGCACGCCAGATAATCGAGCCCGACGCATTGCATTTGCTGGCTCAGAACTTCGCCGACCCCCAAGTGGGATGCGCCAGCGGCGAGTTAATGCTGGGCGATCCCTCCGCCGGAGAAGCGGTCCGCGGCATGGGTCTTTACTGGCGAGTCGAGAAGACAATCCGCGAGATGGAGTCAGCGTCCGGCTCCGTGGTCGGCGCGACCGGCGCTCTGTACGCCGTTCGGCGCAGCCTGCTCGTTCCGGTGCCGGCGGGCACCATTCTCGATGACGTTTACATTCCCATGCACGTTGTCCGGCAGGACGCGAGAGTCATTTTTGTTCCCAGCGCACGCGCCTGGGATGTGGCTCCTCAGAAAACCGGACACGAGTTTTCGCGCAAAGTGCGCACCCTCAGCGGAAACTATCAACTAGTCCAGCTTGCGCCCTGGCTGTTGAGCGGTGAAAATCCGCTGCGCTTTGAATTCATCAGTCACAAGCTCCTGCGGTTGTTCGCGCCCTTTGCCCTAGCGGCCGCATTCGTCGCTTCGATAGAGTTGGCCCTGCCGCACCCCTTCTACCGGATTGCGCTCGCGCTGCAGCTAGCCTTCTACGCATTAAGCCTGGTCGCTATGTTGAAGCTGGCCAAAGGTACGTTGGGCCGGGTGGCCGACGCAGCTTGCACTTTTGTAGTCCTAAATTCTGCCGCGCTGGTAGCTTTCGTAAAGTTCGTGACCGGCCGCCGTGTGGCATGGGTACGCTGAGCAACTTTGCCGATGAATTACTCAACCCAAAGCGGCCGCAACAAGCTCATGCGCCGGATCAAATACGGCTCCAGGTGTCTGCCCGCCTACGCCTGGCAAAGGCTCATGCGGCCAACTCCTGCGGGCAAGGTTCATCTCGTCATCACGCTGGCCGACCACTTTGAGCCCAGTAGCCTGCCCGGCGAAAACGCGGGCTTCGCCGCAAAAGACGTTCAGCAGCAGCGGCTCGACACCTGGTGTGACGAATATCCCCGGAACTTTGATCGTTTCCGCGACAACGAAGGGCGTGCATTCACCCACACCTATTTCTATCCCGCCGAGCAGTACGATCGCGAGTTAGTGGAACAACTGGCCCGGCTCTGTCATGGCGGTTGGGGAGAAGTGGAAATCCACCTCCACCACGGCATCAGCGAATCGGCCAGTGCGGAGGCCACGCGTCAACAGCTCGTTTCTTTTCGAGATGCCCTCGCGCACCAGCATGGATGTTTGTCCTATGACGATGCCGACCGCGACCATACTCCCAGGTATGCTTTTGTACACGGAAATTTCGCCCTCGCCAACTGCGCAGACGGATATGGCTGCGGGGTTGACAACGAGATGCAGATACTTGCCGAGACCGGCTGCTACGTGGACATGACCTATCCGACTGCCGCATTTCATCCCGCACAAATCGCAAAACTCAATTCGCTTTACGAATGCGCGCTGCCCTTGGATCAACCCGCCCCTCAGCGCCGTGGCCGAAACCTTCAGACTGACCGGCCAATCACAGTTTTTCCCTTCATCGTGCAAGGCCCTTGGATGCTCGACTTTGACCGCAACTCGCGCAGCGGCTTTGGCCGCCTCGACAATGGCGCGCTTACCGGCAGAAATGCCCCCAGTCTGCGCCGCCTGGCTCTTTGGAAAAAAGCTGCTATTGCTGTCGCAGGCCGGCCCGACTGGCTTTTCATCAAACTCCATACCCACGGTATGGATCCCGTGGACAACGAAAATGTCCTCCGCGCGCCGATGCAGCAATTCCTCGCCCCCTTGATCGATGGTGCAGCCGAACGAAAAGAAATCCTGCATTTCGTTTCTGCCCGCGAAATGGCCAACATTCTTCTGGCTGCCTGTGACGGACGCGAAGGCAATCCCGGCGACTACCGCGATTACCGCTACAAGCTGGCCCGGAGTCTGCGTCCGAATGCTGCGGCAGATACACCAAGCCTGGCGGTAAGAGGATAGCTTATGTGCGGGATCGCAGGAGTCGTCAGTGCAGACCGGGCGGAGCGGATTGAAGAATCCACCGTCCGTCGCATGTGCCAGGCCATCGTGCATCGCGGTCCCGACGATGAAGGGATCTTGGCAAAAGCCAATACCGGCCTGGGAATGCGGCGGCTCAGCATTATTGACGTTGCCGGCGGCCACCAACCAATCTTCAACGAAGACCGTTCTGCCTGGATCATATACAATGGCGAGGTTTACAATTTTCCTGAGCTACGCCCCGAGTTGGAAGCGAGGGGACATCGCTTCTATACCAACACCGATACCGAAATGATCGTTCATCTCTACGAAGAGATGGGCGCCGACTGCGTGAAAAAACTGCGCGGCATGTTTGCCTTCGCCCTCTGGGACGATCACCGCCAGCGCCTGCTGATTGCCCGCGACCGCTTAGGGAAGAAGCCCCTGCACTACGCGCTGCATCACGGAAAACTCTATTTTGCTTCCGAAATCAAATCTATTCTCGCAGTTGCTCCCGACCTTGCAAAGGTGAACCGCGCTGCCCTGATGCAATACATGTATCTGGGATACATTCCCGATCCCTCAACCGCGTTCGTTGGAATTCGTAAGCTGCCTCCCGGACACCTGCTGGAGTTTGAGCGCGGGGAGATCCGCATTCGCAAGTATTGGGACCTGCCAGAATACGGCACCCATCATCCCAAAAGCGAAGAGGAATGTCTGGAGGAACTGGAACACCGCCTCGCCGAAGCCGTGCGCATCCGCCTGATCTCCGATGTTCCGCTCGGCGCGATGTTGAGCGGGGGAACCGATTCATCCACCGTGGTCGCGCTCATGGCGCGGGCGAGTTCCAAGCCCGTCAAGACCTTTGCCATCGGCTTCAGTCAGGCCGACTTCGATGAGTCGAAATATGCCCGCCTGGTGGCCCAGAAATTCGGTGCCCAACATCACGAATTAATGCTCGAGCCCGACGTGGTTGGAACAGTCGAGAAGCTAACGCGCTCGCTGGAAGAGCCGTTTGGCGATTCCTCAATGCTACCCACGTATTTCGTGTCGTGTCTAGCCCGTCAGCACGTGACTGTAGCGCTCTCTGGTGACGGCGGCGATGAGCTCTTTGCCGGATACGAACGCTACGGCATTCAACAGCGGCGACAGGTGTTTGCCCGGCTACCGCAAAGCCTACGCCGCTTGTATCGCGAAAAACTTTTTCCGCTCCTTCCCCACGGAATGCGCGGACGCCGCCTTTCCTACAGTCTCTCGCTGCCCTGGAAAGAACGCTATGCTGAGGAGATGTGCTTCATCCCCCCGTTTGAGCGTGAGATGTCGCTGCTGACGCCGGAATTCCGCGCCACTATCGCCGAGAGCGGCGATCCCTCGGACATCCTGATGCGATATTTCGAGCAAGCCCCGGCGCACGATCCGATCAGCCAAATGCTTTACGTGGACACCAAGACCTACCTGGTCGAAGACATCCTTACCAAAGTTGACCGCATGAGCATGCTGACTTCGCTCGAAGTGCGGGTGCCGATCCTCGATCATTTGTTCGTGGAGTGGGTCACTCAACTCGGGCCGGAATGGAAGATGCGGGGCGGCAAGCAGAAGTATATTTTCCGCAAGTTGGCGGAGCGGGTTGGAGTTCCCAAAGAAGTGCTGTACCGCCCCAAGCAGGGTTTCGCATTGCCCTTGGTCCACTGGATGCGCTACGAAATGAAGGATTTGATTCTCACGGTTTTGCTGGAACCGCGGACTCTGCAGCGCGGTTATTTTGATCCCGTTGGCGTACGGCGCTTGCTGGACGACCACTTCAGCGGTCGGCGCAATTCGTCCGGCCACATCTGGCGGCTGCTGATTTTCGAATTGTGGCATCGCAATTTTCTCGAGAGCTTCGCCGGCCGCGGCTTCTGCGACTCGGACTCGCCCGCTCCTGCGGGGCAGGTCACGACTGCGGGAGGGTCCGCATGAACGCAGGCAACCACCTGCGCGTGGCCATCGTGGCCCCGTCGCTTCGCTACGTCGGCGGACAGTCGGTCCAGGCCGACCTGTTACTGCGGCACTGGCAAGGCGATCCCGCTGGCGATTCCGATGTCCAGGCCACCTTCATCCCCGTAGATCCACAATTTCCCGCAGGACTTCGCTGGGTCGGACGCATCCCCGGTCTTCGTACCCTGGTGCGCACACCGTATTACCTGGCCGCATTGTGGCGTGGCCTGCGCGACGTGGACGTGGCCCACATTTTCTCCGCCTCCTACGCCTCGTTTCTGATCGCGCCTTCTCCCGCGTGGCTGGTCGCACGGATGCGGGGCAAGAAAACTTTGGTCAACTACCATAGCGGTGAGGCACGCGACCATCTGCAGCGCTCCTCGATTGCCCGCGCGGTGCTTAAGCGCGCCGACTTGGTCGTGACTCCGTCAGCCTATCTGGTGGATGTTTTCCGGGAATTTGGATTGACTGCATATCCCGTCCCGAACATCGTGGATTTTTCGCAGTTCAGCTATCGCCGGCGAACGCCCTTGCGGCCGCATCTGGTGTGTACCCGCGGATTCCACACTTATTACAGCATTGATGTCGTGGTCAAAGCCTTTGCACGCGTGCAAAAAGAGTTTCCCGGCGCACAACTTGACTTGGTCGGCGGAGGACCACTGGAATCCGATATCCGTCAATTAGTTTCCGGTCTAAAGCTGTCCGGTGTGAATTTCTGCCCATTCTGGAAGCCTTTGCTTCCGGTACGCCGGTAATTAGCACTTCGCCCGAAGGAATGCGATATTTAGTTGACCACGGTCGCACCGGCATGCTTTCCGAACCTGGGAATCCCGAGGCGCTGGCGGAGAACGTTCTGCGGGTGCTGCGCGAACCTGAGTTTGGGTTGCGCCTGGCAGCGAATGCATTTGAGGAACTGCGCCCTTACCGCTGGGAGTCGGTCCGCGAGCAGTGGCTTCATGCCTATCGCGCACTGGTCCCGGAGAAAGCAGGCGTGGTCGAGGAGTCCGTAGCGGGGGCATGAATTGGGAAGTGGTTTGTTGATGGAATCTGCGACAGAGAAATCGCCGCCCGCGACTGCGCCGACGCCGAAGACCGTCCGCTCGAAGGCCCCGGTGTTTGTGCTGGGCTGTCCCCGGTCGGGGACCACGGTCCTCTATCACATGCTGCTTTCGGCGGGCAATTTTGCAGTGTACCGTGCCGAGTCGAATGTCTTCAGCATACTGCAACCGCGCTTCGGCGACTTACGTTCCGAGAGCAACCGCAGAGATCTCCTTCGCTTGTGGCTCAAGAGCCGCCTGTTTCAGGTCACCGGCCTCGATGCCGAAGATATCAGCGGAAAAATTATGCGCGACTGCCACAGCGCCGGAGATTTTCTGCGCATCGTAATGGAAGAGACCGCGCGCCACCAGAGCGTGGAGCGCTGGGCCGACTGTACGCCTGATCACCTGCTGTACATTCCGGAAATCAAGCGCCAAATTCCCAACGCTCTGGTCGTCCATATTATTCGTGACGGCCGCGACGTGGCCCTTTCCTACGTCCAGCAAGGATGGGCATACCCATTTCCTTGGGACCGCAAAGAGCATCTCTCAGTCGCTGGCTTGTTCTGGGAGTGGATTGTCAGCCGCGGCCGCGAGTATGGCCGGGCATTGGGAGCAGACTATTACGAGCTTCACTACGAAGACCTGGTCGAGAAACCACGCGAGACCCTGAGCGGCCTCGGCGAATTCGTGGGACAGGACCTCGATTACGACAAAATTCAGCAGGTGGGCATCGGATCGGTCAGCGCGCCAAATACATCCTTCACGTCGGACTCTGGCGCAGAATTCAATCCGGTAGGCCGCTGGGAAAAGAAAATGTCCGCAGAACAACTCGCGGACTTTGAGGCCCTTACCGGGGGTTTCCTGCAAGAGCTCGGGTACCCGCTGTCCTCAAGTACGCAGAGCCCAGATATTCGGTCCTTGCGGCTGCGTTCCACGTATTTCTCGTCCTTCGCCGCGCGCCATTGGCTAAAAAGCCAAACTCCGCTGGGACGCTTCGCAAAACTCGAGCGCATGGAGCTTGCAGAAAATGCGGGCGATTGAGTTCCGTCGTTCTCAACTCACCGGCGATGCCAACGCAACTCTCTCCTGAAGAGTGAATCCTTCCGACTCTCCCTCCAGACACACGCGGTGCCACAGCTCCAGATTCAGCAGCCGCCAGATGCGATCACAATGGTCGCGGTATTTCGCGCGGTGCTCGGCAAAAATACGTTCGATGGCCTCGCGGCGGAAGTAGCCGCGCTGCAGGCTTCGTGTTCCCACCAGAAGCTTCTCGATTGCATCCAGCCTAGGGCCCGCAAGCCATCCGCTCCACGGAGTCGGAAAGCCCAGCTTGCGCCGGTAAAGAATGGAATGGGGAAGCAGGTCTTCGATGGCTTTCTTCAGGATGACTTTTCCCGCTAGCCCTTTGAGTTGCACCTCGCGAGGGATGCGGGTCGCGAACTCCACTAGAACATGGTCCAAAAACGGTACGCGGCTCTCGATCGAAGCCGCCATGCTCATGTTGTCCTGCTTCATCAGCAGTTCGACCAGGTAAGTCTTGATATCGGTATAAAGCAGCCGTTGCAGAAGTTCGCCCTTGGAGTTTTCCCAATATCCCATCACGTTCTGGTACGCCGTTCCTGGCGCCAGTTTTCGCAGGGTTTCGTCCGTCAGAAGTTGGTTTTGTTGCGCTGCGCTGAATGCGGAAAGAAAATTATCGAAATAGAACGAAGACCACGACGCAGAATCCACGCCCAGGCAGGTATGCTCCAGCTTGCGGCGAAGGGCTGCGCCGATCAGCGGCGAGCCGGCAATCATTCCTCGAACATGCTTGCGCAGGAACTCAGGCGTCAAGCTGCGGTAGGCGCGGTCAATCGTCTGGTTCCGCAGCGTGAAAGCGTAACGCGTGTAACCGGCAAGGGTTTCGTCGGCCCCTTCGCCGGTCAGGACAACAGTGACGCGTTCCCGCGCCAGCTTGGCAACGAAGTACAGTGACACACTCGACGGCCACACGATCGGTTCATCTTCATGCCAGATCAGTCTTGGCAAAGAATCAAAGAAGTCGCGCTCGCTGACCTGCACTTCGTGATGCACCGATCTCAAATGCTTTGCCACGGTGCGGGCGTAGGGCAATTCGCTATAGATTTGCTCTGCGTATCCCACCGAGAAAGTCTCGATTGGCGCCTTGCGGATTTTCGTCATCAGCGCCGCCACCGCGCTGGAGTCCACGCCGCCACTCAGAAAGACTCCCAGCGGCACATCACTCATCAGATGGCTGCCCACCGCCTGCTCAAGCAGTTCGCGATACGCTTCCACGTAATAACGCTCGTCGCGCACCGGCCCGGTGCTCGAAACGTCCAGGTCCCAGTACTGATCGATCTCTACTTCGCCGTTCTCACTCAGTTCCATTCGATGGCCGGGCAACAATTTTCTGATCCCGTCATAAAAAGTTTCTTCTCCGGAGAGATATCCGAAAGCGAGATATTCTGGAAGAGCGGCAGAATGGAATTCTGGACACACTCCGCCGTGGGCCAGAATCACTTTGATTTCCGAGCCGAACAAAAAAGATTCCTGAGTCAGCCGGTAGTAGAGCGGCTTGATTCCCAGCCGGTCGCGCGCTACGAACACCGACCGCTTTTCGCGGTCCCAAATGGCGAATGCGAACATCCCGCGCAGGTGATTTACGCAATCGCGCCCGTACTCCTCGTACAAGTGCACAATGGTTTCCGTATCGCTGTTAGTTCGGTAGCGGTGGCCGCGCGCTTCCAGGTCCTGTCTCAAGGACACGTGGTTGTAAATCTCTCCGTTGAAAACAATCCAGACCGTGCCGCTTTCGTTGCTGATCGGCTGGTGCCCGCCAGCAACGTCAATAATGCTGAGGCGGCGCATTCCCAGAGACACCGGGCCATCGGTATAAAAGCCGTCGTCGTCGGGCCCCCGATGCGCCATTGCGGCACACATCTGCCGCACCGCGCCAGCATCAGCTCGCGCGTCCCCTCCGAATTTCATAACTCCGGCAATTCCGCACATGGTGTCGTATCCCGGCTTTGTATTCTCCGGCCGTTCTTCCCCTAGAGTACAGGAGTTCCCCGCCGCAGTGCCTCACTCGAGAAAAACTTTAGTGACTGCGGGTCGGACGCGCTCGCGCCCGCTTCCCTGGTCAATTCCAGCCGCTCTACCTGTTGCGAGGAAAGGAACACCTCGCGCCCATCTAGCTGCACCTTTGTTGCCGAGCAAACCGCCAGCGCCGTGATTTCCCGGTTCTCCATGCGGCAAAAGAGCACCGCGGCATCACTGTAGAACGGTCCCACGCTCCAGGGTTTGCCGACGGTTCCACTTCCACTACCGAAGATGATGTAGTCCATTACCTCCCCCTGCTGGTACACGTATCCGATTGCCTCACGTGCCTCATCGACGATACGGAAGCGCCCTGGCATATCCGCAACGCCCAGCGGCAAGACCAGGGTAGCGTGTTCGGCTGGAAGCTGAATTCTGGCCCCAAAACTTGCAACCAGTGACGACTCTTTTTCTCCATACACCGGCGAGACAAAGCCCTCAGCCACCGCCAGTTCCCACTTCCTTGGATTCGCGCCCAGCAACACCAGTTTTTCGCTGTCGCCAGAAGCGCTATGCACCGTGACCGCACTCTGGGCGACTCCGACGTTCACATTCGGTCCAAAGTGCCAGAAGATTTCGAGATCATGAACCCCGACGCCTTCCGCAATATCGCGCACCAGCCAATATTCCCCGTGCAAGTGCCCACGTAGATAGAAGATCATCCGCCGATGTAGCACGGGGTCAGGGAGCCTTCGGTACCCGGTGTGGCTGCCCGAAAAGAAGGTAAAAATTGAACCCGCGAGCCATCTTTCCCCTGATACGTCGGGAAGAGACGTCCACGAAAATGGATTTACCGGAACCGCCTGATCAAGGCCATCTACCTGCAGAGTATTGTGGGCGCCGGTGCCGCGAAACTGGCTTCGCTCGTCTCCTGCAGAAACGTAAACGTAGGATCCGGGGTCAACTAGCCAGCGGCGTTGCTTTGTCCACAGGCTGACGCTTAACGCGTCCGCGTGGCCGTGCCCGCTGGTTCCATTTCCTTGCGGGCCTGCGTCAATCAGCATTTGCGCGGAAGCCTCATCGCTCGCCATCACGTAGAGCCCGCCCTGCGCGAATGCTAGTGATGATAACGACGAAGGCGAGGCGTTCGTCTGCAAGGATCCGGCGTGCTGCAAGCCCGCAGCGTTTTCCCCGAATAACCATATCGCTTCTTCGGTAAGCGTCGCAGCCTGCTTAATTGGATCGCGCCTCAACAACGCTCCGCCCACCGCGAGGGGGTCACTTATGTGTTCCGCGCGATTGCGCCGGGGATTGAACACGCGGCCGCCATCATCATCGCCAAAACCTTCCGGCGGCCCATTGCGGGTAAGCACACGAACGACTTCCAGCATCTTGTTCAAAATCGCATCGAAGCTTTCGGGCATTGCAATGCCATTGCACGCCGCCAGCGCACGCGTGTGGAGAAAAAAATCCAGCGCATAAACGTGATAATAGAGCGACTGCTCGAAGTACACGCCGTCCGGACGCACCTGTCGCTCGGCTTCCGCCAGCACAATGTCCAGCCCTTTGCGCTGCCATCTGGCCGCGACCGGAATCTCCGGACACAGCGTGCCAATAAAGAAGAGTGCGACCGCTTCTCCAATCAAGTGCGTGTTCGGCGAGAAGTAGGTTGAAAGATAGCGCTCGATGTAGCGCCCGTTCAAAGCCAGCCCACG
>WNGK01013029.1_pt1 | contig 16424 bp, 22 predicted proteins | sample 5400601 | NCBI WGS metagenome assembly WNGK01 (sample SAMN13153376, study PRJNA577476) | soil metagenome | isolation source: 60 cm soil or saprolite under Garry oak tree replicate 1 | place: USA:California | collected 2016-06-15
TGGCTGGAAGGGTTCATCATCGTCAGCTCGGCCGGCGCGGTCGACGCCATCGGCAAGCTGCTCCTGGACCTGCTGGCAATTGCTCTCTTGGTATTGCTCGCCCGCGAGGTCAAAACGCGAGCTCGACCTAGCGACCTTGGTTCGAGCTCCGCGGGGAAACCCGTCTAGGCGTGGCGAACACTCGAGCAAGTGAGGGGGCGACGGCGCGGTGGGTCGCGTGCAACAACCGGCGCCTCCACACTTCCATCAGCGATCAGCCGCCCGCCGAGTACGAGGCGGCCTACCAAGCAGAGGGCGACGGGGTCAGCAGTCGCGTGAAAACCAAACGGTGAAGTCTCCACCAAACCCAGGGGCGATTCACCGTCTGGCGCGCGGGGGTCACAGGTAGGTCACAGATTTTCTTGGAACTCGGTGGCGGCAGCCCCGTCCAAGTGGATTTCGAACCGTCGATTGAACTCGCACACGGCTATCGCAAAGCCGATATATCGGCACGCGCACGGCCCGAGGACCGTGAGGCACCTGGGTTCGAAAATCAAAGGCGCTGTCCACGCCGGTGTGCTGCTGACGCACAGGTCAGGACAATGAGGCCCTGGACTCGAATCAGAGGGCATCCTTAGTGCCCATCTGTGGTCAAGCCGACGCGGTTGAGCGCAGGCCGAGTGGATAGTTGCAGGGCCCCTTATGTCCCCGACGCTGGCTGGATTCGTACGCGCTCGTCAACGCCGCACGACCAGGCAAGGTTTTGTCCGAGGCGCGCTGGTGGCGCGGGGGCATTAGGCGAAATCGGCAGCCGTGATGCCGTCTGGATGCCCGTGCGGCCATTGCACGAGCTCAATCTTGTAGCCGTCGGGATCCGTGAGCCACGATGTCTGCGGACCATGCGGACCACCAGGATGTTGCACCGGACCGGGCCTTAGTCCGGCGCGCGAGAGCGACTCAACGGTGGCGGTGAGGTCGGTGACCTGGACGACGACGTGGCCGAACCCAGTCCCGATCTCCACCGGACCCCCGGAAGGCCGGTGAACTAGCTCGAGCGTCACGACCCCTTCTTCCGGAAACTTCAGCATTGTCAGCGTGGCACCCTCCCCGACGGCGACTCGACCGATCTCGGCGTATCCGAGCGCTTTATAGAAGTGAAGGGATGCGGGCAAGTCGCTAACTCGGTAGGCCGTGTGCAGAGTCTTCACAGGTCCGCTCTGGTCATGCCGGTTGATACACGAGGAGGGTAAGGCCGCTGCTGTAGGTCTGGGCCTCGACCAGGTTGAGGTGGAGTGGCGAAGCGAGACCATTGAACAGCGGCAGGCCTTCACCGAGGGCGACAGGGTGAAGCACGAGCCGGTACTCGTCGATCAGGCCGAGTCGGATAAGTGACTGCGCGAAGGATGCGCCTCCCCACGCGATCAGATTCCCGGTTGTTTCTTGCTTGAGCTGCGCAATTTCTGCGCTCAGCTCGCCTCGCGCGATTCGGGTCTCGGGCCAGGAAGCACTCTGTAGTGAGCCGGAGAAGACAACCTTGGGAATGGCGTTCATTGGCTCTGCATATTCGTCGTTGGAGACAGGCCAGAACTCGGCCATTTCCTCGTACGTGTTGCGGCCCATCAGGTGCGCTTGGGCGCCGCGGATCAGATCGAGCTTGCGCTGCTTCAGAGCGGGATCCTCGGGTGGCGTGCCCCAACCACCTGCGCCGTACCTGCCGGGACGGGCGACCAGCCCGTCGAGAGAGATGCCCATGTGCAAGATGAGGTTTCCCATATCTTTCCCTCCTTGGATCGAAGTCGTCGGCGACTGCGGGGCCTTACAGACCGGGCTTGAAAACCATGTCCCAGACCGTGGCCAGCAGCACGACAAGCACAACTCCATACCAAACGAGCCACCGGTTGAGAAGTGCTACTGGATTCGCGGTCGCGATACGGCCGTCAATCGCTGACTTTGCGAGCTGAATCCCAATCCGGCCGACCTGCAGGGCGCCAATCAGAAAAGCAGCCGCGAATAGCCCGAGCGCGAGTAGAACCCACAATTGAGTCAGCTTCCATCCGGAGCTGATCAGAACCATCCACACCCCCGTCACCGGCACCAGAACGCTCGACGGAAGGAGGACGCGCGGCCCGATATACGGCAAAGCTCGAGCGAATTCACCGATGGATTCTGGGTTGGCCCGCGATCGAGCCCTGAGGCCGACCAGACTGAGCATCATTCCGCCGCCCAACCAACCGATCGCCCCCAAGACATGAATGAAATGGAGCCACGTGTATAAACTCATCAGTCGCCTTCGCCCCTTTCTTTAAGGTCGATGCCAGCGGCAACTGCGTCGTGTCGCTGGGCCCATTCCGCGACCCTGGTTGTTGCCAGCCGAATGTCCTGTCGGCCGCCTCGGTTCATGGGCCGAACGTACTCTCCCGCGTCCTACGATCGCATCGGTGAAATCGCCGAAGTGGGAGCTCTAGCGTGGGCGGGGAATCTACTGTGACGCGACCGCAAGCCGCACGAGCTGGGCACGAGACTTGACGCCTAGCTTTCGAAAGACGCCGCGAAGGTGGTGGTCCACGGTGCGTGGGCTGATGAAGAGTTGCGCGGCCGCCTCCCGGTTAGTGGCCCCCTCGCTCACGAGTTTGACAACCTGGAGCTCCTGAGGGGTCAGGCATTCCAGGGTGCTCGACCTACGTTTTCGAGCCGTCTCGCCAGTTGCGCGAAGCTCGTTGCGGGCTCGGCTCGCCCAAATCGTCGAACCCAGGGCTTCAAAGGTCTCGAGGGCCATTCGCAGTGGCTCCCGAGCATCCGCCCTGCGCCGCTCGCGGCGGAGATGTTCGCCGAAGAGCAAGGCAGTCCGCGCTGTTTCCATTGGACGCTCTGTACCCGAATGGAGCTCGAGCGCCTTCCAGTAAAGGTTCTCCGCCTCACCGTCGATTGCCACGAGCGCGCGTACCCGCATCGCAAGTGCCATTGCCTCACGTGCGCCACTGATCTGCGCCCAGGAGACGTATCGCGCGACACTGTCGCCGCAGCTTTCGGCATGGCCTGCTCTGACACTCGCCTCGACTAGATCCGGAATGCAGTAGAAGGCGAAGGCGGCCGCTCCCGGAACTTTCCCCAGCAATTGAAGACGCTGGAGGGCCTCATCTACATTACCGGCGGCCATGGCTAGCTCGATCAAGGACCTACGCACCAAAATCGAGGTGCTGAGTAGGCCGCAGCTGGTTGCTTCGTCGAGCACCCCATCAATAAGCTGACGCGCTACTTCTTCCTTGCCGCGGAGTGCGGCGACCTCCGCGAGTATCGCTTTGTGCTCACATGAGAGACTGGGTTGGCCGGTCTCGAGGGAGAGATGAATCCCCTCGGAGGCGTATGCGTCGGCCCACGCATAGCGACCTCGCGTTAGCTCGTCAAGGGCGAGGCCGCGCAGAGCCCACGCCAGTTCGCCCGCCGCACCAAGGGCACGGGCGCGAGCAACCGCTTTGCTTCGCAGCCTACGCGCCAACGCATATTCGCCAACACCGAACGCCAGTCCGCCTGCACGGCCGAGGAGGTATGGGTCATCAAGCTGTTCAACGAGGGCGAAGCCGTCCAGATTGGGCTTCGGCTCTTCCCCCAAAGCCATCCGATTCACAGATTGATGCAGACCCTGGAGCAAGGACCGTGCGGGGTCGTCGGACGGCGGCAACATCGACATGAGGCGGACGATCTCCCTATGCGCGTGTGTATCCAACGCCCGGAATGCGGCTTCGCTGGCTGCGCACAAAGCTGCGAATGCGAGTTCTGGCCGCACGCCAAGGGCTTCGTTGGCTGACCCGAGGAGCATGGCCACCGCGTCTGCGGGTGCGGCCGACCGGAGCGCCATCAGTCCTCGCAGCAGTCCGCTCTGCAAGCGAGTATCGATCTCGCTGGCGTCGAGATCCTGGCTCCGCGCGAGCAGTCCGCGGGCTCGCGTTCCGTCGCCGCCGCGCCAAGCGGCGTCGGCGGCAGCCACGAGCCGCCGCGCCTTCGCGACGTCCGACGTGCTCAGTTCGGCGGCCCGCTCGAGCGCGGCGGGGGCGGCGGCGTGACCAGATCTCCTAAGCGCGCGGTCAGCCGTGGCCTCGAGTTCGGTCGCGATCTCGTTCGAGGTTCCGATTACTGCATGGGCTCGGTGCCACGCCTTCCTATCCGCGTTGCTCGGGTCGCCATCTAGCGCGTCGGCGAGCGCCAGGTGGCTGAGCTGCCGATCGCTGGCGCTTGCAGTCTGATAGGCCGTCGATCGCATGAGAGGATGGCGAAACGCAACCCAGAGATCCCCGACCTCAAGCAATTTCCTGATTTGGCCGAGCTTTTGAATCGGATCGTCGACTCCAAGGACCTCTGCCGCTCGCGCGATGATCGCCAGGGAGCCGGAACCTTCGGCTGCGCACAGAACGACCAGGCGCCGCTGTTCAGTTCCCAACTTCTGTATGGCTTTTTCGAAGATCGCTTCCAGGCGCCCGGTCATCGGCACCGGTTCAAAAAGGGGCTCGCGTCCGGCGAGCTGCTCTTTGGTCAGTGTTCGTGGCAGCTCGATGAGCGCCAGCGGATTGCCGGTGGTCAATTGGACTAAGCGAGCCCGGACAGCCTGCGCAAGTTGGTCCCCCCACAATTCATCAAGGAAGGCGGCCGCCGCCTCAGGGCGGAGCCCACTCAAGGTCATCTCTTGCATCCCAACCGGCTCGATAGCCTCGCCCTCTTCTGGACGCATCGCAATCAGGATCGCCAGCGGTTCCGCGCTGACTCGCCTCGCCGTGAACGCCAGGACGTCAAGCGTGGCGCGATCAGCCCAATGCGCATCGTCGAGGATGCACAGAACCGGCTCCTCGATCGCGACCTCGGAAAGTAGACTCAGTGTGGCCAGCGATACTAGGAAGCGGTCAGGCGCTTCTCCGTCAGCTGTCTCGCATACTGGAGGAGCGCCGACTTTCCGATACCGGGCTCTCCGCGAATGAGCATTCCAACGCCTTGCCCTGCTCGCGCGGACTCCAGAAGGCGACCGATGGCATCGCACTCTCGTTCACGGCCCCTCAGCACAGACATGATGGTAAGAGCACGCTCGGCGTCGGAATTTGTGCTCGAAATCGGCACTTTACGCGATGCGAGCAAACATGCCTCGCGCATAGGCTCAACTGCAAGCGCGAATGGTAGACGCTAGAGACCGTTCCGATAAGCGTCCGCTTCCGAGGTGAGGAGAGTGGCGGGCACATGGCGGTGATCGAGTTCGTTGTGACCGCCGGAGACCTAGGGCCGCCACTGCATGTCCATCCGGCGCACGGTGAAGGCCGGCGATGGTGACCTCGACGACCAGGGTGTTATTGCGTGGCGAGCAGACCGAAGGGCTTATCGCTCTGGTCGAGATGGCCGTACCACGGGGGTTTACGGGTCCGCCGCTTCACATCCACACCACCTGGGATGAAGGGTTCTACGTACTCGAGGGCGAAGTCACTGTTCAAGTCGGTGAGAATTTGGTTTCGGCGACGCGCGGAATGTTCGCGTTCGCGCGTCGTGAGACCGCGCACACATTCGCGAATCACAGCGCACAGGACGCCCGGATTCTGGTACTGCTTTCCCCGGCCGGTTTCGAGCGTTACCTCGAGGGCCGCGAAGCTGGAGTACCCCCCAACACCCGCGCCGTCGGTCCGAGCATTCCTAGTCAGCACCCGCCGCTACGCGCACCCGGTGAGGACGTTGACCCCAAGAGTCGGTGAGATCTCGCGAACTCGATGCACGTCAGCATTACTCTGACGAACTAATCGTGGCGCGGCCGGCGGATTCCGCGGCCTGCTCGCACAACTAATCAGGGCAGCCGACGCCATCGGCATCGATACGGTTTGGGTGTCCGACCACTTGCTGCAAGCGGATCCCACAGCAAGGCCCGACGAAACCGAGATATTCGAGGCCTACGCCACCCTGGGCTTCGTCGCGGCACACACCGAATATGTTCGGGTGGGGGCGATGGTCACCAATGTCACCTTCCGTCCTCCGGCCGTGCTGGTGAGAGCCGTCACGACTTTCGACGTGCTCACCGAAGGGCGGGCGTGGCCGGTATCGGCGCCGGCTACGAGGCCGACGAGGCCGTCGCTGTCGGCCTGACATTGCCTCGGGCAACCGATCGATTTGAGCAGCTCGAAGACGTCGTGCAGGTTGCGCTCCATATGTGGAGAGGTGATGACAGTCCGTTCGAAGTATGCGCGGAGATGGGACGGTGCCAGGGGTCGTGCCTCGCGTTTGGCCGAGCTAACCCCTGCCGGCACTCGTCGTGCACGGCCGCGCGGATCCGTCGCGGCCGACCAGGTCGCCAGCGCGATGCTCGCCTCTGATTCCTCCGCCGGACCGCCCCTCGGCGGTCGTCGCAGTACGACTCGATGACCCTGACGCCGGCGACGGCCGGTTTCGGCGGCGAGCGATGCACCCTCGACCGTCGGACCGGGTTAACGCGTAGCGATTCCCGATGTTTCCCAACGGCAAGGGTATCGGGCACCTGGCATCCCTGCGTAGCGAGCAGAGTTCAAGAGCATCCGCTAAGGGAGCCACTCCGCCATTTCGATCCGGGGTGGTGGCGGTCAACCGTGTCACAGATTTGTCACGCATTCGCGGAACCAGGAGGACACAGAATGATGGAGCGCGTGAGGGACGGACTACTCGGAATCGCGAGCGGCGCCTCGCCTTCGGATGCATCCGTCTTGGCGGTGTACAAAAGCCGCAGGAGATCCCATTCAGCCTCTAACGTCCCAGCATTTGCAGCCCGCACTTGGTCTCGCCACTCTCTCTCCAGCACAGCTGCGTCGGCGGATTCGATGAGCTTGTGGCCCGATCCTTCGACATGGCCAACCAAACGAATTAGGAGAAGACGAGCCGATAGCTTCGTCAATTGGCCAAGGATGGCTGCCGCCGGAGGTACAAAGGCTTGCCGCGCGAACCTCAAACCAGTACGGGAAGCGGCCGGACGAGCTGGCTGATGTCCTGCGCTACAAAGAGACTGTCGAACCGCTGCTCCGCCGGTCGGCCACTCTCGAGATCGACACCTCGGCGCCGCTGAGCGCGGTCGTCGCGCGTGTGCTTGCCCTTGTCGCAGCTTGATTAGGCAGGTCCTGTCGCTTGTTGTACCAGACCATTGACGACGAGCGCGACGTCGCATACCAGCGTTAGCGCGAAGCCCGTGGACATGAGCATTGAGCTGAAGTCGTAGTTGAAGTCGAGGAAGCTGGCACCGTTGAAGCCTGCGAAGACCACGCCCACCAACCCGAGGACGGCCAGGATGATGGCTGACCGTCGCCGCTCACGTATGGCCTGGACAACCAGTGCGATCGCATTGGCGAGATCAGGACGGCCACGATGACATGGATAAGGAGCAGCCAGATTCCGCTCCCCAGCGCCCACACAACGCTCTGAAGCGAACCGGAGAAGTAATCGTTTGGGTTCGATCCCGGGTGTGACCTCGGCAGCGTGATGAAGAGATTAAGGGCCATTCCAAGCAAGAACTGAGCGGTGAGGAGGACCACGCCCCCGAAAGCGTTACCGCTCAAACGGCTGAACGCTCGACGCCTGTCTGCCATAGGCCGAGTCTAAGTGTCGGCAAATCGTCGCCGTCAGTGCCAAGTCCTTGAGGCGGAGGTCGACCGAACAGTTTTCGGCTCAGCCGGCTCTGAACTGCTGAATACCGCACTGATCGCGGCCAAGGCACTGACCGAAGGGGAAGACATGTCGCTGCAGGATCATCTCGCCGATCCCAAGTTCCGGTCGTACATCACCAACATCCAGGCCAAGAGCGGGCAAAGCCCGGATGACTTCGTCCGGTTGGCCCGAAAACGAGGCCTCCTCGCGCCTGGTGTCAAGTCCGGGCAGATCGTCAAGTGGTTGGGGAGGGAGTTCGGTCTCGGCCGCGGTCACGCGATGGCTGTCGTTGTGGTCCTGCGGGCCGCGGCTCCCAATACAGCTTTCAACTGGGGCCTGGTTTGGCGCACCCTTTTCGCACGTGAAGTTGAACGTTGGCGCCTGGTGGCGCAAGCCGGCGGCGCCACTGGTCCTGATCGGGGCGGTGAAGCTCGGGTTTCAACTCGCACTCAATGGAACGTACGGCCTCCACACGGATGAGCTCTATTACATCCTGAGCGGCCAGCATCTCGCGTTCGGCTATGTGGACTTCCCGCCGGTCACTCCAGTCCTCGCCCGCCTTGATACCGCCTTCTTCGGCGTATCGCCTTGGACTCTTCGGCTCTTTCCGGCTCTCACCGGAGCGGGGATGGTGATCCTCAGCGGACTGTGTGCCCTCGAGCTCGGCGGGAGCCGTCGGATCGCGATCCTTTCCTCCGTGGTGGCGGTGGTGAGCCCGTATCTGCTCGCGACCTGGCTGTTCCAGACGGTCGAGTTCGACGAGTTCATCTGGCTGCTGGCCACCTTCCTGTTGCTGAGGATCATCCGCACCGGCGATGGCCGCCTTTTCATAGCCCTTGGCGTGGATCTTGGAGTCGGCATCGAGACCAAGTTCACGATCATCGCGTTATGGCTCGGAGTCTTGGTGGCCGTGCTGATGTCACCAGAGCTCCGGCGCTTCCTTCACAGCCGGTACCTGTGGATAGGCGCCATCGTTGCCGTGGCAGCGGCGATTCCGAACCTCGCATGGCAGGTTGCCAACGGGTACCCGACGCTCACGTACACGCTCAACCACAGTTCCGACATCAAACAGAGTGGCGGTCCGGCTGCCTTCGTCGAGTTGTTCATCCTGGTCATCGGACCGGTGCTCCTTCCGCTCTGGATCGCCGGCCTGGTCTTCCTCTGGCGTGACTCTCGATACCGACCGCTGGTCGTAATGGTTGCGGTGACCATCCTGCTCTTCCTGCCGGACGGCAAGGCGTACTACCCAGCACCGACTGTGCCGTTCGTTCTCGCCTCGGGGTGCGTCGCGGTGGGCAGGATCGCACGAGCTTCGCGCAGGCGCTGGATTGTTGGCGGGGTCATGGTCGCCGGTATCCTCGAGGCGGTTCTTCTTTCGCCGATCATCCTTCCCCTGGTGCCGCCATCGGCGATGCATCAAACCGGAATCGATAAGCTCAATTCCGATTTCGCGAACACGTACGGCTGGACTCAGATGACACAGCAGGTCGGTGCCGTCTACAACGCGCTCCCTCCCGACCAGCGCGCACACGCCGCGATCCTGGCGAGCATTGATGGCCAGGCCGCCGCGATCGATATCTATGGCGGCGCCGAGAAGCTGCCACAAGCGATCAGCCCGCACTTGACCTTCTGGTACTGGAAGCCTCCTGGATTGGACCCGACCACTCTGGTGACGGTCGGGTACGCACCGCAAGACCTAAGGTTCCTGTGCGGCAGCATCGTGCGCGCCGGCATGGTGATGATTCCGTACTCGATCGACAACCTGAACCAGGGCGCCCCAATCCTGGTCTGCACAGATCTCCACGAGCCCCTGGACGCGGCCTGGTCGACTCTGCGCAATTTCAGCTAAGCAGATATGTTGAGTGTGAATGTGTCGGCACGACCGAATCCACGATTTGGACCCGGATCACGGGCGCTAGGACTTAGATCAATGGCGAGAACTGGGAAATCGGCTCCGACCTCGCGGATCGCCAAACCGGCTGATGTGGACGGCTATATCGCCGCCGCGCCCCCCGCTGTGCAGGCGCAGCTTCGCGAGCTCCGTGCTGCGATCAGGGCAGAGGCGCCCAACGCAGTGGAAAGAATGAGTTATGGCATTCCTTTCTATGAGTACGGCGGCAAACCTGGCACTCTGGCGTCCAGGCTCGTCTATTTCGCTGCGCAGAAGAACCACATCGCCGTCTACCCGGCGGGCGAAGCCAAGGGGCTCGAGCAATACCTGGCCGAGCGGTCGACTTTGCGCTTTCCGTTGGGCAAACCGCTGCCGATGGCGAAGATCAGGGCGTTTGTCAAAGCTCGGGTCAAGGAGAAGGATGCCGCCACCAAAAGCGGGCGAGCTCGGACAGGCCGTGCGTCGAAGACTCGGTGAGATTGGACTTTATGAGTCGAGATGCCGCCAGGCCGTCTACGCGAAGCGCCCGCGGGCACCTGCTTGGCGTCTAGCTTGGGCGCAGAGCCGAGCTGCTGGGCGAGGTACGGGTGTCCGAAGGTGTCGTACAGCGTCCGGACGGCGGGGTCGATGACGAGGGGATTCGAGCCGGCCAACTTCAGCTTTTGGCGCATCAATGCTTCGTCTCATAGAACCCGCGCGCGGGCGCCTATTCGGCTAGTCATGAACTCAGCGGCGACAAACCGTGTCACAGATTTGTCACGCATTCGCGGAACCAGGAGGACACGGAAGGGAACAAAAGGACACGACGGCCGTCGAATTTGAGTACAGCAGGACACTGGAGGAACCGGCGGGACACGGCAGGACACGACGTACGCAGGGTTCGGGACCGTGCGTCCTCAACCATGAGGAGACTCGACGCGGCGCGGGCCGTATGCGACACGTAAGTTAGCGTTCCTCAGGGAACAATTAGGGAACAGTCGCTGTCGATCATGCCGTGTCGTTCGATGTCGTTTCGTATTCGCGGGCGAGAAGTGAACTCACTCCGATAGAACCCGGCTTACTGTGTCCCTTCTAGGTGGTTGGGCCGTGAAGTTCCTGTCCGCTCATGGGCTCTGAGCGCCGCACGGGCCAGGACCGTGAGGCATCGAGTGCGAAGCCGAGCGCCGGCCAATGGAACCCTCCGGAGTCCTCTATCAGTAAGCGGGCGTTTCGGCGTGACGCAACCCATAACCGTCGATGCGGGTGAATGACTGCCTATCGATTCCGTCGCGACGGTCTGCATGCCCTCGTCAAATCGCCAGGTCGTTGAATTGATCTGGTGCCGTACGCACACCTAAAGAATCCATTCTGGTTCTCTGCCGGGTACTCCACTCGGGCCGACGGGCGGCTCGGGTTCGCGTCAGCGTGTGGGACACACTTATTCGTCCGAGGCTGGCTACTCGCCTGAAGTTCAGCGCCGGATAGGATCGCTGCACCTCGATGGTGCTTGTCTTGGTCTATTCGTGCGTTCGTCTGCTGCTGGACGTCGTTGACATTCGGCTCCGGCCTAGCAATCCGGAGGCTGAGTTGCTCGTGCTGCGGCATGAGCTTCGAGTCCTCCGCTGGCAGATCAAACGTCCTCAACTGGCCCCGGCCGACCGGATGATCATCGCCGCGTTCCACCGCCTGGTCTCACGCTCCGGGTTAGGCGGGCTGGTCAAGCCGGAGACAGTCCTGGGCTGGCATCGCGAGTTGGTACGCAGGAAGTGGGCAGCCTTCGGCCGGCGGCGAGGCGTCGGTCGGCCCCGCCTGGAGGAGAACCTTCGCGAGCTGATCTTGAGGATGGCACGGGAGAATCCGGGGTGGGCCTGCGTTCGGATCAGCGGTGAACTGCTTAAGGTCGGCCATCGCGTCTCGGCGACGGCGATCCGCAACCTTCTCCGCCGAGAGGGAGTCGGGCCCGGCGCCTGGGCGATCGGGGCTCGGCTGGAAGACCTTTCTCAAAGCCCAGGCCTCTGCCATCGTGGTCAGCGACTTCTTCAGTGTGGACACTGTGTTCCTGCGCCGGCTCTACGTCCTTATCTATATGGAGCTGGCGACGAGGCGGATTCTTCGGTTCGGGATTACAGCCAATCCGGATACTGCCTGGGTGACCCAGCAAAGCCGGAACCTGGTCTGGCAGCTCGGGGGCTCGCCGATTCGCTTCGTCATTCACGATCACGACGCCAAGTTTGCGGGTCCAGCCGATGCCGTGTTCCGAGCCGAAGGCATGAGGGTGATCAAGACCCCGATCGCGGCGCCGAAGGCGGACGCGCACATGGAGCGGCAGATCGGTTCGGGTCGGCGAGAATGCCTGGACTGGATCCTCATCATCGGACGTCGACACCTCGAGCGAGTGATGCGGGAGTGGATCGAGCACTACAACCACGCCCGACCTCATCTAAGCCTGGAGTTGAGGACTCCGATGCCAGATCAGATCCGGTCGTGACGGCAGCCGTGGACTGCCATACTCGCCTCGGAGGTCTACTTCGGGAGTAATCCTGCGCGCCGACGCCAGCGGCGGCCTGATTGCCGTTCCCATGAACGTGGCTTCCACGGCGAGATCATGCTCAATCGCGCGGCCCTGATCCTTCCCTACAAGCAGCCATTCGCCGATTGGATCAATACCAGCGATCCTTCTCCAACATCACGCCTTTTTGCCTTGGCTGACGTCATCGGAGAGCGCACTGTCTACGTGATCGAAGTCGAAGATGAGGACGCGCTGGCCGTCTGGCTTCGGCGTCATCACATTGAGCTCTTCGAAGAAGAGCTGAGCGGCTGGTATACCGACCCGAAGCTGTAGCCGCAGGACCCCTCACTCAAAGTGCTGCGCGAATGGTGCACGTTTGAGCTCCACACCGTCGTCCTCGACTTCGGTGACTCGCCAATCGAAAGCGACGGCGAGCAGGGCGCCTCGCATAACGTCTTGCTCTCCTGCCCTATGAGTCGTGAGCGCAGGCCGCGGCATCGTGGTCCGCAGATAAATATGTGTGCCCCACACCCATGAAGCAACGCACATATTCGATCGTTCTCGAACCGGAAGAGGGAGGAGGCTACGCCGTCACATTGCCGGCCCTACCCGGTTGCTTCACGCAGGGGAAGACGGTTGAGGAAGCTATGGAGCGGGCAGCTGAGGCCATCGGCGTGCACATTGCGGGACTGGAAGCAGATGGCGAGGCTGTGCCCGAGGAGAGAGAGCCTCCCCGCCTGGTGACCGTAACGGTCGCCGCCTGACCTTCAGCGGCCGACGGAGGTGCTGCCATTTGCCCAGATCGCTAGGCGCCGGCATCAAGCCGGAATTAGTGCACCCGACACGCGCCGTGCGAGTGCCGAATGCCGCGCCCCGAGCTACCTGGCGACGAACGTGTGAGCGGGAAAGAAGTCGGGCGGCTGTTCGATGCCGACTTCGCGCGGGATGGAGGCCATTGCCTCGTTGAACCTTGCGACCGCCTCCTCTGACTCGAAGACGTCGACCACGCAAAAGCCGTTCTTGCCCTGCCCTGCGGCATGGACGATCGCGGCTCTTCCCGTTCGTCAGTCGGCGGACGACCTCCTCGTAGCGCTCTCGGGTCAGACTCGGCGTCTGATGCACGGCCACGACGAACATCGGATCCTCCTCGGGGCTATCGCTGGACGGCGGAGCGGGGCGGCAGCGCGGCTCCGTGGACGCGCCGGAGGCGGTATTCGCGGCGGGGTGCTGGCCGATCTGCGGGCGCCCCCGTCCTACTCATCGAGGCGCTCGACGAATGGCGCGCGTGACTCGGCGGGCGGGAACGGCTTGGCCCAATAGGCGACGAGCTTCGCGACCTTCGCGTCACTGAGCTCGAGGACGAAGACCGCACGCCAGTCCACGCCGTCACCGTATTCGACCCCTGCCTCAACCACGGCGAGGTCCACGCTTGACATGATCCGGCGGACCGTCGGTTGGCCGGGGAAAGATGCATATACCCCTCGGCGGTTCACCTCCCCAACGATGCGCTCGCCGGACTGGGGATATTCGATCACCGAGTCCTCGTGAAAGAGGCCGTGGAATCCCTCGAGATCGTGCTCAGTGATAGCCCGAAAGAGGGCCTCCGCGACCTCGCGGCCCTTCGCACTTGACGCGTCCTGCATCTCGCCTCCGACATTCGTGGATCGCGGCAGCGTAACCGCGGGGTTGAGCCGGGTCCATCATGACTGAAGCGGGTTACTCGCGTGCAGAACCCGATGACTCTGCCTACTCAACAGGCCGACACACCTTACTGCCGCAGCCGTAAGTGCGATAGGAGGTTCCTGGACGACGACGACCTGACCCTGCGCACCGCCGAGGAGGCGGTCGAGCTGCTAAAGAGGATCCCGATGGAGGAGGGGATCGGCTTCACGCTCCTGATCATGGCCCTGACCCTCCGGCGCCGCGATCTCGCCGCGGCGCGTGCGACGCTGCTGGAGGCGATCGACCACTTCGAGCGGATCGACCACCGGATGGGGATCTCCCAGGCCGTCTCCACGCTCGTCGAGGTGACCCGGCCGGACCCCGAGTTGGCGGCACGCCTGATCGGAGGGCTGCGGGCGCTGGACGAGGTGACCTTCGCCGCCGGTCCGATCGAGCCTGGGGTCGGGGACCGGATCACCGCCCAGGCCATGGCGGCTCTCGGCAAGGAACGTTTCGCCGAGTTGGTGGCCGAGGGGGCGGAAGCTCGACCAGGCGGCGCTGTTGGCGCTGGCTGGCTCCTGTTCGATCGGCCGTAAGAAATGAGGCGGTCGTCTATCGCACGCCGATCAGCGCACAGTGGAGTCGAGGCTGGTGGGGCCGTGGCAACGCCAAGGGCATGAGACTGGTGGTCCGACAGAACTCGTTCGAGCTGTCTTATCCGTTTCCAGGTGGGAGCTTGCTGACGACAGAGTGGTACTGCAGGGGTAAAGACGCCCGTATGAAGGTGGGACAGCGGAATTTTCTGCCGCCCTACGTCCAAACGTGACTGCATCATCCTGTCAGTCCCGTCCATTGATAGCGCGAACGCGGAACAGGAAATCCTCCTTTCCTCTACTCCGCCTTTGCGAGATGACCTCAGCGCCGCGTGGGACGCGCTAGTTGCATGTGGCGTGGAAGCATCGGGCGATCCTCCCCCGAAAGGAACTTAACTCGCAAACGGGAGTCGTCTAAGGGAGGCTGATTTGGCGACCCGTGATGACTAGCTGGTTCGCGTTACGGAAACTACGGCCCACTAGGTCAACTTACTGAACCGCGTCAACGCTTGCCCCTGTAAATGCCACTTCCTAGTGCGAGGTGGTCGCCGGTCCCCCTCCTTTTGAGGCACGCGCCGGGGCACAGCCGGGGCACAGATTCCCGGCACCAGGCGGCTCCAGGGGGACACAGACGGACACCAAGGAGCGGCAATCTGAGTTCGGGCGGGCATCTGGGGAGCCGTGTCAACGCCAGTCTGAAAGTCCCCAGATAGCGCCGGTTTGAAATTCCCCATCTCAGGACCGATTTCGTCTGAGCGCCGGTCTCAAATTCCCCACCTGCGGCGCTGACGTGACCAGAGTGCTGGTGGGCATGCTGAAGACGCCGGCTCGCTTCTTGTCTTTGAGGCGGTAGCTCTCACCACGGATGTTGACCGTGGTCGAGTAGTGGAGCAGGCGGTCGATGATGGCGGCGGCGGCGACCTCGTCACCGAAGACAGCACCCCACTCCGAGAGGACTTATTGGAGGTGACGATGATGCTGCCCTTGGTGTAGCGCTTGGACACGAGCTGGAACAGGAAGCTGGTCGCGACTTGGTCTAAGGGCAGGTAGCCCATCTCGTCGAGGATGAGCAGAGTCGGCACCCGGAGCTTCTGGTGGCCCGAGCAAGATGATGTTCTCGCCGTTGGCGAGGAAGCGCAGCGTCGCCAGCTCCTGGATCTGCTTGCGGTCGATGGAAGGCTGAAAGCTGAAATCGAAGTCAGCCAGCGTCTTCTGGAATGGGAAGTGAGCCAGGCGCGTCTTGGCCAGCAGGCGGCGCTCGGCGCGACTGGCAGCCTCAGCCTCGAGCAGACGGTCGAGGAAGTCCAAGTAGCTCAGCGACTCCTTGGTCGCCTGCTCGGAGATGGGGTCAAGAAGGTCGGCGACTCGCTTCAACTTCAAGCGCTCGAGGTGCATGTGCACGCGCTGATAGGCGACGCTCACGTCAGACCCTCGTAGACCGACAGCGGGCGCTTCTCCACCTCCGGCCCGACCAACACCGGCATGCGTCTGGCGACCTCGGCGAAGGCCTGCTCGGCCTCCCACTGCAGGCGCTGGTCACGGCGCATGGAGAGCGCCTCGAAATGGGCGCGAATCACCTTCCTTTCATATGCATGCTCCGCCAGCGGGTGCTCGGCAAGCACCCGGTCCTGGTCGCAGATGACCAGTCGGTCCTCGGTCTGGCGAACCCAAACCTCGCGTCCGGCGTATTCAGCGGGGGCCGAATACCAGCTGCCGGCGTAGCTGACAAAGCAGTCGCGTGCGACCCGTCGACGCTCCAGGACCAGGGCTCGGTAAGGCGGTAGGTCCTGGATGGAGCGCAGGCCCTCTTTGGGCAAGCGGTCAATGGGTCGCTCGCCGGTGGTGCCGTGAATGCGTACGTTGCAGGTCTCGTCCAGCCAGCGCCGGCGCAGATCGAGCAGGTCGTGGGCCTCGCGGTAGTCGCGGACCCGCGGCCAGAAGTTCTTGCGCACGTAACCGACGCCGTTCTCGGTCTTGCCCTTGGTCTGCGGACGTTGGGCGCGACAGAGTCGAGGCCGAAAGCCGTAGTAGTCGGCGAAGTCGACGAAGCCAGGATGGAAGACCGGGTCACCGCGCTCGTCGTCACGCAGCCAGACCGTCTTCACCCGGTCATAGAGAATCTCCTCGGGCACACCACCGAAGTCGTGAAAGGCCTGCTCGTGGCAAGCCAGGAAAAGCGCCA
>WNGK01024207.1_pt1 | contig 16423 bp, 15 predicted proteins | sample 5400601 | NCBI WGS metagenome assembly WNGK01 (sample SAMN13153376, study PRJNA577476) | soil metagenome | isolation source: 60 cm soil or saprolite under Garry oak tree replicate 1 | place: USA:California | collected 2016-06-15
GTCCTCCAGCGACCGGCCCACCGCCTCTGCCTCCGTCCACCCGGTCAGCGCCTCGCCGATCGCGTTGAGGAAGGTCACGCGACCCTGAGGGTCCGTGGCGATGACCGCGTCCCCGATGCTCGCGAGCGTGACGCGCAGGCGACCCTCGGACAGAGTGAGGGCTGCCGCCTGCGCCTGGGCCTCGACGCGCGTGGCGTCCGCTCGGGCGGCTCTGGTCAAAAGAATCGTGGCGGCCAGGACGAGGGCGAGCGCGAACGCCAGGCCGCCCACGGTGGTGGCAATGGCGGCGCGAGCGTCGCGTGCCTCGCGCGCTCTGCGCTCGGCGAGGAGACGGTCCTCTTCGGCCCGCATGGACTCGGCGACGGCCCGAATGCGGTCCATGAGATGCTTGCCTTCATCGGTCTGGACCATTCGACTGGCGGCGTCAAGCCCGCGGTTCTCGCGGGCATTGATGGTCGTTCTCAGCTCATTCAATTTCTCCTGGATGAGCTCATCGAGCGTCGCGAGACTCGCCTGCTGCTTCGGATTGTCGGCGGTCAGCCGCCGGAGCCGCTCGCGGTGCTGCCCGAGCGACGCGACCGCGGTGTTGTACGGCTCGAGGTAGGCCGCCGCCCCGGTGACAAGAAACCCTCGCTGCCCTGTCTCCGCATCCTTGAGAAGGGAGAGTGTGGTCTCGAGCTGGTTCCGAACCACAAGGGTATGTTCGACCCACCGCGTGGCGTCCTGCAGCCCGAGCAGGCGATGATACGAGACCCATGCGACGAGGCCGAGGGACAGGCTGGCAAAAGCGAACCCCAATATGCCGAGGCGCCAGGCGTTAGACGGTCGCATCACGTGTGTCAGCCGAGAGGTACTGGCCTTCCCTCTCCGGCCACTTCCCCCGGGGTCTTCGGGGACTAACATTTCGCTCATGCCCTCCCCTCCGGAGCGGCCGCTAACGAATCGGCCAGGTCGGCGATGCCGCAAGGCCCCCGGATAGTAACGCACTTCTGTCGTATCGGGAGCCTCAGGTCAACGGGTAGGGTTCACGGCCGCCTGGGGCAGATGTCGAGCACGTCAAGGGCGTGCGGAACGAGCTGCAGGTCGTGCCCGCCCCCAAGCGCGCCCAGATCAATACCGACGACAAGGCGATCACCACCATGGTCGAGAAGCGACTCAAAACCGATCCGCAGCTGAAGAGCGCGCACATCACCGCGCGCGTCGACGCCGGCGTCGTCACGCTCACCGGCCAGGTCAAGAACATCATGATCAGCTCGCGAGCTTCCGAAGTCCTGAGCGACGTCCCGGGCGTCAAGGCCGTGAGAAATGATCTGACCTACCAGCCGCGCAGCAGCAGCGCAGCGCCGGCGACGCAGAAATAGCATGGTTACCAGGCACCGTAGGGGAGCGCGCCGAGGCGACCAAGGCGCGGCGAATCGTCCAGCGGGGAAGGCCGTCACGAGTGAGGTACAGGCTCGGAGCTGCCAGGAGCGGCGCCATGACCTGGTCGGGGACAGTACAGGACTAGAACGACAGGCCATACGAAGTTTATGGGTCTCCGGGCGCCTTTGTGGGAGGTCAGGCGGGGCGATCCATTAAAGGTTTCAGCTAAGCCCGGGTGCGCGAGACCGCGGAGGTGGCGAAGCGGGTGGCGAACGAACCCAGCATGGAGCTTCGCATCAACCGCCTCGAGGTCAGGCGGAGCGCGCTCGCCATCGTGAATCGCGCTGCCTCGCCCGAGTACCGCGTGGACCTGTCGAACCTGGATCTCACGGTCGACAATCTCAGTAACCAGCGTCTCCAGGGTGCTTCGGTGGCACGGCTCAAGGGGCGGTTCATGGACTCGGGTGAGACCGAGGCCACGATGACCCTCCGCCCGCGAACCGGCGGCGCGGACATGGAGCTTTCCGCCCGGATCGAGAACGCCGACATGGCGCGCATGAACGATTTCGTGCACAACTATGGCGGCGTCAACGTCGCTGCCGGTGAGCTGTCCGTGTTCACCGAGCTCAAGGTCACCAACGGTGCGATCACGGGATACGTCAAGCCGCTCTTCCGCGACGTCAAGATGGGCACGCCCCCCGGGGAGCCCAAGGCGAGCAAGACGCTCGGTCAGCGGATGTATCAAGGTGCCCTCGGGATTGCCGCGAAGATCCTGAAGAACCGCCCCCGAGGCGAGGTGGCGACCGTGGTCACCATTTCCGGCCGGACCGATCAACCCGTGTACAGCATGTGGGCGGTCGTGGGACATCTGCTCGAGAATGCTTTCGTTAAGGCGATCCTCCCCGGCTTCGATCCGGAGCGGAAACAGAAGCTCGAGCAGTCGTCGGAGACCGGGGCACGGCCTGTCGATGGCGACCGCGACACCTCGACCCGAGAGCGCTCATAGGGACGGGAGGATCACCACGAGCAGGAACGACCAGGTAGGTTCACTCGGAAGGCTGGTGGATCGGGGGAACACGATGGAGCTCCGGCGTGTCTGGACGGATACCGCTGCCGGCACAATGCACGCGCGAGTCGGAAGCGACCGTGGCTCCGGGCGCCCGGTCGTGCTCGTGCACGGGATGATCATCTCGAGTCGCTACATGGTGCCGACGGCTGTCGAGCTCGCCCCGCTGTGTCCGGTCTATGCCGTCGATCTGCCGGGCTACGGCGACAGCGTTAAACCCCGCGCGATCCTGAGCTTGACGGAGCTTGCCGACGCTTTGGCCGGCTGGATGGATGCCATGCGGTTCCCCGCTGCGCATCTCGTCGCCAATTCGTTCGGCTGTCAAGTCCTGGCGGAGTTCGCCCTGCGTCACGTCGAGCGCGTGGACCGCTTGGTGTTTCAAGGGCCGACGGTGGACCCGAACGCCCGGTCCGTGCGGCAGCAACTCGCGCGCCTGCTCCGGAACTCCTCGTCGGAGGCTCCGGGCCTGGGCTGGATTACCATCGTCGATTACGTGAAGGCGGGAATGCGGAGAATCCGCGCGACCATACGAATGGCCATCGAGGACCGCATTGAAGACAAGGTGTCGCGCATCGTCGCCCCGACCCTGGTCGTGCGGGGCGGGAACGATCCACTCGTTCCCCAGCGATGGGCCGAAGAGTTGGTCCGCCGATTGCCGAGGGGCGAGCTGCGGGTTCTTCCCGGCCTCGGACACACGATCAACTACACCGCCCCCAGAGAGTTTGTGGCCGCCTTGCGCCCGTTCCTCCACGTGTGAGCGGCTGATGGCTGAGCAAGTCGATTACGTCGCCGATTTCGATTCCGCCACCGGCATGCTCCGTGCCCTCGCCGCCTCTCTGAGGGGGGAGGGCCTCCCGCTGCTCGGTGCGATGCGGCGGTCGAGGGCGCCGCTCATGAAGCTGGTGGCGTCGGCGGTGAATCACTTGCCCACGACCCTTCAGGAGCAGGTCTACATCTGGAGCGGGTGGCTGGAAGCGACGTCGCCGCGGAAGCTCGCGGCCGTGAGCGGTGATGAGGTTGCCACGTGGATGGCCGACCTGTATCCGCGGCGACAGTATCCGGCGGTCGCGGTCGGATCGTCCAATGGCGCCGCCGTTCACCTCTGGGCCGCCCTCGGCATCCCCTGGCTGCCGCAGACGTTTCTGGTGCCCGTAGGGCGCTCCGGCATTCCGCCGGACGAGCCTCGAGAGGAGATGCGCTGGGCGGAGCCCCATGCCGAGCTGGTTCTGCGAAAGAACCCCGATCTCGAGCTTCATCACATGCAGGATCCGGTGCAGGATCGGTTGATGGTCAAGCGCATGAGCTACTTCCGGCTCAAGCGCCGCACCCTGGGCCCGGCCTACGAGCGTTTCCTCCGCGAGTGTCTCGCGCCGGGCGGGACCATCCTGGTGGTGGAATGCGGGCTCCAGTGGCCGACGATACGTCGTGGCGACCGGCATGTCTTCCAGTTCGGAGCGCTCGGCGGCGCCACGGCCGAGGAGATGATGCGCGGCGGGGACCGCGTGGAGGCCTACCTTCGACATCACGGTTCCCGCAAGATGCGCTGGGAGCCGCCGGAGGCGGACGGGACGAGCCCCGAGGCCGAGTGGGGATTCGCGCCATCGCTGCGAGACGATGTGGAGCGCTTCGCACAGCGCCATGGGTACCGGGTTCAACGCGTCGTGTTCGAGCAGCCGGAGGACATGAGTCCAATGGTGGCCGACCTGTATCGCTGGTGGTACCAACGGCTTGGCGTCACGGACAATCGCCTCGTGGTCGATTCCTTCATCCTGATGGAGCCATACTGGACAAGCCGGACCCGCTCCGTCCCCTTCTGGATGGTCTTCAACACCGAAGGCTCATTCCAGGCGCTGGAAGACTATCTTGGCAGGGCCCCTGCGTTTGATGAGCTGCTGATCACGCTTTTCTCGCACGGTGTCGACTCCATCGGATTGGTGCCGATAAGACAATGGCGCAGTCTCTTCCCGCGAGCCCGGAAGCGCGGGGACTTCATCGGCGTCGACGAGGCGTCCTTCCCTCGGGACTTCGCGGTCTTCGTTCGATACCACTTCGATTTCCTTCACAAGATACGCACGCGTTACCCGAACCCACCCGCCTTGACCTTCAAGGAGCTGAACGAGTTCCTGAATCAGGCCGGCGAGCGATATCGGATGGCGTGGCTGGGCTGAAGTGTCAGAACCGGGACGGTGGTCGCCGATAGCTCAACCCTCAACTCCGCGTCGAGTTTCGGGGCCAGCCGGCATCGTGGCCGGAACATCCGTGCTCGACGTCGATGAGGTATGACCATGCGTAAACGCGTAGTCGGTCTGGTTACCAACGATTCTCCGCTCCCCGACCGAGATTGGCTGGACCTGGAGCGCTGGCCCAAGTCGAAGTCACCTCCGAGGATCCTACGCATCCCATCGAGTCAGCCTTGGTGCCCGGAGCAGAATCCGGTTGGCGAGCCGGGCAACCGGGACAACAGGCTATCAGGCTCATCTTCGATAGGCCGCAACGGCTGAGGCGCATTTGGTTGCTCTTCATCGAGTCTGACATCGCGCGGACCCAAGAATCCGCCTTGTCCTGGTCGCCTGACCGTGGGCAATCGTTCAAGGAAATTCTCCGCGAGCAGTGGAATTTCAGCTCTCCTTCCGCGACTCGAGAGGTCGAAGACTACCACGTCGAACTCTCCGGGGTTATCCAGCTCGAGTTGACCATCGTCCCAGATCAGCGGGGGGGCGATGCACGGGCGTCGCTCGCTCGGTGGCGCTTGGCCTGACCCTGCGACCAACCAATCGAGGGGGTCTTTGGACCAAACTGCGGCCGATCCTACCTATGCGACCCCTATCCGCCCTCTGACTTGAGGGGATTTGAGCGTGTTACCAACCGTCGGGTTGGTAACAGCTCTTCGCTAGCGCAGCTTGAAGCGCTGGATCTTTCCCGTGGCCGTCTTGGGCAAGGTGGGAACGAACTCGATCCAGCGGGGGTACTTGTACGGCGCGAGCTTGTCTTTGACGAAGCCTTTGAGCTCGTCCTCGAGGGCCGGCGCGGCCGCCACCCCGTCTTTGAGCACGACGAAGGCCTTGGGCTTGACGAGCCGGTCCGTGTCCTCGTGGCCGACCACCGCCACTTCGAGAACGGCGGGGTGGCCCATCAGGGTGTTCTCCACCTCGACCGGGGAGACCCAGATGCCGCCGACCTTGAGCATGTCGTCGGCGCGCCCGCAATACCAGAAGTAGCCGTCCGTGTCCTGATAGTACTTGTCGCCGGTCTGTATCCACTCGCCGAAGAGCGTGGCCTTGGTCTTCTCGTGCTGGTTCCAGTAGTAGGCCATGGTCGAATCGCCCTTGACGCGCAGGTTGCCGATCTCGCCCTGCGCCACCGGCTGTCCCTCGTCGTCCACGACGCGCGCCTCGTACCCGGGTACCACCAGCCCCGTCGATCCCGGCCGCGACTGCCCCGGCCGATTCGAGAGGAAGATGTGCAGGATCTCCGTCGTGCCGATGCCGTCGAGGATGTCGACCCCGAAGCGCTCCCGCCATCGCTTGAAGATCTCCTCGGGCAGGGCCTCCCCCGCCGAAACGCAGCAGCGCAGCGAGGAGAGATCGTAGCGGCATGGCCGCGTAGAGCGTGGGCACGCCGAAGAAGATGGTCGGCCGGTGGCGATGGATCACCTCGAACATGGCCTCGGGCAGCGGACGATGCGGGTAGAGAATGCCCTGACCGCCCACGCGCATGGGGAAGTACATGTTATTGCCCAGGCCATAGGCGAAGAAGAGCTTGGCGGCCGAGAAGGTCCGGTCCTCCGGCGTGATGCCAAGCACCTGAAGCGCGTAGGTCTCGGTGCAGACCACCATGTCGTGCTGGAGATGCACGGCACCCTTGGGGAAGCCCGTCGAGCCCGACGAGTAGAGCCAGAAGCAGGAATCGTCCCTGGAGGTGTCCTCGGCCTCGAGGGTAGCGGAGGCCTTGGCCAGCCACGGCTCGTAGGCGATATGACCTGGCCCCGCCGTGCCCACCACGACCACGTGCTTCAGATGGCGCGCGTGGGAGAGAACCGGCCCCGCCTCGGCGAGGAGCGCCTCCGAGATCACGGCCACGCGGGCACGGCTGTCATTGAGGAAATAGAGATAGTCCTGGGCGCGCATCATCGTGTTGACGGGTATGGGCACCGCGCCAATCTTGATGGCCCCCCAGAAGGTGGCGAGGAAGGCCGGGGAGTCGAGGAGGAGACACAGCACCCGGTGTTCCTGCTCGACGCCGAGGCCGCGGAGCGCATTGCCCGCCCGGTTGACCTGCTCCTGGAGCCCGGCATAGGTCAGCTCGCCCTCGTCGTGAAAGAAGGCGACCTTGCCGCCGCGTCCTTCGGCCACGTGGCGATCCACGAAGAACGACGCGGCATTGAAGCGGTCAGGCACCTGGAACGGCGGCAATGCCATCTCGGAACCTCCGTCGAGCGTCGAGTCTAGCGGCGGCGCTTGGCCGGGGCGCGCTTGCTGGTTTTGGCCGGTCGATGGCGAGCGGCGACCGCCTTGGCGGGTCGGACGGCCATCGCCTCGATCTCGACGAGCAGCTCGGGCTTCACGAGACGGGAGACGATGAGAAGCGTATTCGGGGGATACGTGCCGCCGGGAAAGTGACGGGGGAAGACCTCGTGCCGCGCCTGCATGAAGCCCTCGATGTCTGAGGCATGGGTCAGGAATGTCTGGAAGCGGATCACGTCGCCCATGCCGCAGCCGGCCGCTTCGAGCACGGCCCGCACGTTGTCGAGCGCCTGCTTCGTCTGCGCCACGACGTCGCCGGGGCCCACGAGCTTGCCCGAGCGATTCATGCCCACCTGACCGGCCACCACGACGATCTCCCCGGCCGGCGCGGTCATACCGTGGGAGTACATGCCGAGGGCGGGGCCGAGATCCTTCGATGTGACCGCCTTGGGCGCCATGCGCTTCGCCTACCCGAGCCTGACGTATTCGAAGTCGACGGGCTGGCCGTTGATGCCGCGGGGCGGGGGCGAGATCCAGTTGGCGAACTTGCCCGGCTCGGTCACCGGATGCATCAGGCTCTGGACGTACGCCTTGTCGTCCTCGTTGGGCAGCCAGTCGCCATGCCGAGCGTCCCACTCGGCCTGGCCGATCACACGGCCGTCCGGCGACACCCGCACCTCGGAGAACAAGCCGATGGCGCGATGGAAGGCGCGATGGGGGAGCGTGAGCTCGACGTCGATGCCGTGCTTTCGGATGACCTCGTTCCAGCGGGCGACTCCACGGGCGCAGTCGGTGACGTAGTCGTCGCGCAGGCGCTCGTTCAGGGAGACGAGGGCGGCTTCGTCGCGCACGGTGATGCGCTCCCCGTCGAGCCCCGCCACGGTGTAGGTGGCGTCCTTGAGCCGGTGGTCGTCGTCCTTCTTCGTCTCCTCGAAGCGGCCCTTGAGTCCGGCCGTATAGAAGTTGGCCGCATTGGTGGAGATCTCGGAGCCGAAGAGGTCCAGCGACACCGAGCAGTGGAAGTTGAGGTATTTCTGGATCAGGCGCAGATCGATGCCCCCGTGCGGTCGGAGATCGTCGGTCTTGTGCTCGCGCATCAGCTCGCAGGCGCGCTGGACGATGCGCATGATACCCGCCTCGCCCACGAACATGTGATGCGCTTCCTCGGTCAGCATGAAACGGCAGGTCTGGGAGAGCGGGTCGAAGCCGCTCTCCGCCAGACTGGCCAGCTGGTACTTGCCGTCGCGATCGGTGAAGAAGCAGAACATGAAGAAGGACAGCCAGTCCGGCGTGGGCTCGTTGAAGGCGCCCAGGATGCGCGGCTTGTCCGCGTCCCCCGAGCGGCGCTGGAGCAGGGCCTCCGACTCCTCCCGCCCGTCGCGGCCGAAGTGGGCGTCGAGGAGATAGACCATGGCCCAGAGGTGGCGACCCTCTTCCACGTTGACCTGGAAGAGATTGCGGAGGTCATAGAGCGAGGGGCAGGTACGCCCGAGATGACACTGTTGCTCGACGGACGCGGGCTCCGTATCGCCCTGGGTGACGATGAGGCGGCGGAGGGTGCCGCGGTACTCGCCCGGCACCTCCTGCCACGCGGGCTGCCCCTTGTGGTCGCCGAAGTTGACCTGTCGCCCCGCCTCGGGCTCGGCGAGGAAGATGCCCCAACGGTACTCGGGCATCCGGACATAGTCGAACTGGGCCCAGCCCTTGGCGTCCACGCTCACCGCGGTCCGAAGATAGATCTCCTTGGCCTGGAAGCCGGTCGGCCCCATGTCCTGCCACCAGTCGAGGAACTTGGGCTGCCAGTCCTCGAGCGCGCGCTGGAGCCGCCGGTTCTCGCGGAGGGCGACGTTATTGGGGATCCTCTCCGTGTAGTCGATACCCGCCATCACACTCTCCTTCGGTCGAATTCGCTGCGCTGGCCCGTGCCATAGACGCGCAGGGCGCCCTTGTCTCCCACGGCATTGGGGCGCTGGAATATCCAGTTCTGCCAGGCGGACAAGCGGCTGAAGATCTTGCTCTCGAGCGTCTCCGGCCCCCCGAAGCGAAGCGACGCTTCCATGCCCGTCAATGCGTCCGGCGAGAAGGCCGCGCGCGCCTCGATGCCGATGCGCACCTCGTCCTCCCAGTCGATGTCGTCGGGGACGAAGGTGACGAGCCCCGCCTCGCTTGCCGCGGCGGCCTCCAGATCCTCGCCGAGGCGCCGCTTCAGATCGAGGGCGCGATCAGGCTCGCCCAGGAAGCGGCTGGCCAGGCGTGTGAGACCGTTGACCATCGGATAGGCGCCGAAGTTCATCCCGGTAAGGCGCAGGGCGGCGGGTTTGCCCGCGTCGCCTTCGAGGACCCCGTCGAGCATATAGGAGCGGTCGGCCGCCAACACGAGCTCGAGCAGGGTGCCCACGAAGCACGAGCCGGGCTCGATCAGCGCGAACACGGATCGCGACGACACGTCGAGGCGCTTGAAGGTGCGCTTGAGGTAGAGCCGCATCTCGCGCACCAGCCAGTCGCCTGCATGGTCCTGGAGCGCGCGGTCGTGGGCCTCCACGAGGTCGCGGCCACCCGCGCTCCGGAACACCCAGATGCCGATCTTCTCCTCGTTGGCGCGGAGGTGAAGAATCAGGTCGTCCAGCTCGCGCGCGAGGGCCAGCGGCCAGAATCCCGCCCCTGCGGCATGGATGCCCTCGACCGTCGCGGGTGGCGCCGTGGCGGGCCCCGCGATGGTGATCTCGGCCACGCCGCGGTCGCGGTCGGTGGCGCAGGTCACGGTGCTGTAGGCGATGCGATCGCCGTCAATAGCGCGTGCGAGGGGGGTGAGGGCGATACCCTTGGCACTCAGCGGCCGATCGCTTCGCGCTGCCATCTCCGCGGCGCGGCGCTTGACCGTCTCCTCGAGCTTCGAGCGCGGCACCACCTCGTCCACGAGCCGCCAGTCGACGGCGCGCTGTCCTTTGATGCCCTCCTCCAGCGTGCAGAAGAAATCGGCGCGGTCCCGGCGAACCTTTCGCTTGTCCACGAGTCGGGTGAGGCCCCCCGTGCCCGGCAGCACGGCGAGCAGGGGCACCTCGGGCAGGGCCACCGTGGTCGACCCGCCGTCCGCCATGATGATCCAGTCCGTGGCCAGTGCCAGCTCGTAGCCCCCGCCCGCGCACGGCCCGTTGATCGCGCACAGGTACGCCTGCCGAGATTCGGCGGTGGCTTCCTCGATAGCGTTGCGCGTCTCGTTGGTGAACTTGCAGAAGTTGACCTTCCAGCCGTGCGAGGACTGGTTGAGCATGCGGATGTTCGCGCCGGCACAGAAGACGCGCTCCTTGCCCGAGGTCAGCACCACCGCGCGCACCTCCGGATGCTCGAAGCGCAGCCGCTGCAAGGCGTCGTAGAGCTCGATGTCCACCCCGAGATCGTAGGAGTTGAGCTTGAGCTCGTAGCCGGGCTTGAGGCCTCCGTCCTCGCGGACATCCATGGCCAAGGTGGCCACGGGCCCGTCGAAGGCAAGCTTCCAGTGCTTGTATCGCGCGGGCTCGGTGCGGAAGTCGACGATCGTGGTTGCCGTGTCATCCGCCATGCGCGCCAGCCTCCCTTAGCCCAGGATCACCCAGAGCGCCTTGGCGCTCTTGGACCCGAGATTCTCCCAGCCGTGCGGCGTCCCGCCGTCGAGATAGGCGCTGTCGCCCGACTCGAGATGCTGGACGTCGCCATTGTAGTGGAGGGCGACCTTGCCCTCGAGCACGTAGAAGAGCTTCATCTGCCCCGGATCGATGATGACCTTGTCCGTCTTCACCCCCCTGGCCCGGGGCCCGAGCGTCGAGACCACGGCGCGGATCTTCCCCTGGAAAAGCCCCGCCCCCAGCACATGCCATTTCTCGGTGGTGCCGTCGAAGGACACCACTGGGTACTCGCTCTTCCGGCTCACGTGGAGCCGCCCGTTGGGGGTAGGCTCGAAGAGCGAGCCGATGGGCACGCCGAGAGCGCCCGCCAGCTTGCCGAGGGTAGGCAGCGACGGCGTGAGCCGGCCCGACTCGATCTGCGAGACCATGGACGGCGTCAGACCCGCCTTCTCGGCGAGCTGCCGCTGCTGGAGGCCGCGCTCGCCTCTCAGAGCCTTGATGCGCGCGCCGAGGGCGGTCATTTATCCTCAACCTGCCCTTCGGCAGGTTGACCGTGGGCGAGATGGTTAGGGCAATTCGTAGAGGCCGCCTCACCGTGGGCGAGATGGTTAGGGCAATTCGTAGAGGCCGCCTCACCGTGGGCGAGATGGTTAGGGCAATTCGTAGAGGCCGCCTCACCATGGTTAGGGCAATTCGTAGAGGCCGCCTGACCGTGAGGGAGATGGTTAGAGCGATTCGTAGAGGCCGGCTGACCGTGGGCAAGAGAATAGAGGGCGCGAGCCACAAACACCCGGATCATTTTCTTGCGATACGGATGTGTCAGGTCGGTGTTGTCGAGCGGCTTCCCCGGCTTGAAGGCTGCGTCGGCGACCGCGGCGATGAGTTCCGGGGTGAGCCGCTGGCCGACGAGGAGCGCGGCGGCCTCGGGCGCCGGGCGTGGCTGGGAGGCGACGGCGCCCAGCGTGATCGCGGCCTCCCGCACGGTCTCACCGTCCATCCGCAGCGCGACGGCCACGCCCAGCACGGGGAAATCGAACGATCCGCGCCGACGGAGCTTCAGATAGGCCGAGCGCCAGCCGTGGCACGGCGGCAGCACGATGTCGGTCAGGACCTCGCCGGGCTGCTTGCTCAGATACTGGATGCCGTCGTCCTGATAGAGCGCGCTGATGGGAATGAGCCGCTCCCCCTTGGGGCCGGCGAGCCTCACCTGGGCGCCCAGGCTCCAGAGCATGGGCGCGGTGTCGGAGGAGGACACCGCCCAGCAGCGCGAGCTGCCGGGGGCGACGAGGCAGATGTCGCCGTCCTTCTTCATGCAGAAGTTGACGGCCTTGCGCCACTCGTAGGACTGGTTGTAGTAGTTGCAGCGCGTGTCGACGCAGACGTTGCCGCCGAGCGTGCCCATATTCCTGAGCTGGGGACTCGACACGAGCCCCGCCGCGGTGGCGAGGCCCGAATAGTGGCGGGCCACGTCCGGATGGGACGACACGGCGGTGAGCGAGGTCCCCGCGCCGATGGTCAGGCCCGTTTTCGACGAGCCGCGCACGCCGGACATGTCGCGAATACCGCGAAGGCCAACAAGCACCGACGGCTCGAACTGGCGCCGCTTCATATTGGGATAGAGATCTGTGCCGCCCGCCACGAGCATCGCCGCGGGCCCATGATCGGCCATGAGCTTCACCGCGTCGCCCACGGAGACGGGGGCGAGGTAGGAAAACTCCGGGAGCCGCATCATTTGTCGAAGGGCCTGTTGGGCCCGAAGGGCCTGTCCGTGAAGTTTTCCGCGGGCTGTCCGAACGCCGACTCCACCGCCCTCGGCTCCGGGAACGTGAAGAGTGGCAGCTTGTCCGGCCCCACGCGCGGCGACTTGCCCTGGCGCCCGAGCTCGAGAGCCTTGAGCACCTTGTCGGGCGTGATCGGCGTCTCGTCGATGCGCACGCCGATCGCGTCGTGCACGGCATTGGCCACGGCCGGGATCACGGGCAAGAGCGGTCCCTGCCCCGCCTCCTTGGCGCCAAAGGGGCCTTCGGGGTCGTCGGTCTCGACCAGGATGGTGTGGATCTCCGGCGTCTCCAGCGTGGTCGGGCTCTTGTACTCGAGCATCGAAGGAGCCTTGTGCACGCCCTTGCGGAACACCTGCTCCTCCATCAAGACCTCGCCCAGCCCCATGTAGATGGAGCCTTCGACCTGCCCCTCGACGAGGAGGGGATTGAGGGAGCGGCCGATATCGTGGGCGATCCAGATATCCGTGGGCTTCACGTCGCCCGTCTCCACGTCCACGCTCACTTCGACCACGCACGCCGAGTAGGAGTAGCAGGGCGATGGCCCGACCCCGCCTCCCTTGTATTTGCCCGCGCGCTTGGGCGGCGCATAGGAACCGGGGAATGCGAGCACACCGTGCATGCTCTCGCCGAGGGCCACCGCCTCGGCGAAGGTCATCCCCTTCTCCGGCTCGCCCGCCACGAACACGCGACGGTCACGCGCGGCGAGCTGGTCTGCCGCGACCTCGAGCTTTCTCGCCACGGCTTCGAAGATCCGGTCGCGGAGCCTCATGGTCGCCTGGATGGCGGCATTGCCCGCCATGAGGGTGACCCGCGAGGAGTACGAGCCCAGATCAACGGGCGTCAGGTCGGTGTCCGCGGGATGCACACGAATATCCATGGGCTGGATGCCGAGCACTTCGGCCACGAGGTAGGCGAGGACGGAGTCGGAGCCTTGGCCGATATCCGTGGCGCCGCAGAGGACGGCCACGAGGCCGCTCCGGTCCGCGCGGACTACCACCCCCGAATGCGGCATGTCGTTCCAGTAGATGGCGGTGCCCGCGCCCGTCAGATACGAGGAGCAGGCGATGCCGATGCCCCTGCCCCGCGGCAGCTTGCCGTGCTTCTCACGCCAGCCTGACGCTTCGACCACGCGGTCGATGCACTCACCGAGCCCGATCGTGCTCACCGTGAGGTGGTTGGCCGTCTTGGTAAAGGGCTCGGCGAGATTGCGCCGGCGCATGTCGGCGGGGTCGAGGCCGAGCTGCTCCGCCGCCTTGTCGATCTGGCACTCCATGGCGAAGCGCGGCTGCGGGGTCCCATGGCCCCGCTTGGGGCCACACGGCGGCTTGTTGGTGAAAATGCGCGCTCCCTCGAACTTGTACACGGGAATCTTGTAGGTCACGGTCTGGAGCGCGCCCGTGTAGAAGGTCGAGGCCACGCCATAGGAGCCGTAGGCGCCGCCGTCAAGCCAGGAACGGAAATGCATGCCCGTGATGGCGCCGTCCCGGGTGAAGCCCGTCTTGACCCACATGAGCACGGGGTGACGCCCGCGGTGCACGTAGAAGACTTCCTCGCGTGTGAGAGCGATCTTCACCGGGCGGCCCGTGAGCTGGGAGAGCTTGCAGGCCGCGATCTCGTGGGCAAACGGATCGAGCTTGCCGCCGAAGCCGCCACCCACCGGGGCGGCCACCACCCGGATATGCGCCTGCGGCACGTCGAGGATCTTGCCGAGGAGGCGATGGACGTAGTGCGGCGTCTGCGTCGAAGACCACAGGGTGAGCTTGCCGTCGGGTCCCCAGTGCGCCACCGCCGCGTGCTGCTCCATGGGAAGGTGGGTGTTGCCCTCGAAGAAGAACACGTCCTCGCGGACGAGGTGCGAGCCGCTCAGGGCCGCCTCCACGTCGCCGAACTGCAGCGCCACCGCCTTGTGGATGTTGGGGCCGTCGCCGTACTCGTGGATGCGGACATCCGGATTCGCCAGCGACTCCTCGATGGACATGAGGGGCTTGAGCGGCTCGTATTCGACCTCGATGAGCCGGGCCGCGCGCTCGGCCGTCTCCTCGTCGACCGCGGCCACCGCCGCCACCGCGTCACCGACCATCCGCACCTTGTCGACGCAGAGCGCTTCCTCGTCCTGGGAGACGGGCAGAATGCCGAACTTCACGCGCGGCAGGTCGTGCCCGGTGATGACGGCATAGACGCCGGGCAGCGCTTTTGCTCGGGTGACATCGATCCGCCTGATGAGGGCGTGCGCGTGCGGGCTTCGCAGCAGCTTGGCGTAGGCCATGCGGGGCAGGACGAGATCGTCGGCAAACCGGGTCTCGCCGGTGACCTTGGCCCACGCGTCGATCTTGGGCAGGGACTGGCCGATGACCGAGAACTTGCCGTTCGTCATGCTCTCGCCCCCTTCATCCGGAGCGCGGCCAGCTCCACCGCGTCGAGAATCTTCGTGTAGCCGGTGCAGCGGCAGAGATTCCCGGCCAGCGCGATCCGCACCTCGTCACGGCTCGGGGTGGGATTGTCGTCGAGGAGAGCTTCGGCGGTGAGGAGAATGCCGGGGGTGCAATAGCCGCACTGGGCGGCGCCGAGCTCCGCGAAGGCCTGCTGAAGCGGATGGAGCCGGCCTCCGTCGGCCATCCCCTCGACCGTCTTGATCTCCCGCCCCGGTAGCTCGACGGGCAGGGCCAGACACGACAGCACGGGCTCGCCATCCACGAGCACGGTACAGGTGCCGCATTCACCGAGCTCGCAACCGTGCTTGGTGCCCGTGAGGCCCAGGTCCTCGCGCAGGACTTCGAGCAGGGTCTTGTGGACGGCCACGACCACGTCTCGTGCCTCACCGTTGACCGTGAGCGTAAGCTGCGTTTTCACCCGCCGCCCTCCATCGGGCTGAGTCTCAGCCGAGCCCCTTGAACTTATGGCTACACGAAAGTGGACTTAATAGATACTAAATCGACTCGAGACCTGTCAAGCGCGTTTCACGCGCCCGACCGATTCAGATTTCTCGAGTTGGTGTCGCGCGTGCACGCAGTAGGGACCGAGAAGCCTTGACTGGCCTGAGGACGGGGGCATAGCCTCTCACGTGTTCTCCGCCCCCCTGACGGTGCGACCGGGGGAAGCGAAACGGCCCCTCCTGCTCACGTGTGGCGCGACGTCGGGGTGGGTATCGATTGATCACGGGTTCCTCGAACGACCACCACGAGGAGGATTGCCCATGAAGCGACATGCTCGAATCTACGTCATCGCCGTGGCCATGGCCGGGATGCTGGCCCGGCTGTCAAGTCTCGCCCTCGCCCAGCCCGCCCGCCAATGAAGTCCTCCAGTGGAACGAGACCACGATGAAGGCCATCGAGGCCAACGGACAGAGCAACGTCGTAGCCACGCGGACGCTGGCCATGGTGCAGGCCGCGGTGCACGACGCGCTGAACGCGATCAATCGCCGCTACGACGCCTACTACTTCGAGGGTCCCGGAGACCCCGCGGCCTCGCCGGACGCCGCGGTTGCCGCCGCTGCTCACACGGTACTCGTCGGAGTCGTCAACAGCTTCGGCACGCCTGCGCAAAAGGGGACGGCGCTCGCCCTCGTGGAGCAGGCGTACGCCGCCTCGCTCGCCCGCGCCACCGACGGGCCCGCCCGGAACAAGGGCGTGGCGGTTGGGCGCGCGGCCGGGGCGGCGATGCTCGCGCTCCGGAAGGATGACGGGGCGACGCGGGACGCACCCTATACACCCGGCATGGGGTCTGGCAAGTGGAGGCCTCATCCGAACCCCGTGCCGCCGAATCCGGCCATCGCCAATCCAGACGCCGCACGCGGCTTCGCCCCCGCGGCGGTTCCGGGCTGGGCCAATGTGACACCCTTCACCCTGCTCTCCGCCTCGCAATTCTGGCTTCCCGGGCCCCCGGCCCTGACGAGTCCCACCTACGCGCGCGACTCAATGAGGTCAAGGGTGTGGGAGGAAAGGTGAGCACGGTCCGCACCCCCGCCCAGACGGAGATCGCGCGGTTCTGGTTTGCCACCTTCACGGCTACGAGCGGGAAGCCGTTCGAGGGTATCACTCGATCGTTCTCGAGCTTCTCCCAGGCGGCGAGGGAAAGCGCGGATTCCCGAGTCTACGCGGGCATCCACTTCCGCAGCGCGTGCGAGGACGGACTCGCCGCGGGACGGAAGAT
>WNGK01004316.1_pt1 | contig 16418 bp, 18 predicted proteins | sample 5400601 | NCBI WGS metagenome assembly WNGK01 (sample SAMN13153376, study PRJNA577476) | soil metagenome | isolation source: 60 cm soil or saprolite under Garry oak tree replicate 1 | place: USA:California | collected 2016-06-15
CGCCTGACTGCGTCGACAACGCGAGCACTGCGGCCGTGAACGGCTCGAACGAAAGCCCGATCACGATCGGAAGCGCGTAGAAGAACCAGAAGAAATGCACGATCGGCGGCGTATTGCGATAGAACTCCACGAACGCCGTCGCGGGGGTGCGCAGCGCGCGGCGATGCGATAGCCGCATCAGCGCGACCACGAAGCCGATGATCACGCCTAACACAATCGAGACCAGCGCGAGCTCGACCGTGCCGATCAGCCCGACGATGAGCAAGTCGAAATGACTCCAGACCGCGGCGAAGTCCCACTGGTATTGCATCGCCGCTTCCTACGCTCGCGTTGCTGGAGCCACGCGTTACGACGACGATCCGGACCGGCGGCTCACGCGCCGAAGCCCGCGTCTCGCCTTACGTTCGCCTACTTCCATTGCTCCTTGATGATCGGCGGTGCCTTCTTCGCGTCGATGTTCCGGAACGCCAGGAACTCCTCGTAGAACTTCTGCGTCTCGCCGCTCTTGTAGTACTTGTCGAATTCCTTGTCGAGGAAGTCGCGAAAGGTCTTGTCGTCTTCGCGCCGGATGCCGGCGCTGGTGGCGAGCGCCACGACTGGCTGTGGTATGACAACCGACCCCTTCTTGACGCGCGCCTGCTGCATGACCAGCGCCGGGTGGTAGAACGCTGCGGCGTCGACGCGTCCTGAATAGAACGCGGCGATCGCCTCGTCCATGTTCTGGAAGCGCTCGATCTTGGCCTTGGTGAGCCGCTTGGTGAGATCACGATCGGGCGCAGTGCCCAAGGTTACGGCGATCTTGACATTTTCGCGATCGAGATCGGACCAGTTGCTGGCTGGCAGGCCATCTCGCGCCAACACGCCCTGCGCGTACCAGAAAAACGGCGCGTCAGGAAAATCGACCGCCTTCTTCCGCTCGTCGGTCGCGTCGAGCACGAACATGACGTCGATCTGGTTTGCCTGGATGGCCGCGACCGAGTTGCCCCATGTCGTTTCGACCGGGACGAGCTTGACGCCGAGATCCTTGGCGATTTGCTGGCCCATGCGGTATCCGATGCCGCTCCATTGACCGGTCCCGGGATCCTTGAAGTACCACGGTTCGCCGGGCGTCACGCCGATGCGCAGCTCCCCACGCTGCTTGATCTGCTGCCAGGTCGACACCGGCTGCTGCGCCAGCGCCGCGCCCGCCGCAAACGCGCCGAGCGCGATTGCGACGACGATTCGCACGTACGCCCTGTTGCTGATGCTGCTCATTTGACTCTCCTCGGTTTGCGTGGATACGGAAAAACGCTGTGCTCCCGTACTACATCGGCGTCGTTTGTCGCCATTGCACGACTTCGAGCATCATCAACGCAGCATTGCCGCTGCTGCAGTGTTCACGCTGAAGGGGCGTTCCGCGAACAGGCGCCATGCGAAGTAGTGTAAATCCTTGGCGGCTGCTCCACTGGGGTGCTTGTCGGCGGCCGGCGCCTCCCACTTCTGCACTGTCGATACACTTACGTTAAGCAGCTTCGCAAACACCGATTGGCTCATCCGCGCCTTACGCGTACGAATGGTCATCACGCGGCGAGGCGAATAGACTGGTGGCTGCTCGAGACATAGCGCTCTGATGTTCGCGAACGCACGCTCGTCAATAATCCCCAGTTTACCCAAGTCCGCCGCAGTCTCTAGTAGGTCGGCCGACACGCGGTCGGCAGCAGCCTTTTTCGTCTTCACTTGCAAATCTCCTTGATAATCCCCTCTCTCAGTGCCTCTTCCATTTTGGCGTCAGATGCCTTTTCCAGACCGCTCGCAATCTGCCGCGCTGCCTCTTCCTGTGCCGCCGAAAAGTCGGCGCCAGAGTCGCTCTTGTCTCGGCCAACCAAAAAGACGACAAAACTCTTCATACGATGAGCAACTAGCACACGTGCGCTCCCACTCTTGCCCCGGCCCGGGTAGGCGACCCGCTTCTTGACGACGCCCTTACCCAAATTGACGTCGAATACGCCACCTCGATCTCTCGCGCGGCCTCGCATAGCACTTCGTCCGGTAGTCCGCACCAGCGGGCAAACGCCTTTGTCATGAGGACGCGCTTCATGAAGTCGAGTTATAGCACCCAGTGCTATAGTTAGCAAGTATATGGATTATTCTGGAGACCTATGAGGCGCACGTAGTCATGCGTTTTATAGGTATGCTGTCGACTTAACGGCCGAAGCCTGCCGGCAACACCCTATCGCGAATACATGCCCGGCCTCATGGATATCCGCTATGGCCCGGCTGGGGCTGCGGCTCGTCGGCATCACGGCCTCGCTTGTCAGCATGGTTTGTGGTGTCCGACTCCACCTCGTCCGCCAATCGACAGGTGAACTCGACGAGGCGCTTGTTGGTGCGGGTGCATTCGTGGCAATTTGCCTGCTGCTGTGGGTATTCCGATTCACCAGCGACTGGGTCCGGGTGCCTGCTGACGCGTATGCAGAGCGGCTCTCTGAATGCGCCGAGACGCTTGACGGCAAGACATCCGCCGCGCCAAGATCGTAAAGCCTGGGCCAAACGGATGATAGGCAGCCCCACCGCAGCGCCTCAGGATTCGCAATGCCACTAGAGTCGGTCCAGACCATCGCCGCGTATGTTGCCATTGCCGTACCGGAACGGTTTTGATCGCCAACCTTGCACGCATCGCGCGCGATTGGATGATCCCGGGCCGGCTTCAAGTGGGAACCGCAAAAGCCGGGACCGAAACCGAAACGAAAGGCGTGAGCAATGACCGCGAAGCTCCGTCTCGAAAGCAGCGGCAACACTAAATAAGGGAGTCCAGCATGCGCGTCCATCACTCGCTCGGTGTCGCCATCCTGCTACTGTGCCTGGCGGCCTGTGGCTCGCGTCTGAATCAGGAGAATTTCGACAAGATCCACGACGGCATGTCGCAAAAGGAAGTACGGGAAATTTTGGGCGAGCCGGTGGATGCCGAGGGCCGGAGTTTCCTAGGGCTCTCGACTGGCGAGGCCGTCTGGAAGGACGACAAGACCACCATCACCGTGCACTTCTTGAACGACAAGGTCGTAAGCAAGCGCCTGTCGCCCACTGGAAAAAAGGGTTCTTTGCAAAAGGACAAGGATTCAAGCTAATTCCTACGTGGATTCCTGCGAGCCTGGCTGCGGCGTGTTCGTCGGCGCGATCTTGTTGCCAACCCTCGCGCCCTGCACCATTTCGGTCATCCAGTTCACCAGCAGCGAGGTGTATGAACGCTGGGAGCCCTCGTCGGACAGCCCATGATCCGCACCCTGGATCACGCGGGAGGTGAGCGAATGGGCTCGCGTGCACGCCTCCACATAGCTGGTGATCACTGCGTGCGGTACCACGCTGTCGTTTTCGGACTCGATCACCAGCACGTCGCCCTGAAACACCATGCACGCGCGAAGCGCCCGATTCTCCGCGGGTGGAATCAGCTTCTGCCGATATGCGACCAGATCATGGTCGCGGTGCAATTGCAGCTTGGGCAACTCCCAGCCGCTGTCGAGGTACAGCGCCGGTGCGCGCAGCGCCAGCCATTTGACGCTGCGCATGGAAGTGAGGATGGCGGCCAGGTAGCCGCCGTAACTGCTTCCCACCACCGCGATGGCGGAGCTGTCGACGTTGGGATTGCCGGCCAGCACATCGTAGGCCGCTATCACATCGCCCAGATTATGCTCGCGCGAAACCTTCTCATATTGCGCACTGGTTGCCGCGTGGCCGCGCAAGTCGAAGGTGAGACAAACGCATCCCAGCGCAGCAACTTCTCGCGCTCGCACGAGATATTGCTGCTGACTACCTCCCCAGCCGTGCACGAACAGTACGCCCGGAATTTGGGTGCCGGGGGTAATCAGCGTTCCGGAAACGCGCCCATCGCCGACTACGACATCGATCGTCTGATCACGGGTTGGCATAAGGCTCGATACGCACGTACTTGGTCATGGCGCCCGCGTGCTCGTCGATGCCACGGAAATACACCACGGCATCGGCGGGGACCGGCCCGGTAGCATACACTTCAGTGGTTGATGCGCGGACGACATCGAGCGATGCGTCTGCGCGGAAAGCTTCCAGCGCCGCCACTTCCGCCCCGCTCGCACCTCCCACGCGCCAGGACTGCTCGAGCACGCCCGAGCGCCATTGCCCTGTGCTATCGATGCCCTGCGCAATATCGTAATTGAAACGCGATGCGAACATGCCACAAAAGGATGTCACTGCGGCGGCGTGGTATGCGCGGGCTTGGGCGATGGCGGTCTGGACTTCTGGCTCAAGCACGAGCTCCGTCAGGCGCTCAAAATCGCCGCGCGCAACGATCAGGTCGGAGCCGCCGTACACCTGCTTGCCGCGATGGTTGGCGGTGAGCCGCTGCATCCCGGAGTAGCTTGCGCGCAAATCGTCCACGCGCACCTGGCCGACGCTGCGCGTGACAACCTCGGTCAGGTCTTGCTCGAGCACCAGGCCATCGCGCAGCAGCGCATCCTCATCGAGGGACTGGAGCTGGACATGGAGCGCCCGTTCGTCGTCGATGACGAACTGCCCCAGGCCCCCTATCCCCGCCGGATGTTTGATGCGAACGCGGCCCAGCCCGAGCAGTCGCACGCCAGCGATGCGCGCATCGCGCGTCGCGAACGCCGAGTAGCCTGGAAGCACCACGTCGCGCACGCGGCTGGCGAATTCCTCAGACCATCCTTCGGGCGAACGCGAATCGGCGTCGGGCAGCGGATGGGTGATCGTCTTCGTGGCAGCAAACGCAAACGGCACGACACCGCCAAATAAATCCTGCTCGTTTTGTATGCCCAATCGCTGTGCCGCATCAATTCCGACGAGCGTGTCGTTCGGTACGAAATACAAAGGGCCTGAGTAACGGCACGCGCGGTCGAATTCTTCCACGAAATCGTAGCCCTTGATCGCAGCGAGCCTGCGTGCGACGTCGTGCAGGGTCACTCTTTCGTGATGGTGAGAGGCACGGCACGAATAGGTAACCACGGTGCCACCCGACTTCGGTTGCTGCGTCATCGTCCAGACCTTTCCGTATACTCGTATCGATGACCGTCATGCCAGAACCACACCGATCGAGGTTACGGGTCTCCCCGGACGCGTATGAGCCGGCCTGCGCATCGGTCTTTTCAAGGGTCGCTCGCTGCTCACTCGCGTTGCGACGGCGGCGCGGTCAATGGTGCATGGCGTGCTTTGGCAACAGCGTATTGTTAAGAATCTCCGCACGCATCATGCGGCAAGTCGTTCGAACTAATTTAGGATACCACCGAGTCTCGAGCGGCGACCGAGAGTTCGATCTCGACTTCCTGGTTACGTCCTATACTGGGAATGCCGCGACCTGATCATCTGGCAAGCAATCGGAGAGCTCCATGCCTGAATCGAAAAAAGCACGTGCCGTGGGTTTCAACCACGTCGCTCTTGAAGTCGGTGATATCGAAGCTGCTCTGGCTTTCTACGCTCGCATTTTTGACTTCAAGCTTCGAAGCAAGAGCGACACTGCAGCCTTCATCGACCTCGGGGACCAGTTCATTGCGCTCCAGAAGGGCCGCACACAGCCCGCCGACGATGGCCGTCATTTTGGACTGGTCGTCGATGACAAGGAGGCCGTCCGCAAGGCGTTGGCCGACACAGGCGTCAAGCCCTTGCCGGGCCGATTTCTCGATTTCCTGGACCCGTGGGGCAATCGCATAGAGATCGTCGGGTACGCCAACGTTCAGTTCACCAAGGCTCCGAATGTATTGCGCGGCATGGGTCTATCGCATCTGTCGAAGAACGAGACTGCGATCAAGGAGCTGACCGACAAGGGCATGGCGCCGAGCTGACGGGGTTCGACCGCGTGGCCGATCGGTGCGAGACTCCTGCGCTACGTCTCGAGGCTGGCTATAGCCTTGCGCTCATCGTCTCTGTTCTTCGCAAATGAACATTCTCGAAACGTGTCTCGCGCAGATCCGTGGCCGGGCCCTGCGAGTCGTGCTTCCTGAAGGGGCGGACGAAAGGATCGTCGCTGCGGCGCGGCGCCTGCGCGACGAGGGCCTCGCTGAGCCGATCCTTCTCGAGCACCCTGAGTCGAGCGATCGGCTTGACGCTTATGCCGAGTTATACCTGCAGTCCCATCCGCGCACGAACCCGAAGGTCGCGCGTCGCCTCGCGGCAAAACCGTTGTTTCATGCCGGTCTGATGTTGAAGGCCGGCGATGCGGATGCCATGGTGGCTGGCGCTGCGAATACGACTGCGCGCGTGCTCGAAGCGGGAATGATGACGGTTGGCCTTGCGCCGGGCATCGAGACGCCTTCGAGCTTTTTTCTCATGGTCCTGCCGGAGCGGATCCTCATTTATGCCGATTGCGCGGTGAACGCTGACCCGACTGCCGACGAGCTTGCCGACATCGCGCTGGCGTCAGCAGAAAGCTGCCGCCGGCTGCTGCGCGAGCAGCCGCGCGTCGCATTGCTCTCGTTCTCCACGAAAGGGAGCGCGAAGCACGCTCACGTTGACAAAGTGATCCGCGCGCTCGATATTGCGCGACGTCGTGCACCGTCGCTCGCGATCGATGGCGAGCTGCAAGCCGACGCGGCGCTGGTTCCCGCAGTCGCGGCGAAGAAGCTGAAGGACGCCGGATCGGTCGCCGGGAAAGCGAATGTGCTCGTCTTCCCCGACCTGGACGCCGGCAATATCGCCTACAAGCTCACGCAGTATCTCGGCGGCGCGCAAGCCATCGGGCCGGTGCTGCAGGGCTTCGCACGTCCCTTAAGTGACCTGTCGCGCGGCGCGAGCGTGGACGACATCGTCGCCACTGCGGCGATCGTGCTCGCTCAGTCCTAAAGCCCGTTCAGCGTTGGTCGATCGGCACGTACGCGCGCGGCTCGGGACCGTTGTAGAGTGTGAGCGGCCGGATGAGGATGTTGTTCTCCATCTGCTCGAGCACCTGCACGGTCCAGCCGGGCACGCGGCCGATGGCGAACACCGGGACGAATAGGTCCTCCGCGATTCCGTTCAGGAAGTAAACGACCCCGGTGTAGAAATCCACGTTCACGTTCACGCCGTGACGCGCGTAGGGCTTCATCGCCTCGACCAGCGCCTCGAGGATCTGGTACCACTGTGGCTGGCCCATTTCGCGGGAGAGCTGCTCGACGCCCGCGCGCATGTGGCGGGCGCGCGGGTCTTCAGCGCGGTAGACGCGGTGACCGAAGCCCATCACCGGCTCCTTGTTCGCGCGCTTGCGCTTCACGTAATCGGCGGCCTTTGAGGCATCGCCGATCTCCTGCGCCATGCGCATGACGTTTTCCGCCGCACCGCCGTGCGCCGGGCCGGAGAGCGCGGCGATCGCCGCAGTGATCGCGGCGTGCAGATTGGCGTCAGTTCCGGCGACTACCCGCGCAGTGAACGACGAGGCGTTCGAGCCGTGCTCGGCGTGCAGGATCAAGTCAGTATCCATCAGCCGCGCCGCGTCGGCGCCCGGCATCCTTCCCTTCAACATGTAGAGGAAATTGGCGGCATGCCCAAGACTCGGTGCAGGCGCCACCGGATCGCGTCCGTTGCGGATGTGATCGTGCGCGGCGACGATCATCGGCACCTGCGAGGTAAGGCGAATACCCTTGCGCAGCGTGGCCTCGGGCGACTTGTCCGCGACCTCCGGGTCGGAGGCGGCGAGCGCCGACACCGCCGTGCGCAGCACGTCCATCGGATGCGTGCTCTTCACCGCACGGATGATGTCATAAGCCGCCGCCGGCAGCGTGCGCGCCGCCTTCAACTCGGCATCGAACGCTTCGAGCTGGTCGCGAGCGGGCAACTCGCCCTTGAGGAGCAGATAGCAGGTCTCCTCGAAGGTCGAGCGCTCGGCGAGGTCGTGGATCGAATAGCCGCGGTAAGTGAGCTCGCCCGCGCGCCCATCGATGAAACAGACGCGCGAACGGTCGAAGTACACCCCCTTCAGTCCACGATGGATTTCGATCTTTTCGCTCACGGGCATGTCAGGTGTCCTGCGAAAGCATGATCGCGGTGTAAGGACCGATGCCGATGTCACCTGACCATGGCATATCGTCGTACTCGCGTCGTAGCGCCCACACATCATCGCTGGGGTGGTCGGAAAATACCGAGCTGTAACCGCGCCAATCGCCGTTGAACCGGACCCGCCAGCGTCCACCTGCTGGCAGCCCGACCCGGTAGGAGTCGTAGCCACGATTGGCAAAATTGACGACCACGACCACGTCATCGCGCGGCCCTCCCTGATCCCAGCGGTGAAATGCGAGAACCTTGTCGACGTCGTTGACGTGGTGGACGTTCACGTGCTGAGCCTTGAGCCCACGCGTGGTGTCGAACCAATTGCGCCGCAGTCGAATCAGGTCGCAGTAGAAGATTCTGATGCCGTCGAACCGATCGCTCTTCGACCAATCGAGCTCACGTGCATCCGACCAGGCACCTCCCTCCAGGAATTCCTGCCCCATGAAGATCATGGGAATGCCGGGCACGGTAAACAAGAGCGCGGCGCCGAGCGTCGAGCGCTTTTGTGAAAAGTAGCTATCGGCATTGCCCGGCCAGATCAACTCCGGTACGCGGGCCTGCCCCGCCGACTGCGCGACTTCATCATGGGACTCGGTATAGATGACCCGCCCGAATGCATCCGCGTCATACCGCTGGTTGATGAAATCACGAATTGCGAACATGTTTCGCGAGGCATCGTCACGAGCAATGATCGTGGCGCGAACCGTGTGCATGAACCCCGCTCCCCATTGCGCGCCAAAGCCGGCTCCTCCGGCGTCGATTCCACGGGTGATCGATGCGTTGTCGTGCATGTCCTCCGCGATGGTGATCTTCCATGGCTGACGAGTGCGAATTTCCGAGTTTATCCACTGCATGAGGCTCCAACCCTCGCTGATATCGGCGCCGTGGTCGTCGTTGCTCCCCCAGACGTTGCGTATCCAGCCCGTCGCGTCCCACCTAAGGCCATCGCAATTGTGCTGCTCCAGCCAGTACAGAGCGTTGTCGCGGATGTACTGGCGCACCTCCGGGCGCCCATACTCCGGACGCGTATCGCCCCAGGGTGTCTGTCGCCGCCAGTCGTTATAGAAATAGATGCCGCCCCTGCCGTTCTCGCTCCAACCGTCAAACTGCCATAGATCGAGATCGTTGGGTCCGAAATGGTTATAGACGACGTCGTAGATGACTGCGATCCCGCGAGCGTGCGCCGCATCAACGACGCGGCACAACCCGTCGGGCCCGCCGTAACTTTCCTCGATGGCGAAGATGTAGGCCGGGTTGTAGCCCCATGAGATGTCGCCGGGGAACTCGTCGGAGGGCAGGAGTTGGATGGCGTTGATCCCGAGCTCCTGCAGATAACCCAGCTTGGCGATGACGCTCTCAAAATTGCCGCGCCCGTTGCTGCTGTTCGGGTCGACGTGGAAGCTGCCGACGTGCAGTTCATAGATGACGAGCTCGTTCCAAGGCGGAGTTGAGTAGCCGCGAGTCTGCCAGGCGTAATTCGGCTTGGCGATGATCGAGTTGCCGACCGAATTCGTGAGCGAGTGAGCGTAGGGATCATTTTTCCAGAACGCACCTGACCGAAACGGGCTGGTCAGAACAAACTTGTATTGATCTCCGATGTCAGCGCCTGGTACATCGGCCGACCAATAGCCGCCACCGTCCTGGCCGAGCGAGGCCGCCGTCGGACTCCAGCCATTGAAGGTCCCCGCGACGGACACGCTTGATGCGAAAGGTGCCCACACGCGAAAGGCAACGCCGCCAGCGTAAGGGATCGCCCCCATGCCTGAATGGATTGAAACGCTCATTGCTCGTTCGATCTGCAACTACTGCCGAAGTAGCATGATAACTGCGTGATCGCGTTCGTTCGGATTTGTCCTGTTGATCGCGGACGCCGCGCGGTTCATGATTCTGGCGTTGGTGTGATGCCGAGATAGGTCGGTAGGATCTCTTCGACGGATGTCGGCTGAATGTTGAGTTCTCGGAAGCCCGGCAGGGTCCCGCTCGCCACATTGTCCGCCTTGAGAAGATCAACCTGGCCGGTGGTGAGCGGCGGGTTCGGCAGGAGTTCGAGCGCGCGCGCCTGAAGCTCGGCCACCGCGAAGGGTACCGGCATCAGCAACCGCCGCTTGCCCATAATGCGCAGCAGGAGGTTGTAGAGCTCGCGCATTGTGTACATCGTAGGGCCGGCGAGCTCGTAGGTCCGGCCCGCGGCCGCGGGATCGGCGAGGATGCGGGCAATAGCTTCCGTCACATCGTCCACGTAGACGGGTTGCAGGCGCGCATGGCCGCCGCCGATCAGCGGCAGCACGGGGAACAGTCGGGCGAGCTGCGCGAGCGTGCCGAACAACGCGTCGCCGGGCCCGAACATGGCACTCGGGCGGACGATCGTCGCACCCGGAAATTCTTGCCGGACCGCGCGTTCGCCACGGCCGCGCGCGCGGAGGTACCGGGAAGCGGACTCGGGATCGGCGCCGATGCCGGAGATGAGCACGAAGCGCGCGACACCGGCAGCGGCCGCCTCCCGCGCGAGCGTCTCGGCGCCTCGCTCGTGCACGGCGTCGAACGTTAGGCCGCCCGTCTCGACATAGGCGGAGACCGCGTTGACGACAGCGTCGGCGTCGGCCACGGCGGCGGCAATCGAGGCTTGGTCTCGCACGTCGGCACCGAAGACGGTAACCCGGTCCAAGCCCGCCACGCGCAGAGCGGTACGCGCGCGGTCGGCATGTCGGACCGCGACGCGCACCGTCGTTCCCTCGGCAGCGAGGCGCTGCACGAGGCGCCGACCGAGGAAGCCGGTGCCGCCGAACACGCTGACCGTGGTCATGGCATCCCCTTCGCCATGGCGGACTGATCGACCCGAGCACCGCATTTCACGCGGGTCTGCATCCGTGGTCCCAATGTCTGCTCGGCATCGTTTGCGGCAAGTCGCAAAGCTACCGGCACCGGAGTCGCGTTAATAGCCGCAAACGAATCGATCGATCAGCGGTCACAGGATTATTTGAAGGAAAGACAGGGCAATGATCAAGGCGTCTTCTTGCCGTCCAGCAGCGCCTTGAGATTCGCGAACGGCGAATGGGTTGCGATGCTGTGGCCGCCGGCGGTGCTGCTTCCCTCGCCGCCCGCTTCCAGTTGCCGCTGGTGTTCGTTGTCATGACAGTACAGGCATAGCAATTCCCAGTTGCTGCCATCCGGCGGGTTGTTGTCATGATTGTGGTCCCGGTGATGGACCGTCAGCTCGCGAAGGTTGGCAGAGGTAAATTCCCGGCCGCAGCGACCGCAGATCCACGGATAGATCTTGAGCGCTTGCTCGCGATAACCTTGTTCACGCTTTTTGGCAGCGCCACGGGCCTCGGCCACGATGCGGTCGAGTTTGCTCGGGTCGGTCGCTTTCATGCTATCAAATCATCTCGATCAACGTCGCTCATGCTCAAGGCGGAGTTCGAACGCCGAGCCAACACGGGTTTCGTGCAAATTCACTCATGCGCCCTACAGTTCGTTGGTCTTCGCCGCCATGATGAAGTCATTCTCGTGCAGACCCTTTATTTTCTTGGTTTGCCAGGAGACCTTGGCCCAGCCCCATCCGAAGCTGATATCGGGATGGTGGCCCTCGAGCTCGGACAAGCCGCCGATCTTGGCAACGAAGTCCATCGCTTCTTTGAAATTCTTGAAACTGAAGCTGCGCTCGATACGGCGTCCGTCATCCACGAGTGCCCAACCAGTCGCTTGCTCCAGGTAGCCTTCCGCCTCGGCCCTTGTGAGCGGCGGAATCCCGCCTCGGCAGGGGGTACAAGTCTTGGACGCGAGATCGTCACTCATCGTAAATGCTCCCATAGAACCGGCGATTGTCGAGTGACCGCTTTGCGCTGGGGTTGTCGCTACGACTGCAATAGTCAAAAGCATGGCGCGACTGCAGATTTGAGTGTCAATGTAGCGCGCCCCGTGACGACGTGCAATCGTGCCATGGGAGCCTCGGAAATCGGCCGTTCAGTCGACGAATCAACTGCATCGCGCGGAATTACAAATTGATTCGTACCAGTAGGTCGGTGGTTCGAATCCACTCACAGCACCAAATCACGCTTCCCTACACATCCGTAATCTAGCGATGGCTCCAAACGGTCGACTTCTTCGCTGCAGCGCAAGGGCGCGCACACCAAAATAAACACGCATCGGTCCATCGGACGCCGCGTAACTATGTTAGGCTGAATGCGTCTCGGAGAGGGTAGCTTCAGCCCTTCCGCTTATTGCCAGGTTGGATCTGCAACCCCTGGCGTCTTCCCGGGCACTGAACGGCTTGCATGTTTCTCATTCCCACCGATTCCCGACAACAGGCATCGCCGATCCTGCGCGATCGCTTCCTGAACGCATTGGATCAGCATGACCAGGCGGCGCTGCGCACGACCGTGCGAGACCTGCTGGGCTGCGTGAATGTTCTGCCCTCGGGCATGTGCGTGCTGCTCGGCCTGGCGCGCGGCAGCACGTATGGCGACGCAGCGCAGCTGATTACCGCCTCGCTTTCGGCAAAACCCGACGCCGCCTAAGACCGCGGGTTCCGCCAGCGCGGACTGTCAGACGCCTAGGGCCGCGCGCAATCCATCGACCAGCTTCAGTCGCGTCGCCGCCCAGGCGCGTCCGTCCGCACGTACCCTTTTCTGATTGATTTCCAGCTCGATGCCGCTGTAAGCAGTTCCCGGAAACAGTCCGCGCAGATAGCGCGTCAAGCCATCGCTCGTGCCCTTGTAGGGATAGTTGCGCCGCACTCGCCAGTCCGGAGTACGAGCGCGCAGCACGGATTGCCAGCGCATGCAAAGGCGCCGTTCCCCCAAGCGATGCGGGTCGTAGAGCAGGCCCACGTCGGCTCCGCGCATCACACCGTCCAGGACCGGCGTAAAGCTGTGCGACGAAATGTGGACGACATGGCGCCCACGCTCGATCGCGGCCCGCACCGTGCGCTCGACTCTGGCGCGGTACGGCAGGTAGTAGCGCCGGTACACTTCGCTGCGAATGTCCTCCGGTGCTTTGCGCATCGCCTCGGAGTAGATGGCGGGATGGCCCGGCGAGCGATTGAGCTCGACCAGCAGGCGGCTCACCGTCGATGCGATCAACGCGGCCGAAAACGCGCGCGAGAGCGAGCGCGCCATCGTCAGCGCGCCCGGATCGTAGCCCCGATGCGTCGCCAGCAAATGCTGCTGGCCACGAAATAGCGACGCGTACGGCCGCGGAATCCGGTTGCCGCCGTGCTCGCAGGTCACGACGACGGAAACGGCCCTCGGTTCGGCGGATGGCACGCGCCGACGCGTCGCGGCCTTCCTCATTCGAAAACCTGTCCGCGATCGAGGCATACACATAAGCGGCCGTAGACTTCGCGCAGGCGCTCGCGGGAAAAGTCGCCGTCGACGGCGCGCAAAATGCGCCTCGCCAGCGTTCCGTGCTCGAAGATGAACGACATTCGCGAGCTCCACCAGGTGGCGCCGTCGGCGACGGCTTCGATCAGATGCTGCCAGATTTCTCCCGCCCGGCAGCGCCTCGGTTTGACGCCGAGGACGTCCAGCAACTGGGCATCGTCGACCACCGCCTCTTCCGCGGTGCGCGTGCACGCGAGCAGCACCTGAAACAGCGTTTCGGTCGGGACCGCCTGCTGCTGCCACAGCGTCGACCAGCTCTCCGAATAAAGCGCCTTGACGACCGCGGTGATCGCGGCGGCAACCGCAACGTCGGCTTGCGGGCATTCCTGCGTATCGACCAGCCGCACTTCGATGGCGTTGCGCTCGAAGCGGGCAATCGCTCCGCGCGAATTCAGCCACTCGTGGCGCAATATACGCGCAGGATCGTGGCGCTCGATCTCGCGGTACATCGGGTCGAGGATGCGCCTCTCGTAGTCGGCGCGATCGACCACCGTTTCCGGGATCACCTTCCCCGCGACTGCGGGCGCGCACCGCGCGTTGGCGCGATACGCTTCCAGGCGGTAGTCCATGAGCCCGGTGTCGCGGCCCTCGGCGATGGGAGAGCTTGCCGCCAGCGCAGGCAGCAGCGGCAGCACCAGCCGGACCGCCGCGTGCAGACGCGCGAACTGGACGTCATCGGCAAAAGGCAGGTTGATGTGCATGCTCTGAATATTCGACCACCCGTGACGGCGGCAATCGAAGATCCGATCGTAGGCCCGGTAGATGTCGCTGTCCTCCTTCGTCCACAGCACCGTCTCGTCGCGCGGATCCATCCACGGATGCATGCCGGTCGGCATGAGGCGGGCGGAAATCGGTTCGAGCGCGCGATTGGCCTCCCGCACCTCGCGCTGGAAGTCCGACGGAAGCGCGTCGAGGACCGGCGCCGGTGCGATGTTCTTCAGCTCGACCACGTGCGCGACCAGCTCGTTCGACCACCCGAGCTGGCCGCGTTCGACGTCGGAAGCGTCGCGTCCGGCAAACGCGCGCAGCAGTTCGCCGGCGGCCGGGCGCACCGCGAGCGAGTCGCGGTCGACGATCACGTATTCAAGCTCGATCCCGTAGCCCGAAAAGGCCGGAATCGTCCAGCGCGCCGTCATGGGGTCACGACTCGCTTGCGCTCCTGGATGCGGCGCAGAAACACGCCCATGATTTCACGGTAGAGCGCATCTTTCAGCACGCCGTCCTCATTGCCGGCGTCGACGTTGGGATTGTCGTTCACTTCCATCACATAGCATTGATTGTTGGATTCCTTGATGTCGACGCCGTAGAGGCCCTCGCCGATGAGGTTTGCGGCACGCACCGCGGTCCTCACGACCATCTCCGGGGCCTCGCCGACGGTCATCGGCTTGGTCAATCCTTCGAACTTGCGGCCCGCCTCGCGCTTGATGACCTGCCAGTGGCCCGGCGCCATGAAGTATTTGCACACGTAGAGGGCGCGCCGGTCGTACACGCCGACGCGCCAATCGAACGCGGTTGGCAGCCATTCCTGCGCGATCACCAGGTCCGACTTGGCGAACAGCTTGTCGATGCGCGCACGCAGCTCGTCGCGCGAGTGGATCTTGCTCACACCGAGCGAAAAAGCGCTGTCCGGCTGCTTCAGGATGCACGGCAGGCCGAGCGTAGGAACGATCTGATCGATGTTGTCACGGTGCACCATCAGCGTCTTGGGCATCGGCACGCGGTGGCGCGCCAGCAGCTCGTTCAGAAAAACCTTGTTGGTGCACTTCAGGATCGAATCCGGATCGTCGACGACGACCAGGCCTTGCGCCGCGGCGCGGCGCGCGAACTGGTAGGTGTAATGATTGACGCCGGTCGTATCGCGAATGAACAGCGCGTCGAATTCCGGCAGCCGGTCGATGTCGGTCCGGCACAGGAACTCGGTGCGAAGCCCTAGCACTTGCGCCATGGTGCAGAATTTTTCCAGCGCCTGCGGGTTCGACGGCGGATCGGGCTCGTCCTGGTTGTACAGGATCGCGAGCGATGGGCTCCCCGGCGCCGCCTCGCGCATGCGCGTGCGATTGCGGGTGATGTAGTCGGTCGCCGCCTCGGCGACGAGCGTGCGATGCTCGGGCGCGATATCGGTCGCGCTCAAAGTACGAACGTCGATGAGGCGCCATCCGCCGCCGTTGCGCGCAAAGCTCGAGCGCAGCAGCGGGACGCGCAAAACCGCAAAAAGCTGCTGGCTCAGCGCGTCGAACTTGTGCAGCGGATCGCGCCCGAAATAGGCGTCGACCACGCAGCTGTCTTCGGCGCGGCCCGCCAGCGCGCGCTGGACCTGTTCGTTGAAGCTGCCGCTCAGCATCTTGGCCAATTGATCGGTCTGGAGGTCGCCGATAGCCTTGACTTCGGGCAGCGGCCGATGCCCGCGGGCTTCCGCGAGCAGCGACACGTAGTAGCCACGGCCTTGATAGCGATCCGTCCGGCAGAGATTGAGCACGCGCGCCGGGCGGTTCTCGCTGTACGCGGGGTCGGTGAGGTACGCTCGCGCCGAGACGACGTTCGCGCCTGGAATCTCGACCGGCAAATCGCGCTGGTGGTTGACGACCAGGAATACGTTCATAGCGGCGCGCCCGTGCGGCCCTGCGTGGGATAAACGACGAGCAGGTTGGCGTCGTGGGTCACGATGCCGAGCAGGATTGCAGCAAGGACGCGATCGATGCTGATCCAGTACTCGTGCGAGGACCCGTACGGATTGGGCTGATACGGGTCGACGACGAGCACGCGCCGCCGGCGGTGGTCCCAACCGGCAATCACCACGAAATGTCCGGCAGGCAAACCGCGAACATCATCCGGCGTGTCATCGGCGCCGAGCTCGCGCGCCGAGCGATACAGGTAGGTCGACGACAGTCCGGTGAGAATCGGCAGCCTGCAATTCAGAATGCCGCGGATCAGGTGCTGCGAGAGATTGGCCAGCCGCAAACGCCCGCCTAGGCTCAGGAACTCCAGGTAGCCCTCGGTCGCGTGCTGAAGCCGCTCGTCGGTCTTGATTGCGCGCTGACGCGCGAGCTTCTCCGCGAT
>WNGK01005102.1_pt1 | contig 16415 bp, 15 predicted proteins | sample 5400601 | NCBI WGS metagenome assembly WNGK01 (sample SAMN13153376, study PRJNA577476) | soil metagenome | isolation source: 60 cm soil or saprolite under Garry oak tree replicate 1 | place: USA:California | collected 2016-06-15
GACACCTTCCCATTGCTTGGCGTCGGCCGGCGGTGTCTTTTTGGTCGTAATATTGGGCCAAACTTTTGCGTATTCGGCGTTGACGCCGAGCCACTTTTCGACCCCGGGCTCGGTGTCGGGCTTGATCGCCTCAACCGGACACTCCGGCTCACATACGCCGCAATCGATGCACTCGTCCGGGTGGATGACCAGCATATTGTCGCCCTCGTAGAAGCAATCGACGGGGCAAACCTCAACGCAGTCCATGTATTTGCATTTGATGCAATTATCGTTGACGATATAGGTCATTTGCACACTCTGAACGCCTTTTTTGAAGCCTTGCTCCTATCGCATGGGTCCGGGCTACGCAAGAAGGCGTTGTTTCGCCGCCATTCCACTCATTCGAGATCCTGATAGAGCGCCACCGCGCTCCGAGCAGGGCCGCGGCGCTCGGCAAACCCGGTCACCTTAAGCACCCGCACGCCACGATCGAGCGCAACCGTGATCACGTCGCCGGGTCGGACCATGCGTCCTGGTGTATCGATCCGCGCCCCATTGACGCGCACGTAGCCCAAGCCGGCGAGCGCAGCTGCCGCGCCGCGCGTGCGCACCAGGCGAGCGTGCCATAACCAACGGTCGATACGCTGGCGCTCAACTTCATTCGCCACTCAATGGCGCTCCATTCAGCGACGCTCTATTCAACGGCGCTCCACTCAACGGCGTTCCTTGGCATCCGCCTCAAGCTGCGCCTTTAGGCTGGCGAGCTTGGCAAAGGGCGAATTGGGATCCGGCATTTTCTCTCTGCGTTCGAAACGTTTCACCGGCGGCCGCTCGCGCTGCTGGCGGTCAATGCGATGCTCCGGCTTGCGGCGCTGCCAAAAGCGCTGCTGTTGTCCGGCGCGCGCTCCTTCGCTGGCCAAATCGGTCGGGGCCGGCAAAGCGGTTGTCTGTGTTTGCGCGGCGTTGCCGTCTTGCGTGGGTTCCGGCGCAGCCGCAGATGGTTTTATGCGCGCTTGCTTGGCCCTGCCGTGTGGGCGGGCGTGAGCGCGACGCCGGCCCTCGGTGCGGCCGGGACGCCAGACCTCGATCATTTCTTGCTCGGCTGGCATCCCCTGCTCGGTTGGCAATGCAGCCTCGCCACGATCGGTCGCAATTGTCTGCGCGACCGTCGATGCAGGTTCTTGCGATACAGGTTCTTGCGATACAGGTTCTTGCGATGCAGGTTCTTGCGATGCAGGTTCTTGCGATGCAGGTTCTTGCGCGGCCTCTGCCGGTTCTGCGGCCGATTGCAGATTGGATTCGCTGCTGCCGAACCCCGCCGGCGTTTCTTGCGCGCTCGCCGAAAGGTCAGGCGCCAAAGGCGCATTTGCTAGGTCGGGCGGCGCATTTGCGGAATGCGCCGGCACGGCCGCCTCATGAGACAAGCCCAACGCCGCATCCAACTCAGCCTCCGGTGGCGGCACCGAGGCGACCGTATCGGTCGGTGGCTGCGCGGCAGCGGGGGGCGGTTCCGACGGCTTCGGCCGCCGCTCCATGCGGTAGCCGAGCGAGCGCAAGATCGAGGCAAAGTTCTCGCCGGATGCGCCGATCAGGGAGGTCATGGTATTGACGACTGTGAAGCCGCCGCCCAGGACCGCGCCCAGCGGCCGTGCTCCTGCCGCGCCCTCGCGCCAAGCGAGCGCCGGGCGAATGAGATCGGCAAGCCGTTCCAGAATGTCGACCCGCACCGCCCGCGCGCCGCACACGCGATAACCAGCCGTCCGATAGAACGCCGGATCGATCGTCGGATCGGCCGGGATCGAGGTACGACCGCTGCTGGCGAGATGCAGCAGCTGATCGAGCACTTTGCTATCCGCCCCATCATGCCTGAGCGCCCACAATTGCGTCGCCAGTGCGCGCGGCGCCGGCTTCAGGAGTGCCGGCAGATAGATGTGATAGGCGCCAAAGCGTACGCCATATTTCCGCAAGCTGGCGCGGGCCGGTTGTTCGAGGCCTTTGACATCATCTGCCACGCGCGCACGATCAAGCACCCCGAGCGCTTCGATCAACTGAAAGGCAACGCCGCGCGCAATGCCGGTGACGTCACTTGCCGCTGCCAGCTCCGATAGCGGCCCCAGCAGTTTTTCAATATGCGATTTGAGCCACGCATTGAGCCGCGCCTCAACGCCCTCGCGCGGCGCACCGGTAAGGTATTCATCGGCGATAATGCGAACGCGCGGCCGCAGCAGTTCTTCACCGGCGTAAAGTTTACCGACCGCGGCGCCGACCCAGCGCAGCGTACCGTCGGCCGCAAGCACGAACTGTCCGTCCGGTGCCTCGGCCAAGCGCGTGGCCCGTGCGGCAATCTCGCCGGCCAGCGCTTTTTGGGCGGCGTTTTGCAACGCCTTAGCTTCCGAACCGCCCGACGACGCATCGGCAACAAAGACAAAGCCTTCGAGTCGACCAATGAGATGGCCTTCGACGACGACATCGCCGGTTTGATTGAAATTGGGCTCAAGCGCAGAGTTTTCGCGCAACCGCCGCATCAAGACGCTGGTGCGGCGATCGACGAAGCGCTCCGTTAAGCGCTCATGCAGGGCGTCGGACAGCCGGTCCTCAACGGCGCGCGTCACCCCCTGCCAGTGCTCGGGGTCGCTCAGCCAATCCGGACGGTTCGCCGCAAAGGTCCAGGTGCGGATATGGGCAATGCGGGTCGAGAGCGTATCGATATCGCCGTCGGTGCGATCCGCCAGCGCCACTTGATGCGCGAACCAGTCGGTTTTGATGGCGCCGTCACGCTGCAGAAAACCGTAAAGGGTCACGACCAGTTCGGCATGGTTGGCTGGCGCGATCTTGCGGTAATCGGGCAACTGACACACGTCCCACAATCGCTCGACATCGGCGCTTGTGCGCGTGTGGGCGCGCACGTCGTCGTCGCGCGCGGCATGATCGAGCACCAGAATGTCTTCGGCGACTGGCGCACGCGCCAGCGCGCTTTCGCTCGGCGGCGCGGCAAGAGTCGCTTGCAGGGCGCCGATTGACGAAAAATCGAGCGTGGAATTGCGCCATTGCACAAGCTTCACCGGCTCAAAACTGTGCGATTCGAGGGCCTGGACCAGTTCGGTCTCGAACGGCGGACAGCGTCCGCTGGTGCCAAAAGTGCCGTCGCGCATGGCGCGTCCGGCGCGCCCTGCGATCTGGGCCAATTCGGACGGACTAAGCTTGCGGAACTGGTAGCCGTCGAACTTACGATCGGAAGCGAAAGCGACGTGATCAACGTCGAGATTTAATCCCATGCCGATCGCATCGGTCGCCACCAGATAGTCGACCTGGCCCGATTGATAGAGTTCGACCTGGGCGTTACGCGTTCGCGGCGACAAGGCGCCGAGTACAACGGCGGCGCCGCCGCGCTGACGGCGGATCAATTCCGCAATTGCGTAGACCTCCTCGGCTGAGAAAGCCACAATGGCCGAACGGCGAGGTAATCGCGTGAGCTTTTTTTCGCCGGAAAAACTGAGCCGCGACAAGCGCGGCCGGCTGACGATGCTGGCGCCCGGCAATAACCGCTCCACGATCGGCCGCATGGTGGCGGCGCCTAGCACGAGCGTTTCCTCGCGGCCGCGCCGGTGCAGCATGCGATCGGTGAAGACATGGCCGCGCTCGAAATCGGCGGCGAGCTGGATTTCGTCGATCGCCAGGAAGGCGACGTCGAGCTCGCGCGGCATCGCTTCCACGGTCGCGACCCAGAATCGTGGATTTGCCGGCTTGATCTTCTCTTCGCCGGTGACCAGCGCCACCGCCTCGGCGCCGACACGCTCGACGGCGCGGTTATAAACCTCGCGCGCCAGGAGCCGCAGCGGCAGGCCGATGATTCCCGACGAATGCGCAAGCATCCGCTCGATCGCCAGATGTGTCTTGCCGGTATTGGTCGGACCCAACACGGCGGTGACGCCGGCGCCGCGAGCGCGAAGCTCGCGGTCGGCGCTAGGCGAGAACGAAATCGACATTGAAGGCCCGGCTGGCGCGGTGGCGACCGCGATAAAGACAGTGCTTCTCTATCACAACGTTACGCCGGGAAAGCCCTGTGCTTGCTGGGAAAGCCCCTGTGCTTGCTGGGAAAGCCCTGTGCTTAACGTGTGGAACGAGTCTGGAACGAATCGCGGCCGAATCGGCGACTCGGCGTCTGTTCGAGTTCGTTCACTGCGATATATGGCGCCATCGGCAAGCTTCCATACCAGATGGAGTGGAAACCGGCACCGTGGCGGCTTGTCTCGTCGGCACAAACCACAATGTGACGGGCAAACATGATTCCACGATGAGTCAAGAGCCTATACGTTGTGGATAACGGGGAAGGTCTACCCTCGGTCGCGCGGCGGGCCGCCGAAACACGCACCGTTTACTGCGTTTTGGCCATCGGATGCGACGGCAGCAATGGTTGGGCAACCGAGATGAATTCGGTCGCCCGCAATAATCCCATTCCGAGCGGCGTCGGCATGGCGAAGCGGAACGGCACCAGCACGCGCGTGCCGGCGATCGGCGCCAGCCAGACTTCGGCGTCGCGCAGCGCAACGAGATATTTGATCGCCGGCCGGTCCGGAACATAACCGGCAACCGGTGTGAAATAGACAGCGCAGACCACCGCCGGTCCCTCGTAGCCGCGGTCAGCCTTGACGGTTTCCATGCGCCTGAACTCGCTGTGCAGATCGTAACGCACGCGCCCGTCGAACACCGCCACTTTACGGTTGCACGCTTCCGGCGATACCGGGTCGCCGCTGCCGCCAACGCGGTTGAGCATGGAGGTCATTGGATCGAGCACGCCACGGCGATCGGCGTCGGTGATCGGGATACGATCGGGGATGGGTGGCAGCGGCGGTTCGACGACGTAGACCGTGACGTTCCCGGCCGCGAGTGTCATCCGCACGTCATCGATCTTGCGGTCGTAGCTGAGAGTGGCGCCATAGTTCGTCGGCACCGGTTGGCCAGCGCTGAAAGTGCCGCGCGCCGCGCCAGTGCCGCGCCCCCCGGTAAAGAACCTTATGATACCGGTCGTCGTGCCGCTCGCGGCGGCCGAGTAGGACTCGTCCGATATTTCAATGATCCAATTGCCGCGGCCGATCGGGATACCGGCGACGCTGACGACGTATTCGGCTTCCAGCCGGGCTTGGTTCCCGCTTTGACGGCCGGCGTCGCCGGCCATGGCGCCATGCGACAGGGTCAAAACAAACACGAAAAACGCCGCGGCGAGTGCGGCGGCGCCAAACGGGCGGACGTGCAGTTGCGGCGGCGCAATCGGGTGCAAAGGGTCCTCAATCCCGGACACGGAACCGCTCACTGTCTCATTGGAGAATACGACGTTTGTGTGGTTTAGGCCGAGCCGCGGCCGTTTCCCTAGACCGTGAGGCTGCTGCCCATCCTGCTCCTCGCGAGGCGCGCCTTGACCCCCAACAGCGTCGCCACTATAGGTCCGCGCCAACCCCAGATCGTGTGATAGGCGGCGCTCATCACGCAATGATTGGATGAGATGACGGGATTTTGGGCTTAAAGGATTTTAACGATGGCATGGCGATGCGAGCTGACCGGAAAGACGCGCCAGATCGGGCACCGGGTCAGCCATTCCAACCGCAAAACCAAGCGGCGATTTTTGCCCAATCTGCTCAACGTCACCATGATCTCCGACGCGCTCGGGCGTTCGGTCCGATTGCGCGTGTCGGCAAACGCGCTCAAATCGGTCGATCATCGCGGCGGCCTTGATGCTTTCCTGCTCGCCGCGAAAGATGCCGAGTTGTCACCGCGTGTACTCGAGCTCAAGCGCCAAGTCATCAAGAAGCGTCAGGCGACGGCTTAGCTATCTTTTTCCGGCGCCCAGTAATAGGACCGCCCCGCTAGCCTGAGCGGCATTGCGCGTCACGCATGCAGCCGCCGTGGCCGCTCTCGCCGAGGCCGGTCCTCAACCGCATGCTCCTCGAATAATTCGGCGAGTTTTTCCGTCATCACCCCGCCGAGCTCCTCGGCGTCCACGATCGTGACCGCGCGGCGGTAATAGCGCGTCACGTCATGGCCGATGCCGATCGCGATCAATTCGACCGGCGAACGGGTTTCGATATCTTCAATCACCCAGCGCAGGTGGCGCTCAAGATAGTTGCCGGGATTGACCGATAGCGTCGAATCGTCAACCGGCGCGCCATCGGAAATCATCATCAGGATTTTCCGCGTCTCCGCCCGTGCCAGCAGCCGCTTATGCGCCCAGTCGAGCGCCTCACCGTCGATGTTCTCCTTGAGCAGGCCCTCGCGCATCATGAGCCCGAGATTCTTGCGCGCCCGCCGCCACGGCGCATCGGCCGCCTTGTAAATGATATGCCGCAAATCGTTCAGCCGCCCGGGATTGGCCGGCTTACCGGCGGCCAGCCAGGATTCTCGCGATTGCCCGCCTTTCCAGGCCCGCGTCGTGAAGCCGAGGATCTCAACCTTGACGCCGCAGCGCTCTAGCGTCCGTGCCAGGATGTCGGCGCATGTCGCGGCAACTGTGATCGGGCGGCCACGCATAGATCCTGAATTATCGAGCAGCAGCGTAACCACGGTATCCCTGAAATCGGTGTCCTTCTCGCGTTTGAACGACAGCGGATGTAGCGGATCGACAATGACCCGCGGCAGCCGCGCAGGATCGAGCAGGCCTTCTTCCAGGTCGAATTCCCAAGCGCGATTTTGCTGCGCCAGTAACAATCGCTGCAGCCGGTTGGCAAGCCGGGCGACCACGCCCTGCAGATGCGAAAGCTGCTTATCGAGATAGCCGCGCAAACGATCGAGCTCCTCTGGCTCGCATAATTCCTCAGCGCCCACTATCTCGTCGAAACGCGCCGTAAAGGGCCGGTAATCGGGGCCACGTGGTTCGTTGCGCGGTTGTCGCGGACGCCATGGCTCGGCCGCGGTTTCCGAATCTGTCATCTCGGCGTCGTCGGCCATTTCGGTCGCCGGCGCATCCACCGCTTCCGAGGCGCTGTCGGGCAATTCGTCGGCCGAAGCCTCGGCCTCGGCGGTCATCTGTTCGCTTTCGGCAGAATCGGAAGCCTCGCCGTCCTGGCCGGCCTCGTCCTTCTGGTTGCGGTCTTCGCCCTCTTCGCCTTCGTCCTCGTCGGACTCGCTCGAACGGTCCTCGCCCATATCGAGGCAGTCGAGCATATCGTGCACAACGTCGCCGAAGCGGCGCTGATCGTTGAGCACGCGCTCGAGCCGATCGAGATCGCGTCCGGCGCGCTCCTCGATCAAGGGCCGCCACAGGTCGACAAGTTTGCGCGCCATCGGCGGCGGTGTCTGACCGGTAAGCCGCTCGCGCACCAGCATCGCAAGCGCGTCCTCAAGAGGAGCATCGGCGCGATCGGTGATTTCGTCGAATTTGCCACGATGAAAACGGTCGTCGAGCATGGCGGCGAGATTTTTGGCGACACCGCCCATGCGACGAGCCCCGATTGCCTCAACGCGAGCCTGTTCGATCGCTTCGAACACAGCGCGCGCCTGTTGGCCGCCAGGCGCCAGCTTACGATGCACCGCCGGGTCATGGCAGGCGAGCCGCAAGGCGATGGCGTCGGCATGACCGCGAACGATTGCGGCCTCGCGCTCATTAAGCCGCCGCGGCGGTTCCGGCAGGCGCGCTTTGCCGCCGGTAAGGCCGGGCCGTTCCGAGGCAAAGCTTACTTCAAGATCGTTTTTGGCCGCGATGGCGCGCAGACAAATGCCGACGGCGCGCTTGAAAGGCTCTGTTGGAGCCTCCTTCGCCGCACCTTTTGGTTTGATGTTGGACGACATGACTCTCGCTCTCCCGCTATTGGGAGAGGCTATTTAAGACAGCACGACATTTACGGAGCTCTCCGGCAGTTCCTGCCCGAAGCAGCGCTGATAGAATTCGGCAACCAGCGGGCGCTCGAGTTCGTCGCACTTGTTGACGAAGGTGAGCCGGAAAGCAAAACCGATATCGTTGAAGATTTCCGCATTCTCGGCCCAGATGATCACCGTGCGCGGGCTCATCACCGTCGAAATATCGCCGTTCATGAAAGCGTTGCGGGTCAGGTCGGCGACGCGCACCATCTTCGAGACGATGTCGCGACCTTCCGCTGTGCGGTAGTGCTTGGCTTTGGCGAGCACGATTTCGACTTCGTTGTCGTGCGGCAGATAATTGAGCGTGGTGACGATCGACCAGCGATCCATCTGACCTTGGTTGATTTGCTGAGTGCCATGATACAGGCCGGACGTGTCGCCGAGCCCGACTGTGTTGGCGGTCGCGAACAGCCGAAACGCGGGGTGCGGCTTGATCACTTTGTTTTGGTCAAGCAGCGTCAACCGACCTGACGATTCCAGTACGCGCTGAATGACGAACATGACATCGGGACGACCGGCGTCGTACTCGTCGAAACACAACGCGACATTATTCTGCAGCGCCCACGGCAGAATACCGTCGCGGAATTCGGTGACCTGCATGCCCTCGCGAATGACGATCGCATCCTTGCCGATCAAATCGACACGGCTGATGTGACTGTCGAGATTGACGCGCACGCACGGCCAATTCAGCCGTGAGGCGACCTGCTCGATGTGGGTCGATTTCCCGGTGCCGTGATAGCCGGTGACGATGACCCTGCGGTTGCGGGCAAAACCGGCCAGGATGGCGAGCGTGGTCGGCCGGTCGAACCGGTAATCAGCATCGAGTTCCGGCACGTGCTCGTCCGGCTCGGAATAGGCCGGAACTTCCAAATCACTGTCGATTCCGAATACTTGTCGGACCGAAACTTTCATGTCCGGCAGAGCGGATTCTGTCGTTGTATCAGTCGCGAGAGTCATTGCTCCTCCGTGACCTCGGTTCGCGCGGCGGCAAAACCGAGGCGCGAATCGACTATCGGCGGTCGGCTGCGCGGCTACATCTAGCAGAAAGTTCCAACGCGGCGGAAGCCACCCCGAGATCAGCAGAAACCGGCCGATTTCAGGTAATTATAGGCTTGAATAATCTCCCGCAGCCGCGCTTCCGAACCGCGGTCACCCCCGTTGGCGTCCGGGTGATGCCGCTTTACCAAAGCCTTGAACTTAGACTTGATATCGGCTCGGTTGGCGTCCGCTTCAAGCCCGAGAACATCGAGCGCGCGGCGCTGCGCATTGAAAATCTTGCGGCCCTCCGGCGTAGCATGCGCATGACCGGCGCGGCGAGCCCCCCATTCGCCAAACAAGGAGAACGGATCGTCGGCCGGCCAGTCCTGGTCACGAAAGCCTTTTGCCGCCTTGCGGGCTCGTTTGCCGCCAATCGAACCCATCTTCCAGGTCGGGCGGTGCCCGGTCAGGGCCTCCTTCTGATATTTCGCGATCGCGTCTTCGCTCATCCCGGCGAAAAAATTGTATGAATTATTATATTCACGCACATGTTCGAGACAGAACTGCCAATACTCGGCGGCGCGCAGCCGGCCTTTCGGCGCCCGATGGGTCGCCGCTGCATTGCAGCCGGGCCACTGACAGCCAGGAAGCTCGGCGCTGAGCCGGCGGTTCTGGTCGGGCTTGACCCGAATCCGATCGAACAGCGGTGAATTGGATCGCATCATGACGATTATGCGGGCGCTTTGGCTACGCGTTCAAGACTTGACAGGGGGCAAATCAGCGCGTCGTAGCGGTACTCCTAACGTTTTATTGTTGCCCACCCGGCATGGTTAGCGTCGCCGGGACCGGACTAAGCAAAATGGGAATGCAAGATATCATCACGACAAAGCTGGTTGCGGCTTTCGCGCCCGAGAGCCTGCACGTCGAAGACGAATCCCATTTGCATGCGGGGCATGCCGGACACCGGCCGGGAGGCGAAACGCACTTTCGCCTTTATATCGTGTCGAATGCGTTCCGCGGAAAGAGCCGGCTTGAACGCCACCGCATGATCAACGCGGCCCTGGCAAAAGAACTGAAAAGCCGCGTCCATGCGCTCGCCATTCACGCGGCGGCGCCTGGCGAAACCAACTGACCTATTGCTCCTCTATTACTCGGCCGGGGCGACCGCAGAGGACGACAGTTCAAGCTCCTTGAGCAGGCCGATCAGATCCAAGGGTGCGGTGAACATCGCGAGTTCGCCGCCGGCGCTACGCGGCCATTGTTCACGCGGGCGATCCCAATAAAGCTCGACGCCATTGTCGTCCGGATCGCGCAAGTAAAGTGCTTCACTGACGCCGTGATCGGAGGCGCCTTCAAGCGGAATGTTCGCGGCGATCAGGCGCTGCAACGCATCGGCGAGCGCGGCGCGTGTCGGATAGAGCACAGCGAGATGATAAAGGCCGGTGGTACCCGCTGATGGCGGCTTGCCGCCGCGGCTCTCCCAGGTATTGAGCCCGATGTGATGATGGTAACCGCCCGCCGAAATGAATGCCGCCTGCGGTCCTCGGCGCTGCATGAGCTCAAAGCCAAGCACGCCGCAATAGAAATCTAGCGCGCGATCGAGATCGGCGACCTTAAGATGGACATGGCCGATGCGAACGCCGGCATTGATCGGAGCTTGCGTCATTTAGCTGGCCTTTGCCGTGGGTTTGCGAGTCAGCGGCGCAACCCGCAAGGCGGTGATGCGGTTGCGCGTTTTGCGCAGCACCTGAAAACGGAAACCGTGAAACGTGAAGCTCTGTCCGGGTTCTGGGATCGAACGGGTCTCATGAATGACAAAGCCGGCAACCGTGGTCGCTTCGTCGTCGGGAATGTTCCAATCCATTGCTCGATTGAGATCGCGAATGGGAACGCCGCCATCGACATTGACTGATCCGTCCGGAAGCGGACGCACGCCAGGAACGGCGATGTCATGCTCGTCGGAAATATCGCCGACAATCTCCTCGACAATGTCTTCGAGGGTGACCAGGCCTTCGAGTTCGCCGTATTCATCGACGACGAGCGCAAACGGCGCCTTGCGGTGGCGGAACGCTTTGAGCTGCTCGGCGACGGGCGTGGTATCGGGCACAAACCACGGCGGCCTCGCCAAAGTTGGAATATCGACCTTTTCGGCATCGCCGCCGGCCGCGTGCAGCGCGCGCCACAGTTCCTTGGCGTTGAGCACACCGATGACGTTATCGGGCGAATTGCGCCACAGCGGGATTCGCGTGACCCCCGCCGCGAGAACGTCGTCGATCAACTGGCGTGGCGGCTCGTCGGCGTCGAGCATCACCATCTTGGTGCGATGGATCATCACATCCGATACCGTGAGCTCGCGCAGATCGAGCAAGCCGCCCATCATGTCGCGGTCGAGTTTCTCCACGACGCCGGCGCGGTGCATCAGATCGACCGCGCCACGCAGCTCCTCGCCCGGCGACAGGATCGATTGGATTTTGCCGACCGGCATGCCCAGGCCGCGTAAAATCCACCGCACCAGCGATTCGACAACACGCAAAATGGGAGAAAGAAAGCGTACCGTCCGCTCCACCGGTTGCGCGACCGCCAGCGCCATGCGATCCGGAGCGTTGAACGCCGCCGTCTTCGGCAAGACCTCGGCTAGAACAAAAATAACGAGCGTCATCGCGAAGGTCGCATAGATGACCCCGGCCTCGCCGAAATGGACCAGCAGTATCCCGGTCGCCAAAGTCGAAGCGGCGATATTGGTGAAATTATTGGCAAACAGGATCGCGCCGAGCAGCCGCTCGCGGGTCGCCATGAGCCGGTTGACGATGCCGGCATCGCGATTGCCGTGTTTTTCCAGGCGCAGCATCGCCGCGCGCGACGAGGCGGCAAGCGCGGTTTCGCTGGCGGAAAAGAACGCCGAGATCAAAAGACAGAGAACGACCGCAAACACGGTCAGCCAATCGACAATGCTCATCGTTCGGCAAGCTTCTCGCTCAAAAAAGCCCGTACTTGGCGCGCGTCGACCCCGGTCTCGATGACGACGGAGCCAATTGCCCGCGCTAGGATGAATGTAAGCATTCCGCGCTTTACTTTCTTGTCCTGGCCGATCAATTCCATCATCCGGTCAATACCGGGCAGCGGGCCGGAAATATCGGCTGGGCTGGTCGGCAACCCGACCTCGGCGAAATGGCGCCTTACCCGCTCAGCCTCCGCTAATGGCAACAAGCCCTGACGCGCGGAGAATTCGAGAGCGAGCACCATGCCAATTGCGATCGCCTCGCCGTGAAGCAGGCGATCGGAAAATCCGCAGCCAGCTTCCAGGGCATGGCCGAAGGTGTGGCCGAAGTTGAGGAAGGCGCGCTCGCCGGTCTCACGCTCGTCGCGGGCAACGATTGCAGCCTTGGCGCGGCAAGCCACCGCCACCGCCTGCTCACGCGCGGGGTTTCCGGACGAACTTTCGGCAAAGATTTCACGCCAGTGCGCTTCCAGCCACGCGAAGAATGCCGCGTCGCCGAGCAAGCCGTATTTCACGAGTTCGGCGTAACCGGCGCGGAATTCGCGTTTCGGCAGCGTGTCGAGCAGTGCCGTGTCGGCGACGACTAGGATGGGCTGGTGAAATGCGCCAATCAGATTCTTGCCGTGTCCGGAATCGATGGCGGTCTTGCCGCCCACCGAAGAATCCACCTGAGCCAGCAGTGTCGTCGGGACTTGCACATAATCGAGCCCGCGCCGGACCACGGCAGCGGCGAATCCGGCAAGGTCGCCAATCACCCCGCCGCCGAGGGCGATGACCAGATCGTCGCGCTCTATCTGCGCATTGAGAATGGCCTCGCAGACCTGCTCGAAGACGCGATAGCTTTTCGACGCTTCACCAGGCGGAACGACCATATGACCCGTCGGCACGCCGGCGCGCTTGAGTGCCGCCTCGGCAGCCGGCATGGCATGATGCGCCACGTTTTGATCGGTGACGATGAAAGCTTTAGCGCCAGGCCGGAGCGCGGCGATCCGCGTCCCAAGCGTGCTGATTACGCCGCGTCCGATCGCAATGTCGTAGCTGCGCGGCCCAAGCGCGACCGGAACGACGACGCAGTCGCTGCGCATCGGGGCCGTCATTATTGACCTCGTGGCGGCGAAGCGCTGAAAAACGCGGTCAACGCTTCGATGATTTCGGTCACGATGGCATCATGCGGCACGTCACGCGACTGCACGGTAATATCGGCTTGCGCATAGATCGGTTGGCGCGTTGTCAAAAGGTCGCGCAAGGCGGCGGCGGGATCGTCCGTTTGCAGCATCGGCCGTTCCGCCTTGCGTTTGCTGATCCGCCGCAGCAAGAGATCAAGCTCCGCCGACAGCCAGATCGAAACGCCTCTTTCCTTGATCAGAGCGCGTGTCGCCTCATTCATCACCGCTCCGCCGCCGGTGGCCAAAACCTGTGGGCCGCCGTTGAGCAAGCGCGCGATCACGCGCGCTTCGCCGCTGCGGAATGCAGCCTCGCCGTGGCGGGCGAAAATGTCGGCAATGCTCATGCCCGCCGCTCGTTCGATCTCGGTATCGGCATCGACGAACGGGACGCCAAGCCGGGAGCCGAGCCGGCGGCCAATCGACGATTTGCCAACGCCCATCATGCCAATGAGCACGATTGAGCGATCGCCCAGGCGTGTCAGGATGGCCGGCGACGAACCGTTTTCATGATATTTTTGTGTAGTAATATCAACCATTTAACTCTTTCAGCGTCCGATCGATTGTTCGCCTATTGCCAGCCGCAGCTGATACGCCAACGGCAACATAAGCACAGCGAGCAGTTGCAATGCGGCCGAAACGGTGATCGTAGCCGGTCCCGACGCCATGACCAACGGCGATACTCCCGCGCCCCCGATGGGTGAGGCTCGCGTTTGTAATTCACCAGTAGCTCTATCCGCGGAACCCAAACCAAAAACCGCACGAGCATTAATATATTTGCTAATTTCGCTTTTGATTTGATTCCGAAGTTCGCATGCGAAGGCGCGGGGCGAATAGCTGCGAAGCGCAGAATCGACACGCTAGTGCCGCGAACCCGAAGTTCGCACAAGTTTGCGGAGTGCTCGGATGCGAACTTCGGGTTCAGAAGCGGCACTACAAGGATAGAGTTGCTAGTGTCCTTATCGATTCCGAAGTTCGTACGAGCGCGCCGCAAATGCCGCGCCGCAAATGCTTACGAACTTCGGAATCGGGACACTAGAGAATGCCGAGCTTACTGCGGCTATTAACGGTAATTGCGGTTTTGTGCGCCGTCGTCTATGGCGGCGTGTACGCGCTTGCGCATTTCGTGGAGCCGAAGTCGCGCGAAATCTCGGTTTCGGTTCCTCCCGATAAATTTTTCAAGGAGCACTGAGAGCGTTCATGGCTCGCGCAATCATGGCTCGCGCATCTGCGGCTGCAGCGCGACATTCCGACGAGCGGCTCATCCGCCTTTACCTTGACATGCTGGCGGCGGAGCGCGGCGCCGGACCCAACACGCTCGCCGCCTATGAACGCGATCTTCAAGACCTTGCCACGCACCTCAAACGCGCGCGGCGGTCTATCGTTTCGGCACGGACAGCCGATTTGCGGGCATATCTCGAAGAGCTTTCGCGGCGCGGCTTGCAGGCCGCTACCGCAGCGCGGCGGCTTTCGGCAATCCGCCAGCTTTACCGATTTCTCTACGCGGAAGGTCACCGCAAGGATGACCCGGCGGCCGTGCTCGAAGGACCCAAGCGCCAACGCGCCTTGCCGAAGATTCTCACGATCGCTGAAGTCGATCGCTTGCTACGCGCGGCGGGTCAATGCGACCCGGCGGCGCCGCTGGGGGTGCGCTTGCGCGCGGCGCGGCTCGCCTGCCTCCTCGAGATCCTGTATGCGACGGGACTGCGGGTCTCCGAACTCGTTGCGCTACCGATTGCCGCCGCGCGCCAGGAGGCCCAGGTCATTGTGGTGCGCGGCAAGGGAAACAAGGAACGTCTGGTGCCGCTGAACGATGCCGCCCGACGCGCAACGCAGGACTATCTCGCGCTTCTTGCACTGTCAGGCCGAGATGCGCAATCGAAGTGGCTGTTCCCTTCGTTCGGTGAAACCGGGCATTTGACACGCCAGCATTTGGCGCGCGAATTGAAGAGCCTCGCGCGAGCGGCAGGATTGCGTGCCGAACAGATCAGTCCCCATGTCCTGCGCCACGCTTTCGCCAGTCACCTCCTGCATAATGGCGCCGATCTACGCGTGGTGCAGACGCTGCTTGGGCATGCCGACATTTCAACCACGCAAATTTACACGCATATCCTGGAGGAGCGCCTGAAGGGGATGGTGCGTGACTTGCACCCGCTGGCGCATGAATAATATGTCTGCCCCTCAGCAAGCCCCTTTGTGCAAGTAACTTGCCGCATGCGCAGCTATCTCGATTTCGAAAAACCGGTGGCCGAACTGGAGGCCAAGGTGGAAGAATTACGCGCGCTGCAAAGCGGCGGCGATTCCATCGCAATCGGCGAAGAAATCAGTCGCATCGAAAACAAGGCCGCGGTCGCTCTGAAAGAACTCTACGGCGGGCTGACGCCATGGCAGAAGACGCAGGTCGCACGCCATCCGCAACGGCCGCATTGCCTCGATTACGTGGCCGGACTGATCAGCGAATTCGTCCCACTGGCCGGCGATCGTAAGCATGGCGACGATGCAGCCATCGTCGGTGGCTTCGGCCGCTTCCGCGATGAAAGCGTCTGCGTGATCGGTCACGAGAAGGGTTCCGACACCGACAGCCGGCTTAAACACAATTTCGGAATGGCCCGGCCGGAAGGCTATCGCAAAGCGGCACGCCTGATGACGATGGCGGACCATTTCGAGATTCCGGTGTTGACCCTGGTCGATACCGCGGGCGCCTATCCGGGCATCGGAGCCGAGGAACGCGGCCAAGCCGAAGCGATCGCCCGTTCGACAGAAGCCTGTCTCAAGATCGGCGTACCAAACGTCGCCGTGATCATCGGCGAGGGCGGCTCCGGTGGCGCGATCGCGATCGCTACCGCTAATCGCGTGCTGATGCTGGAACACGCCATCTACAGTGTGATTTCTCCGGAGGGCGCCGCCTCGATTCTGTGGCGCGACACCGCAAGAGCAGAAGATGCGGCATCCAGCATGAAAATTACCGCGCAGGATCTGACCCGCTTCGGCGTGATCGACATGATTGTGCCTGAGCCGACCGGAGGCGCCCATCGCGACGCCGCGGCCGCAATCAGCACGACAGGAGAGGCGATTGCCGAGGCGCTTGGCGAATTGCGCGGGCTCGATCGGTCCACAATCGTCAGGCTGCGGCGGGAAAAATTCGTCGCGCTAGGGCGCACGCTCGGATGACGGCCGAAGGCGCAAACGCAACGCCTGCCCGCCGATTGCCACAATGTCGCCGCGATTCCTCCACGCGATGCGGCGCGGTTGCTAAAGCGTTGGATTTCCCCGCCAAATTCGACGATAATTTACCAATCATTTAAGCAGGGGGTGTTCAAGCGTAGGGTCGGCGCCGGTTACCTTGCGAAAGCCGCCTCTTGCGGATAACGATTAAGCAGCTGATGGCACGGGGGATGGTCCATCTGTCGGGGAATCTCGTCTTGATCCGCGCCTACCTCATTCACGCG
>WNGK01005164.1_pt1 | contig 16411 bp, 13 predicted proteins | sample 5400601 | NCBI WGS metagenome assembly WNGK01 (sample SAMN13153376, study PRJNA577476) | soil metagenome | isolation source: 60 cm soil or saprolite under Garry oak tree replicate 1 | place: USA:California | collected 2016-06-15
CGGGGGTGTGAAGCGGGCGATGGTGTGGTGCCAGCCCGCCCGATCGCCGTCCTGGCAAGATAGCGGCATGGAACGTGTGATTGGAATCGGTGGATACTTCATGCGGGCCGCCGACCCGGTGGCCCTGGGCGCGTGGTATCGCGATTGCCTGGGCCTGGACGCCGATGAGAACGGCCTGTGGCGTCAGGAACCGGGGCTGACGGTGTTCGCGACGTTCGAGTCCGGGACCGACTACTTCGGGTCCCGCGCCCAGCAGGCCATGCTCAACTTCCGGGTCCGCGACCTGGATGCGATGCTCGCGCAATTGCGCGCCAAGGGAGCGGACGTGGCTGAAGAGGCGCAGGAGATGGAGGGTGTCGGCCGGTTCGGCTGGGTCACCGATCCCGAGGGCAACCGGGTCGAGCTGTGGCAGCCCGCCTGACCAGCGCTTTCCCGCATCCGCCGGGGTACCCTAGACCTTCCTCCCAATGAAGGGGACAGCGAGCCCGCCGTTACGCGGGTCTTCACCATGCCCACAGCCAGGCCCGTATCCTGCGAACCAGCCGCCAGGCACCGCGCACCGGCGCCAGCCGCAGCAAGAACCACCCAGGTCACGACCCGCACCGCAAATCAACGCACAACTTCGCGCCGCCGCTTGACACACCCCCTCTTACGCTGGTTTGCCCGGGTACCCGCGCCCTGCGGTCTCCCGGCCCGGGATCTGGGCCGGCACGATGTGGCAGCGTGCCGGCTATGGCCGGCTCAACTTCACATCGTGCCGGCGGGAGACGGGGCCGCCGCGTGACGCGCGGGACGCCCGGGGCCTGAGGAGCGGGAAGCGCGGAACCGCCGGCGCCAGGCAGGGCCGGGCACACGCAATCTGCTGCGGCACTACATTGCGTGCCCTCAGGTCCGCGATAACCCCGTCCCTGTCCTCGTTCATCAGCCGGAGCCGCTCGTTCGCCTCCCGCAGCCGGGCGTTCTCCGCGCGCAGCCCGACCGCATCACCGGGAGTCTCGGGCGTAGGCCGCCAACGATCTTCTCTTAACTGTCTTCGCTCCTGATGTCACAGACGGCCGGGGCTGCCTCGTCTCGGGATTGAGAGTCAGTTCTGGAATCAAGAGGGTGACGGTCATGCGGGTGTTCGTGGCAGGCGGGAGCGGGGCCTTGGGGCGGCGGCTGGTGCCGCAGCTCGTGGCCCGGGGCGACCAGGTGACGGCGACGGCGACGGGCCCGGCCAAGCTGGGCTTGCTGGAGCAACTGGGCGCAGACGGCGTCGTGATGGACGGGCTGGATGCGGTGTCGGTCGGTGAGGCGGTGGCCAAGGCCGGGCCAGAGGTGATCGTGCACCAGATGACCGCAATTTCCATGACGCACGCCGGCAAGCCCGATTTGAAGCACCCCGACCGCTTCTTCGCCACCACCATCCGGCTGCGCACCGAGGGGACGGATCACTTGCTGGCCGCCGCCGAGGCGGCCGGCGTATCCCATGTCGTCGCGCAGAGCTTTGGCGCCTTTAACGGCATCCGCGAGGGTGGATGGATGAAGACCGAGGAGGACCCGATGGACCCGGGCCCGGCGAGCGCGCGCAAGGGGGCGGAGGCGCTGCGCCACCTCGAGGACATGGTCGTCAAGGCTGGTGGCGCGGTCCTGCGCTACGGCAGCTTGTATGGGCCGGGCGCCATCGACGACTGGGCCGGGCTCGTGCGCAAGCGGCAGTTCCCGCTGGTCGGGGGCGGCACCGGCTACCTATCCTGGGTGCATCTCGACGACGCGGCGAGCGCCACCGTCCTGGCCCTGGAGCAAAAGGCGACCGGCGTGTTCAACATCGTCGACGACGAACCAGCCCCGGCGAGTGAGTGGCTGCCGTATCTGGCCGCATGCGCAGGGGCGAAGCGGCCGGTGCGGGTCCCCAAGTGGGTGGCCCGGCTGCTGGCCGGGGACATGGCGGTGATCATGATGACCGAGGGGCGCGGCTTCTCCAACGCCAAGGCCAAGCGGGAGCTCGGCTGGAAACTGCGCCACCCCTCCTGGCGCCAGGGCTTCAAGGAAGAGCTGGCGTGACCCGGGCCGAAGAGTTCGAGCAGCTGCGGCCGCTGCTGTTCGCGATCGCGTACCGGATCCTCGGCAGTGTGAGCGAGGCCGAGGACGCGGTCCAGGAGACCTGGCTGCGCTACCAGGCCTCCCCGGCACAAACCCAGATCGGCCAGGGCCTTTCTCGCGGCCGCGGTCACCCGGATCTCGATCGACATCCTGCGGTCGGCCCGCGTCCGGCGGGAGGCCTACGCCGGGCCGTGGCTCCCCGAGCCGCTGCTCACCGACCCCTACCAGGACCCGGAGCGGTCGGCGGAGCTGGCCGACTCGGTGTCGATGGCGGCCCTGCTGCTGCTGGAGCGGCTCAGCCCGCTCGAGCGGGCGGTGTTCGTGCTGCGGGAGGTGTTCGGGTTCGGCTTCGGTGAGGTCGCGTCGGCCGTCGGTAGATCCGAGACGGCGCGCCGCCAGCTCGCGGTGCGGGCGCGGCGTCACATGGACGCGGGGCGCCCTCGGTTCGAGGCGGACCGCCGGGAGCGGGAGAAACTGGCGGCGCGGTTCTTCGACGCGCTCCGCGAAGGCGACGTCGACGGCCTGCGGGAGCTGCTCGCCGCTGACGTTCAGATGGTCGGGGACGGCGGCGGCAAGGCCCCGCAGTTCGCCAAGGCCATCATCGGCGCCGACAACGTGGCCCGAGTACTTGCCTTGATCTTCCCCTTGCGTGTCCGGATCGGGGTGGAGTTGGAGCCACACGAGGTGAACGGCCAGCCGGGCGCGATCTTCCGCGACCGGGACGGCAAGGTCCTCAACACTTTGGCGCTCGACATCCTCGACGGGCAGATCCAGGCGGTCCGCTCGGTGACCAACCCCGACAAGCTCGGGCACCTGGGTCCGGTGGCGGACGCCTGGGCGGTCGCCCGCGAGGCGAACCAGGCTCGCCGGCCCACGGATTGACTTGAGAACGAACGGGTCAGTGCAAAGCCCGGGACCTGCCGAACTTCGTCGGGCCTATCGGAGGCGCTCCCGAGCACGTGGGCCGGGAGTTCTCCCATATCAAACGGAACCCCCGTTCCTTAGTGACCGTTCGAGAAGCCGCGGCTTCGACGAGGGCGGCGTTCTCGGCCAACAGGCGGGAGGCCTTCTTGGTCAGGTCGAGGGGGCTGGAGACTCCGTTGATCTCGATCGTGGCGGTGGTGGCTATCGCCAGCGAAGCTCTGCCCCCCTCCGCCACAAGCCGAGTCAGGGGTCGCCCGGAAGAGAGGGAAAGAGTAGCTTGCCTTCCGAGTCCAAGGCGACACTGCCAGCCTCGTTCCATCGAAAGGCCACGGCGACTCGCACTGATTCGCTCACGCCGGCACGATAGCCTGGGGAGGATCGAAGTAGGAGGTTGCGGAGGCGGCGATGAGTTTCGCCCTGCGTGGACGTCCGATTGATCATGAACGCTGATCTTCAAAGCTTGGGGCGGCGGCTCGTAGGCCGGTGGACGACCGAAGCGACCCACCCGGGTCTCCCGGGCGCGCTCGTCCGTGGGTCGAGCGAGATCGAGTGGTTCGAGGGCGAGCGGTTCCTCATCTACCGGTCCCGATACGACCATCCCAAAATCCCCGACTCGATCTCGATCATCGGCGACACCGACGGTCTTCGTATGCACTACTTCGACTCGCGCGGCGTCCACAGAATCCTCGACGTGACCGTGACCGACGAGGGGTGGGAGATGGCAATGGACCGACACTCATCGGCCGGCTCGTTCGCATCGCCCGATGCGCCGTTCTCGCAGCGCATGATCTACACCTTCGAGGACAAGGACCGGACGATGTCAGGGAAGGCGAAGCTGTCGTACGACAACGTGAACTGGGACGACGACCTCGAGATCACGTACCGCCGAGCGTTGTGACCGGCCGCCCCGCCTCAGGATGTGGTCGCGTGCGCGGGCGCCGACCATCGCAAACGGGAAGATCGTGGAGATCGACATCTTGGCGGACCCGGAGCGCCTGGCCCAGATCGACCTGGCGATCCTGGACGACTGACACGCAGGCGACGAGGAAAGGAGAAGACCATGCGAGTGTTCGTGGCGGGGGCGACCGGCGCGATCGGGACCCGACTCGTCCCCAAGCTGGTCGAACGAGGGCACGAAGTGATCGGGACCTCGCGGTCGATGGACCGGGCTCAGCGCCTCCACGCCCTCGGAGCGGAGCCCGTCGCGCTCGACCTGCTCGACCGGCGTGCGGTCCGCGACGCGGTGCTGGACGCGAAGCCGGAGGCCATCATCCACCAGGCCACCGCCCTCACCGGCCTGAGCGACTTCAAGCACTTCGACCGGAGCTTCCACCAGACCAACCTGCTCCGCACCGCGGGAACCGACGCGCTGCTCGAGGCGGCACGGGAGGCCGGCGTACGCCGCTTCATCGCCCAGAGCTTCGCCTCGTACCGGTACGCGCGCGAGGGCGGGCCGGTCAAGACCGAAGATGATCCGCTCGACCCGGCGCCGGTGCCGGCGATGCGCGAGACCGAGGACGCCATGGCCTACCTGGACCGGGTGGTCACGGAGGCCGGCGGGATCGCCCTGCGCTACGGCGGGTTCTACGGCGACCCCAACGACACCACCCTGATCGACGCCGTGCGGGCCCGGAAGTTCCCCATCGTCGGGAACGGCCAGGGCGTCTCGTCGTTCACCCACCTTGACGACGCGGCCGACGCCACCGTACTCGCGCTCGAGCACGACGGGCCGGCCATCTACAACGTCGTCGACGACGAGCCCGCTCCCATCAAGGTTTGGCTGCCCGAGCTGGCCAGGATCCTCGGCGCGAAGCCTCCCCGCCACCTCCCGAAGTGGCTGGCCCGGATGTTCGCCGGCGAGGCGCTGGTGATGATGGCCACGGGGGCTCGCGGCGCGTCGAACGCCAAGGCCAAGCGGGAGCTCGGGTGGACCCCGGCGCACGCCAGCTGGCGGCGGGGGTTCGCCGAGACCTACGGGCCGAGGCGGAACCCGACGCGCTGAGGCTCCTGCGGGAGCTCGACGGGCTCAGGCCTCGAACCCGCGCTCGGCCAGCTCGCGACAGGGACATGGTCCAGGGCCGAAAGCGCATGGTCCGGGCCCGAAAGCGCACGGGCCTCGACGACCGCCTTGCCTTCCCTTGCAACGTGGGCAAGCTTCGGAACGCGGGAACGGAGAGCCGCTATCAGGTTTCCATCAGGTCTGATGGAGTCCAGGGTCATCGCGATGGGCCTCGGGGAAGACCGTGATGGGAACGTCACCGCGGGGCCATTTTGCCGTATCCGGCGCGACGAACCTTGCCGTGAACCGGAGCAAGCACGAGCGTCGGGCCCTCTACCAGCGGGTTTGGGTTCGTATTGTGTAAAGCCAAGTGCACTGACCTGTGTCGTGTTCCGGGTGATGCTTGACAGAGGGCACGGGGGGGCGCTGAGAACGCGGCAACGTCCAACGATCGACGGAGCCCGCTCCGAGCTCGCGGGCTACATCGAGGCGTCACGCAGGCCACGGCGGGCACGTATGCGGTGGTCGACAATCGGGGTCACGCGATGGGACAAGGTGAAGATCATCACCGTACCCGAGTCCGGGGGCTTCGTCGGTCTGTATCACAGCTTTCGCGAGGACACCGGCACGTTCGCCGTGCATCTGGCCACCCTTCGACGCTCCCCTTCGGCTGTCCTGGTGTGCGGAAGGCACCCCCGGCGAGGGCGCCCGCGGCGCAGAGGAAGTCGAGCTCATTACTACCGGACTTAGGGGCCCGCGGCCCAGGATGAGTGACCAGCAGGCCCAAGGGTCACTTGCATCGAGTACGACGTCGTCAAGTGAGCCGAGCTCCACGCCGGAACGAGCTGCGACCGGCCCGGCGAGCCGACCGGCGTAAGGCCAAGCGGAGCCGCACGTCACGCCGGCGTGACGACGATCTTGCCGCGAACGTGGCCGGTTCCCACGGCCCCGAGCGCCTCCCCCGCATCCGCCAGGGCGAACGAGCGGATCTCCGGGCTGGTGACCGCTCCCCGCACCAGCATCTCGGTAAGCCGGTCCAGCCACGCCGTGTCGACCGTGCCCATGACGTTCGTCGCCTCGATCCCGCGGCCGCCGAGAGCCTCGGCATCGGCGGCGCCGACCGCGGAGGCCACGCGTCCGCCCGACCGAACGTGCTCGGCCAAGCGGGCCATACCCTCCCGATCACCGCGCATGTCGGCGATGGCGTCGATGCCATCCGGATAGCGCGTCCGTGCGGCTTCGGCGACGTCGCTCACCGTGTAGTCGATCACCTCGGCGGCGCCGAGGCGGCGGGCGTAGTCGGCGTTCTCGCCCCGGCACACCGCCACGACGCGGGCGCCCCGTTCCGAGGCGAGCTGGACGAAGTAGCTCCCCACCCCGCCCGACGCCCCGATCGCCACCACGACGTCTCCTTCGGACAGATGCAGCGCATCGGCCATCAGCAGGGCCGTGACGCCCGCCACAGGGATCGCCGCGGCAGCGCGGTGGTCCACCGATGCCGGCTTGCGTGCCACCGTCCCCGCGGACATGGCGGCGAACTCGGCCAGGGTCCCCTCACCGAGATACATCTTGCCGACGGAGCCGAACACCTCGTCTCCGACCCTCCACGCCTCGATGCCCTCACCAACGGCCTCCACCGTCCCGGAGGCGTCCATGCCGGGCACGAGCGGGAACCGGTGCTCCATCCGGTCCTTCAGGTACCCCTGGACGACGGCGTTGTCGAACGGGTTCAGCCCTGCGGCGGCGACCAGGATCCGCACCTGCCCCTCGCCCGGTTCGGGAACGGGCAGATCGCGCAGCGAGCCGGGTTGTCCGAACTCGTCGATGGCGAAGGCCCTCATCGCCGTCAGCTCCCCGACCTGCTGGGCTCCTGGTACAGCCCGATCACGTTCCCTCCCGGGTCCCTGAACCTCGCCGTGATCTCGGGGGCGTCCGCGCCGATCGGCTGGATGACCTCGCCTCCCGCGGCGACGACCGAGTCCACGGCCGCTGCGACGCTGTCGACCATGACGTAGACGAGCAGGCCCGGATCCGGCGACGGGGGCCGGCCGAGGATCCATGAACCGCTCACGTCGCCGGTGGCGTCGTCGAACGCGGTGCTCCCGTCCCCACGTTGCCTGATGCGCCAGCCGAACACCCTCTGATAGAAGTCCGCGGAGCGGCCGACGTCGGTGGTGGGGATCTCCATGTAGCACACCTTGCCGTTCGTCGGGGTGGGAGGCATGAGGACTCCTTTCGTGGTTCCGCCCATTCTGGCGCACCGTGCGCGTCGCCACCGAAGCTCGCCTGAGCGAAGAGCGCTCCACGACCGAGCGAGGTTCCCGCCGTGCGGTTTGGGGTAAGCCACGTGCGGGAGCCGCCCATTGATTCGCAGCTTCGTTCGAGCAGCGTGGGTTGTGGCGTTGGCCGCCTCGGTGGCGTTGACGGCAGCGCTGGTGTGGCTCGCTCCTGCGTCGGGCGCAGGGGCTGGCAGCGGTTCGGCCTCGGCCGCCGACGTTCCACTCCCGTCTCCCTCGCTCAGCCTCTCGCCCCTCCCCTCGCCGTCGCTTCCCCTCCCCTCGCCGTCGCTTCCGTTGCCCTCGCCGTCGCTTCCGTTGCCCTCGCCGTCGCTGACCCTGCCCGGCCTCGGAGGTGGCTCGGGCTCGGGGTCGGGAACGGGTGGCTCGATCCTCGGAGGCGGATCGGGGTCGACGTCGTCGCAAACCTCCGGCGGAGCGGGGACCCATGGCAGCCACGGCGACCCGGCCGCAGCCGATCCCTCGTGGGGCTTCGGGCCTGCCTTCTGGTTCGGCGGGCCCCTTTCGCCGCAGCTCTACCGGAACGAGGTCGGTTCAGCCACGCTGGTCTACGACGTGTCGAAGCCGGAGGGCGGTGGTTCGGCCTGGGGTCCCCTCGAGACCGTCGCGCTGACCGGCGCCGCCCGGCACGTCCCCCCGGGGCCGTGGCTGGTGGCGGTGCTCCTGTTCCTGCTCCTCGCGGCCCCGGCGGTGTTCGAGCTCGGCGGGACCGCATTCGGCGTCCGGCTCGGCGTACGGCGCCGGGTCCGCCGGCCGCCGGGTCACACCCGGCCCCGGGTGTGAGCCCGAGGACGACCGGGTCGGCCCAGCGACGAGTCCAGACCCGCGGATTTGTCCCATAATCTCGAAGAGCGCCCCATCGGGGAACCCTCGTCCCGACTCTGTCGGAAGAAGGTGGGCATTGGCGATCGCCGGGACCGAAAGCTCCGCCCTGGACCAGCTCGACGCCGCCGTTGTCATCACCGACCTCGACGGGACCGTCGACTACTGGAACCGCAGGGCCACCGAGCTCTACGGCTGGACCCGCGAGGAGGCGACCGGCCGAAACGTGGTGGACCTGCTGGCCCCCGTGTCCAACCCGGAGGCGGCCGGCCGGATCACGGAGCTCCTGGTCTCGGGGCAGAAATGGGAGGGGGACCTCGAGGTCCGCCGGAAGGACGGCACAACGGTCCTGGTCCACGTGAGCGACTCGTTGCTGTACGACCGGGCAGGCGCGCCCACCGGCATCGTCGGGCTCTCCTTCGACGTCACCGAGCGGTGGCGAACGGAGCGCCGGCTGGCCGTGCAGTACGGGGTGGCCCGAGCGCTGGCCGAGGCGGACAGCCTGGGCGACGCGGCCCCGGAGGTCCTCCGGGCGATCTGCGCGAGCGTGGGCTGGCAGTTCGGCGCGCTGTGGATCCTCGACCAGGCGGCGCGGGTCCTTCGGTGCGTCGACGTCTGGCGGGCCGAGGGGGCCGACTCGGAGGACTTCGAGCTGGCCACGCGGTCTCGCACCTTCGACGCGGGGGTGGGGCTCCCGGGGCGGGTCCTGGAGAGCGGCGCCGCAGCCTGGATCCCCGACGTGGTCGCCGACGAGAACTTCCCCCGCGCCCCCATCGCGTCGCGGGCCCGGCTGCACGCGGCGTTCGGTTTCCCCATCCTGGTCGGGGAGGAGGTCTTGGGGGTCATCGAGGCCTTCAGCCCGAGGATCGAGGAGCCCCAGCAGGAGCTCCTCCAGATGATGGCCGCCATCGGCAGCCACATCGGCCAGTTCATCGAGCGCAAGGAGGCCGAACGGGCGGTCCGGGTGAGCGAGGCCCGGCAGCGGGCCATCCTGGAGGCGTCGCTCGACTGCATCGTGGCCATGGACGAACAGGGCCTGATCATCGAGTTCAACCCGGCGGCCGAACGGACCTTCGGCTACTCGCGGGAGGAGGCGATCGGACAGGACCTGGCCGAGCTGCTCATCCCGCCGGAGCTCCGGGAGCGGCACCGGGCCGGGGTGGCGACGTACCTCCAGACCGGGGAGGGGCCCATGCTGGGCCGCCGCATGGAGCTCACCGCCTTGCGCCAGGACGGCACCGAGTTCCCCGTGGAGGTGGCCATCACGAAGGTCGACCTGCCGGGCATCGGGCTGTTCGAGGGCGCCATCCGTGACATCGGCGACGCCAAACGGGCCGAGGAGGAGCGAAACCACCTCCTGGAGGCGGAACGCTCCGCCCGGGAGGAGGCCGAGGAGGCCCGGAGACGGCTGGCCTTCCTGGTCGAGGCGAACAGCCTGCTGGCATCGGCCCTCGACTTCGCCGGAGCGCTGGAGGCCCTGGGGCGGCTCGCCGTCTCGCTCCTCGCCGACGTGTGTCTGATCGACATCCTGCAAGACGACGGTTCGATCGGGCGGATGGTGGCGGTCCACGCCGACCCCACGAAGCAGCCGCTGGTCGACCTGCTCAAGGAACGGTACGGCCCGGCCCCTGATGGCCCCCATCCGGCGATCAAGGTGATCCGGACGGGACGGCCCGAGTACTCGCCGGTCATGACCGAGGGATTCCTTCGCCGGACCACCCGGGACGGGGAGCACTTCCGCCTCACCCGTGAGCTGGGATTCGAATCGTTCATCTCGGTGCCCATCATCGCCCGTGGCCGGATCCTCGGGACGATCACCCTGGTCTCCACCGACCCGGGCCGGCGGTACGGCCGGGCGGACGTGGCCATGGCCGAGGACCTGGCCCGCCGGACCGGCGTCACGGTGGACAACGCCCGGCTCTACGAGGCCGAGCAGCGGGCCCGGGTGGCAGCCGAGCGTGCGGTCGAACGCACTGCGGTCCTCCAGTCGGTGACGGCGGCGCTGTCGGAGGCCATCACGTCGGAGGACGTGGCGGAGGTCATCGCCGAGCGCAGCATCGGCGCCCTCCGGGCCAAGGCCGGCGCCGTGGCGCTCGTGGGGAAGGACGGGCGAACCCTCGAGCTGGTCCGGTGGCACGGCTACGCGGACGAACGCCTCCAAGGGTTCGCCACGTTCGACCTCGAGGCGCCGCTGCCGCTGGCCGACGCCGTGAGATCCGGGGTGCCCGTGGTCGTGTCCACCACCGAGGAGCTGGTCGGTCGGTACCCGAGCCTCCCGGAGAGGGTTCCCGGAAGCGGGGCGCTGGTGTGCGTCCCCCTCATCGTGGAGGCTCGGGCCATCGGGGGGATGTCCCTGACGTTCGAGGACCCCCGGCAGTTCGACCCCGACGACCTCGGGCTCCTGCTGGCCATCGGGCGGCAGGGGGCCCAGGCCATCGAACGGGCCAGGGCGTACGAGGCCGAACGGGCCGCCCGGGCCGAGGCCGAGTCGGTCGAACGCCGCATGGCCTTCCTGGCGAACGCCAGCGCCATGCTGGCCGGCGGGGTCCTCGACTACGAGGCCACGCTGCGGAACGTGGCCCGCCTGGCCGTGCCGGAGTTCGCCGACTGGTGCGTGGTCGACCTGCTCACCGAGGAGGGCGGGATCGAGCGGGTGGCCCTCGCGCACAGCGACCCGGCGAAGGAGGAGCTGGGGCACGTCCTTCGCGACCGGTACCCGCCGGATCCGCGCGACGCCGCCGGCGTGGCGAACGTGCTCCGAACCGGCCAGGCCGAGATGATCCCCGAGATCGACGAGGCGATGGTCCGCGAGTCCATCCCGGCGGACGAGGAGCTCCTGGAGACCATCCTTGGGCTGGGCCTGTCCTCGACCATGACGGTCCCCCTGATCGCCCGGGAGAAGACGCTCGGCGCCATCACGTTCGTCGCCGCCGAGAGCGGCCGGCACTACGGTCCGGCCGATCTCCGGCTGGCGGAGGAGCTGGCGAACCGGGCAGCCCTGGCGGTGGAGAACGCGCGGCTGTACCAGGAGCGGAGCCACGTGGCCCGAACGCTCCAGCAGACGCTGCTCCCGCCGCGCCTCCCCACGATCCCAGGGGTGGAGGTGAGCGCGCTGTACCGCCCGGCCGGCGAGGGCACCGAGATCGGGGGGGACTTCTACGACCTGTTCGAGACGGCGGACGGAACGTGGGCCGTGGCCATCGGCGACGTGTGTGGCAAGGGCGCGGACGCCGCCGCGGTGATCGGACTGGTTCGCTACACCATGCGGGCCGTGGCGATGAAGGAGCGCCGCCCCAGCGCGGTGCTCTCGGCGCTGAACCAGGCGCTTCGGCAGCAGACCATCGGCGAACGGTTCTGCACGGTGGCCTACGTCCGGCTTCGGTCGTCGGGGTCGGGGGTTCGCCTGACCGTCTGCTGCGGAGGCCACCCGCTGCCGCTGGTGCTGCGGCGGGACGGGAGCACCGAGACGGTGGGGGAGCCCGGCACCCTGCTGGGCGTGTTCCAGGACGTCGAGCTCCGCGACGGGACCATCGACCTGCACCCGGGCGACGCCATGCTGCTGTTCACCGACGGCGTGACCGAGGAGCGCTCGGAGCACCGCGTGTTCGGCGAAGAGGGGCTGCGGGCGGTGCTGGCGTCCTCGGTGGGCAAGGACGCCCAGTCGATCGTGACCGCCGTCGGCGACGCCGTGCAGAGCTTCCGCCCCGATGCCCCCAGGGACGACATGGCCGTGCTGGTCCTGCGGGTCCGAACGTAGCCCGGAGTCACACCGCGAATCGAACGTGCAGGACGTCGCCCTCTCGGACGACGTAATCGCGGCCCTCCACCCTCAGCTGGCCCTTCGCCTTGGCGGCGTCCCAGCCGCCCGCACCCACCAGGTCGTCGAACGAGATGACCTCCGCCCGGATGAACCCTCGCTGGAGGTCGGTGTGGATGACCCCGGCCGCCTCCGGGGCGGTGGCCCCCCGACGCACCTCCCAGGCCCGGGTCTCGTCCTCTCCCGTCGTGAGGAAGGTGATCAGGTCGAGGGCGCCGTAGCACGCCGCGATCACCCGGTCCAGGCCGGGCTCTTCCACGCCGAACTCGGCGAGCAGCGCCCGGGCCTCGTCCTCGGGCATGCCGGCGGTTTCGGCTTCGATCTCGGCGGACACGGCGACCGCGCCGTCCGGTAGACCCGCGGGGATACCGGCGCCCTCCTCCACGTTCGCCACGATCACCTGCGGCTTCAACGTCAGGGGGGCCAGTCCGCGCAGGGACCTCGCCTGCTCCTCGTCGAGGCCGGCCTCGGCCAGGGGAACCTCCGCGGACAGGGCCTGGTGGGCGCGCTCCAGGGCGGCCAGCTCCTGCAGCTCTCGCTGGCCTCGCGACCTTGCCCGCCGGCGGGCGTTCTCCAGCGCCGTTTCCACGTTGGCCAGGTCGGCCAGCAGCAAGTCGGCCCGGACCTCTGCCAGCTCCTTCAGGGGTTGCGGTTCCGGCCCGAACGCGCGCAGCACCACTCCCAGCGCGTCGGTCTCGCGCAGGGCGGCCAGGCCCTGCGACGTGGTCCCGCCGGGGACGTCGACGAACCGGACCTGGGCGTGGACGGTCTTGCGGGACCGTTCGAGCCCCGTGAGGACCTCCACCCGCGGGTCGGGGACGGGCACCACCGCCTGATTGGCCCGTCCTCCGGCCGCGCCGGTCCGGGTGAGGGCGGTGAACAGCGTGGACTTCCCCGCGTACGGAACCCCGATCAGGCCGACGTCCTTCATTCGGCCTCGTCGGGCAGGCGAGCGGGCGTACCCCGGATGTGGGCCACCAGCGCGGAGTAGTCGAGCCTGCCCAGGCCGTCCTGTTCGGCCGCGGCCAGGAGGTCGCGGGACAGGCCCGCCAGGGGCAGCTCGAGCCCTCGGTCGCGGGCGGCCCCCGCCACCAGCGCGGCGTCCTTGCGGGCCGTTTCGAGCTTGAAGTTCGGCGGGTACACGCCGGACTCGATGCGCCCCCGCTTGCTGTTGACCGACGGTCCGATGGCGGCCCCCCCCAGCACGTCCAGGACGGCGTCCTGCTCCAGGCCCAGGGCGTCCCCGAGGGCCAGGGCCTCCCCGATGGCGGCCATCACCGGAAACAGCGTCGAGTTCACCACCAGCTTCATGGCCGCCCCGCTCCCCATCGGGCCGATGTGCCGGGGCGTGCCCAGGAGCTCGAACAACGGGAGGGCCCGGCGGTAGGCGGCGTCGGAGCCCCCGGCGAAGACCTTCAACGAACCCTCGGTCGCCTGGACCACGCTGCCGAGGACCGGGGCGTCCATCAGCTCGAGGCCATCGGGCAGCTTCGCCGCGAGGTCGCGCACGGCGTCCGGCCCGACGGTCGACATGTCCAGCAGGAGGGAGCCGGAGGCCAGGCCCTCGGCCAGGCCGTCCGGACCGAGCACGACCTCGCCGAGCGCCTCGGGAGTGGTCAGCACCGTGATGGCGACCTCGGCACCCCTTGCGGCCTCGGCGGGGGTCGGCGCGACGGCCGCACCCCGCCCCTCCAGCGGCCGGCCCCTCTTCCGGGTTCGGTTCCACACCGTCACGTCGTGGCCCGCGTCGACCAGCCGTCCGGCGATGGGAGTCCCGAGCAGGCCCAGACCACAGAATGCGATCTTCGTCATCCGTTCGCTCCTCGAGCGGCTCGGGCCGCCGGCCGACCGGCTCGGTACGCCGGGCGATCGGCACCCACGCGGTTACCGAGCGGGGAGAGCCCGTGCCCGACAGGCTAATGGATGTGGATGCGACCGGCCCGGTGCATCTGGATACCCCAGCCCGTCCCACCGCTCGTGGGAGGACCGAACGATCGGGATCACCTTCTGCAGGAAGGGCACCGGCTCCAGGATCTGGGCTCCGATCGCCGTGTGCTGCTCCATCAACCGGCGTTCGGCGTCGGTGAGCGGGCCGGGCTTCCGGATGATCTCGCTGGGGACGCCGATCTTGCCGATGTCGTGGAACACCGCGCCCAGCTCGAGGTGCTTCAGACGTTCGCCGTCCATGCCCATCTCGGCGCCCACCGTCACGGCGAGCTTGGCCAGGGCCCGGCAGTGCGCCTCGGTGTAGGCGTCCTGCGCCTCCAGGGCGTTCGCCAGCGCCTCCACGGTGGAGACATAGGCTCGCTCCAGCTCGTCGAACCGCCGGGCGTTCCCCAGGGCCAGCGAGGCGATGTCGGCGATCCCCCGGGCCAGTCCAACGTCCCGCTCGGCGAACGCCGAGACGCCGTCCCCAGCCCTGATGACGAAGGCGCCCAGGCCGTCGGGCTCCCATCGCATCGGGGCCACCAGGACCTCCCGGGCCTCGTCGATGAACCGGTATTCGCCCGGGATGGATGCCACGAGCTCCTTCGACAGCACGAAGGGCTGCTGGTTGGACTGCGTGAGCGCCCGGGCCACCTCGGCCGGGATCACGTGCTCGCCGATGGCGCCGTCCCCGTCCGGGCCGAACCCCCGCTGCCCGATCAGGCGAAAGGCCCCACCGGAGGGGTCCTGAATCCAGGCGGAGGCATCGGCCCCCGGGATCATGGCCGGGATGGCCCGCATGGCCTCGTCCAGGACCTGGTGGGTGTCTCCGGCCTTGGTCAGGGCCTGCGACAGCTCCAGGAGGGCCCGGGACGTCCGGGCGGCCTCTCGCTCCACCGCGAACAGCCGGGCGTTCTCGAACGCCACCGCGGCGTTCGAGGCCATGACCTCGAGCAGGCGCTTGTCCTCGGTGTCGAACTGGTCGACCCCGAGCTTCGACAGGCCGATCGTCCCGATGACGCGTTCGCCGTACCTGAGCGGCACCACCAGCAGCGACTCGTCGATCGAGGGTGTGCCCGGGATGGTCACGGAGACGGTGTCCTCGGCTGTATTCGGGGCGTAGTAGGACTGATCGTGCTGGGCCACCCAGCCGGTGGCGCCCTCGCCCACCTTCATCAGCAGGGCGTCGAACGTCTCGCCCTGGTACTCGAGGAGCTCGCCCCGGAAGGCCACCGGCACCAGGGTGTCCCCGTCGAGCAGGTGGACCCGGCAATTGTGGTAGTCGAGCAGGCTCCGGAGCTCGGTGGTGATGGCCTCGCCGATCTGGGCCACGTCGTTCAGCCGGTTCAGCTTCGTGGACAGGCTGTGCAGCATCCGGAGCTGGGCCACCGAGCGGGGTTCGACCCGAAGGGCCCTGCCGTTTCCTCCGCCGCCGTGGCCGTTCGCGCTTGGGTTTTCGTCGCGGTGGATCGAGAATCCCTGGAGGTCGGAAAGCCCCTCTGAGGATTCGACCTCCGATGAGAGGTCGGGTTCGCGGTACACCTCCACCCGGTTCCGTCCGGACTCCTTCGCCTCCAGGAGAGCGAACTGCGCGCAGGTCGTGAGGTCCCTGGGGCTGGAGGCGTGCTGGGGGCAGCCGGCCACGCCGACGCTCACCCGCACCGGGTCCAGGCCTGGGAACGAGATCTTCTCGACGGCCGTCCGGAGCCGTTCGGCCACCATCATCGCGTGGTCGAGGGTCGAGCCCGGAAGGATGACGGCGAACTCCTCGCCGCCGATGCGGCAGATCACGTCGTCGGCCCGGCAGGTCTCCCTGGCCACGGCGGCCACGCCCCGCAGGACGTCGTCGCCCACGGGGTGGCCCCACGTGTCGTTGATGCGGCGGAAGTGGTCGAGGTCGAAGATCAGCAGGCCCACGCGCGAGCGCCGCCGGTTGGCCCGTCTGATCTCCTGGGCCAGCTTCTCGTGGAAGGAGCTGTGGTTGAGCAGCCCCGTCAGCGAGTCGGCCTCCAGCCCACTCTCCAGGCGCGCCCGCATCTGGGCGTTGTCGAGGCTGAGCGCGGCCATCTCCCCGAATCGGATGGCCATCCTGAAGTCGCTCTCGGCGAAATGGTTGCCGGCCCCCGACCGGTACAGCACCAGCACTCCCTTCAGCCCGTCGCCGGCCACCAGTGGGATGGCCACGAGGGACTCGGGGTCGGTGGGCGTGCCCGGGACCGGCAGGCCCCGTGGGTCGAGATGGGCGTCGTTCGCCAGGAGCGGCTGGCCCGTCTTCGCAGCCAGCCCGATCAGGCCGACGCCGTACGCCCGGGGGCCCATGGCGTAGATCTCGTCGGCGTACTCGTCCCGAACCAGCACCGGCCGGAGGACCTGCAGCGAGGGATCGGCCTCGAAGATCGAGAGCGAGTCGTGGGGGACCAGGTCGTGCAGCGCGTTGGCCACCTCGGCCAGGACCCGGTCGGGCGAGTCCGCGGCCACCAGGAGGTGGGCGATCTCGGACAGGACGGCCTCGGGGCGAACGGGCCCCGGGGCTTCCTCATCACC
>WNGK01006660.1_pt2 | contig 16409 bp, 10 predicted proteins | sample 5400601 | NCBI WGS metagenome assembly WNGK01 (sample SAMN13153376, study PRJNA577476) | soil metagenome | isolation source: 60 cm soil or saprolite under Garry oak tree replicate 1 | place: USA:California | collected 2016-06-15
CAAGCCCGATTTTGACGCCCCGCCTGATATTGTCGAACACGTGGTTCAGGCATTGCAGGCGGGGCGTTATAATCAGTATGCACCCGGCCCTGGCACCCCCGCACTACGTAGAGCCGTTGCCGAACATAGCGCACGCTTTTACGGCATCAACATCGATCCATCGGCCAATGTGGTCATTACTTCCGGGGCAACAGAGGGTATCTTTGCCTCTGTGCTTGGTCTGGTCGATCCCGGTGATGAGGTAATTGTGATTGAGCCATGCTATGATTCCTATGTACCCAACGTTATCATGGCCCACGCTGTCCCGGTCTACGTTCCCCTTCATACGCCTACGTGGTCGTTGGATATGGATGAATTGCGGGCAGCTTTTAGCTCTAAAACACGCGCACTCATCTTGAATACTCCCCATAATCCTACCGGCCGTGTCTTTACGCGTGAAGAACTGACTCAGATCGCAGCTCTGTGTATTGAACATGATATCACGGTGATCGCGGATGAAGTCTATGAGCATCTAACCTTTGATGATGCCCAGCATATCCCCATTGCAACGCTACCGGGGATGTTCGAACGTACCGTGACGGTGAGCAGTTCTGGCAAACTTTTCAGCGCGACAGGGTGGAAGATTGGTTGGGTCTTCGGACCAGCAGACCTGGTAGAAGGAGTCGCACGCGCGCATCAATTCATCACCTTCGCTGTGCACCATCCCACGCAGGAAGCGATTGCCTATGCCCTGAATCTTTCCGACGCTTACTTTGAGGGCTTTCGCCTCATGTACGAGGAAAAGCGTTCACTGATGATGACGGCTCTGGCTGGCAGCGGGCTGCGATGTTCAGAACCACAGGGGACATATTTTATGATGGTCGACTACACACAGGTCTTTGATGGTACGTCGCTAGAGTTTACACGCTATTTGACGACGGAAATCGGGGTTGCCTGCATACCTACCGAACCCTTCTACTGCCAGCAGCACTCCCACCTGGGGCAGGGATATGTGCGACTCGCTTTTTGCAAGAGCGACGAGATGCTACGCCAGGTAAACGAGCGGCTCACGAAATTAAAACACACCCGGTAAGACAGGTTCTCCTTGAAGTTGTCTCCAGATGCGCCTATGGCCCGTACTTATATTATAGCTATACGCAGGTCATGATTAATCTGATCGAAAATCTTTTTTCGACCTAATGGCAAGCTGATAGTATTATGTTACTCCTGTGCTTCCACGAAAGGAGCGACACGTATGGGTCAGACAGCAACCATGCTATCCTTCATGGTTTTTGTGATCATTTTTATTGCTATTGCCATTTTTTTTACTCTCTCTCAACTACAGTGGGTCAGATGGCTCCGAAAAAATGGCACTCCCATTGAGGCCGTCGTTATACGTAGCGAGCAAACGCGTATCGCCCGCTACTACGAAAAAATATTCCCACGGGCAAGTTCGGTTCGTCCGGCAAGAAGCTTTGTCAGAGCACAGTGGACTGATCCACAGACGCAGAAAACCTACATATATCGTAGAAGAAATTATCGTGGCTCCGCTATGAATGATGGTGACTCCATCCAAATAGTGGTCGATCCAAGAAATCCCCGGCGCTATCGCACGCGATAGCACTTCTGTGTTCTCTTCTCTATGGCCTTGCTGGCGCAGAACAAACGGAATAGTATTTCCCAATGCTATACAGTGTATGTTATATTCTATCCATCATAATATCCGTGTAACTATTTGAAGGTGTATGCTGCCCTGAAAAGGCAACAAGGAGGTTGCATGGCATGAGCGTGATTGAGGTACAGGGGTTGGTGAAGCGCTTATCCAAAACCCTTGTTATCGACGATATCAGCTTCAAAGTCGAGGACGGTGAGTTCTTTGTCTTATTAGGACCCTCCGGCAGCGGCAAAACGACTATCTTGCGCCTCATCAGTGGATTGTTGATACCTGACGCAGGACGCGTCCTGATCAATGGTCAGGATGTTACTCAAGCTGACCCTTCCACTAGAAATGTTGGTATGGTATTTCAGGATTTCGCGTTATATCCACATCTCAATGTCTATGATAATATTGGTTATGGTCTGGATTTACATGGCATGGGTCGTGATGAAATCTCTATGCGTGTATTGGCTGCTGCTGAGAAGCTAGAACTTCGGCCCCTTCTCAAACGATCGGTCGAGGGCCTCTCTGGGGGAGAAAAGCGCCGCGTCGCGCTGGCGCACGTACTGGTGAAAAATGCTGATATCTACCTCTTTGACGAGCCTCTTGTCAATCTTGATCCCCGCTTGCGCTTCGAGGCGCGCCAGGAAATGATGATGGTACATCATATTAAACAGAAGGCGACTATCTATGTAACGCAGCAGCAGACGGAGGCTTTCTCTATTGCCCAGCGTGTTGCGGTTATCATCCAGGGAAAACTCTTGCAGGTAGGGACGCGCGAGGAATTATTCTATCAACCTGTCAATGTATCAGTAGCGCGCTTTGTCGGATCTCCATCAATAAATATTCTTACTGCACATATACAGCATAATGATATGCGTTACACTTTATATGGAGATGGCCTTTATTTTACGCTGCCCGCTGCATGGCGAGCTATCCTGGAACAATATCCCTACCCCACTGTCCAGGTCGGCTTCCGGCCGGATACTATTGTGCCCGAGTGGGCTTTCCACACGCTGGATCGCGGAACTTGCTTCTTTACCTATGCTCAGGTAATCTACATAGAACCTCGCGCCGAACAAAGTGTAGTCGCCCTCAGGATAGGCGTGGGCACGGAAATTGTAGCCTTGCTCAATAATCGCCGGGACATCCGGCTTGCACGGGGACAGGTCATCAATATAGCTATCCCTTCTGAGCATCTATACCTGTTTGATTCCTCTACAGAATTGCTCCTCGACAAGGGCAGGCAGTGTTGAATAGCTATGACGCGAAACTTTTGACCCTGCTTCCGGTAGAGCATAACGTATAGCAGATGTTGAAGAAAAAATGACCCTGTTGAAATGCAGACAGCAGGGTCTCAGTTCATGCAACTGTTCACTCAAAAGATGTATTTGCTGCTTTAGTCTGAAAAACTCTACGGTTCCTCCTAAACCTCTTCTTCTGCATACACAACAATATGCATCAAGTCAGATTTATCGAAAGCGCATGCGCTTTGTGTCTCTTGTACTATCTGACTAACTAATTTACCTCTCGTTCGTATAAAATGTTAAGGTGATACTGCCAGAGCGTTCGCACCAGGGCGACGGATCTCTTGCTATACATCGTCTGGCATGAGAAAAAAGTACTAATCAGGAAGCTCTTTTTTTGAGAAACTGTTCCAATATTCACATTTGCATTTTTCTTCGTTTATGATAGAAATAGAAGCCTTTTTGTTGATAGCATATACATGAGAAACAGATACACTTTTATCGAAAAGTGTCTTTTGTTATATTTCGATCAATTTAGCATGCAGACAATATAAATTTCTATTGAAATGTGAAGACTGATATAGCTATATTGACACCTTTTGGCGAACTTGACTTACTCTATTTAATTGCCCTATTCTAGCTGTGTTTCTTTACAAGCATCGTACAATGTTATACAATGCATACACAATGTTTTCTTGTGTATGCATTATTATCACTTAGTACACTGCATGCACTTCAAGCATTTCATACCACAAGTCCTATGCACATCTGTGGTGAGTAAGGAAGTGAGGAATATCGTATGAGCGAACTTTTAACCGTTTCAGAGGTTGCTCGTATTCTACGTGTTGACGACACGACGGTACGACGCTGGGTAAAGCAAGGGGCACTGGAGGCGGTTGTGCTGCCGCATGTTAATTCAAGACAAGCATACCGCATTAAAAGAGAAACCCTTAACAGGGTTCTGGGAGCGCAGGCGGAGAACGGAACAGACAGCCAGTCAGAAGCCACTGTGTAACAAAAGCACTGAGCGCTGTCCGTGAGGGAGTTTCTATGTCGCATCATAGAATATTATCTAATGCCGGGGGATATACCTCACGGACAGCGCTGAGATGCCGGTTCTCTTCTCTTGCAGTTTTTGCATTATCTGGTCTTGCGTTACTGAACTGGCTCTAGCGGTCTTTCGCTGCACTACACTGATGTCCTGTGAACTGTGCGTCATGGGCTAATGGGCGTATTTGCTGTGGCCCCGCTGCTTGCCTATAGTACAGGCGAATCCCTGATGATTCTTGCATAATTAGCGTAAATTGTGAGAGGAAAGTCGGGTTTCGTACCTGAATATGTTGTGCTACAAGATCTGGTGGATCATTCAGGCTTCCAGTTGTTCCTGGCTGCATGATGATCCAGTCTACATTCGTGGTGGGATCACGTAGCGCTGCCTGCCATTTGGGGCCGCTGTTGGGATCGATCACATTACGCAGATTGATACCAGCTTCAGCCTGGTCAATTTTTGTGGAGTAGGTATCTTGTAGGATATTTCCTCCCGCGTAATGTTGTGCAAGATACACGGTAATTTCATGGGCTGGTGCGCACGAAACTCCCCTCACCTGGCCTGTATAGAGCGCTATAACATAAAAACCAAAGGGCACAAGCAGTGCCAGCGTGGCGATTGCCACTGGTCTGAGCCGCTGGCGTATCATCCACACCACCATCGCCATCAACGCCAGAAATGCTGGTAATATCCCTATTACCTCTATGATGTCAAATATGTAAAAGCGCAGCGATTGCCACAAATTATGATAGGTATAGAGGCGGTGTACCTTAATGAGTGGCATCTGCTGAGCCATAGCAGAGTATGGGTTGTGCAGAAAGTAGAAGGGGTCACCAAATATATTGATGTTCCAGAAGAGCCATAGCCCAATTCCCAGAGCTCCTAGCAGCAGGAAGACCAGAAAACTGCCCTCAATGTATGCTCTGGGCTGTCGCTTTACAATGCCAAGTAGTACTACCAGGCCAGTAAGAGCCAGGAATAATCCCCAGCCTTCATACCGCGTCAAGGTTGCCAGTGTGGTCCCGATTGCCGCGAAGAGTAAATCTTTCAATTGGTCGTCTTGTACCCAGCGTACAAAGTAATACGTTGTTACCGTAAAGGTTGCCAGGAATGCTGGTTCGCTCAGCGGAGTGCTCTGCAGATAGAGCATATTAGGGTTAAGGATAAAAACGAGCGAGCCGATGAAACTCGCGAGGCTGTTATTCGTAAGACGGCGCGCTAGCAGGAAAATGGCCAGTGCAGCTACAATATAGCATGCTATTGAAGGAATGCTGCCCGCTAGCCCACTGCGCCAGAGATAATCGTTCCAGATGAATGGCACCATCAGCAGATGCTGAAGAGGTAGCCAGGTGCTTCCGATCTGCGTAATATCAAATGGGATGGTGCTGTCGAAGATGCGCCGTGCCAGGTTCAGGTGCGCTTGCGCGTCGCTATAGATACGGATCTGGTGCTGCTGGAAAAAATATCGGCAGGCGGAAATCCCGGCAATAGCCGCTGTAGCAATAATAGCAAACGGCCAGAAGTCTCTTTTCTCAATGTGCTGAGTCTGCCGCCATGCCTGTCGTTCCGCTTCCGAAAACGCTGGCTTGCGTTGGGCCACCATCGCTTCTATAGTGGCCTGCACCGAGACAACCGGTACGGCCTCCAACCGCTCATAGCGCTGGACTGGTGAGGGAAGATAAATTCCCTGGAGGCTATCTGGCAGTGGTACGAAGGCTAGATTGTCCGCGAAGTCAATCAGCTCATCAGGCGTTAATGTCGACAGTGCTGCCTGGCTCTTGAGGTGCAGGCCATGCTCTGTCTTTTCCCAATAGTGGGGTTTTGTGATAAGCTGTTGCAGTGCCATATATGCCGCGATACTCCCCATAATCCAGTAGAGAGGAATCAATAGCATCCATTTCACCAGGGCATATTGTTGCCTTCGCATACAGCCAAGCAAATACACATAGCCATAGAAGAAGTTGCCCAGCACCAGGCATGTGGCACTAATGTAGAGAATTGGCCGGGGCAGAACGTGCCCATAGGACTCTCCCAATATCTGGTGTAAGGCAATAGAGAGGATGAGGAAAAACCACATCAGGGGGTTAATAAGCAGTACGGCTGCTTTGCCGCCGATGACCAGTTGCAGTGAGATAAACTCTAATAGACGTTTATGACGTAGATAATGTAGAGGCTCGCGCATATGCACCAGATAGGTCTGCATATATCCCTTAATCCAACGCGAGCGCTGGCGAATCCAGTTTTTGAAACGTGAATTCGCCTCTTCATAGGTGGTTGAGTCGAGAATAACGGTTGTCAGACGAAACCATGCTAAGCGCAATCCCAGGTCGCAATCTTCCGTGACATTGAATGCATCCCAGGCTCCAAGTGCGCGTAGCGTCTGGGTTGGGAAATGGTTCGAGGTGCCACCAAGTGGAATAGCCAGTTTTGATTGCTGAAGACCCGGCAAAATCAGATCGAACCATAGTGAGTACTCAGATGTGAACCAGCGTGTAAGCAGATTTTGTTGCGGATTATAGAAATTCAACTTGGCCTGAACGCATGCCAGGTCAGCGCCGTGGTTGGCGAAGGTTAACACTACTTTTTTAAGTTGTAAAGGATCTGGTACATCCTCAGCATCATAAATGACGACATACTGGCCCGTAGCCTCAATCAGCCCGTAGTTACATGCGCGTGGCTTGGTACGTGGTGAACCATCGGGAACAGTAACAACGTGAAAGTGGGACGGTAAGCGCAGGGCCAGAATGGCATTGCGTGTCTCTGCATCATCAGCTTCTGTCAAAAAGAGAATCTGCAATTTATCGGCAGGATAATCCAGATTTCTCATCGCTGCGACGAACTGTGGCACGACCTGCGCCTCGCGATATAGGGGACAGAGTATAGTATAGCGTGGCCAATCTGCGCTACGCAGCGTATATATGATCTCATCGTTGATATGCTCTTCTGACGGTTGCCGGATAGCCGCGAGTGCCAGACCAAAATCAAGCACGAGATGAACCAGGTATCCCAGAGCGATGATGGTGATTATCACGACTGATGCCTGCCGCCAATCCCAGATAAACCCTAGTACCAACACCAGGGCAAGAGCTCCCACCAGCATAGTTTGTTTCCATGTGATTGTTTGTAGGGCTGAGTATTTGTAGCGGAAAGGGGCAAAACTCTGGATCCGTTTCTCCCCGATCTCTACGATCTTCGTTGCTCGTTCTCCATATTCGTTGCACTCACGCGTGATATCGCTGTTCTCTCGCCTATCTTGCTGTGAGAGCCAAAGTCGATAACGCTCGACTTGCTCGATTAGTGTTGTAGCGGTCGTCTCTGCGTGCGAAGTATCGGCATTGTTTTGCGTGCGAGTCTGCCGGATATGCTCATGCATAGGAGAACTCCTGGGATTGTTGCCTGGCTTGCGCCTGGCTATACCATTTTAACAGTACCTGTGCCGCTGGACGGTTCTTGATGGTAAATTGGTCCACATCATCCCACCCCCAGAAAAAGATGCCACCAATTTGAGTATCCGCGAATGTGTTGGCAAGTGCAGCATCGAATGCTCCAGCCTGCTCCTGTGAGTCAAGAGCCGCATTTGAGTGCGCTTCCCAGGTGCGATAGAGAGCATCGCTAGTATTGCGGTATCCAATCTCCGAGATGAGCACTGGTTTACCAACCTCTGTTGAGAGGGCATCCAGATGGACTCTGACTTTGTTTTGCCAGAGTGCAGGCATATTCTGTGGGTCAATGCGTTGTGCTACATCGGTCAGTGGAATATATGATGAAACACCAATCATTGCTAGCTCTGGATTCTTGAGCCACTCAGGCTGCGGCTGGGATTGGCTCAGTGAATACCAGTTCATGTCATAGGTCAACGTATTCTTGAAGATTGTCCGTATTCGCGCTATAAGCTGGTTCCACTTGGGAGCTGCTACAGTTTTTTGCAGGGACTGCAACTCGGTGCCGATAGCCATTTGCTCGACGTTATCATTTGCCGCAGTCTGCACGTAGGGTCGCAATGTGTTCCAATAGCTGTTAAACCATGCCTGCTGTTGTTGATCTGTCTTCAGGTCAATGCTGCCTGACCAGCCTCCTGGTTCTCGCACGCTCATTAAGGGAACAAAGAACACTCGCAGACCAAGAGCATGTGCAGCATGCACACCCGCGCTAAAGGCTGCCACATCGACCGTACTCTGTGAGTGCTCAACTACTGTTGAGTGCCCGTTGGCCTGTGAGAAGAGTACCGGAATTTCTATCCACTCGGCGGCAGTTTGCTTTTTGATAATATGTAGGCTATTTTGCCAGTCCTTGTCTGCCGATCCGTATCCACCAGGAAACCAGCGTGGAAATATAATCCCTTTCTCCGACGCTGTGCGCACAACGTTCGGTCGGGTAGCGGTCGTTGGCGCCGAGGGTAGCTTCGCCTCTGATGTTTTCAAATGCAGATCTGGTAAAAGTGTCACCGATGCTACGAGGACCAGGATTATGATCAATGCTAGCAGAGAAGCGCCGACGCTGAGCAGGGCATTCCTCCTAATTGGATAGCGTGAACCGGTCGGCTGTGCTCGCGAAAGGGAAACAGGTGGCGGAGTGCTCTTTTCTGGCCCAGATTGCTGACCGCTTCTTTTCATGGGTAGTTTATGGTCTTTCTGCTTGCGCTCTCGAATAGAAAGCGCTGTCAATAAGGCGAGTATTGCCAGTAATAATGCTAGCATAGCGAGTCGAGGATTCCCCTGTAATCGTAACGATGATTGCATTGCCTGTACTCCATAATGCTGATAGAAGCGCCCGCCTCCTCATAAGCCCAGCTCACTGCTTCCGCCCGCATACGGCCTTAAACGCCCCTTCATGCTATGTAGATATTTCTGCTGTTGATACACTACAGCTATTTTCATCATATCAGTCTATAAAAACTGAAGATTCTGTATGTAAATAGAAATATCGAAATATGAAATTAGAGCTGGTCTTTATACTTCAATTGAGCAAGTAAGCTGCAATTAGGCTATATCTTTTGTAACTATTCGCTTCACTTTATATACAGGATCTACTTGCACTGCTAAGCGGTCTTGAGCAGGTGATAGATAACATGAATAGTTACAATCTTTCAAGCCAGCTTGACTGGCTATTTTGAGTTGAGCTAACAGAGGACAAATGGTTCCTCTGTATTCCACTCATATAAGGAGGAGTAGTCAATGGGCACAATTCATATTAATACGGACATGCTGAGGCAACTCGGCTAGTTGTTTATCCAGCTTGATGAGCAGATTGACAACAACATCAGACCACAAATCCAGAACTATACCAGCCAGTTGGAGAGCGACTGGCAGGGCGTGAGCCGCCAGCGTTATGAGCAGATGTTTGAAGGGTGGCGCAGCGCCGTGCAGCAGTTAGCGGCTAGCGGAGAGGATATTGGTCGACACCTGCAGGATACGGCTACCCGCTTCGAGCAGGCCGATCAAAGCCTCTAAGTTGATTGATAGGGAATTGTGAGCAGGACATAGGTACGTAGTGTTTATGCTCTGCTCTCTTTTTGTTTCTCGTTTCCCTTATGGCCGTGCTAAAAAGGTTGCATCAGTTGGCGCTGCATGAGTAGCTGCTTTGCTATTCGCTTCACTTACTTCTGGTGACTGGGCTAAGCGCTGTATCCAGGGAGACAGCATATCGGGAGCGAGATGCGCTACTTGCACGATGTTGCGCTGATTGCGTCGTACCAGGTGTCCGCGCCCGGGAGGGCGATCTGCTATCCTCACTCCCAATACTTGGGGATCATTGACATCCCCTCCCAGGATAACTCCCGTGCGGAACATGCGGCATTGCTGGGTAATAGGATCACTTCTCATGATATCGGAGGGTGTACCCACGACAACCAGGTGCAGGTGTAGATCACGCGATTGTAACAAAAATTCCTTCAGGTCGTTGAGCGGATTACGTGTCAGGGCGGTGATCTGCTCGTAGTCATCGATCATCAACACAATAGGGGTCATATGCGCTCCAGGGAGTTGCTCACTGTCGTCCGGTAAGCGTTCAAGCTCTTCTCGGAACTCAGTCATACGCTGCCGGAGTTCTCCTTTGAGCGTCTCGACTGTCGCTATCAGTTGCTCTTCTGAATCAGCATACAGCCACACATTGGGCAGTCGCCGCAGGCGACGCGAGGTGCGGCGGAAGTCGACCAGCACGACCCTGGCATGCCGATTTTGCGGGGTTGCTAGCATGAGCAGTAAGGTATGCAGCGTATTCGTTCGTCCACTGCTGGGTCCACCTGCGATCAATGCGTGAGGCGTATCCGCGTTTAGTTCTAGAGCGATTAAATGCAATGAGAAGTCTTCTATCCCTAAATCGAGCTTTAATACTTGCGGCGCGTTTCCAACGGCGTGGTTACCATTTTGTGCTGTAGTGTTGGTACATGCCTCCAACAAAAGAGCGTGTGCGGGCACATCCTCTGGCAGTAATTGGATCGGCTGCGGTCGAGATGCTGTAGGGATCTTGGTCAACCGCGCGAACATCTGTGCCATTTCATCCAGCTTATTGGTCATTTCGTCATCATCCTCACTGGCAACCGGTATGGCAATCTGTATCTCGTCGAGCGTCTTACCGCGTATATATCCCCTTCCAGGCACCCCTGGATCGATATGTGCGGCGTCATTTTTCCCCAACAATAAGAGCGAGTCTGTGACTTCCACCAGCCGTAGGCCGATACGGATCTCTATCTGGCTCATTACTTGCATCGGTAAAGAGGCCGGTCGATCGGCAGAGAGCACCAGGTAGATACCATATGTGCGACCCCCGCGGGCGATGGCCAGAAGCTGATCGATCTCTCTATCGTAGGCCTGCTTGAACTCGATAAACTTATCTATCACCAGGATGATTGCTGGCATCTCCGCTATATCGGCCCTCTCCAAGCGTCGGCGCTGATACGCTGAGAAATCATCGATCTGATTGCTTGAAAAAAGTTGTTTACGCTCATCGATAATTACGTTGAGCTTGTGCAGCAAGCGGCGAATATATTCTTCGTCGGACTCTGTGAAGAAGCCTCCCACATGTGGCAGCTTGTCAAAGACGCGTAGCGCCTGGCCTCCAAAGTCAATAATATACATGTGAAGTTGCGCAGGCGAGTGTGTCTGCGCAAGCGATGTAATCAGGGTGCGTAGAAAGACGCTCTTGCCGGAACCTGATGCTCCACTGATGAGGACATGCCCCCCCAGGCGGATAACATCCAGAATCCACGGCTCCTGTCGCTGCTCCATTGGTAGGTCGATCATACCCACAGGGCACGCCAGCCAGCCAAAGGGCGGTGCCGCGCTTTGAATTTGACTGGCGGGAATAATTGCTAGTGCTCGCTTGTAGACCTCGGGCAGGCTGATGCGGTGTGGCAGAGGTGCCGGCCAGGGCTTAAAGAGGGTGATGCCGATGGTATCGGTAAACGGCTCGATGGTGTCCATCAGCACAACCTGGTCGTTGACTTCCCCCGCTCCTATTTTAGCTTGCCTGATTGATATTGCTGATGCATTCGCCACCCTCGCCTCCTGTGAAGTTCTGGCACTCTGGAAGAGTTCGAACGTCTCAGAGCCGATCTGAAAGTAGCCGCGTCCCGGAATGGTGCTGGGCAGCAGGGCGGCTTCTGAGCGTCCAAGCATGTCTCGGCTATCTTGCAAGGATGCGACACGCAGGCAGATACGGAACTTGAGATTCGACCAGATCTTGTCGCTGACGGAACCCCCAGGCTTCTGGGTTGCTAAGACAAGATGCACGCCCAGGCTACGCCCTTTCTGCACAACGCTGACCAGCCCTTCCATAAACGTTGGATGCTCTTTCGCCAGTTCGGCAAACTCGTCAATGATGATGAAGAGGTGCGGCATTGGCTCATAAGCGTTTGGGTTCTGACTGCGTAGCGCGATATATTCAGCGATTTTGTTGGCGTTGGCTTTGCTGAGAATATGTTCGCGCCGCCGCAATTCACTTTTGAGCGCTACCAGTGCCCTCTCGGTCAATTTGCCGCTCAGGTCGGTGACAAATCCGACAGTGTGTGGGATATTCTCGAACGCTTTGAACGCGGCACCTCCCTTAAAGTCGACCAGCACAAAGTTGACCAGGTGCGGATGATGCGTCATCGCCAATCCGACGATCAGCGATTGTAGCAGTTCGCTCTTACCGGAGCCGGTCGTACCCGCTATAATGCCGTGCGGACCATGCATATTCTCGTTTAAATCGATCCATACAACGCCATTTTGTCCTATGCCGATTGGCACGCGCAGCATGCCAAAACGTGGTTGCGTCCACCATTTTTCTGGATCGAATTGGTCCGCGTAAGTGAGGTCGATCAAGTCTAGAAAGCGCACATTGGTTGGCAGCGCTGATATATCGTCGTCGTCGTGCACGATTTGTATTCTGCCTAGCGCGCGTGCAATATATGTGGCATGCTCCAGGTCCAGCATGTCGGCATTGACGTTCTCCAGCTTTTCTGCATCGGAACCGATGGCGGCGTAGGTCAATTGACCGTCATCCTCCAATTGCACGACGCCGCGACACTCGCCTGGTATGGCCTGGTGTTGCGCTACCAGGTAGATCACCGAGACGCCTAGCTGCTCTCCCAGTTTAAAGGCATGTGTCAGTGCGGGATGCTTGCGCACTTCAACATAATCATGCACAATAACCACAATATGCGGGATGGTGATAGACGGGTCCACTCCTGTCCCTCCTGAAGAGGTCTCGGCGATTTTAGAGGCTCGCTGGCTCAACTCTTCCAGCAGGAAGTGCAGCAGTTCGTTCGCCTCATCCTCCCCCACCGCTGTCAAACGATCGGATTTGCAGCCACGCAGCGGCAAGGTATGTGGCAGTTCGCGCAACCATTCCCAATCCTGCCGTTGCGAGGCCGGATAGATGCCCAAAATGCGTACTTCTTCTGGCGAATGTTGTGTGGCAATCTGACAAAGAATGGCACGCGAGAAAGCCGCTACGTTGCGCCGTGCACCGGTGAAACCCAGTGATTTGGCATCCGTGAGCGAGATGCTACAGGGGATATCAGGTACCATGCGAAACTCTTGTTCCATCCGCTGCACATCTGGAACAAGAGGGTCTATAGCATCTAACTGAGGCATCTTCACTTCTATCGAGAATGCGTGCATGCCCGTGCCGACACGTACCGCAAGAAAGTCCTCATCTTCGGGACGACGTTCCCAAAGATATGTGCGCTCACTGATCTGCGCCTCCAGGTCACCTGGGGCAGGATCACTAAGTAAAGCTACCTGTCGCTGCTCTTCAGCCTGTTTTTTTAGCTGCCGTCGAATCTTCCCCAACGCTTTGCGGTACTTTTTATCGTTTTCTTTGTTACTGCTGTTAATAGCTCTCGTTTGCTGATAGACGGTGAGCCAGTTACTAAGGGGATACATAAGCGTGAAGATGGCCATTGGTATTAAAAACGTAACCTGCTGCATCGACGCGTGACTGATACCAATAGTAACGCCAAAGAGCACTGCGATCATTATAACTGGCATCAACAATGTCATCAATCCCGGCTTCTGTGGTGTTTGGTCACGTTTTGGTAATTCGGGGATCTCTACCGTTCCTTGTGGTGCAGGCGTTAGAATACGTGGCGGGCGGTTGAAAGCTTCCGCCTTTGTATCAGTGGTCTGGCTACCCTGTAGCTGTGGCTTATACAATGTTCTATCCTCTAATCCTACAAATTAGCTCACGCCATGAAGAACATCTGTTACTCTCACATCTACTTTGAAGGAGGAAATGCCTGGCGAACAGAGTCAAAAGTCCCCAAATTTTTACCAGGTCACATTGAAATTCCCGTTTGAGATCACATGTATCATAAAAATATACCCGAAACCGTATAGCAGAATATAGTGAGAGCGCCGCGTGACAAGCATAGTAAAAACAAACCCAAAAAAGATATATATCATAGCCTTTGGCTTGCTCGTCGCCCTCATCTTCGCCTTTTCTATCCCTTTACAACCGGCACAAGCTGCTGGAGAGACAGCGACAATCGTCATCCAGGGGTCCACCGCGCCACCCGGCTTTACACCCTCTCTTCTCACTATCCATGTCTACGATACCGTTGTCTTCGTCAACCGCTCCTCGCCCCCTGCTAACTACGCGGTGAGCGCCAGCGATGGTAGCTTTTCGGCTCCTGCTATTGTCCCCAACCAGCAGTGGAAGGTCACATTTAATAGCGTAGGTGTGCATGAGTTTCACTCCGCCTCCGCTCCTCAGCGCATGATAGGGGAGATCCTCGTTGTCGATAATGCTGTAAGCCTGTTGCCAACTTCTGTGCCCTCTGTCAACGCCACGGTCGTCGCACTTATCCAATCAGGCCACGTTCCGCCAGATAATCTGCTGGTTGCAACTCCAGCTCCAACTTCGCTGGCAAAACACGCAACAAAAAAAACATCCACCACGACGCTGCCGCTTTATGTATTCATTGTGCTAGCATGCATAGGGGTGCTGCTGCTCTCTGCTCTCGTCTATCTGCTGCTGAGGCTGCGTAAATACCTCGTCAGCCGCAAACGTCGTATGGTCTCTGAGGAAGAAGATCAAGAGGATATAGCGCTAACCGAAACGACCGTTCCCATGCGTATGGGTAAGGAGAAAAAACCTGTGCCGAGGCCTGCTGTCCATATCCCTAACCCAGGCAACGCGCCGCTCTTGCGGCTGCGCAGAGTCCATGTGAAGGATGATGAGGACGATGAGGATGAATAGGCATCCCCCACACACGCTCACGACCGAAGGGACCGTGCAGCGCGTATTGCGCGTGCCCTGTCTGCTGCTGGTAGTGGTAGTGCTCTTCCTATGTGTCAGCAGAGTCGACGGTAGCACTTTCAGGGATGCGGCGCTGCCTCCCTATACGGTATCCCTCTCTACGAGCAATTTTGATATTCAGATGCTGACGGCTGTCGCGGACGACTTGAACGATCCTCTGCAGGCGAAGTTTAGTCTGCGCAATGGTACCCATCTCTGGTATGGCATCAGTCTGCAATCGACGCCTGCTGGCATGCAGTTATTACCCGCCGAGCAAAACGGCGATCTGGTGACGACGACGTTTATCAATGCAAGTCCCGTATTGCCCCCAGCCGAAGTATTGCCCTTCGATCAGGATAATGCTTCTCACAAGTATGCGCAGCTTCGCCTGAAGGCAGCCTTCTCAGGCCCTGATCAGCGACTCCAATTAAAGCTTGATCCTGCGGATGTTCACGCGCTCACCCTGGATATCTGCGATCTGCTGCTGCACTTGCTTGGTCAGAGGAATAGCAGTGTACAGATCGGCCTGCTGGCGCCCGGCACTTTGAAAGAGCTGTTTGACACTACCAGCAATCTACGTGACTTCTCCACGCTGGTCAACGACTATAGCCAGCTATTATCGGCTGCTCCCGACGAGTCTGCGCTGCTGGCTCATGCATACAATTGTGCCGTTGATCTTGTTGCTCTGCTGGCTGACCCTACCGAACAGGCTGTCATAGCCGATCAGCTATGGAAGATCCAGGGCAAGGCCATTTCCCGTGCCAGCGTCCTCAAGGTCATGAGCGATTTCACCCGTACACAATCCGGTCTGGCCGTTGAAGGGTATATCAAAAACATTGTGCTATCATATGGTACTGCTCTAGTACCCCAAAACAATCCGGTTGTGTTGCTACGCACAGCCAGCCCTGCCAAACCCACGCCAACCCATGCTCCAACTCCCACGCCAACATCCATTCCTGTACTGCCGGTTGTACCAACAACGATGTCTTCTCCCACTCCTGTGCATACTCCCATACCTGCTACACCCTCTACCAGGCCTGTGCTCCCACGCGACCCTCCTCCCAGGCACAAGCTCAAACATACGCCTACTGCCATGCCTACTCATACACCTGAGCCGACTTCGACGGCTACACCCGAGCCAACTCGGATGGCTACATCTACCCGCACTCCCCTGCCATTCCCCACTGCTGCGGACCCACCCAGGCCCATGCCTTCTCCTGCTGTCGCTTACAACTTCCATACCTCCGCATTACTAAACACTGCCTCGGTAGAGCCGGACCCATCCGCAGATAGCAAACTGTAGGCGGCAGCTCCTACGTTGCCGCTGCTATATGCGTTTGTTGTGACACTGGTTACGCGTTGCATGTTGACATAAAGCTCTAGCATTGCGCCACGGGCAACCACGGCCACAATATTGCTCTGTCCTCCTCCCTGGTGAATGGCCTTGCTTATACCTGCGCTGAGCCTGGCTGTAGGACCATCGCTCTGGTTCGAGTAGACGTTGATACCATAGCTACCGTCTGGCCCGATGTAGCAGTAGTAAAAGCTCTTCGCATCAGGGTTCCCACGCACCGCCAACCCGGCGGAACTCCCCTTTAGAATGACGACCTGAGCCTGGTAAGCAAAGTCGCTGACGCTTACCGCACGGCTGAAACAGTATTCCAGCCCTTGCAGTGTCATCGTGACGTGGTAAGCCCCCTGAATGAACTGACAGGCTCCGAAGGTATCGCTTTCTTGTCGCCAGGATGAGTGCGTG
>WNGK01024063.1_pt1 | contig 16393 bp, 21 predicted proteins | sample 5400601 | NCBI WGS metagenome assembly WNGK01 (sample SAMN13153376, study PRJNA577476) | soil metagenome | isolation source: 60 cm soil or saprolite under Garry oak tree replicate 1 | place: USA:California | collected 2016-06-15
TCTTGGTCGATTTGGCCGGGCCACCGTTCGCGGCGGCGTCCAGACAGTTGTCGACGTGATCGTGGATCAGCGTCTTCTTCGCCTCTCCGATCGCCTTCTCCACCGCGTGGAGCTGCTGCGCGAGATCGAGGCAGGACCGGCCGTCGGCGAACATCTCGATTACCTTGTGAAGATGGCCTTCGGCGCGTTTCAGGCGTTTGACGATTTCCGGATGGCTGGCGTGAGAATGTTCCTTCATGGGAACTACCTATCCCCCTGGAGGGGATATAGCAATCCCGCGTGCGGATGGTGGGCATGCGGCAAAACGCGCGTCATGGTGGGTCTACAGGCCGCGAAGTTGGGATGTCGGGGCGAAGGTCGCGGTGGGCGCGAGCAGGTCGGGTGGCGCCCGTTTTCTTGGTCAGTTTGCCGCCCGTGGAGAGCACACAGCCATCGAGGTCGCCATTCCGCTCTTGCAAAGAGCCTGACACGATCCACTGATCGAATGGACCTTCCCAGCGCGGTACCCCTGAGCTCAGGTCATCGCGCTGGTCGGCACGGGACTCATTTCCCAACAGTTTACGATCGATCGGCAAATTTGCCGGCGGGCTTGCCGCGCTCTACCATTTCGCGCGCATAGGCATAGAGCGCATCGTAGACGATCCATTCTGCGGCATTGATCGCGTGATCGTCCTCGTAGCCGAGATGCCGGAAGCCTTCGGCCACCGCCTGCAGCCCGGGTCCCTCGGCTTGATGGTAGAGTGCCCGTCAGCTGATATTTCTTGAGGATTGCTTCGAATGAACACTCCTTGCCGTGGTGGCCAAGCTCGACGTCCTTGACGTCGTAAGGGATGGCGTCGAGCCGCTTTGCCTCGGCCATCACCTTGTCCGTGGGCGCGAAGATGAACTCGGCATCCTTGTCGACGAACTTCTTGATGAGCCAGGGGCAGGCCACGCGGTCGACCTTAACGTGCTCTCGGGTAATCCACTTCATCTGATCCTCCTGCTTAAAGATAAGTCCTGCGAATCACGTATCCGCCAGGACAAGAATCCCGCCGTGCGCGGGTGAAATCACGTAGAGCCGGTCCGGCGGTACCAAAACCGTAGTGTGTGCTCCGGTGCCGGTCATCGTGCGTACGGCCCTGCCGGTGCGCGGATCGACGGTTTCGACAAGTCCCGGCTCGCCGATCGCGACATGGACCAGGCCGGTCGCCGGATTGAAGAAGGTTACGTCCGGTGCGCCCGCGATCGGCCACACGTTGGTAATTTCTCCGGAGGCGCTATCGATCTCGACCAGGGTCCCATTGTCGCATGCGGCGTAGAGGCGGCCGCGGGAATAGTCGATATCCAGACCATGCGCGCCGGCTGACGGAAGCTTCCACTGCGCGATCACGTTCAGCTCTGGTAGACCCGCGACCAGCACCATCGAAGGTTCCCGGATGCATAAGAATACGCGCTCGGCGGCGGCGTCGGTCACGCACCACCGCGGCCGGCCGGGCAAATCGATCGCGACCTGCTTGCGCTCGTTCAGCGCAAAGGCCTGCAATGTCGGCGTCTCGCACTCGTCCCCGATGCAGGCGACAATTCCGAGGGACGCGCGTCTTGCGATCGCAGCCCCATTGGGCCGGGAGCCGGTCTTGAACACCGCCTTAGCTTCGAACGTCGCGGCGTCGAGCCAGGCGACGCTTGCCGCGCCGCGATTGGTGACGAGGACCTCTCCATTGTCGGCGACAGCGCCGGCCACTCCCGGAAATCCCGGCAGCGTTGCCATGTGCCTTTGCGCATCATGGTCGATCACCTCAACGCAGTCGCGCGCCGTATGCGCGATGAAGACCCGCCGGGTTTTCGGATCGAACGCGCCGTGGTCGAAGGCGCTGCCCGCAGCGTTCGGTATTTCTATGACACCAACGGTTTTTAGTGGCATGACGGTCTCACGCCGCTGCGCCGCAAGACAGGCGAAGTCTGCTTGATATGAAGGAGGAGGAGTCTGTCCATGCGCAATCTCCTCGAAACATCGAGCGTTGCGCAGAGCTTGGACGGTGTGCCGTCTAATGGGGAGCCTGCGTTTCCCCGCATCGTCAACTTAACCGCGCCTGAGGCCTCCGGCAAGTTTTCTGCTTGTTAAATTTTACCGTCAGAACTTCGGACGATGCGAATTTTCCCACTCGCGCGCGTGCTGAATAGGCTCGCGAGCCGGCAGGACCGCACGCAACTTTTGGGTTGTCGGCAAATTCTCCATCCGCTCCCGCCACCGGCAAAATGCCGGATATTTGGGGTACATGGCTTTGCCTTCCTCGGTCAGGCTGAAGGCAAACGTGCTTGGCAGCATGAAGAAGTCGGCAAGCGTGAGTTCCGAACCAAGCAGATAGTCCTGGCCCAGCGACAATTCGCGCTCCATGACCCCAAGGGCAAGTTCGACCTTGGGCAGCGCATGCGCCACAACCTTTTCGTCGGACGCAATGCCGAGTTCCGGATAGACCAGCCGTTCATGGGTCACATGGTAGATCATATAGGGGTAGTAGTAGGAATTGACCGCGCCGATCCACTGGTTCATGCGCGCCCGCTCGCAGACATCCTGTGGGGTCAAACGTGGTCCCTCAAACGCCTCGTCGATATAGGAGGCAATGGCGCTGGTCTCGTAGACCGTGAAATCGCCGTGCCGGAGGATCGGGACGCGGTTAAACGGATGCAAGGCCAAATGCTCGGGCTTGCCCATGACGGGTTCAAGATCATGGAAGACGTAGGGCACCTCCTTATGCGTCAGGACCAGGCGGACGATGTTGACATAGGTGCTTCGGGGAAAGCCGTAGACAATCGGATCGGGCACTTGTTGCTCCTCTCATAGTTCAGTTGTGGTGCGATGGATATTCGTCATCGCCAAAATGGCTTGTTCGCCTCATCCATCAACTGTTGCCTCGTCAGTCCGAGGTCGTCGAGGAGATGCTGGTCATCGGCAAGATTGCGCAGCGCGGCGCGCTGCCGGCTCCGTTCGCTCCAGTGCGGCAATTCGTTCAGTAGTGCGGTCCATCCAAGCCATGAATTGGATTGATAGCGAGGGGCTAGCGGGCGGTGCCGATACAGGCTTAGAGAACGGGTGTTACTGAAAGGCGTTGACATAAAAGGGCTCCGGATCGCATGATTTGCAATTACTGGCAGTTTCGATAAGCCCGGTTGCGCACAGCCTGCAAAGCATCGTTTCTCGGGCCTGCCCTAATTTTTCTCATGAACTGCCTGGTCAAGGTTTGCGATGCGCCCGCGCCTGCCACCGTTGAATGCCCTGAAAGCCTTCGAGGCCGCGGCTCGGCATGAGAGCTTCACGCGCGCCGCCGAAGAGCTTTGTGTCACGCAGGGCGCGGTGAGCCACCAGGTCAAGGCGCTCGAAGTCGAACTCGCCATCAAGCTTTTCAATCGCGAACGCCAGCGTCTCATCATTACGGAAGCAGGCCGCGACTACCTCACCGTGGTACGCGATGCGCTGGACCGTATCGCCGCCGGTACCGAGCGGCTTCTGCAACGGCAGAACGCGGGCGTTCTCACCGTCAGCACTTCACCGGACTTCGCCGCCAAGTGGCTGGTACATCGCCTCGGCCACTTTGCCGAAGCGCACTCCGACATTGATCTTCGAGTTTCGGCGACGCTTCATCACGTCGACTTCGCGCGTGAGGAGGTCGACATTGCGGTGCGGCACGGCGACGGCAATTGGCCCGGACTTGACACCGTCAGGCTGAGCGCAGAACAGCTCTTCGCGGTATGCAGTCCGAAGCTGCTGTCGGGCCGCCGCCGACTCAACAAGCCGGTCGATATCTTCAAGTTTCCACTTATCCACCTGGATAGCCGAACCGATTGGACAAAGTGGTTGCAGGGCGTGGGCATTGATAATGCCGACGTCACCCATGGTCCGGTATTGAATCGAGCGAGCATGGTCATCGACGCCGCGATCAACGGCCAGGGCGTCGCGCTTGCGCGCACGACATTGGCAGCTTGGGACCTTATCAATGGCCGGCTTGTGCTGCCTTTCCCGGAATCACTGCGCTTGTCGAAGACCTATTGGATCGTTTGCCCGAAGGCGAACGCAAGCCTGCCGAAGATCGTGACTTTTCGCGACTGGCTTCTTGCGGAAGCTTCGAGGGATTTGAAGCAGCTAAAGAAGCTCGATTGGCTATCGAAGCCGTTGAAACAGCGGGGAGACTGATTGGCGATGTCGCCGGCGGAGTAGCGCGCCAGGCGCATTGGACGGCTTGCCGGGCAAGGAAACTTGCCTTACGCATTCCTTTCCGGGACGTCGCAGCCTCCCCGTTAAGTGGTAACCCCATGCAAGCGCTGCTCGCTGCCAGCGCTCTCGATCCACTAAATCGCGGCGGCAAGCTCTCAACCGCGTCGATTCCGTGTGCGCGCCTCCGCGTGTTCCGCGGCCCTTGTGAGACTTGGCAACTGCAGACACTAGTTTTCCCAGACCCATCCAATGTGTCCGGAAGCGCGTTCCGATCGAGCTCTTCTCTAGGTCGGTCTCCTTACAATCACCTGAAATGGCGCTCCCTTGTCGGCGCGGCTGTGGCTCACCAGAGCTTTTGCCGTCACGCTCGTGCTCGCGTTTCGCACGAGATGGGGAATCTCGGCGGGAATGAGAGCAATTTCGCCAGCTTTGATCGCCTTGGTTTCCCGTCCTTCGACTTCCACGGTCAAGCTGCCGTCCAGTACATAGATGATTTCCTGAGCGCCCGGATGCATGTGCCAAGGGGCTCCGGCGCCCGATGCCATTTCCAGGACGTTGACCACGGTTTCCTGCACCCTCTGCTCTTGGCCCTGCAGATCAACCCTCAGAATTTGAGTGAGCCTGGGCACCCCTTGCGGAGACTGCGCGAAAATTGTCCGCGAAGCAGCCGGAAGGACGATCGCAGCACCTGCAAGACGAATGAAATAACGGCGAACGAGCATCATGACGGTCTCCTCGGATGTTGCTAATGCCCAGAAGCCACAGCGCCTGGGGGCAGCGTCGGAGCCGTGGCGAAGGCCGCAGGCAGCTCGCCCGTCAGACTTTCGAGGAAGACAACGATGTTGTGTATTTCCACATCCCTGAGCGTTACCCCGAGCTGCACACGCGCCATAATGCTGACCGCTTCGGGCAACGTCGCCGCCGACCCATCGTGAAAGTATGGCGGCGTCATCGCGACGTTGCGCAGGCTGGGAACGCGGAAAACATAAAGATCGCCGGGGTCCTTCGTCACATCCATGCGTCCCGTGTCGACGGTCCGGCTTCCGGTTGCCTTCCAATAGTTCTCGACCACACCAAACTTCTGGTGCATGGCCCCGCCGATGCCGACGCCCTGGTGGCATCCGGCGCAGCCGGTATTGATAAACGTCTCGAGGCCCGCGCGGGCCATCGGAGAAAGCGCATCGACCTCGCCGGCGAGATAAGCGTCGAACGGCGACGGCGTGACCAAGGTCCAAGGTCCGCTCATATGCGCTGATCGCATTCGCCATGTTGTGTGCGGTCATTGGAGCGGCCTCGTCCGGGAACGCCGCCTTGAATAACGGGAGATAGCCGGGAATCTGAGCGAGCCGGTCGACAACGGCCTTCAAGTCAGGCTGACCGGACGTGATCGGCGAGGTGAGCGCTTTGATCGCTTGATCCTCAAGGCCTTCGCGATCGCCTCGCCAGTGAATGATGTTCAATGCCGCGTTCAGGATGGTCGGCGCATTGCGGGGGTGAAGCCGCTGCTTGACGCCGATCGATGCCGGCAGCCCATCGGAGCCGTGCAGCGCCGGCTGATGGCAGGTCGCGCAGCTCACATTGGCGTCGATCGTGATGCGCGGATCGAAGAAAAGCATTCGACCGAGATCAGCGCGTGCCTTTGTGACCGGAAATTCAGCCGTGCCCATGTCCTTCGGAAGCGGGCGGAAAATCTCCTGCGTTTGTTTCAGCGCAACCGCGTCGCCCTCGTCAGCGGCAGCAATTCCGGCCGTGAACACTACTATCGTCACGATGGTCACACGCAGACTTTCCATGGGTGCCTCCGACTGCGATGAGCGGTTCCACAAAATCGAGCCACCCAGGGCACCCTACGGAAGCAGACGTTGTTTAAGGCAGCTTTATGCGGCAGTGCGGGAGCTCGCGTCCCGACCGAAGAAGCCGGGGGCGCGCCTTAAAACTGCGGTAAAAATGGTGTGATTGGTTCCGGGCGCACCGCGGGTGCAGGGTCGTACGGGAATCCCAGGCAGGCCTTGGTGCGTAGGTGAAACGTGCGCCTCCTGATCGTAGAGGACGAAGCTCGGATCGCAGAAATTCTGACCGCAGCCCTGCAGCGGGTCGGCTTTGCGATCGATGCGGTGAGCCGGTGCGCCGACGCTCGCGAGGCGCTGTCGCTCACGCCTTATGACGCCGTGATTCTGGACCTCGGGTTGCCCGATGGCGATGGGCTCGGCGTTCTCGCGCACGCGCGGTCCGCGCGCAACCAAACGCCAATTCTGGTGCTCACGGCGCGCGACACCGTCGACGATCGCGTGCGCGGGCTGAACGCGGGAGCCGATGACTACCTCGTCAAGCCTTTCGCAGTCGCTGAGCTCGTTGCGAGGATCAACGCGCTCCTGCGGCGTCCTGGCGGTGCTCTCGGAGCAATCCTTCACGCCGGCAATATCGCGTTCGACACGATCGAGCGCAACGTCGGCATCGACGACAGTCCGCTGCTTCTGTCGCGTCGGGAATGCGCCGTCCTCGAGCACCTCATGCGGCGCCTGGGCCGCGTCGTGCCCAAGGCGGTTCTCGAAGAGAAGCTCTATGGAATCGACGATGAACTTGCCTCCAACGCAGTGCCCGTCCATGTGCATCACCTGCGGCGTAAGCTCGAGAGTGCGCGCGCGACCGCCGAAATTAATACAGTGCGGGGCGTGGGGTATCTGCTGATCGATTCCAAGCGATGATCCGGAGCGGCTCCCGATCCCTGCAACTGCGCCTGGCGGTGCGCGTGGCGGTACTTTACACATGCGCTACAGCCCTGGTCATTATTGTCCTGATGTCTCGGGCATACGACACGGCCCGTTCGCTTGGTGACCGCGATTTGAGCGTTCGCGCGGCTGATCTTGTCAAGGCTGTCTCAGCGGAGCCCAACGGAGCGCCGCGACTCGATCTGCCGCCGAGGCTGACCGCTTCCTATGAGGCATCCGACAGCGATATTTTTGCGATCCGCAGACCGGGCGGCGGAATCGTCGCCGCGTCGCCGCCGAAGTTCGGTGAACTGGTGATGGGATGGCCGGATGCATCCGATAGCCCAAATCATTTCCGGATCACGGACTTCGGCGCCGGATTTCAGGACTATTATGGTCTGAGCCTCCGGCAGGACAGCGTCATTGGGCCGCTTTCAGTCTGGGTCGCACGATCGGCCGCGGCCGATGCTCTGATGTACTCGCTGCTGAGAAAATTCATCCACGATGTAATTTGGGCTATCTCGCTTCTCATCCTGATCACCCTGGCCATAGGACTCTTCGCGATCCGCAGCGGTCTCAAGCCCATCCGCGAGGTCTCGGAGAAGGCTTCGGCGATCGGCCCCGGTGCCATGTTCGTCCGCCTCCCGGACGAGAACCTTGCGAGCGAGATAAAGCCGCTCGTGGTCGCCATGAATCAAGCGCTCGATCGCCTCGAGCAGGGCTTCGTCGTTCAGCGCCAGTTCACGGCAAATGCCGCTCACGAGCTGCGCACGCCACTCGCCATCATCACTGCGGCGCTTGAGTCGATCAACGGCAAGGAGGAGCTGACAAAACTCAAGGGCGATGTGGCGCGCATGAACAGGTTGGTCGAGCAGCTTCTCCGCGTGGCCCGGTTGGACGCGATCGCATTGGACGTTTCGGGGACCGCGGACATCAGCGGGATCGCGGCGAGCATCGTCGCGACCATGGCTCCTTGGGCGCTGGCACAGCGCCGGACGATTGCCTTGGAAGCTCCTGAACAGGCCGTGAAAGTAAGAGGGAACGCGCACGCCCTTGAGGATGCGATCAGGAACCTGGTCGAGAACGCCGTCAACTATTCACCTCGCGGCAGCGAAGTGATTGTAAGCGTCGATCACGAGGGCACAGTACGCGTCTCCGATCATGGCCCCGGTGTTCCAGCCGAATATCGCGAGCGCATCTTCGAGCGGTTCTGGCGCGGCAAGGCGACTGGGACGACCCAAGGGGCCGGCTTGGGCCTCGCCATGGTTCACGAAATCATGAAGGCGCACAAAGGCAGTGTCCACGTCGGCGAGACGCCGGGCGGTGGCGCGACCTTCACGCTGACACTCCCGCCTGCCGAATAGCGATCGCCGATCCTCCTCCAGGTCGCGCAGCCGAGGTGAGGTCTCGCGCCAACTGCCTGCACGGGGCAGAGCAAGGCCGCGCTCGATCGACGTTGGACACTCTTGTTTCGGGAACGATCGCGATCGCCAAGCCGGTCCGCGAACACGCAAACGCAATGGTCGGAAGAAAGACCCAGCTCAAGGTGAAACCGGGGCCAGTTACAGGTGTGACGGCGTCCAGCTGACACGCTGGCAGAACTCCACCGGATGCGATCTATTCCGCTGCCCCCAGCCCGGGTTTGTAGCGACACTTCAATGGGCGTCGCTCTCATTCAACTTCACACAAGTATGATCGCGCTTTTCCTGCTTGGCCCGGGTTCCAATTGACAAATTAGTGCCGCTTAACGGAACATGCGGCCATGGGGAAGCGATCTCCCCATTAGGCGACATGCCCAAGAATCGCGTCCGGTTTTCCGAGAAGGACGCAGCATGCCCGCCATCAACTCCAACTATTTCGTTGAACTTGCTCGCCTGATCGGCATAGCCGTCTGGCTCGGCCGCGCGATGACGGCGTCGCTGATGCTGATGATCGGGGTCGGCACCAGCTCTCCGTCGAGCGCTCAATCCAGCCAAATCGACCTGTCGCACCAAGAAATCGGCGCGCCGCCACAAAACTTTGAATTCTGGCGAGCAGGCCAAGCCGACCTCGGTTACTGGAAGGTGATCCGTGACGCCTCGGCCGACGGCGGCCTGACGATCCAGCAATCCGGCGCGGATCGCGCCGCTCGGCCTTCGCTCGCAATTTACGCTTCGGTGTCGGCGGTCAATGCCAGTATTCGGGCGCGGTTCAAGCTGATCGATGGATCAATGCCGAGCGCCGGCATCGTCCTACGCGTGACCAGTCCGGACGACTATTATCTCGTACGCGCCAGCGCATTCGAACAGCGCCTGTCGCTGCTTCATGTCGTCCATGGAACACCCGAAGAGATCGCCAGCGTAGATGCGGAAATTGCGCAAGACCATTGGCAGACCCTCGAGGTCGTTGTTAACGGCAATGGCTTCACAATGTCGCTGGACGACCAGTGGGCGCTGACCGCATTTGACTACGGCAAGCTCGTCGGTGGCCGGTTCGGAATCTGGACCGAACAGGACGACGTCACGCGGTTTGATCAGATCGAGATATCACCGCTTACGTCTGGCTATGAGCGATAAGGATTCGAAGGACGCGGTTCGGGGGGGCTGAAGCCATCTAGCGGAGCTGATGAATGATGCTGGAGCTTATTGGCCATCAATCAGCCCGTCGCCAGAAAATGGTATGGTCGCAACTGCCGTTGCTATTGGCCATCGTCGCAGCAGCTCTCATCGCTCACATGGGCAGGGTTGCCGCAGACGCCAATGCCGGGAGGAACAAGGCCGAAGCCTGTGCGGCTTGTCACGGAGATAACGGTATCTCGCAGACGGAGAACACGCCATCCCTGGCGTCACAGCCTGACCAATTCCTGCAATGGCAACTAGTCTTCTTCCGCAGTGGCGCGCGCAAAAATGAGGTCATGGAGCCGATCGCCGAGCACCTTAGCAATGAAGACGTTCGCGATCTTGCCGCTTACTTCACCTCGCTAAAGCCAGCCGATTCTTCGGGCGCGAAGACCGCGGATGACCGGCCCGAGCTGGCGGAGGCTGGCAAGAACGCCTCGACCGCCGGAAGATGCACCTCATGTCACGGGGATAACTTCGCCGGCAGCAAGGCCGTCGCGCGTATCGCCCGACAGCGTGAAGAATATATCATCAAGGTGCTGCATGACTACAAGGCGGGCCTCCGGACAGGTGGCGGCGTCGCCGCGATGGCGGAGGTGCTTGCTCATTACCTTTGGCGACGCTGAGGGGGAACAGGACGAGGAGGTGTGCCATGGATCGGAAATGGATGTTTGCCGGCGGCGGCTTGTTGCTGCTGGGCATAGCCGGCGTCGCACTGGTGACCGCCGAACCGAGCAAGGGCCCGGTCTTCATCGCAGGAGATCAACCCGTCACCGAAGACCAAGTGCGCCAGAAACTGCAATCCGACGGCTGGTCAAATGTGCAGGTGGTTCGCGAAGGAAGATATCTCGAAGCGATCGGTTCGAAGAGCGGCCAAACCACCAAGGTTGCGATCGACGCGCAGACCGGTCGGTTGCGAGCGGACGACGACGACGAAGATTGAGTAATAGGTTCCCTTGGCGTGAGCTCGCGGCCCACGTCCAGGAAGGCAGGTTTCGGGCGTGACCTGCGGCGCATGGGCGATGTCCCGCGCCTGCAGTTCCCAGTCACGCGCTGATCAAAGCCAAGCTTCGGAACCATTGACAAATTCGTCCGTCGCGCTTATTTGCGCCTTCGGGGAAGCGATCTCCCCGTGAGGCGACATGCCCAAGAATCGCGTCCGCTCTTTCCGAGGAGGACGCCGCATGTCTACCGTTTGCCTTTGCTCTCTCCAATCGTTCTTACGTGCGTCGCTCACGCCTCGCGTTTCCGGTGAGCGGCCCCGCACCGCTGTCGGAGGCCCCCCTCGACCGGTCCGATATCTCGACACGCCCCACCTGACATTCATCGTGGATTTAAACGGAGGACTGCCATGACCTACGTCATGAAGCCGCTGTCCTGCGACCCCAACCGCATTCGCGGCATGTCCGAGCGAATGATCGTCAGCCATTACGAGAACAACTATGGCGGTGCGGTCAAACGACTGAACCTGATAGACGAGAAGCTTGCCGAGCTCGATTACGCAAATGCACCGGGCTTCCTCGTCAATGGGTTGAAGCGCGAGCAGCTCATCGCAACCAACTCGATGATCCTGCATGAATTGTTCTTTGAAAGTCTCGGCGACGAGAGCGAGCCTAGCGCAAGTCTGAAGGAGCCGCTGGCACGCGACTTCGGTTCGTACGACCGTTGGCGTGCCGAATTCATCGCCATGGGCAAGGCGCTCGCGGGCGGCTCCGGCTGGGTGCTGCTGACCTGGTCGCCGCGCGATCGCAAACTCGTCAATCAATGGGCCTCGGACCACTGCCACACGATGGCTGGCGCCACGCCGATTTTGGCGCTCGATATGTACGAGCATTCGCTGCGCATACGTCGTCTGTGCGACCGCGTCGATGTACGGATTTTGTGCGGCTGCGGAAGATCAGTTCAGAATGCTCGATGGCAAGCAAATCCGGGCCCACGTTGTCGGCCAAGATATTACTGACGGGCCGCACTGGTCGATGTATGTGCGGCCGGACGGCGCCCTGATTGGTGAGGAGTCGGGAAGCTCCTGGACGGGGCGCTGGAAAATCCAGAACGACAGGCTGTGCATTACGCTGCCGAGCAGCACGTCGGCTGAATGCAACGAGGTCTGGATGTCCGGAACGCTCGTCAGGATGCGCGCGAGCAAGGATCAGGAGACGTTCGATGCGATCGTCATGGCGCATCGGGCCAAGAAGCAATGAAGGGTGCGGGCAGGGCTGTTCAGACACGTACCGACGAAGGAGGATACAATGCGCATAAGACCAACGATAGCTATTCCAATTGTCGCGGCGCTGTTAGCGACCGCTGCCAGTGCCGAAGCAGCAGATTGGACGATTTTCAGCGAGCCGTTCATCTCCAGCGCGCATGCGCAGGCGATCGATTGGCAGAAGCTCGATGAAGTGCTTGGCCGCAAGCCGGCCGTCTCGGGCGACGTGCATCGCTATGGATTTGCGCGCAGCGATCTGACCGTGACGCTGGACGGCGTCACCATCAAGCCAGCCTTAGCGCTCGGTGGCTGGATCGCGTTCAAGCCTGCGCACGGCGGCGCCATGGCCATGGGCGATCTCGTGCTGCTGGAAACCGAGGTCGCTCCGGTGGTAGCCAAGCTGACCGAGGGTGGCTTCGAGATCACCGCCATTCACAATCATCTGCTGCGCGCCAACCCTGCTACGTTCTATGTGCACGTCCTGGGCCATGGCGATCCGGTGAAGCTTGCCGGCGCAATCCACGACGGGCTCGCGGCCAGCAAGACGCCGCTCAGCGCTGGCGCTGCCGGAGCGCCGCCCGCGATCGACCTCGACACCGCTCAACTTGATCAGATCATCGGCGTCAAAGGACAGAACAACAGCGGCGTCTACGCGTTTGCCGTCCCGCGCCGCGATCCGGTCAGCGAAGATGGAATGGAAATGGCGCCCGCCGGCCCGATGGGTGTAGCACAGGCCATCAACTTCCAGCCGACCGGCGGCGGCAAGGCGGCGATTACGGGAGACTTCGTGCTGACCGGAAACGAAGTCAATCCCGTGATCAAGGCGCTGCTGGAAAATGGGATCGAAGTGACGGCAGTCCACAGTCATATGCTGGACGAGCAGCCGCGGCTCTTTTTTCTCCACTTCTGGGCCAATAACGATGCTCTGAAGTTGGCGAAAGGGCTTCGCGCCGCGCTCGACAAGACGGCGAGCACGAAGAGCTAACGAACCAACTCAATTCGCGCGCCGGCTTTCCCGGCGCGCGATCAAGCTATCGAGAAGAGGAAAATCAGAATGAGAAAGCTTGTTCTCACTTTGTCAGTGCTGGCCGGTCTCGTTGCCGCCCAGCGTGTAGCCCAGGCGCAAACTTGCAAGGTGTGCGCCGAGCAGCGGGCCGCGTGCATGAAGAACTATGCCGGACCGGCGTGCAAAACCGAGTACCAGATGTGCATAAAGTCCTGCAAAAAGTAAGAGCGACTGAATTGAGCGACTTGCGTGAGAAGTGCCTCATCGTGGCACTCGCCACCGGCATCGGGGGCTCGGTTGCCCTCGATGCCCGATTTGTCGCCGCGGAAAACCTTCGGAAATTATCGGGTGCACAAATCCAGGCAAAGTTCGCCGGGATGCAACTCACCGACGAGGTGCATTATCGCCTTGTCTATGAACGCAACGGTACGCTGAGAAGCGTTGCAATGGGAGTGAAGAAGCGTGGCAAGTGGGTCATCGATAAGGATCAGCTTTGCCTCTATCTGCAGGAGCCGGACGACGGCTGCTATGACGCCGCGTTTTCCGGCAAGACTTTCACACTGACGCCTGCCGGACTGGGATCAACCCTGGACGGCATTCTCCAGCCTATCTCCGATCCACAGTGAGGACGAAGATGTCGTCGCAAATCGTCGAAAGGGGCTCCCAAGAGAAACCCGACTTCTCGAATCCGGTTATTCGCTGGATCGATTATCGGCTTCCCATTTTCACGTTCTTGCATCATGAGCTGAACGCATATCCGACGCCGCGAAACCTGAATTACCTCTGGAATTTTGGATCGCTCGCGGGCATGGCGCTCCTGATCATGATCGCGACCGGCATCGTGCTCGCGATGCACTACGTTCCGACAGGTGACGGAGCGTTCAGATCTGTCGAGCACATCATGCGTGACGTGAATTACGGATGGCTGATCCGATACGTTCATACCACCGGCGCATCGATGTTCTTTGCGGTGGTCTACATCCATATCTTTCGCGGTCTCTATTACGGGTCCTATAAGGCACCCCGCGAGCTGCTTTGGTGGCTCGGCGTCATCATCCTGCTGTTGATGATGGCGACCGCTTTCTTCGGCTACACCTTGCCATGGGGACAGATGAGCTTTTGGGGCGCCACCGTCATTACGAATCTGTTCTCGGCTATTCCCGGTGTCGGGGAAAGCATCGTCACCTGGTTATGGGGCGGATTCACGGTGGGAGATCCGACGCTCAGCCGGTTCTATGCCTTGCACTACTTCTTGCCGTTCGTAATTGTCGCGGTTGTCGGCCTGCATCTCGTCGCACTGCATCGTTTCGGCTCCAATAATCCGACCGGCATCGATACCAAGGATGCGGGCGACACGATCCCGTTCCACCCGTATTACACGGTGAAAGATCTGCTTGGTCTGGTCGTCTTCTTTCTGCTCTTCGGCTGGTTCGTGTTCTACGAGCCGAACGCTCTGCTGAATCCGGACAACTACATCCGCGCAAATCCGGGAGTTACACCGGCCCATATCGTGCCCGAATGGTACCTACTGCCGTACTATGCAATCCTCCGGTCGATCCCGAACAAGCTTCTCGGCGTAATTGCCATGCTGACCTCGATCCTTGTTCTGTTCGCCTTGCCGTGGCTGGACACCAGTCCGGTTCGCTCAGGGCGGTTCAGGCCTATGTTCAAGCTGTTCTATTGGGTCCTGGTCACGGATTGCGTGTTGCTAACCTGTGCCGGCGGGCAGCCACCTGAAGGTACGTGGTTGATCATGAGCCGGATCGGAGCCGCATACTATTTCGCCCACTTCTTCGTGGTTCTACCTCTTGTGGTGAGGGTCGAACGCCCAGGCCCGCTCCCAACCAGCATCAGCCCAGCCGTTTTGCCAGCGACCGGTCCTGCGGCGCCCTGAAGGAGCATGACATGACAATGACGACAGAGCACAAGCATAACAGCATGACGGAGCTAGCGCTCTATTTCCTCCGTCTCGGCTTTCTCGGCTTCGGTGGCCCGGTCGCGCTGGTCGGCCAGATGGAGAGCGAACTCGTCAACGATAAGAAGTGGCTTACTAAGGAGCAGATGCGGGAATCCATCGCCATCTGCCAATCGCTGCCCGGACCACTTGCGATCCAGGTCGGCATCTACATCGCCTGGCTTCGCTGCGGCTTCTGGGGCGCGTGGGTCGGCGGATGGTGCTTCATCTTGCCGAACTTCGTGATCGTCGCCGCGCTGGGAGCGCTCTACGTCTATTTCGGGGATCTCAAGCCAGTCACAGGCATTTTCTATGGTGTCAGTCCAGCCGTGATCGCGCTGATCCTGCACTCCTGCTATCGGCTCGCCAAGCTCGGGATGGAAGACTGGCTGCAATGGGCCATCGCCGCCGTGTGTCTCGCGGTCACCGTCATTTTGCAGGCCGAAGTTGCGCTGCTCTTCATCGGAGCTGGCATTGTCGGCATTCTCTACTACGGCAGCCCGTTCAAGCGCACGCCCGCGGTCCTGCCAGCGATCGCGGTCGCGCCGGCCGCAACGGCGCCCCTAGCGCCGGTTGCAACAGGGTCGATCCTCGGCAAGCTGCTACTGTTCTTCCTCAAAGCCGGTTCGCTGACCTTCGGCAGTGGCCTCGTCATCGTGCCGTTCCTTGAGCAGGGTCTTGTGCAGCAATATGGCTGGCTCGATGAGCGGCAGTTCCTGATCGCGGTTGCGGTCGGCATGATCAGCCCGGGACCCGTCGTGATCACCGCGACCTTCGTCGGTTATCTCGTGGCGGGGTTCTGGGGGTCGCTGGTCTCAACGGTTGGCATCTTCCTGCCATCATTTCTGCTGGTGCTGATCGTGGCGCCGATTTTGGCGAGGCACCGGGAGAACGCAAACGTCCAGGGCTTTGTCAAAGGCGCCTATGCCGCAGCAATCGGGACCATTTTGGGCGCATGCATCCTGCTTGGAAAGATCGCGATCGGCGACTGGCTGACCATTGCGATCGGCACCGTCTCGCTTGCGGTTCTGTTCCGCTGGAAAGTCAGCAATCCGATGTTGATCGCGGTGACTGCGGTCGTAGGACTGATCGCTTTTCCGCTGCTGCAGCCAGAATGGGTGATGGTGAAATAACAGCTTCGACAGAGGGCAGGGGATCTCGAGCGGAGGAGGAGATACCCAATGAAATTGAACCGTGGCGTCATGACGTGCTGGCTGCCTCGTTGGCATGGACGATGCCGGCTCAATCGCAGTCTGGCATCCCTGCGCCAGAAAACGGGAAGGTCGATGTCGACCAGCTGTTCGCAACGACCTGCGGCTGGTGTCGTTCCGACGGCGGCCGCGCTGCTGGCAAGGGGCCGCAGCTCATGGATACAAAGCGAGACGATTTTGTCCGCGACCGTATCAAGAACGGCAAGTCGGCGCGATGCCGGCGTTCGGTTCGATGTTCAGCGACGCGCAGATCGACCAGATCATCAAGTACATCCGGGAATTGAAGCCGCGCGAGGGATGAGCCGGTGAGACCTGACCCATCCGTACCCGGTTTGAAACTCGCTATGAACTGCGTGTTGCTTCTATGTAACCAATCTCTAAGAGTCTGTCCGGGAACATCAAGCGGGATTGCAAAGCTTTCGAAGCATGAGGCGGATTGAAGCGAGGCGCAGGAAAGCGAGCGCCTTGCGATTGAGGTTCTCCCAATCTTTGGCGAGCCTTCGGCAGCGGTTGAGCCAC
>WNGK01007419.1_pt1 | contig 16392 bp, 14 predicted proteins | sample 5400601 | NCBI WGS metagenome assembly WNGK01 (sample SAMN13153376, study PRJNA577476) | soil metagenome | isolation source: 60 cm soil or saprolite under Garry oak tree replicate 1 | place: USA:California | collected 2016-06-15
ACGCGCCCGGCGGGAAGGCTCAGCGTGCAGTCTTGCAGCGCCCAGGTGCGTCTGTAGCGCTTACTCAGCTTGTTCGTCTCCAGCACGGTGCTCATGCGGTTTCCTCGTCTTCTTTCTGGGTGTCTTGAAACGTAGACAGAAAGAGCGCCAGCACGCTCTCGTTGTCCAGGCCGGCCTCAGAGGCGCTGTGCAGCCACCGCACCAGGCTACGACGCAGCGCCGCGTGGCTGGAGAGCGACGTGCCTGCCAGCGTGCGCTGCACAAAGGTTCCCTGGCCGGGACGGCTGGCAATCAACCCCTCGCGCTCCAAGTCGCGGTACGCCTTCAGCACGGTGTTGGGGTTGATGGTAATCTGCGCCACCGCCTCGCGCACGGTGGGCAGTTGGTCCCCGACCTCCAGCAGGCCCAAGCGCAGCGCCTGCTTCACCTGCTGCACCAGCTGAAGATAGGGCGCCACGCCGGAATGACTGTCCAGATGAAATTCGATCATCGTACTTCCTCCACATAGCTAGATCGCCATCTCATTAAATAGCTAATGAGATAGTACAATCATACATGGCAATGGCTGACTTGTCAAGAGGATGAGTCGAGAAAAGAGGAGGTCTCTTGCCGTGCTCCCTGCTCGGAGAGCTGACCCAAGCAAGGCGTCTGAGGGAAGGAATCAGCCATCCTCACCGAGTCAGAGTATCAGATGGTCAACCGTGCAAAGTGGCGTGAATCCCTGATCATTCTTCATACGTCCTTGTTTCAAATGGCAGACTCCCTGCTTAACCTGCTCAAACATGGTCCCCCCTAAAATAATAATACCTACAAATCATCTAATTGCAAGTGTTACAATCCTTCAGAGGCCTCAATAGGAAGAGCGGGAAATCCATTTTTCCCGCTCTTCTGTGTTATACTTGAGGGAGCAGTCACGTTCAGATGACCCTATAAAAGACCCAGCTAAGTCGCCAAAATAACAGCGGGAAATATTTTTTGATCGCAGGAGACACTGATGCAACCGCGAATCACCGCTCTGAACACCGAGCGGAAGGAATGGACCCCACAGGCATTGTTGATCCAGTGGCAGCGTCACCTACAAGCGCACGATCGTTCGGCAGGCACCGTCAAAAAATATACCCAGGCAGTGGCGCGCTTTCTTGCCTGGTACGAGCGGGAGGAGCAAGCACCTCTTCAGCTCTCGACCCTGACCCCGATTGCCTTGATCGGCTACCGCAATGAGTTGCAACATGAGCAGCACAAATCGATCAGTACCATCAACTTGCAGGTGAGTGCCTTGCGCACCTGGTGCGGCTGGCTGACCGAGCAAGGGTACCTGGCTGCCGATCCGGCGGCCCACGTCAAACTGGTTGGGGGAGAGGCAGCATCCTCACGCAAGGGGCTCAAAAGTGCGCAGGTCAATGCGCTGCTCCGCCAGGCCCAGCTCTCTCGCGATCCCGCACGCAACTATGCCATTGTCCAGGTCCTGCTGCAAACCGGGCTCCGCTTGAGCGAGTGTGCTGCCTTGACCTTTGAGAATATCACCTTTGGGGAACGCAGTGGCCTCTTATGCGTGCGGGCAGGTAAGGGAAACAAAGCCCGCTCGGTACCTTTAAATGCGTCAGCACGGGAAGCAATTGCGGCCTATGTGGCTTCACGCCTGGGCATGGAGAAACGGTCCGTGAAGGCGGTGGCGAAAGGCTGGCCAACACCGAAAGGACCAGAAGCACACGAGCCCATCTTCCTTTCACAGAAGGGGGGAGTTCTCACAACCTCAGCGATGGGACAGATGATCGCAGATCTGGTCAAGGCCGCAGGGGCGTTGGTCCCAGAAGAGACCAGTGCCCATACGTTGCGCCACACCTTCGCACGCAGTTACCTGGCGCAGTATCCCGGAGATGTGGTGGGGTTAGCGACGCTCTTGGGACATAGCTCACTGGATACCACCCGGCTCTATAGTCAGCCGGAAGTTTCTCAGTTAGCCACGCGAGTAGAGCAACTCAACCTCAATGCCTATTCGGGATAATGGCTGAGGGTCAATAGGAACTAGGCGAACAGAGGAGTGCCGGAGGGGGGACTCGTTAGAGCCTGGTTGATGACGTTTGCCGATGTCCTCCACGTGCTTCTTTCCTCGTTTTGTTGTCCGTCTGGATGTGTGGTTGTTTGCCGATGTCCTCTGGTTCTGCTGTCAGGATTGCTGTCATCCTACAAGGAAGCAATGGCAAGTTGACGCAAACTAGATGGCTTGTTGTCGATTGATCTCAGATGACTTTCTCCCCTGCGTAATATCCGCGAAATGTTGCCGCCCGTAATGAGGGCTTCTTGAGATGCCGGAAGCCCGAGCATCTTTATCTTGTGTAGTTCGACAGCAGGATGGAGTAGGGGTCCATCTGAGCCAAACAGAATTTTGTGCGGCCCCGCTCGCCTGACAGCCTGTACCAGGCAATCCCAGTAGCGCACGCCGCTGGTATCGGCATAGACATTGGGAAAGCGACGCAGTTGGTCGATCAGGTGCGTGTGAACCATCCAATCATCTTTGAAACCGCCCAGGTGGGGAATAATGAAGTTGAGGTCTGGATACTGCCAGGCCAGCATTTCAACCGCCGCCAGCCGTCCTACCACATCGACAATAAGGGGAATCCGGTAGCGCCGCGCCACTTCACATACCTCGCGCCCGGGGAATGCGTCGAAACCGTGAATCTTCAAGCCGCGGAAGCCGTAGTCTTCGACCGCTCGACGGATCATCAGTTCGATGCGCCCGGCATCGCGCACCGGATGAATCGAGGCGAAACCGATCAACTCACCAGGATACTTACGCACAATGCGCGCCAGGCGAAAATTCGCGGCTGCATAGTCACTATTGAAGACGGGAAAAACGATCGTTTTCTCGATGCCTGCCGCCCGCGCCCGTTCGAGATGGGGTTCAATGCGCGCTTCGGTGTCCCAGGGGCCGTGAAAGCCATCGCCTGTCCCGGCATGGCAGTGGCAATCTATAATCATCGCTTGCACTCCTCTAGAAAGTGGATGATCGTTTCAATGCCACGGAAGAAGTTGGGTAAACTGATTTTTTCATTGGGGGCGTGTATATCGTCATCGGGCAACCCAAAACCGAGCAGGATGACCGGCACGGCGAACCTCTGTTGGAGATATGCAGCCAGGGGGATGGTGCCCCCGCTGCGTGTGAAAACTGGCGGTACACCCCAGACCTGGTAAATTGCACGGCTGGCGGCTGACATCATAGGATGGTGGTGAGGAATCACGACTGGACGTGAACCGCCCATGATCTTCAATCTCGTATAGACTGTTGGCGGCTTTATAGCAGCGACATGTCGTTGTAAAAGCCGGGCGATTTCTGCTGGCTCCTGGGCGGGGACAAGCCGCATGCTCATTCTTGCCAATGCACGCTTCGCTATTACGGTCTTGATTCCAGGCCCTGTATAACCACCGACAATGCCGTTAACGATCAAAGCGGGCCGGATGGTCATGCGCTCAAACAGCGAGTATCCTTCCTCACCCCAGCCAGTGGGTATATCGAGGTCAGCCATAATTTGTTCATCGTCGGGGGAACCGCAGCGTAATTCCTGGCGTTCAGTTGCAGCTACCTCGCGCACACGTGCATAGAATTCGGGGATGGCGACGCGACCACGGCGGTCGTGAAGCCCGGCTATTATTTCGCAGAGCGCTTGTACAGGATTGTGTACCGCCCCGCCATAGCGCCCCGCGTGTAGATCGTGGCGTGGACCTCCTACCTCCAACTCGAAAGCAAGACTGCCGCGCAAGCCGTAAATAATTGTGGGGCGCCCGGGACCAAGCATCTCGGTATCGGATACGAGCACTGCATCTGCTTCTAAGCGGGTCGCCTCGCTATCCAGAAAGGCCGGGAGATTCGGGCTATTGATTTCTTCCTCCCCTTCCAACCAGATTTTGACATTGATTGGCAATGAGCCAACCGTTGCCAGGTAACTCTCCACAGCTTTCAGGTGGATGAAAAGCTGGCCTTTGTCGTCGCTGGCTCCACGCGCAAAGAGGTTCTGGCCAATACGAGTAGCCTGAAAAGGAGGGGTGCGCCAGTCCTTCAGTGGATCAACCGGCTGCACATCATAATGCCCATAGAGCAGCAGCGTTGGCTGCCCAGGAGCGAGGAGCCAGTCCGCATAGACGCTCGGATGCCCACCATTGACACCCGGCAAGACCTGAACATGGTGCAGTCCAAGCATCGCCAGGTGATTCTTGAGCCAATCAGCTGCCGCCTCTATATCCCTTCGATGTGAAGGCATGGCCGAGATAGTGGGAAAATCGAGTAACTCGCCCAGTTCTCGCAGCCAGTCATCCCTTCGAGACAACTGGCGGCTATAGGTGAGTGGCGCAGTTGTGGTATACACAGATTCGAACACAGTATTGCTTGCTCCCATTTACCTGGCAAGCAGGAACGAGGCCTCCTCAATGCGGGTACTCCAGTAGGTTATCGGCACCCGATCATGCGAAATTTGTTGCGGTCTCAATGGCACAACGGATACATTCGGAAGATTCTGCTGCTGAAGTATCTCCGATTGCTGTGCAGTGCCGGTACCGAGACGGTAATAGTTGTAGAGTCTGGCGTTCGGGTTTTGTCTCGCCCAATCACCCCATAGAGACGCATCACCTCTATTGTACATGCAGTCAAATCCCCAGCACTCACGGATGAGCGGCGAATACCGCTGGTTCGATAGTGCCAGTGCTCTCATGGGTAGACCTCCGCCCGAATGGCATGCCAGAATAATGTTCCCTACCATTGCGGGTTGTCCTCGGTATGGTCCGTATGTTCTCAGAGCTGCTATGGCTGCATTCAGGAAACGATCAAGTCCACCGGGGGCTACCAGCCATCCAGCCTCTGAGTTCTTTCCTAGCGTGGGCGTTACCAGAACGATATTTTTATGGCTGCCATTTAACTCCTCACGAAATGCTCGCAGGGGAAGGTTATTCCAGTACCAGTTGACAGACCATCCTGGATCGGGTTGATTCCTCTGAGCCTTAAAGCCATGCAGGTAGAGCAGAATATCGACCTTCGGTTGAGGCAGGTAGTGTTCTGGAATAAAGATGCCCGTCATTGGCCTGGCACGCCCTTCGTCACCCAGGCGAATATCCACATAAAGCGTGGTGTCAGGAGGTTGGTCTTCACGCCCGATCAACGCGGGAGCGGTCGATGGGGGTGACGGTGGTTGTGGCCCTGGTGCAGGGCTCAGGCGGAGGAGGCGCATCCATGTCTGGGAGCCTACTATGCCGTCAGCACTCAGGCCTTCAGAGTGTTGATAAGCTCGAACTGCTGCACGAGTCAGAGGGCCGAATATACCATCAACGGCGAGCAGTCTACCACCAAAGCGAGGCCTTCCAGCCAGCCAGGTATTGAGCCTGGCCTGCAGGTCCCGCACCACTGGACCCCGCGAACCCAGGCGGAGCACAGGCCGTTGGCGAGATGGCGGTGGTGTCGGAGGTCCACCAGACCAGAAGGTCGTCTTCGTGTTTGCACCATCCCAACTGAAGCTGAAATGCACATGGTCTGTGTGAGGACTGCGACCGTTGTAGTCCCGCCATCCCTTTGAGGCTTTACTGGCTGACCAGATTTTGCGGTTCCAGATAATATACATAATACCTAGCCGTCGGATCATCGCGTGCTGATTGCCGTACTTATCGACGGCAAAGAGCCAATCCAGGGCCTCATTGACTTTGGCAACATCACTGGGTTTTTTTGCCGAAACTTTCCAGTCCCAGGCACGTCCTTCTTTATGTTCGCTTTTTTTACCCTGATTACATTCACGAACGATGCCGCTATTCCCAGTCCCGGGGAATGCCTTCAACATCAGATCGCGGAATGCTACCACACCTGGCTTGGCTATGGGGTCACACCGTGACTGCCCAACATAGGGTGAATAGCCTTCGATCTTTGGTCCGAAGCCGTTGATATCTGGCAATTGGGGATTTTGTTTCGCAACAGCTTCCCATTCTCTCTCAGCCCATCCACGCGCAAATGCTCGTGCGGAATTGCCGCGGCACTCTCTACAATTACAATAGTCTGCATGTACACCAACCTCGTGAGCAAGCGGTGCTTCAAACAGCACTGAACCTTGCCTGTTCATCATGAATTCCTCCAATTGCTGTAAGAGAGTATAGGGACTGGCCTGCCCACCCTATACTCTCCCTGCGTCTACCCCATGATCGGTGGAGCTGGCATCAGGCTGCCTGAACGCGCGAATACAGGTTCGCGGCGCGCTCCTGATGGAGGACGAGGGCCAGATGGAGGTGGACCCTGCATGTAAACTCCACGCGGTGGCGGCGTTGGGCGTGATATACGCAGACCTTCTTCGCTCGAGATCCACTCCTCAGCAGATTCGGCGATGCGGCTCAAAAAGGCCTCAAAGCGCTGGCGATTGTTTTCCATTACAAAAGGTTCAGCCAACCAGCGGATGATATCGCGTCCGGTCACGGCCATGCGGTTCATGGTACTGGCATAGACGGCCTCGTGGTAGTACTGCCAGAGGACAAGTTCTATGACATCCCAGGCGTTTTGTGCGCCGAATTGGGCTTTGACGTCTGGCGCTTCCAGCACCTTGAAGCTTTCTGCCAGAGCCTGACTGGTTTCGATACGCAGCACGTTCACGTAGCCATAAGATGAATTCTTCATGTTGTTGCGCAGATCTAAACCTGTCCGGCGCACGATGGCAATGGAACCGAAGGTGGGGTCCTGCGCCCGCTCGCGGATGACCTCGCTGATGCGCTTGTCGCGCCAGTACTTGGCGGTTTCAGCGATAAAGAACTGGAATAAGCCGTGAAACTCTGGATTGGAACGCGCTCCTGGTCCCGGGTCGGAACGGGTGTAGCCAAACACGCGATTATATGCTCTGAGGCGATCTCGCATGCGATAGCGCAAAATGCCATGTTTGTCGAAGCGATACAGGCCATACGCGCCTTCACCACTCGAAATGCGCAGAGTACCAGCCCGGAAAAGCTCCTGGAGCTTATGCATAACCCGGAACACGCCGAGACGCTCGTGCATGTAGATGTAGTACAGGTCTCCCGTTGCCAGGATGCGCTCGCTGGTGACGGTATCGTCGTAGTTGACGACACCAGGCGAAACCTGGGCCTGACCAAGATCGGCAGGAGCGTCTTTGCCCAGACCTATCAAGTCCGCCAATCCTCCATCAGACGGTTGGTTTTTACCATTCTGAGAAGCATCGTATTTGCGGAGCTGGTCATCAACCATCTGGTTCAGCACTTCGGCTAGCTGCGGGTTAGCGACCAGGTCAGGCCCCAGCGCGTCAACAGTGTTCTGAAGCAGCGCCGCGACGCGATCATTCCTCTGGTCGTAATCTGATTTGTTGGGCATTGATTGCCTCCCATCGTTTTTATGTAACATACAGGTATAGGCAAAACGGGTTGTTTGTAAGCAACCACACGTTACCTGACTACTAGATGACGCATATGCCGAAAAGTAGAAATCACATTACTACGGACTAAGCTGACAAGATGAGTTCCTCTATTCTCAGGCAGCCAGCTTGGCGAGGCTATCCAGTTGTGTCAGCAGACTGTTGAGCGACCAGATTACTCGTTCATTTGACAGAACCTGTTCCAACGTTTTGCCACCAAAAGAAGATGGTGTGGTTGTGCTGGTCGTCCTAAAATGCCCTACTACAGGAGCAATGGTCCAGAAAAGCGTGTCGGCCTGATCAGTCACGAAATTCAGGCCATACTGGCCTGAATCAGCTAAACTACTAGGACCTTCGTTGTTAGAGAAGTGGTCTATCCACTCGGTCAGATCATAGACGGTCATGTCTGGCTGCTGCAGGGATATTGGCAAGGTGAGTATTATGGGTTTGAGATCGGCCAGTTCGGTAAATCTGGTAGCCGCGGAGCGACGATCGCTTTCAGGAAAGTCGACTGAGTCCATTGCGGCCTTAAAGTCAACATTAGCTTGAGCGACCACTGGGAGTATGATAGTGGCGCGTTCGACTAGCTTGCTTAACGAAAGGTTGATGATAGACCGATCGTCTTTGAAGAAGGCTAACCAGATGCTGCGAAGAGTACTCGTATAATTTTTGAGCAGACTGAACGCCGCGGTCTGGGCTTCATCATCATCGGTAGCAACTTGCGAGATGTTGTCAAGCAATGCTCGACGTCCAAGTTGGGCCACATGCAGCCCCAGCATGTTGAGGTAGGCATTTACTCGGTCTGATCGCGGCTCATCTACACGACCAAACTCATCGACCAACGCATTTATTTCTGCACGTACCTGTGCCCTCAAGGCCTCCACTTGTTCAAGATCGGCCTCGGGGACAAAGGGCTTCAAACCTTCTAACACCTGCAAGCTATCGACGGCTATGATGCTGGCCTGGCGATAAAGAGTAGCCTGCTTAGCGGGGAGCGGCCCGGAGAATCCGCCGTTAGCAGAGATTCCACTTCCGCTTCCGTTCGGGCCATAGAGCCATACCATGCTGCGTGACGGTTTGAAAGACACCATCGAGCCATCAGCAGTGTTCATCGAGGGAAAAACGCTATTCAACGCGTTCACGAAGCCGCTAGAGCTGCTTCCATACGATCCACCCAGTACTTTATTAAAGGCTTGCTCTACCTGTCGTGTCATGACACTGGCACCACTACCGTTACTTGAACGAGATGCACCATTATCGTAGACTGTTTGCTGGTAGACAGCATAACGACTAAAACTATTGGCCAGGTCGTTCAAGACTTGGATTTGAGTCGGGCCACCTGCCGCAGCGCTGGCCGATGTGTAAGGGTTCTTAATAACGGGAAAAAGTTGAGCTAGAAATCCCTCGCGCAACAACTTCCGGTTCTTGGCCCTGTTAGGAATTACCTGTGAGAATACAGAAGCCATGGCTCACCTCTTATTAATACACGCTGGACAGGAAACTATCCAGGCTATCCTCAGATGTACGCTTAACATTTGTAGTAAGCTGGTTGTACAGCTTTTCCAAATCGGAATGTACCACGTCAAAACTTATTATGGCCTCTATTGGGTCACTTGACAGTGTCGTGCCGGGTGGATTCTCTTTGAAAGCATTCACTACCTGTTGCCAAGCAGCAAGCAGAGCAGCGATCTCATTATCTGCCAAAGGTATTGGCGGAGCGCCTTGCTGATAATCAAAGAGTTCTACTGTTTTGTTGACTATAGCCTGGTCAATACTCAGCGTCCCTCGTAAGTGATTCAGCAGGGCGATAAACAGGGACTTGCTACTCGGCGGATGAGGGGCACCACCTGGAGCCGGACCTGCTGGCGGCGGAGGAGGGCTACTACCCCCACCCGGACCTGCTGATGTCGGAGGTGTTGGAGAAGATGGTGGTGGTGGAGCACCACCTGGAGCCGGACTTGTCGATGGCGGAAGGCTACCAAGCAAGCGAGCCCACAAGGACCTGCGATGCCTCAAGGGTGTGGGAGAAGGGGCACCAACTGAAGCCGGGCTTGCCGATGGTGAAGGTGCGGGAGAAGGGGTACCTCCAACGGATTGTAGTACCTTCTCGTACCAATCCTTCACTCCACTGTGAGCATTCGCAAGTTCGTCATATGCCGGCATCCCGCTACCAACACTACCCAAATCGGTTATGTACCCATTGGTCATTTTGTAGTATGTCCACACGTGTGTAGCCAATTCTTCCATACCCATGTCATCGGTGGGAGATGGCTGTTGGAAGAATTGCTGGTATGGATCATGACGCACTGTGAGCTCTAATACTTTTAGGTGTTCAGGACTTCCCGTGGAAAACTCGGTTATCAATTTATCGCAGTGAGTTTTCACCGCTGACATGAGATCGTTCAGATCGACCCAATGGTGCATTATCTCTGGTTTGTTCATATCTCATCGCCTCCCTAACGTGCGGTAAAAATTGTCGGTAATCGCTTGTGGCGTTGCCAGCCGGTTATCGAGGGCGAAACGGGCGGCGCCAATCATAAAGCGGGCTGGAACGGCGCCAGTTTCCTGGCCTGCCCCCAGTTGTCGCCCGGCCTGTTCGACTATCTCCATCTCCCTCGGGCCAAACGTGAGAACCTGTGACAGGCTCTTGTTGGCAAGCTGCCGGTAGGGCTGAAACGCCATCGTATCCACTGCCAGTTCGCTGGCTCTCGCGAACGTTTCCATAATAGGCCGAGGAATGTCATCCGGCCTGAGATGTGGATAGAGCCGCAGCCAGACGCGCCTCAGATCGTCAGCCATCTTCTCAAAACCCATCCTGCGCAGCAGAACCAGGCTGATCAATACGCGCAGGTACGAAGTCGGATGCACTCCCTGCGGGTTGAACCTCACGGTACTTGCCGGTGCTCGCCCAACCACGTCCATCAGCGACTCGACCGCGGCGGGACCACCCAGGAGCAGGGCGAACATGTCGGCCATCATCTCTTTGTGCCAGCGCGCCCACACCTGGGCCACGCCTGGAGGTATACGCCCTTCAGTGGTCAGGCGTCGGTAGATGTGCGGCGGCATCTCATCCCATAATCCGAGATCGGCCTGCAGGTTATGGGACACTTCGTGCAGCACGCTGGAGAGCGCCCACACGTTGTCCAGGCGGTGCTGTGGCAGCATGATCAAAGGAAAGAGATTCTTATTGAATCTCAACCGCATCAGTGGTACGCCGCGCCGGTAGGTGGCAGGCGAGAAGCCACTTCTGGCATAGCTGAAAGGCAATAGGCTCGGTGTTGGCTGCGCAGCTCCTATTCCAACGTAGAGGTCCTCGTAGCAGTTGGCAGCGATGCGATCAACCGAAAGCAGCCGCTCACCAAAACTGGAGAGTCGCTGGACGAAAAGGTCGAAGTAGAAATCCCAGATGCCCTCGACATAGAGTACGCGGCTGCTGGCAATCTGCTTGCGCTCAAGTAGTACGCGCAGGCGTTCACCCGTTGGCTCGCGCCTGGCCGCGCTGGCCGCAGCTCCTACCCAACGTACCATCTCGTCCAATCTCACGCGCAGATCATCAATGAAACGATTCACTGCCTTGATGTGTGCCTCGCCCGGTGCGGCTTGCCCGGTGCCAAATTCCCCATTTGTGAAGGGTCGCAGCGAGGTGGCGTGACGTGTCAGGTTGATCCCCTGAATCGTCAGCCAGTTGTCGAGCAAACGCTGCTCATTGATGATCGCAGCCTGTGCCGGCCCTTTCTGCTGCTCGGCTATACGAGCCCCTGGTGTTGACGTTGCCATAATAGTTGCTCCGGGTGACCCTACCCCTGATCACGCAGCTCATTTTTCTTTAAACAGCGATCCGTTGGCGGCGCGGCGTAGGACGCAGGGGCAAAGCACCGCGAGGACGGCTCATGCGAGTCGCACGCGCCTGCATCGCCATGTTGCGTCGAATAGCCCTTTGGACGCGCTGCGGGTTGGACATGACGCGCCCGGTCGCGATAGACATAGCACGCACCGCTGCTGGTGTCGTCAGCCGCTGTGTCCGGCCAAGAAGCCGCAAGATGGCGATGGTGTTGCGGTGAATAGCGGGCAGCAGCCGCAGGAGCTGTCGACCGCCGCGTCCCTGTCGCCGGAATGTTCTAACGAGCCTCGCTTTCAGCAGAGACAGCCTGACCGGCCATCATTTCTGCTACGAGCGCCTCCTGAGCCTCCGGATGTTCTGCTTCCCCTTCCTGCGCGAGCATACTGAGTAACTGATTCTCCGCGTGCTCAACTTCCATCTCGGCCTCGCGGACCAGGGAACCCACCAGCCTACCGGCAAGTGGGCCAGCAATCGCACCAACACCAGGGATCATGCCGGCAAGCGTTCTCGCGGCCAGGGGAGCCAGCCTCCTCGCAAGTGGCGCTGCTATCCTTGCGACCCTGCTGATTGCGCGGCGGATTCTCCCAAAGAACTGATCGGCCTCGCCGGTCTCATATTCACCCAGGCCAAGTGCGCTGCCAATAGCGCCCAGTATCTGACTGATCTCATCTTCAGACTCGAACTCTGGATTGCTGTAATGACTGGTCTCCGGGCTGCTATAATGAGCAATCTCCTCCTCGAACTCTGGGTTACTGTACGGATTACTGTAGTGGCTGGTCTCCGGGCTGTTGTAATGACTCGACTCTTCCTCGAACTCGAGCTCCTGGTTACTGTACGGATTACTGTAGTGAGTTGCTTCGTGAGCAACGGGTGCTTCAAACAATGCCATAGTGAGACCTCACTCTCCATTCATGAATTTCAGGAAGCTATACGCTGACGCGGGCGAACACTTGCCCTACCTGGAGCGACAGTACGATTGCGTATCGTCATGTTACGGACAAGCGCCTGGCGGCAAATGTGCGGTGTAGTCAGGACTTGTGCGGCATGATGATTCATCACCCGTGCTGCCAGTGCCGGCGTGACGGGTTGTCCCGCGCGCTGGATTGTTCTGATGGTAGCAAGGGCGCGGCGCTGGATTGCAGGGATGACGCGAAGCAGCTCTCTACCCGGTCTGCCTTGACGATGTAGATTCAGCACCAGGCGGGCATTGACCCTCACGAGCGCGGGAGTCAAACGCCGCACGTCTACTCTTCCACCCATCACCCGTACCGAGATGGGAAGAGCAGCGCCTAACAGTGCCTGGGCTTCGCTCTCGCTCTCTGTATGCGAAGCTTCCGCCGCCATCACCTCGGTTAAGGCGGCCTGATGCGCCGCTTCGTGTCCAGTTACCTCGGTCTCGAACTCGTTTGCGCCAAACAGCTGCGCTTCATGTGCAGCTACCTCGCTCTCCCCTTGTGCAAAAAGCCTCCCCAGGCGATGGAAGAGCGCAGCAATCTGTTGAGAACGTCCGCTGGCAGTCGCGCGACTGCCAGGTTGTTGAGAGCTACCTCGCCCCAGGCGCCTGAAAAGGCCTCTGCCTAACCTGACCGCGTGTGGAAGTAATTTGGTAGCCGCCTTGGCAATCAGTGGAATAAAGCGGTCAGCCTCATACTCCATCTCGGGGTTCGAATAGGGGTTGCTGTGGGGGCTGCCTTCGTGAACCTCCCACTCCTCCTCCATTTCGGGAGTAGAGTACGGGTTCGAGTAGGGGTTGCTGTAGGGGCTGCCTTCGTGAACCTCCCACTCCTCCTCCATCTCGGGGTTCGAGTAGGGATTGCTGTAGGGGCTGCCCTCGTGAACCTCCCACTCCTCCTCCATTTCGGGAGTGGAGTAGGGATTGCTGTAGGGGCTGCCTTCGTGAACCTCCCACTCTTCCTCCATCTCGGGAGTGGAGTAGTGGGATGCTTCAAATTCCATCTCGGCCGCACCTGTGCCATTGAGTGGGGCACGTGTAGTCATAATGTTGTCCTCCTGGTACAATCTGAGGTGTACCTTTCAACAAGTAGCATAAGAAGGCTCTGCTGGCATAAAACTTCTATGGAGTGGTTTCGTTATCCCCTACCGCGCCAGGATCATCGGATTCAGGCGATCCACTATTTAGCAAACAGGTTTTGACAAAAGCACGTAGACTTGGACCACCCTGTACGTAGGCTTCACGTCCACTTGCAATGTGGCGAATATAGCAGCGCTCTACAGATGCTGCAGATGCTGCCCCTTCTGCTGGAATCCGCAGAAGAAAAGTACTATTGCCTAAATGCACTTCTTCAGCCGTGTCAGTCCGCACTACCTGCAAGTGAGTTGCCCCAGTCTTTGTTTCGTACCAGCACTTTACTATGATAGAGAAAACATTACTGCTCATAGTGTCTTTCCCAGCACAGTTTGGCGTAGTACATGAGCAACATGCACCTCTTTCCTGTCTTTACCTGTTGCCTCTAACTTACTCTATCATAAGCGGCTCTATCGCAATTCTATGCTTTTTCCATTGTAGCTCTATTTTTGTTCTATCTGGGGGGAAGATGTGCTGCTCAGGAGGTTATGAAATAGACTTACTGTTTCTGGCATGGGCGAAACACTTAGCTCCTCAGCCAGAATGCGTTCGCAGCGCTGATACTGGCGCAATGCCTCACTACGACGACCTGCAGCGACATATATCCGCATAAGCTGTCGATGGGCAACTTCGTCACAATGGTTTTCCTTGAGAACTGCGTTAGCCCATTTCCCTGCATCTTCGTATCTGCCAATAGCGAGATAGTGCTCAGATAGTGCTCCACACATAGCAAGATATGTGTGGCTGAGTTGCTCACGCTGAATAATTGACCAGTCAAAATACAGATCCTCGGTCATGAAAGCTCCATTGTAAAGGTGGCAAGCAGCTTCAAAGTGGGGAACCGCTGCACTTCTGCTATTCTCCTGTCGTCCTACCTGGTAAAATGCCAAGAATTGATCTACATCGGTTCGGATGGGTACGGCCGGGTTTAGTTGGTAAACCCCATTTTTACATAGGATGTAGCCGCCACCTGTATCACTGGAGTAGCCATTATTGAGCGAACGGCGCAAGGCGCTGATAGCCACTTGCAGCTTATGATGAGCCACGTCAGGTTCCTCTTCAGGCCACAATAGCGCCATAAGCATATCCATCGTTACTCGGTGGCTTGACTGGGCTACTATGTAACGCAAGATTGCCCGTCCGTTTCGATTGGTGCAGAGAGGAATGGTTTGACCTAATCGCTTTACCTCGAAACGACCAAAGCAGATGAAATATAATGCGGGAAGAGTATTGTTCTCTCCTGGTAACCCGGAGGTTCCAGGTGGCTGACTTTGCGCATGCCTTTCAATAGCTGGTGGGACTGATTGGTATAGTTTGGAGCCTTCGGATAATGTTTGTGACAACTGATAATTTTTAGGGCTTATGGTAGGCATGATAGGATCCGTATCTCTCTTCAGGTCAGGCAACAGATTTTCGAGGGAGATTATACGAGCTTGCTGCTTAGTATGGATTTCAACCAAACGTTCGCTTGCCTGTTGAAGTGCTTGTTGGGCCTGCCAATAATTCACGTAGTCATGAGTGAATGCATCGAGTATGGCAACCAGATCTACCATATTGGGGGAAAGCTTCTCATGAGCTAATGCAAAAAAGGCCATCGCCTCCGAATAGCGCCCTTGCCGGATGCAGTTTAATCCACTTTCGAGTAGTGTCGCGGCAGAAGAAGCTTCCGGCCTATCTTTTAGGGCTTCTTGTTCAGATGAGGGTAATGAATCCATTGATCCCTCCAAGTAGCTGATTATGACTGGAGATGAGCCCTGACCGATTCCTCAGACACACTAAAGAAGTACCTACGAAGCATATCGCGATGGTTGGTCCATTAGGAACAGGCTGATTTTCTAGTAGGAGGTTAAGCCGCCCTTTATTCGTTGCCACAACAATAACGTCAGTTAAGGGTTTTTTTGGAGCATAAGTACTTTGATCACGCAGAAACGCTTCAGCGTGATCAAAGTACTCGATGCAGTGAACACTCTACCCCACACCAAATATAAAGAACTGATGAACAGGGAGTCTGCCATTTGAAACAAGGGTGCATCAAGAGTGAGTGCCCTCTTCAAAGAGACGCTTGTCGCGATACCCCTTTTTCACTTCAGATGCGTCTTCTCGGAAAATGGCTGACTCCCTGATCATGTACGAGGGATGATTTTTTAGGGAAACCATCTCTCAACGTCGATCTGCATTGGTTTCTTAGTAGATCAACACAATGGCTGAGCACGGGAAGTGCGGGAGACCCGTACAAAGAGAAGAGAATACCGGACCTATATGGTGAGATACCCTGTTCTCCCTTGCTCGTTTTGACTCGTCGCTTACTCATCTCTCGCTTCAACAATCCAAGCACGACTCAGACGTTTAAACGACAATAATCGGACCAAAGGAACCGAAAGTGGGAACACTGTCCGGGTCCAAACCGCTAGGGCCTTCTATCACGGCCGCTGTAATGGTGTAAATGTCGGGACCCGGGGCTGCGGTCACGGTAACAGGGAAGACATAGGTTGCTGTGGGCCACGATGCCTCTTGGAGATGTCCTGTAAACGGCATGAGCTGATTTAAATTGGCGCCATTTACCAAGACGTCAAGGCGGTAGGCCGATCCGTCCTCAAATGAGTCATCCGAGGCTGTTACATTCAGATTAATAGTGAAAGCGGTGCCTCCAAGAACGGCCAATGGTGCGGAAACACTGTTGATGGTGAGATCTGCCATAGTAGGGTTCTCCTTTCGTGCGCTCACGCGCATGTAGTTTGATTTTTACGTCTAGTTTCAAGAGCTGAATCGACTGATCGCAGATTCGATATACCTGCCTCGTCAACTCCTCTTGTCTAGAAAGCCATACGGCTTTTCGCATGCTTTGAACGAAACTGATCCTGCTGCTTTGCCCATACTGACGACGCCAAAATGTTGAGCCGGCGATGAGATTTTTCGCCTACAAAGCTGTCTTGCTCACACCTTTATGGCAGCGGCCCCTTTGTCTGTGTTGGGCTGGGCACCAGAAGGCCGGCAAGGAAAGCTGCGGTAGTAGTAAAGACGGTGAGCAGGAGGTCACCTGAGAGTTTCCCGGTAGTGAACACCGCCATAGCCAGGGTAACAAACGC
>WNGK01008394.1_pt1 | contig 16390 bp, 13 predicted proteins | sample 5400601 | NCBI WGS metagenome assembly WNGK01 (sample SAMN13153376, study PRJNA577476) | soil metagenome | isolation source: 60 cm soil or saprolite under Garry oak tree replicate 1 | place: USA:California | collected 2016-06-15
CCGTGTTGTGGCGGTGGCAGATGTGTTCGATGCGCTGGTCAGCGAGCGGCCGTACAAGCACGCCTGGAGCATCGAGGAAGCGTTCGCCTATCTCGCGTCGCAGAAAGGGAAGCATTTCGATCCGCGCTGCATCGAGGCGTTCTTGAGCGGGTCGGAGAAGGTGACGGAGGTACAGCTAAACTACAGTGATAAATAGCGCAGTCGCCTTTTGTTAATACGACTTTCAAAGGCAAACTTCCGAGGCCGATCCCATAGCCTGACCTTGGTCTTCTGCAGCCTGATCGAGGGACAATCAGTCTGCACTGGTCATTAATTTATCTAACTACAAGTAACTGAAATGCAAAAGGATTCCCCCGCCAAAATGTAGCATACAAACCTAATCATGCGGGCCGACGTCTTGGAAAATATTCCAAGGGCAAACCAGAGGGCAGAAGGTAAGACAGGTTCGGAAGGAGTACGCCGATCAGTAGTCATGCGCTCTTCATGGCCGCTTGCCAAGTCTCGTTCCACTCGCCCGCGAGACTCATCGTCCCTCTAGAACTCTAGCTACTAGTCCATGCTGGAATCGATCTGACCCCAGCGCACATTCTCCAATCGCTATTCGTAGGATTTTTGGCACGGCGCGCTCTAATTTGTTGAGCTAACGCAACGTAGGATTGGTGTTTGCATATGTTCTTCAGTATGCTACATGGCGTCTAGGCCCAAAGCTGAGAATGCCTTATAAGAGCACTCGAGCAAGTTCACGCAACCGTAGCACTGCGATTTACGCTGAGATCGTAGGTTGGGGGAAGTGCATCCCGCCCGCGGTACTCAGCAATGCGGACCTGTCGACTCTTTTCGACACCAGCGACGAGTGGATTTTCAAACGCACCGGAATCCGCTGCCGCCCGATCTCGCATGTACCCGTTTCTGAGTTGGCGCACGTTGCGGCAATGCACGCGCTTGCCTGCGCTGGTTTGGCTCCCACAGAGGTCGAGCTAATCGTCATTGGCTCCTGCACTGGCGACGAGCAGATGCCGAATACAGCATCGCGCGTACAACGCAGCATCGGCGCGTGCAACGCTGCGGCAGTTGACGTAAATACCGCATGCACGAGTTTCATGTACGCACTTTCCTACGCCTCTTCACTTGTGCGCACAGGAGCCGTCCGAACTGCACTAGTGATAGGCGCGGATACGCTCTCGGCTTTCATGGATTGGGATGATCGCCGGCCGTCAGTTGTTTTTGGCGACGCTGCTGGCGCCGTCGTGGTTAGGGCAACATCAGACCCCATCGGGATCGTGGGCGAGCGACTCGGGTGCGTTTACGAAAGCCGCGATGTTCTTAGGATCAAAGGAATTGGCGCTGCATATGCCAATGCGGGGTTGACTTTGGGTACCACGAAATGGGACTTCGACGGCCCAGAAGTATTTAGGCAAGCGGTGCTATCAATGTCGGCAGGCGCGCGGGAAGTCTTGCTCAAGACTGGCTGCAATTTGAGCGACATAGACCTAGTGATTCCACATCAAGCAAATCTTCGCATAATTCAAGCGGTAGCCCGTCGCTTGCGCGCACCAATAGACAAGGTTTTCACGGACCTGGAAATGCGCGGCAATTTGTCTTCTGCATCTATCCCGATTGCGATAGTCGACGCATTAGAGCAGGGTCGCATAACCTCTCATTGCCGTCTGCTGATCCCGGCGTTTGGAGGCGGCATGACATGGTCCGCCCACATCATCGAATGGGGCGAGCAAACCGTATCGATTGCCAGCAGTGAAGTGGAGCTCAGTCCGTCAAGAGCCACGGGGCTGGACCTTGTCCACGCCCTCCGCGCCAAAAAGAGCGCTCCTCCTCATAGAGGATTACCCGAAGCTCGCTACTCTTCGGCACTCACAAAAACAGCGGTGACCCGCTCTAGGCGTAAGGACACGATCGATACTCTCCCAGGAAGGGCCGGCCTACCAAACGGCAGTAAATCAATGGTTAAGCAGGAAAAACTTCGTAAGACGGGCTTACCCATTCGATTGGACACCGATTAGTCGACTAATTCTGTCGGCAATTTTCCGACATGGTTATGACCCAAGTCCTACAAAAGGATAGCAGAAATTCTAATTGTTGCGCACAATGTGGATTAGGGCTTGACATGAGGGGTTTTTGTCGAGCCGTTCAGTTTGCTTATCTAGTAAGGGGGATGCCATGAATGCCATCGTTGACTTTGCGACTTTATCAACAGTCAAAGCGTATACACAACTAGAACTGAACTATGACCCAGAACTCCAAACGCTTTTCTCGTGGATGAAGCCGTCGCCGCGGCCGTGCTTTACTGCGACGTTGCTGGAAGAAGTTCAACACGTCGAAAAGCTCCTCGAAGCGAATGGTGGACACATAAATCACGAAGGCCGACCAGAGCGGGTTGCGTATCTCGTAGCCGGAAGTAAAGCTAATGGAGTTTTCAATCTCGGCGGTGATCTTGGAATGTTCATTGAAGCGATCATGCGTCAAGATCGCAAATTGCTCGAATACTACGCCTACCTGTGTATCGAGAACATACATCGACGCCTTACGGGAATCGGCGGCCACATTCCCACAATCGCTTTGGTTCAAGGGAAGGCGATGGGAGGCGGATTTGAGTGCGCCTTAACCTCTGAAGTCATTGTTGCCGAGCGCAGCGCCGCCTTTTCGTTCCCAGAAATAATGTTTAATCTAATTCCGGGAATGGGGGCGCTTTCGCTGCTCAAACGCCGCGTTGGAATGAAAAGAGCCGAAGAGATCGTGATGAGCGGTCGCGTTTACAGTGCCAAAGAATTGCTCGACATTGGTGTCGTTGAAGTCCTAGCTGAGGACGGGCTCGGACTTGAAACTGTGCGACGCCTTATTCAGCAAAGACAGAGGAAGGCTCTCGCTTATCAAACCTTGTTCCAGGCAAAGCAAGTTTGCGACCCGATCACCAAGGGTGAACTGCTGGGCGTCGTAGGCATTTGGGTAAACGCCGCATTGGAGCTTCAAACACGTGATCTTAGGATGATGGCTCGGTTAATGCGAGGTCAAGACCGCACGTTAGCGGCGACGAACGATGATGGCGCACTGGAAGAATTCTATTCGCCCCAACCGCTTGCTGCAGTCGGCGGGAGGTGATTAGGAAGACCGAGTAGAAAGTACTACTAGGTCGATTAGCGAGTGGCTCGGTGTCCTCCGGGCGGCTGCGCGGCTAGCTGCGCTGCTGTAGCCTCATAACAGCGACGTAGCTCAGCTGCCAAGGTCGTAACTCGACCCTTGTCCCCGGCTGCTGCCGCGCGGTCAACTTCGTCGCAACGTGCGGCCAATTGTGGCGCACCGATTCCAAGCGCCGCGCCCTTTATCGCATGGGTGACGTCTGCGACCCCAGTCATGCCACCACTCGCACCTAATTCACGCAAGCGATTCAGCATCATATCCACGTCAACACAGAAACCGTGAATCAGCTTCCCTAGAAACGTAGAATCACTCGTAATTAGTTCTACTTCACGAAGTCTAGCTTTATCGATAAGCGGTATCGCGGCATGCGAGATTGTCGCGCTCTGTTGGTGAGGCTTTGATTTCGCGTCGCGCAATGCGCCGCGGCCCAAACGGTCAACAACTTGCAAAAGCGTGGAGGCGTCGAATGGCTTACCGACAAACTCATCAGCGCCGGCGATTCGTACTCGTTCGTGCGTCTCTGGTGTCACAGATGCTGACAGAATCATTATTGGAAGCCGAGTTCCTGTTGGTTCCATCGTTCGAATGGCAGTAGTAACTTCGACCCCGCTGCGCTCCGGCATATTGAAGTCGAGGATAGCTATATCGGGGCGCTGAATCTCGAACAGGTCGAGTGCCTCCTCTCCGTCGCCGGCAAGGATAACGGTGTGGCCTGCGGTCTCCAGCAACTGCTTTAAGATCGCTTGGTTGGTACTGTTGTCTTCCGCAACAAGAATGCGCAGCGCACGACGTTGCTGCTTTAGGACCAGACCGAGATCGATAATCTCGGCGCTCTCACGCATTTCCGTCGAAGTCGCAGCATGTATAGCGTTGCGCAGCAACCTGGGCGACGCGTCCGCACCTAGGAAACTTGTTCCCTCAATAGTTAGCAATTTCTGACGATCCGCCTCGCTTGCAACCGCACTCGCAAGGTAGATCATAGCAGTCGGTGTGTCACCGCTCTCTGCGGCTACGCGTTCGAAGACTCGACAGGCCATCTCGGCATCGCCCGCTACCAAAACTGCTGGCACGGCAATACCTTGCATCCGCAGAGCTTGCAACTGGGCGAGCACAGCGCTCGCCGAGGAAACTGTTTCGACGCGACCGCACGCGGCTTCCACAAGGTGGTGAATCCGCCCTGCAGCGTCGGCGTCAGCGACTAGCAGTGCTGTGTGCGCGGCTGGCTCAGCGGGCTGCACTTCCTTCGCTTCGTCGGAACGTTGCAACGGTAAGTCAAACCAGAACGTCGTTCCGTATCCCAACGTACTCCGCAGGCCGATCGCGCCACCCATCAACTCTACTAGCTGTTTTGCAATCGTTGTTCCGAGCCCAGTACCGCCGTACCGCCGCGTAGTTGAGCTGTCGGCCTGGACAAACCGCTCGAATATCTTTTTTTGTGCATCCGGTGCAATACCAATCCCCGTATCACGCACTTCAAAATGTACGCGCTGCGACTTCTCGTTTTCGTCCAGTAGTTTGGCTACAACCTCAATATGGCCTCGGTCCGTAAACTTCACTGCGTTTGATATCAAATTGACGAGCACTTGGCGGAAGTGATGTGGGTCTCCGGTGACGCGATATTCAATAGCAGGATCCACGAGCACCTTAACTACAAGCCCTTTGGAAATAGCGTGCGGCCGCATCATTCTCACGATGCTGTTGAGAGTTGCGTAGAGGTCGAAATCGGTAATTTCAATTGTTAACCCACCCGCTTCGATCTTCGAAATGTCGAGAACGTCGTCTACCAACGACCTCAAAAGTGCCACCGAATGTCGCAATAGTTTGATCAGTTCGCCTTGCTCGCCGTTGAGTTGCGTCGTCTGTAACAGTTCAACGACTCCAACAACGCCGTTAAGGGGAGTACGCATTTCATGGCTCATGTTCGCAAGGAACGAGCTTTTCGCGTGATTCGCCTGTTCTGCCTTGCCTAGTGCTTCGTCTTTAGTCGTTATTAGGGTCGACACGTAAATGGGGAGGATGATCATGGAAACGACCAAGCCCCACCCTATGTACGGTGAGTCCGCCCACCAGTGAGCTGCTATGACAACGGGGAGGAAGCCCGCCAGACACAACGCTTGGCAGAGGAATAAATATCTTCGGCCGTACCGGAAACCGTTTCCGAAGGTAATAAAGAGGTAGACACCGACAAGGCCCACGCCGGAAGCGCCGGCGAGGGAAAGCGCAAAGGTCGTTCCTCCAGAGTCAGCTAACATGCCTACTATACGACGCGGCTTGTTTGAAGCTGGCCAGATGTAGATGCAAACGAAGATGCCAATTGCGAGCAAGAAAAAGAAACCTAACCCTGCAAGCAAGAGCCTGTCGTTGTCGCTTACCGCCGCTGAGACCGAGGACGTAACTGTGACTCGCCCCCACATGAAAGCGATAATCAACCCGATAATGCCAATCCTCAGGATCGCCTGTTCGTGCTCGCTATCGGCTCGACCAGAGAAACGGCTTTTCAATGCCGCCCAAAGGGTCAGAAATGGGTCCAAGATGGGTTGTCCGATGCGCATGCTCACGGTGAAGCAATTTTTGTGCCGCACAATGCGACACGTCCATTTTGCTACCGTCAGCTAGGGCTGGTAAAAGATTGACATGATCTCCCAGCAAGGCGACTGACGCAAGTCGTCGTTTTTGGGCGCTCGGAGGACTTAGCCGAGAAAAAGCTGGCCCGGAGCGAATCCAAACAGGTTCGGCTACAGTTCGGCGCGTGTTCGCTAGCTTACGCTGGATTAACGGTAAACATCGGAACGGGGCGTTTCTTATCTTGGGGTGCTGCGTGGACTTTTCGCTGCGACTGGGACCATTGAATGCCGGGCTGAACCGTTACTTATCGCCAATCTTCGCGCCATTCGTGGATTTGGCCGAAGCTGGCGAAGATGTAGGCCCTTTTGTATCAGACTTCATTCATGGTCTTGGTTTTCATACGTTCCAGTACTGGATGGCCCTTGTACCGCATAACGGAGGCGCAACGCAGGCTTTTGTTGTAACCAATGAAACTCAAGAGTGGATAAAGCTCTACGACGAGCGCGCTTACATCGAGGTCGACCCCCGCGTGCAGAACCTACTTGACACTACAATCCCCGCTTTTTGGGACCAGCACAGTTTCATTGATCAGTCCGCTAGGGTTGGAGAATTCCTCGCTATGGCACGTTTTTACGGCATCGCGAGAGGAGTTGTGGTTCCAATTCGGGATAGCTACGGCCATTCAGGGATGATGACACTCAATTGCGGCATCCAAGATTGGACCGTGACTGAAAAGGCTGAGACCACCAAGAGGCTTGGTGACATTGCGCTGTTTGCGCGCTATTTTCACGAACTGTTCCAGACAGCTGTGCGCCAACGCAAGCTTGCGCCGGTAGTGCGCTTTTCTCAGCTAAGCGTACGCGAGCGAGAATGTATGTTCCTCATCGCGAACAGACTCACGTTTGAAGACGTTGCTGCTAGGCTGCAGATCAGCATAAAGACTTTGGAGTTCCATCTCAATTCTATTCGAGCAAAACTAAATGTGACTCGCATGCAAGACGCGATTTCGAAAGTAGCTGGTCTCGGGGAAATCGGGAAATGATCCGTTCGTGTGGCGGAAACTACATGGAGAGCCTCTGGTCTTAAGCCAACCGAACGGCTTTGATCTCAGATAATTTCTATTATGCGGTTTGTGTCGTCAATTACTCCAGTATGATCCCAGAGCGACGTCTAAGGCCAGTACTGCTTGCTCGAATTAAAAGCTAGAAGCGCCACAATGTTTCACCACTTATATCTGCGATCCACTCCGATAAAGTATGAGGGTTATGTGCCCCCTCTCATACAGCCATTGATAGAAGCTGCATCACGCGGGGACAATCTGGTTCCGGTGATTGATTCCATTACACACGGCTTTGGATTCGACGCGTTCAATTGTGGTGTAAGCATAAGCCGTTGGCCCAATGGGGAATCCCAGTTTTATGTGTTCACAACGATGCCGGCCGAGTGGGTGGTCCTGTACGACCACCGTTCGTACATAGAAGTAGATCCGCGGGTACAAACGTTGCTGCAGACCCTGTTGCCTGTTGTCTGGGATCAAAAGACATTCCGCGGAAGAAATTCAAGACTAGACGAATTTCTTTCGGTCGGTCTCAAATATGGATTAGGCAGCGGCGTGGCGGTCGGCTTCTTCGACGCAAGAGGTCACGCGGTAATGGTCGCCCTAAACTCCACAATGGAAGATCAGAGCGAGGCAATAAGAGCAGCGATCTACAGCAAAATTCCCGATATCATGCTCTTCGCACATTTCTTCCATGAGATTTTCATCGCTGCCGTCATTGAACAGTCAATTCCACCTCGCTCACAAGGGGCTCCCTTAAGCAATCGAGAAAGGGAATGCCTGGGCTACGCGGCGCGGGGACTTACCGGCGAGGACATCGCTAACAAACTTGGCATTACTGCACGAACCGTTCAGTTCCACTTCGACTCCATTCGATCCAAACTCGGAGCGCTCAATCGTCAGGAGGCGATCGCGAAGGCGGCGCGGGAAGGACTGATAGGTGTCGGCTAACCGGAAGCGGCCCGCCTCTCTTTTTTTCCTTAGCTGTCTATGCTATTGTCATAGCTGGCCTAGTTCGGGGAACAGCGCCAGATGAAACCCCTCACCCTCGTCACCCACCGCAAGTACTTCGGCATGGATCCCCTGTACCTTCGGGCGGCTACGGACCGCGTGCTGGCCCGAGTCGCCGGGCTGCCGCCCGGACGGGCGCAGATCAACGCACGCTGTCTGCGCAAGGATTTCGGAACGGACACTGTGATGGGGCAAAAACTCGTGGCGGGCTTTGTCGCCGAAGGCCTCCTGGAGCCTCGGACGGATGCGCCTGAGGATTACCGGCTGACCGAGCGCTTCTACGAGTTCGCCTACGCCCGCGTCGTCGAGCCGCTGCCACGATCCCGCGCCAAGGCATTGCTGGGCAAGGCGTGCGATCTGGCGATCCGCATCAACGCCGAGTGGTCGCGAAATCCGCTCGAGATCGAGGCGCTGGCGCCATTCGGACACTACATGAGCCGCGACCATCACCTCGATGAGCTGCCCCTCGGCATCGTGGTTTGCGCGCGCACGCCTTCGCACCGTGCCCGCTGGGGGCGCCTCGCCACCAAATCTCAAGGCGCCGCCGAAATACGCGCCGCATTCTGCGACCTGAGCTCGTTCATCAAAGTGCGCACCGTCAACGATCTGCAAATGCTGCCGCGCCCGTTCGCAGTGGTGTTCCAGCAGGACCCGGTCGTCGGCTAGCGTCGGCCGTTTCGCGGACTTCGGGCGACTCCGCCCGCTGCGCCCGGCCGGGCGAGCCTGCCTGCATTGTGCGCGGGTCGTTCGATTGCGTGAAAGTACCGTCGCGCCCGCGCTTTGCGTTTGCGGCACAATCGGCGCTCACCCGTCGCCTCGACGTTCCCCGGGAGCTCGTTTGCACCGCCTTCTTGTCTTCGCGATTGCCGGCTGGTCCGGCTTTTTTGTCATGGCGATCGAGCTGTTGAGCGGGCGCATCCTGGCGCCCAACTTCGGCAACAGCATCTACATCTGGGGCGGCGTGATCACCATTTTCATGCTTGCCCTGTCGATCGGGTATCTGCTCGGCGGCCGCCTTTCCCTGCGCACGCCGTCGCTGCGCAAGCTTGCGGCGATTCTGGCCTGCGCTGCGCTGGCCACGATCCCAGTTGCGATCGCCGGCGACGCGGCGCTCGATCGCATCTTCGACCTAGTCCACGATCCTCGGTACGGCTCGCTGCTTGCATCGACACTGCTGTTTTTCATCCCGACCGTCGTCTCGGGCATGGTGTCGCCGTATGCGGTCCGGCTTCTGGTGCACGAGGCACGGCACAGCGGCCATCGCGCAGGCCAGCTTTACTTCGTGTCGACGTTCGGCAGCGCGGCCGGGACGATATCGACCGCCTTTTATCTAGTGCTGTATCTGGAAATCAATCAGATCATCTGGACGCTGGCGCTGATTTCAGCGATTCTCGCCGTCATCGGCATCGGCTGGAAGCCACGCAATGCGTTTTGATCGACTGTGCGGATGGGCGTTGGCTGCCTTGCTTCTCAGCGTTCTCGGCGCCCGTGATGCGTTCTCGCAGATGGTCGTGCTGCATACCGAAAAATCGCTGTACCGCAACATCAGCGTAACGGAGGAAGGGGGCGAGCGCTGCATGAGGTTCGCGCGCTTTTACACAGGCAGCCGCCAAAGCTGCATCTACGTGAACGACCGCGCGCGGCTCGTCTTCATGTACACCAAGATGATGCTGGCGAGCCTCTACCTCGTTCCGCAGCCGAAGCGCGTGCTCGTGATCGGGCTGGGCGGCGCAACGCTTCCCGACGCGCTGCTGCGAATCTATCCCGACCTGGCCATGGACGTCGTCGAGGTCGACGCCGCGGTGATTCGCGTCGCGGAAAAGTATTTCGACTTTCGCCCGGGGCCGAACGTGAGCGTCCACGAGGAAGACGGCCGCGTCTTCGTCAAGCGCGCTGCGCGTGCCGGCGCGAAGTACGACCTTGTGCTCCTCGATGCTTTCGATCATGAGTACATTCCCGAGCACATGCTAACGCGCGAGTTTCTGCAGGAGGTGAAATCCATCATGCAGCCCGACGGCGTGCTGGCCGCCAACACCTTCTCGACCAGCAGGCTCTACGCGCACGAGTCCGCCACCTACGAAGCGGTGTTCGGGCGCTTCTACAATCTCAAGGATAGCAATCGCGTGATCGTGCTCAAGCTTGGAGAGCTGCCGGCGCAGGAAGCCGTCGCGAAGGCCGCGCGCTCGCTCGACAGCCGCCTCGAGGCTACGGGCGCGGCGTCCGACTGGCTGCTGCCAATGTTTTCAAGCACGCGCGACTGGCCTGCCGACACGCGTGTTCTCACCGATCAATACTCGCCCGCGAATCTGCTGAATGCGCCGTAGGGAAAGATCCTCGTCGAATCGTCCGTTATCCTGCATCTCACTGCAATGATGGCGAGCTCGATGGACCGTGCTCCTCTGGAACCGGGCCGCAAGCGCTGGATCGGACAGGCGCTGCGCCGCCTCGAAGACGATCGCCTGCTGCGCGGCCAGGGCCGATTCATCGACGATATCTCGATGCCCGGTCAGGCGCACGCGTGGTTCGTGCGCTCGCCGCATCCGCACGCGCGCATCCGTTCCATCGCCTGCGACGCGGCACGCAAGATGGCCGGCGTGCTGGCCGTGTTAACGGGCGCGGACACGCTTGCCGACGGCCTGCAGCCCATGCCGTTCATGCATCTGCACAAGCGGCCCGACGGATCGCCCATCGTTGCCGCGCCGCGCATGGCGATCACGCACGACGTTGTCCGCTTTGTCGGCGACGCCGTGGCGATGGTCGTGGCCGAAACGCGCAATGCGGCCAAGGATGCGGCGGAGCTCGTCGACGTGGATTACGAGCCGCTGCCCGCCGTCGTCGATCTCGAGGACGCGGCCCGCGGCAATGCGCCGCAAGTCTGGCCACCGGCGTTCACGAGCGCGCACGGCAACATCGCCGCGTACTACCGGATGGCATCCGCCTGATCAACAACCGCGTCATCGCGCACCCGCTGGAGGTGCGCGCGGCGATCGGCGAGTACGATGCCGCCAGCGAAACGTTTACCATCCATGCGCCGGTGCAGGGCGTGCACCGCGCGCGTACGGATGCCGCCGTTGCGCTGGCCGTCCCGGAGCAGAGGGTGCGCGTCATCGTCAAGGATCTGGGCGGCGGATTCGGCGCGCGCGCCTACGGCTTTCCGGAAAATGCCGCCGTCGCCTGGGCGGCCAGGCGCACCGGGCGGCCCGTCAAATGGCTCGCCGATCGCGCCGAGCTTTTTCTGTGCGACGTTCACGGCCGCGATCAGGTGTGGGAGGCCGAGCTTGCGCTCGACGCGTCGTTGCGCTTCATCGCCATGCGCGTTCGCACGCTCGCCAACGTCGGCGCGTACCTTTCGTTCTACGGCGCGGCGGTGCCCGCCATGTCGGGCGCGCGTGCGATCAACGGCTGCTACGACATTCCGCTGATCGCGCACGAAGTGCGCATGTTGTTCACGCATACCGCGCCGGTCGACGCCTATCGCGGCGCGGGCAGGCCCGAGACCGGTTATTTCGTCGAGCGCCTCGTGCACAAGACCGCGCTCGAGCTCGGCGTCGATCCGGTGGAGCTCAAGCGCCGCAATTTCGTGCGCCCGGCGCAGATGCCGTACCGGAACGCGGTCGACTGGACGTACGAATGCGCGGACTTCGACGCCTTGTTGCGCAAGGCGATGACAGCGATCGACTGGTCAGGCTTCGACGCGCGCAAGACGGAATCGGCGCACCGCGGACGGCTGCGCGGGCGCGGCATCGCCAGCTATATCGAGGCCACCGGGAGCGGGCTGCTCACCGAGGAGGTCGATTTCAGCGTGCGCGCCGACGGCACGGTGCAAGTGATCTGCGGAACGCAGTCGATGGGCCAGGGATTATGGACGTCGTTCGCGCAGGTGGCCACCGAGAAGCTGCAGATCGATCCGTCCCGCGTCATCGTGTTCGAAGGCGATTCCGCGATCGTTCGTTCCGGCGGCGGCAGCGGCGGCTCGCGCTCGCTGCAGGTCGGCGGCAACGCCGTACTTGCGGGCGCGATCGCGGTCGTTAAGCGCGGGCACGAGCTCGCCGCGCAGGCGCTCGAGGCGTCCGCAAGCGATATCGAGTACGTCGCGGGTGAGTACCGTGTCGCCGGTACCGACCGCAGCGTTTCGCTTTTCACGCTCGCATCGAGGCAACCCGGCGGTGAGCTCAAGCTCTCGGCGACTGCAACCGCCTCCGGTCAGACCTGGCCCAACGGATGCCAGGCGGCGGAAGTCGAGATCGACCGCGATACGGGTGCGATCGATCTCGTTCGCATGGTCGCGGTCGACGACATCGGCACCGTGATCAATCCGATGATCGCGCACGGGCAGATCCACGGTGGCATCGTTCAGGGCGTCGGCCAAGCGCTGCTCGAGAACGTCGTCTACGATCGTGAGACCGGGCAGCTTCTGACGGGATCGTTTCTCGATTACGCGATGCCGCGTGCAAGTCAGATACCGCCGCTCGCAACGCAGTTCGATGAATCGCTACCCACCGCATTCAACATGCTGGGCGCCAAGGGCGTCGGCGAGTCGGGCACGCATGGCGCGATCCCCGCCGTCGTCAATGCCGTCGTCGACGCATTGAAGGAGTTCGGCGTGACGCATCTCGACATGCCGCTCACGAGCGAAAAGATCTGGCGCGCGATCAACCATCGCTAGCTGTGGTCTTGGCGCGGCTCGTCGTGCTTCTTCGTGACATCCGGAGTGCGATGCGAACGGCGAAACAACGTACGACCCGGCCGTGTCAGATTCGGCTCAACGACCGCTTCCGACCCCTCGAGCCGTTCGCGCCGCCCCGAAGCGGACAGTCGCGTGTCGCGGTAACGGACGCGGCAGCTTTGATCAGAAAGGCGACGACAACCCGCACGCGCAGTCGCCCCAAGCCGCGATACGCCGCCACGGTCTGCTCTTCGAGGGCTGGATTTCTTATCCTCTAACAGGTTGTTGAAAATTGCGATCGACCATTCGAACTCGTGTCATTCCGACCCGGCGCAAGCGGGGGAGGAATCTGCTGTCGCGAATAATCAATGTTTTGCCAAAAAGCAGATTCCTCGTCGCCGAATTCAACTGCGGCTCCTCGGAATGGCATAACCATTTTTCAACAGCCTGCTAAGAACTTGCGGGGTTTTCTTGGTGCTGCGCCTGGCGGCGGGATAGACTCACGCCCGTGCAAGTCGGTTGATCCACCGCGCCGCGTGACGTCGGACCACGACGCGAGGCGCACATGGCAGGGATAGATGTGCCAGTTGCGCTGTGATGCGGCAAGGTGTCCGTTTGCGACCGAATGCGCCCAACAATGACGGAGGAATTCAAATGTGCGATGTGTGTGGCGATGCGCAGCACGAACCTCAAGTATCGCGCCGGGATTTCCTGAGGACCGGCGCACTCGCGGCGCTCGTACCGTGGAGCATGGGCGCCGCGATCGCGGCCGACCCGCCAGCGCCAGGCGCAGCGCCACCAGCGAATGCAATCGCGCCTGCGGATGCGTTGAAGCGGCTGATGGATGGCAACGCGCGCTACGCGGCAAACACGCTGAACGAGCGCGACTTCTCGTCCGGTCGTGCCGCCCGTGTGCAGGGGCAGTATCCGATCGCCCAGATCCTAAGCTGCTCCGATTCGCGCGTGTCGCCGGAGCTACTGTTCGACCAGGGGCCGGGCGATCTCTTCGTCATGCGCGTCGCGGGCAACATCGTGACCCCGGACCTGCTGGCATCCCTCGAATACGGCGCCCAGTTCCTGGGGGCGCCGCTCATCATCGTGCTAGGCCACAGCGGATGCGGCGCGGTCGACGCCGCAATCAAGGTGCTGAAGACCAAGGCCGTCCTTCCGGGCCATTTGCCGCAGCTCATCGCCGCGATCAAGCCTGCAGTAATCGTCGCCGAGAAAGCGCAGACCGGCAACTTGATCGACAACGCGGTCGCCGAGAACGTGCGACGGCAGGTGGCTCGATTGAAGAGCTCGCCGCCGATCGTCCAGAAACTTTACGTGGGCAAGAAGATCGATATCGTTGGCGGCGTGTATGACCTCGCCACCGGAAAGATGGCGCTCATCTAGACGCGTGGGTTGCCCGTGCCCGGGTGCCGGCAACCGTACGGCGCCGCCTTTTGCCAAGGGTTTCCGCCCCGCGCCCGATGTTCGGGCATGAGACGGGTCGTCCCCTTCGTCGACGACGCGACATCGGCTTCGCATGCTCGCCCACATCCGCACTTTTGCGTAAGTACAGGTCTTCTGAGCTATTTATGCGCTGACGATGGCCGTCTGCAGTTGGGCCAAGAGCCGTTCAACCGCGCCACGGATGGCGGAGCTTCCCGACGAATAATCGCAACCCCAAGCTGAGGACGACGTGCTCTAAGCGGCTTCGAGCTGGTGCTAATAGATTCTGGCTAACCGTTCTACTGCAGGGAAACGCGATAAGCAATCATGTGATTGTCAACCCGGTGGGGAGCGGTGACATTGCTGCGCTCCGCCCAAGGGATTACCTGCCGGTGCAGGGGGATGTCGTTGATCTCCGCGTTGTGCGCTGCGACTGCCTCGCGGATCTCCTGAAGGCGCTGCTCGGGGTTCATGTCGAGTTTGATTTTGGCCGCCAGCTCGTCGAGTTTTGGATTCGAATAACGCCCATGGTTCTGGTCGCCGTCGCCCTTGCCGTTGTACGTCGCGAGCACCGGCTGCAGAATGAAGATGCCATCGGTCGAGCCATTACCACCCCAGCCGAACATGTACATGCTCGTGTCCAGCTTTTCAAGCTTGGGAAAGTAATTCGCGCGCGGCATAGCGTTGACTTTGACCGTGACACCGACCTGCGCCCACATCGCCGCCAGTGCCTGGCAGATCTTTTCGTCGTTGACATAACGGTTGTTCGGACAGTCGAGCGTCACCTCGAAGCCGTTGGGATAACCGGCTTCGGTAAGCAGTTGCTTGGCCTTCGCCTTGTCGTAGGGTAGGCGTTTTTCGAGATCCGGCGTTGATTGAGCCGGTGAGGGAAGCAGCGCTCCGGAGGGCTTCGACAGGCCGCGCATGATCGAGGTCCTGATCGCTTCGATGTCGATGGCCTGATAGAGCGCCTGGCGCACTCGCTTGTCCTTGAATGGATTCTTGCCCTTCACATTCGAGTACAGGAGCTCGTCGCGATTCTGGTCCATGCCGATGAACACGATGCGATTCTCGGTTCCCTCCAGAACCTTGATATTGGGATCCTGCTTTAGCCTTGGGACGTCCTGCGGTGGAAGATCGGTTACCAGATCGACTTCTCTGGACACAAGCGCGGCAAGCCTTGTGGCGTCATTGACGATCGGCAGGTAGATCACCTCGTCGGCATTGCCGGTGAACATGCCCTCCCTGATCCCCCACCAGTTAGGATTCTTGACGAGGATCGTCTTCACGTCCGGCTCGCGGATCTTGAGCATATACGCGCCTGTGCCATTGGCTTGGTGCGCTGTGATGATGTCTTCCTTCTGCATATAGTTCTGCGGCTTCGTCGCGCGGTTCTTTTCGCACCATGTCTTGCTCATGATAAAGATCGTCGCCCAATGCCATAGCTCGACTGGGTTGGGCCCATCGGTGGTGAACTCGACCGTAAGATCGTCGATCTTCCTCGGAATCCCGGCGGCGTTCGCATACGGGCGGAACTGCGAGGTGTCGGAGCGGGCGCGTTCGTAGCTGAACACAACATCGTCTGCCGTGAACGGAGTTCCGTCGTGGAACTTGACCCCGGGGCGCAGCTTAACGCTCCATGTCGTTGGGTTGACCTGCTGCCAAGACACGGCCAGTGCGGGCTCGAGGTTCAGGTCCTTGTCGCGCTGAACGAGCGTGTCATAGACGAGCGAATTGATGTTGTTGGTCGTGCCTTCGTTCTGCGAGTGCGGATCGGTGGTCTGCATGTCGCCGCGACCAGCCCAGCGCAGCGTCTTGGCGTCGACGGCTCCTCCCGCGAGCGCGGCGATCGCGAGCGCCAATGTGATCAGGCGGCACACGGTTCGTCTTGTCCTTGCAACGTGCGAAAGCATCATGGCTTAGTTCGGTGCTCCACTACTGAATCACCTCGTTCGCGCAGAGCGATTGCTTGATCGCAGGGGCGCCCGTGCAAGCGATGATCCCTTCCGAGGAGCGCGTTTAAACTAGCGCCCGACGCTACACCGGAGCCCTCAGAGGGTCAAGGGAGCCGTCCCGATGTTTTCATTCTGCGCCACGCACGAATGTCCGCTTGGGGCCCGATTTCAGCCCATCAGCGCCAAGCACGATCTGAACTTGCTTTCAGATCAAATAGACGTTGCAACACGCGTAACCCCCTACTGCAGCCGGATCTCTCCGTCGAATTTGACGTCGATGTTGAGCCCCGGCACCGTGAGCGTTACATGCGCGGGGAACGCTTCGGAGCCCGAGATTTTTCGGCTCTCGAGGGCTTTTGCAACCGCGTGCTCGATCTCCCTCTGGGAGTTGATGCCGACCATCTTCAGAAATTTTCGAATGCTCAAGTTGAAGGTTTCTTCGTTCATCGCCGTCTCCTGAAGAGTGTCTGCTGCCGCAACTACTGTCCGCCCAATTCGGGGTTGCCGTCAATGCCCGTCGGCATTGCCCTCGTTCGCGAACCGATGCGG
>WNGK01003759.1_pt1 | contig 16388 bp, 7 predicted proteins | sample 5400601 | NCBI WGS metagenome assembly WNGK01 (sample SAMN13153376, study PRJNA577476) | soil metagenome | isolation source: 60 cm soil or saprolite under Garry oak tree replicate 1 | place: USA:California | collected 2016-06-15
TGGGCTTCGTCGAGGATCACATAATCGAAGGCCGTATCTTTGAGCCGGTGCGCGTCTCGCCGGAGGGTCCCGTAAGTGGTGAGGATGAGGTCGTAGTCGGCGAAATTGTTCCGATGGCGGTCGATGCCAGTGAAGTCGAGCATGTCAAGCTGGGGCGTAAAGCGCTCAACCTCCTGCCTCCAGTTGAAGATGAGAGATTTTGGGACGACGACCAGCGACGGCTTATCGAGTTCGCCTTTGGCACGTAATTCGCGCCGGGTCTCAAGTAGGCCGAGCACCTGGGCGGTCTTGCCCACGCCCATATCGTCCGCCAGGCATCCGCCGAATGAGAACTGGCGCAGAAAGTGCATCCAGCCAATGCCTTCGCATTGATAGCCGCGCAATTGCCCGATGAATCCATCGGGTTGTTCGGCAGGGTTGATCAGCTGAAATCGGTCAAGCTCCTTGCGAACGCGGAGGAAGGTTTCGTCGCAGTTCACGGCCGGCTGAGTGGCGAGCAGGGCATCGAGAAGTCCCGCCTGACTGGAGCCGAAACGAATGTGGTTGCCCTCTGTCGCACCCATGGCGGCCACGACGCCGAATCGATTCAACCACTCTTCTGGCAACAGTCCGTAGGAGCCGTCATCCAGGGTAACCATCATCTCGCCGCGCTTGAGAGCCTGCAGCAATTGGGGCAACTGCGCTTTGGCACCGCCGTAATCGACCTCCCCATGGAGTTCAAACCAATCTATGCCACTTGTTACCTCGGCGCGCGTGGTTCCGGGGCCGCGAAACACCTTGCCTTCTGCAACGATGTGCCAGCCGGACTCCACCAGGGTGCGCACGACTCGTGGCAGCTTCCCTGGCGCCAGGTTCCAGCCCGCCTCAATGTTCCATGACGCGGAGACGAAGCGTAATCCAAGCTCGAACAGGAGTGCGGATGCAGCCTTCTCCCCGACGAGATCGCGGCGGACGTATCGCCGTGCAGAAGCCTCAAAAAAGCCCTGCCCCGCGGTATTCTCGGAGACGGATCTGCCTTCATAATCGAATGTCAACTCCGCCGTTAAACGGTCCGCACCAATTCTCAGCTTGGGCCTCGATATCTTCAGACAGGGCCGCGGACGGGGCATCACTTCTTCGAAGTGCAATTCCGTCGGAAGTTCCAGAGCGGGCAGGATAGGAGAACTGAGCAGATCGGCGAGAAACTCGTCTTCTTCTTCGGTGGGAACCGTAATCGGTTTACTTTTGCGAAGGCTGGCGATCCAGGGAATTGCCGCATCTTCAGCAAGGCGCGCCACACGGTCCGATGAGATGAGAAAGCCGCCTGGAGTCACCAGAAGTGGCGCGGTCACCTCCATTCTCTCCTCGCCTCTGCGAAATCGTCCCATCAATGTCCAGCTTTGATGGGGAACGTCTCTCATCTCCAGGACGAATTTCCAGGGGTCGCCGTCATCCCAGGCAAGAGGAACTAGATCCGTGGCATCCGTTGCGTGAGGTAAGAAACAACGGCCGGTGCGAACTACCCGAGGAATGATTGTGTTTGCCAGGAGCGGTGTCAATGAATAGGAACCGGCAAGTTGCTCATAGGAGTCGTAGCCGTCATACCCGTAATTCTTGCCTGCGCCGATGAGCATCGACAGGATCTCCCGGTCCTCGGCACGGGGCAGCGACGAAACCATTGAGCGCCTCAGAGACAGTGCTCTTGCTACCTTCCAGCCGCCGTTCTTTTTCGGCCCGCGAGATTCGAGGGAAAGCACTAACCTGCTCGATGCCTGAGTTTTGGCAATATCCAAGATGTAAAGGATTTCCGCGCTTTCGGGCCAGCGGCTTTCCCATGCCGGCGGCGCGGCGGGAGTCGTGAAAATGCTGCCGAGCTGTGCTTTCCAGGCAGGAGGCTTGGGAGGTGGTTTGAAGGCTGGAATCGGCTTGCCTGGAGGGGGGGCCTCCCCTTCCGCAAGGCCGGCGTCCTGCTCGGCGAATTTCTCGAGGAGTGTGTTGGTATCAAGGGTCAGGACGGGGGCAGCTGCTGCATCGGAGAGAAGGTTATTCGCATCCGCGGCCAGAATCGCGGCCCAAAGATGCTTGCACGGCTGGTCCTGGTCGAAGAAAAAGCCGCAATCGCACAAAACCGCAAGTTGGCTGCCCGTCCATCGGAGCATGACTTGGTAGAGTTGCGATCCACGAACCTCGGCGCCAAGTGCCGAACTTGAACCATGCTGGATGCGGACTCGCTGCTGGCGGAAATACTGATAGCCCCGCTCGCGAATGATTGAACCGAAGCGACTGGCCAGGAGTAAAGCAAGCTGCATGGATTCGCTGCCCTCGAGGATTTCGACTCCATTGTATTCGGTGATGCCACGCTGTCTATGCGACCGCGAGGAGTTTTCCCGCGTTGATGTCGACACAAGAGAGGAGAGAAAAGAAGTTACAACAACTATCGGGAATTTTGGTTGTCGCTGACCGAAATGAACGCTTGACGCCGGACACCAGCGCGGACCTTTTGAACGCCATTCACGTTTGGCACTAAACGCGAAGGCCCACCGCCCCTCAGAATTGCTCGGAATTCCTTGATACCAGCGGATAGAGATGCGCTCGGAAACCGGATAGTTCTCTGAATCGACCTTGCTATCACCGCCCCCTGTGGGCCCAATGCATAAAAGAAGAATTTGGCGAAGCTGTCACTGCGGCCTGTCTCTGGAATCCAGAGCGCATTGTCCGGCCGGTTGTAGCCTTCATGGTCGCCCGATAGAATTCCGAATCGTCCGTGTAAATATCAGGACCGATCATGTCGATCGACGGCGAAGCTTCCGCCACATACCCACCAGCTTCTGCACAGCGACGCCGCTCTGATATCCAATACCCGGACAGTGTGCCCCATCATGGTTGCCCATTTCGAGAATGGCCTTGTTCTGATTCGAAATAAGCTTCCGTCTATTTCGGATTGAATGCGTTCTGCTTGGCCCGGACGAATTCCTCATCACAGGCGTCGACGCGAGAGTCATTTTCCATCTACCGGGAAAACTGCCGTGGATCCGCAGCCAGTTTCTCACGGCAGAGCAAGGCCTCTAGGAAAATGGGATATGGAAGCCCGTGCGGCTGTGGAACGGGGACGAGACGGACCGTGGCCTCTGCTTTTACAACAAGCCATTTGTGGTTCGGGTGAAGATGGAGAAGTTCTAACCAATACTTGACTAGCTTCATCCAGGAAGCTGGAGTGGAGACTCCGTCCTCTTCATTTGCCCTGCAGGTTTATCCACCGATTTTCGATCCTGCCAGACCTGAGCGCTGGCTTACAATCGGCCTAGCTTTCCGGCTCCCCACATGGTTCGCGCTGCCGACTTCACGCAGTCGATTCAGGTTGGGCCGATGGATATTGAAGCACGCGGGTTTGACCTTGACTCCATTTCACTTCGTTCTGGTGGCCGTTTACCTTTCGGCCCTGCTCGTGGTCGGTGTTCTTGCGGGCCGCACGAAACGCGATTCGAATCAGTTTCTAAACGCCACAGGAGCGCTCCCCGTATGGGTATGCATTGCTGCGTGCATCGCTGCGAACTGCGGTTCGCTGGACGTCATCGCCATGATGGCGCTGGGTGCGCAGTATGGAATGCTGGCCTGCCACTTCTACTGGATCGGCGCGGTCCCGGCGCTTGTTGTGGTTGCGTTCTGGTTGTTGCCAGCCTATGCGCGTGGCGGCTATCCGACCGTCCTCGATTTCATTGCGCGTTACTACGGCAGCCGTACCCGGTCGCTGGTGGCACTTTGCATGGCCGCGATGATGCTCCTGCTGGCCGGTGTTTGCCTTTGTGCGGTGGCGCAGGTGCTCATGAGTTTTCTGGGCTGGAGTTTCTTATCCGGGGTGCTGCTGACCGCGCTGGTGGTGCTTTTCTATACCTGGGCTGGTGGACTGCGCGCCACGGTGTACACCGAACTCCTGCACTTTGCCGTGGTATTGGCGGCGATTGTGCCACTGTTCATTCTCACCCTTCACGACTTTGGCGGGATCACGAATCTTCTGGCGCGAATCCCGGAGGCCCGGCGCCACGTTTGGGGAAATCTCCCGCTCCTCGCTCCGCACGCGACCATGGATCGCGTGGGTGTGGTGTTCGGATTGGGTGTGGTGCTCAGCTTCGGATACTGGAGCACGGACTTTGTCCAGATGCAGCGTGCCTTGGCGGTTCGGCGCGCGTCCGCCGTGCAGTTTATCCCGCTCTCCATTTCGGCAGCCAAGATCATATTCGCCTTTCTGATCGTGCTGCCTGGCGTAGCCGCTCCGTTGGTGCTCGGCAACAGTCTGAATGTGAACTGGAATGCAACTCTGCCATCCCTGATGCTCCACTACTTCAGCCCGTCTTGGGTCGCCATGGGCGCGATGGGATTGGCGGCGAGTCTCATCTCCACGTTTGCGGACAATGTATCCGGTTTCAGTTCTGCCTGGGTCCAGGGAATCTACCAGTCGTGGATTCGTCCCCGGGCTTCGGAGACTCACTATGTCTGGATGGGGCGCTTCACGAACGCAGCAGCCGTACTGCTTTCAATCGGTGGCGCGTATCTTGCCCTCAGCTACCAGAGCCTGATGGAGTACATTCAAATGATTCTCTCCACTTTCAATGCTCCCATATTCGCCCTGGTGGTATTGGCCGCGCTTGCGCCGCGCAGAGTCGCCAGGGGAGGTCTCACTGGTCTGCTGGCTGGACTCGGGAGCGCCGGCGGGCATCAGGCGCTCGTCTATGCGGGTATGCTTCACTATGGCAGCCGAATGAGCGCCAACTTCTATGCGGCAATTTTCAGCTTCAGCGTAACCGCAACGATTGTGCCGATCGTCGGCGGTCTGCGCGCGCAACCGGTCTCCACAGCGCAGATGGAGCAGCGGGTTGATCGGATCCCGATGTCGTTTACGCTGCCGACGCTTACGTGGGCGGCCATCGTGGTCGGCGTCAGCCTCCTGCTCAATGTGCTTCTGCGCTAGCGGCCGCGGCGCGCATGCGCCTTGCGGGCGGAAGGAGCAGGGCCGGTCGATTGCCGAATCACGAGAGTCGTTGGCAGCGTGTACTGCTGGCCTTGGTGGGTACGATCTTCGCTGGTGGCGCGCAGGGCTTCAAAGAGCATGCGCGCATATTCCTTGCGCGAGATGCGCAGCGTGGTCAATGGCGGATACACAATATCGCTCAGTTCAATATCATCGCAGCCGACGATCGAAATATCCTCCGGAATACGCAAGCCCTTCTGGTGAGCAGTGCGCAATGCGCCAATGGCGGTCAGATCGTTTGCGCATACCACCGCTGTCGGAATCTCTGCCTGCGACAGTATCCTGCCCATCGCCGTTGAACCGCCCTCGATCCTGAAATCGCCCTCCGCAATCCAACCTTCGCGCGAAGACAAGCCCTGTTTCACCACTGCATCCAGAAAAGTCTCCCGCCTGACCCGCGATGTCGCCAGCCCCTCCGTGCCTCCGATAAATCCTAGTTGCCGGTGTCTCAGGCTCTTCAAATGAGCAACCACTTGCGCCATCCCGCCCGCGAAGTCGACGACGATGTCGCTCATGCCGGGTCCGGTCCGGTAATGATCGGTGGTCACAACCGGAATTCGGTTCTGCACCAGCGATTCGAGAGCGGCGGCTTCAAACTCCGAGGTCAGCAGGGCCACCCCATCCACACGGCGCAGCAGCATGCGCCGGACGGATCGCTGCGTCCTCGTCGAGTGGAAATCGGTGTTGGCGACCAGTAGCTCCTGCTCGTTATCGAACAGAAGCTGCTCGAAGATCTTGATCGTTTCAGTGAAAAACGGATTGGTCAGGTCGGGGATCACGATCCCATAAATCTGGCTCTTTCCGTTCTTCAGGTGGATCGCGCTGTTATTCGGAACGAAGTTCAGATCCTGAATGATCTTCTTGATGCGCTCGGTGGTCTCCCCGGTTACCAGGCTGGAGTCGTTGAGAACGCGCGATACCGTCGCGCTGGAGACTCCAGCCAGCTTAGCGATTTCGCGGATGCTCAGCGACACGTCGGCCTCTTTCGGGGGCGGATTTGATTTTAGTCGTCTTTCAGCTTTGACGGATTGAAAAAGGTAAAACGATTCATATCAGGAAACTCCGGAAACTCCAGCAGGCGCTCTCCAAAAAGCGCTTGACAGTCTTGAGAGCGCGGGCGTAATGTTTGCGGCGAGGTCAAAGAATCTCAAATGTAATCGTATACATTCGGATTGGGAGAAATGCGTGCCGGGATGCCATCGTGCCTCCCTCAGCCGCTTCCCCGCCGACTGCAGATGTTGAACGAACGAAGATCGTCATTCGGAGGCTTAGATATGATGTTAAGACGCCAATGGATATTGGCTTTACTCGCCCTTGCGCTGCTCTTTGCGCCGGCGCGGCTTTTGGTCGGGCAGGCCGACCAGGGAACCATCACAGGCGTGGTACAGGATCCGTCCGGAGCCGTTATTGGCAACGCGATTGTAACCCTTACCAATACAGATCTCGGCCAAGTGCTGAAGTCCAAGGCAGACGGTGCGGGAATTTACGTCTTTTCACCGGTCAAGATCGGCAATTACAAGGTCACTGCCGGAGCGCCCGGTTTTGAGACTACGACGCAGACCAATCTCCATCTCAGCCTCCAGCAGAGACTGAATGTGGTGATTACGCTCAAGCCCGGATCAACGAGCGAAACCATTACCGTCACCAGCGAAGTGCCACTGATGCAGACGCAGGAAAGCTCGGTGGGTCAGGTTATGGACACTCAAACCATCGATAGTGTCCCGCTGAATGGACGCAACTGGGTCTATATCGCCCAATTGGCAGCCGGAGCAGTTCCGCCGGAGGGAACGCGCGGCCAAGGCAAGGGCGATTTCAATGCCAATGGGCAACGTGCCGAAGAAAACAACTTCATCCTGGATGGCGTAGACAATAACGCAAACGTCGTCGACTTCTACAACGGCGCAAGCTTTGTAGCCCAGCCTCCGCCGGACGCTCTTGCAGAGTTCAAGGTGCAGACCAGCGACTATTCGGCCGAATTCGGTCATTCAGCGGGCGCGGTCATCAACGCCAGTATCAAATCGGGCTCCAACAACCTCCACGGCAGCATGTGGGAGTATCTGCGCAACACTGCCTTTGACATCAGAAGCTGGAATGACGCGGCGAGCAAGCCTGTTCCGGCCTACCATGAGAACCAGTTCGGCGCGACCCTCGGCGGTCCGATCCTCAAGAACAAGCTGTTTCTTTTCGCTGACGCGCAGGCCAATCGCATCACCTTCGGCGAGACCGGCACCTATAACGTGCCGACCGCACTCATGCGCAATGGCGACTTCTCTGAGCTTCTCAGCCCGACTCTCACCGGGAATCCCGCCGTGCAGCTGTATCACCAGACCTCGAATGCCGCTCCTGTGGCATTTGCCAACAACTGTCTGGTCACCGGTTCGACCTGCACCAGCGGCGTCTCTGGCGTGACGTTGAACGCGACGGCTCAGAAGATGCTCAACCTCTATCCCACGCCGAATGCAAATAGCGGCAAAACGTTCGACAACTATATTTCCACCCGGCCTGTGAAGGACAACACGTTCCAATGGGACGCGCGCGTGGACTATACGATTGGCGCCAAGGATACCGCCTATTCGCGTTTCAGTTATTGGAATGAGATCGGTTACAATCAGCCCCCCCTGGGCACCATTCTGGACGGCGGCGGCTTCGGCGACGACGGAAAGCAAAAGGACCTCGGCGAGAACTTCATGCTGTCCGAGACCCACGTCTTCACCAACACGCTCACCAACGAGTTCCGGGTCGGGTACAACTATCTGCACACTGGCTTCCAGCATCCCAATGCCGCAAATCCGGGCTTTGCATCCTCGGTCGGTTTCGGCGGCATCCCGGGCGGAGCGCTCAATGGCGGACTGCCGGCAGTCAGCGTGAGCGGTATCTCCAGCTTCGGCAGCCCTACATGGTCGACTACGGACGAGCATGAAAACGTCTACCAGATTCTGGACAACATTACCAAGATCGCGGGCCAGCATAGCCTGAAGGCCGGCGTGTCGTTCCAGAGCATTCGATTCTCCACGTTACAGCCGCAGCAGTCCCGCGGTTCGTATTCATACAACGGCAAGTACACCAGCAATCTCAATGCTTCGAATACCGGATCTGGAACCGCGGACTTCCTGCTTGACCTGCAAAACAGCGCCGGCCTGTCAAACAGCATCACCTCCGGTGACGCTCGCTGGAACAACGGTGTGTATTTCCAGGATGACTGGCGTCTTAGCCCCAAATTTACCGTGAATCTTGGCTTGCGTTGGGAGTACTTCCAGCCCTACAAAGAGGTGGGTGGTTCCCAGGCCTCGTACAACATGACCGGCGCGGCCACGCTCAACACCACTACGGGTTACGGCAGCGGCAAGGCGCAATACCTCATACCGAAGATGTCGGAGACCCGCGCCTCTGCGATCATGAACACAGTTTGGCCGAGCAGTGGTCAAAGCTACGCGGGTCTGCTTGCCAAGGACAATATCTCGGTCGTCTACAGCTCGGATCCGAGCCTGGTCACGGCCCAAAAAACCAACTTCGCTCCGCGCCTCGGTGTTGCCTGGTCGCCCGACACCAAGACGGTCGTTCGCGCTGGCTATGGCATCTTCTACGGCGGGCTCGAGAGCACCGGATACTGGCCGAACTTGAGCGAGAACTATCCTTTCCAGTACACGGGATCTTTCCCCTCAGGAAGCTGCGGCACGTACAACTGCCCGACCGACGGCATCACCATTGCCGACGGATTCTCCACTATCATCGCCAATGGATTTGCCTCGAATATCCAGAACCTGACGATGCGCGGTTCCGATCCGCACGCGAAGACTCCGTATACCACGAGCTACAACCTGTCGTTGCAGCGGAGCCTGACGAACGAACTCGGCGCCACCGTCAGCTATGTCGGCAACCAGTCGCGTCACCTGCAGGTGTTCCCCGATCCGAACAGCCCGCTGGCGCTGCAAAACCCCAACAACAGCTCGCAGAACTCGCGTCCGCTGCCCGACGTCGGCGGTACGTCCTACACCTCCTATTCCGGCATAAGCGACTACAACTCGCTGCAGGCGAAGGTCGAAAAGCGGCTCTCGAACGGCTACAACCTGCTAGCCACCTACACGTGGTCGCATTCGCTCGACGACGCGCCCACACCGCTCGGCACCAGCGGCGACGGCGGTTTACGCCAATCGACGCTGATTCCGATCAACATGGACTACTCCAACTCCGGATTCGACACGCGCCATCGTTTGACCATGAATGCGCTGTACCAGCTTCCCTTCGGTTTGGGCCGCAAGTTTCTCAACCAGAACCGCGCGGTAGACGCTCTGGTAGGCGGATGGTCAACCAATACGACTTTCATCGCGCAAACCGGCAACCCGTTCACGGTGTATCCGTCCGGCATCAGCTCGCCAAACAACGGAGGTACGCGCGCTCTCAAGATCGCCGATCCCTTCGCGGCGGGCGGCAGCGGTTCCAACTGTGCCGCAAAAACACGCAACCGCGCCCACTGGTACAACCCCTGCTCGTTCAAGAACCCTTGGAATGCTAATGACCCAGTCAACGAACTAGAGCACTACATTCCCAAGAATTCGGCCGATGCAGCATCGACGGGCGCAACCATGCCTGTCTACGTGACTGACCTCAAGTCGGTTCTCGGCTACCTTGGCGGACGGCGTACCTCAGTTGCCGGTCCCGGCTATGAGCGCGTCAACATGTCCATCTTCAAGAACTTCAAGACCTATCGTGAGCAGAACCTCGAGTTCCGTGCCGATATCTTCAACCTCTTCAACACTCCTTCCCTCGCCGGACCGAGCAGCAACGGTACGAGCCAGTCGGGAGGCAAGATCACCAGCCCGCGAAACATTCAGCGGTATGCTCCGGACTCACGCTTTATTCAACTCTCACTCAAGTACGCGTTCTAGGGACTTTTGGGCGGGAGCATTACATCCCATACTTTCTGGAGGAGATCCGCTGGTCGGATCTCCTCATCTTTTTACTTTTACCAACCCTGTTTCTGTATTGCACAAAAAGCAGAGAATAGTTCAAATAAGATTATTGCGATGAAGATATTGGGATGCTGTGTTCCGGCGGTAGCGCGAAAGCCTTTGTGCGTTCTGGCCATTGTCTGTTTTGCCCCTGCGCCAACTCACTCCCAGGGTCCTTCACAGTCCTCGACTTCAGCCGTCGAACGAGATTTCCAGGCGGCCATGACCGCGCAGGATAGCGGTGACTTGGGTCGTGCTGAGACGATTCTGCTTGGTTTGCACAACAAACACCCAGGCCTCTTTGCCGTCGATGAATCACTGGGACTGCTTTACGTAGCTCAGGAAAAATATGCACGGGCAGTCCCGCTACTCGAGACTGCGGTTCGAGAGCAGCCGTCGTCCGACATCGCACATGCAAATCTGGGCGCTGCCTATTTCAAACTTCACAGCAATGCGGAGGCATTGAATGAGCTTGAGCACGCCGCCCGCCTGAATCCCAAGAATCCCGCAACCCAGCAAAGTCTCGGCGAACTATTGCTGGAAGCGGGCAAGCCAAAGCTGGCCGTCGAGGCCTACACATCCGCACTCAAAGAAAAGCCAGATGATCTAGATTTGGAACTGAGCTGCGCAACGGCTTTGGTGGCGGCGGAAGACTCCGTCAAGGCGGAAGAAATTTTGATGAAGTTTCCGGGAGCCGATCGGTCTTCAGCGGCGCAAACTTTGCTAGGCGAAATCGACGAGAAGAAGGGCAACTTCCAGCAGGCTGTGCAACATTTTAGCCGCGCAGTGGAGTTGGAACCCACCGAGCAAAATGTGTGGATGCTGGGTGTGGAGTTCCTGCGCCACTGGACCTTCGATGCGGCCATCCGCGAGTTTGAGGCAGCCACGGTCAAGTTTCCGAAAAGCACGCGCATGCGACTTGGATTGGGCGCGGCCTACTTCGGTGGGGCGAAATACGGGGCGGCCATTCCCGTCTTTGCGGATCTTCTCGATGCAGACAAAAACAACGCGCTCTATGCCGAGTTGTTGGGCATGTCGTGCACGTCGGTCACTGAGTCAGCGAAGCCGCGTTGCAGCGGGTTGCCGGCATACGCAGAAGCGCACCCTGGCAATGCCAGAGTTGCAACCTACGCGGCTTCCATGCTGCTGGACGGAGCTGCGACCGAGGATCAGCTCCGTCTCGCACGGAAGCTTCTGGGGTACGCGATAGCTGCTGATCCAAGACTACCCGACGCGCAGTATGAGATTGGCATGCTGAAGCAGAGTCAAGGTGAATGGGCGGACAGCATCGCCAACCTCGAAACGGCGGTGGCACTTAGATCAGAATATGCTGAAGCCCATTACCGTCTGGCCCTGGCCTATTGGCGCACCGGCCGCAAGCAGGACGGACAGACGCAGATGGAACTGCAGAAGAAGTACTCGAAGCAACAGCAGCAGGATTTGGACCGCCGCCTGCGGCAGATTACGACTTTCGTCGTCGATATGCGGAACTAATGTGGGTGCGAGGGAAAACCTAGAAGCGATGGATACGACACGACGCAATCTGATGAAGGGCGCTGCGGCTCTCGTGCTGGAGCAGTGGGCCGGAGCACGTCACCTCGCTTTCGGCGAAGGACGTGGCGATGTGGGGCGCAAAGTAATCATTGTCTCCTGCGGTGGCATACGCCGCGAGGACACGTTCGCCGATACCGGTTTCGCGAACATTCCCCATCTGCATGGAGACTTGTTGCGGCGTGGCGCTTTCTATCCCTATGTGCGTAATTCCGGCGCTACCTCGCACTACAACACCATCTCCAGCATTTTGAGTGGTAATTGGCAGCGGCTGGATGACTGGGGCAAGACCCGCCCCGCCTCCCCAACGCTGTACGAGTACGCGCGCAAACAGATGGGGCTGAGGCAGGATCAGGTTTGGCTCATTTCGAGCAACAAGGCCCTGACCAGCCAGATCGGCGCTAGTTCCGTGCGCGACTTCGGTCCCGCCTTCGGAGCGAATGTGATCTTTCCCAAGCAACTGTTGATCAACGCGGTGGTCCACGCGGCGGCTCAGGGACGCGCGGTACACAGTTCCGATCGTTCGGCGGTGCAGCCGGACCTTGAGATTATGCTGAACAGCGACAACTACGATGGACTTGGCTGGTCGATCGGCGAAGCGTCGTCTCTGGATACTCCGACACTTGGCGTCATTCAGCAGGCCATTGAGGACCTGATTCGCACAAATGACCCTGTCACGGGCGATGAGTTTACGTTCCTGGTCAGTTCCGAGGTGATGCGTCGTTTTGCTCCCTCGCTGCTGACCATCACGTTCTCCGACATGGAAGTGGCGCACTTTGGTTCTTATTCGCTGCACCTGGGCGGCATTCGCACCGTGGACCGGCTGGTTTTCGAGCTCTGGAATCTGGTGCAGCAACTGCCAGCATACAAGGACAAGACAACATTGTTTGTCTTGCCGGAGTTCGGGCGCGATCTCGACGGCTCTACTACAAACGGATTCTTTAATCACCGGCAAAACAGTGAGTCGACGCGACTGACGTGGATGCTCTGTATGGGCGAAGCAATTCGCGGGGCGCAGACGATTGAGCAGCCGATTGAGCAAATTGATCTTTGCCCAACTATCGCCCAACTATTTGAACTGAAGAATCTCGAATTACCTGGAAAGCCACTGCCGGGACTATGGCTATGATCATCGGAACGATTTACGAGGCGAAAAATCCGGATGCCTCAGCTCTCGATGCATACCGGCGCGAGATCGCGCGCTTGCCTCTCACCATGCGTCCCGCGCTCAACCAGCAGGTCAGCGGGTGGGACGACCTTTTCCCGTTCGAGCAGAAGCGCACCGCCGAGTTTCTGCGCGGCGTCTCGGAGTTTGATGCCGCCGAGCTTGAATCTCTCACACAGCCACTCCGAGTGCTGGAAGTGAAGATGGATGTTGCGCATTGGAACTTCTCCGTTTCCCGCGACACGATGCAGAACGCGTCGCTGCTGGCGCGTTCGTTGTACTATACAGAGTGGCGAAGGGAAGTGCAGAAGGTGTTTTCCGCTATCGAGGCAAAGGCGCGCGAGTCGGGGCCCTCTGCACCCGCGGTGGGTCGGCTTGTTTTGCTCGTCCTCCCTGAGCGATTGCCGATCAAGACTATTGGCTCTCCAAAATCATGGGATCCGCGCGGCAGGGAGTTCGGCGTATCCGGCGATGCTCGCCGCATTTGCGAGTTGTCGATGCGCGGTGAGTACAGCCTGCCCGCGAGCCTCGCTGCCGAGCACGGCACTACGAACTCCGAGTGCTGGCTGATCGACGCGGATGCGAAGCTCGGGAGCCTGGTTCCTGCTTCTGGCGAACTGCCCGTCTCGCTTCTCGACTACGCTACACTTCGGCCTTTCCGGGATCGCTTCCTATCCGCGGTGAACACCGTTCCGAAAGACATTGAGGCAAGTGATGAGATCCTGGCCCGGGTTCGTCGTGAAAACTGGGAACGCTGGTGGCCCGCCGAACTCGCTGGCCAAAACCGCCTCCATAGCTTCGTGATCGAGCTCTTTCTCAGCGGCAACGGCGCCCTCATCTTCTCCAACGCTTTTGTGCAGTGGGCAGCTTCTGAGGCGCTACGCCGCGCGCGCCCACGGCTGCTGGTTGGCCGCTTTGGCTTGCGCGCCAAGCCAAAGCCCTTCACCAGCATTGCCATTTTCGAAAATCAACAGGCAATCAACGGACTGCAGGATGTGGACGACCCCGAAGGCAGCGCCATTGATGCTCTCATCCTGGCCCGCTATGTCTGGCTTTCAGTTTTGCGCTACCCGGAACAGGACCAGACATGCTGCGTATGCGTTTCAGAGGCAGCGAATTCGGTTTATGTAATTGCACCCGAGAACCGGAATCCAGGATGGGCGGCGGATCGTGAAGTCACGCCGGAAGAGGTCTGCGCCTGGATGCGGCGCCAACTGGTCGCATAGCCGACCGAGCGCTGAACGAGAAGTGCGCAAGTTTTCGAGCAGCCGGGTCTCGCGAAGACTTTTCCAGTTGTAGAACAGCGAATCTCCCAAACCACGGTCGCGACAAAAAGCCTTCACAGTCTCTCCGCATCACCTTGTCGGCAGAACTCTTCTCCGCGCTGCACAATCCGCAGTAGCTGATGGCCTCCTTCACCTTTCACCGACCGAAAGCGCGTGTAGTCTCCGATCTCCAATGCCCAGGACAGTGCCGTGATCGGGCCGACACCTGGAATGATTCTGAGTCGTCTCAATCGCTCTGACAGCACCGGATCTTTTTCCAGAGTAGTGATCAACGCATAATCCAGCCGTTGCGCTCGCATGATGTGTTCACGGCCGAGCTTTGAGCAAAGGTCGGATGCTCTGGATGATCTCCTCGTTGGTCGACAGCAGATCTGTGAAGTAGCCCAGACTATGCGTGAATTTACATAGTACGAGCTAACGCGAGAAAATCTCGTCGAAGACAGCGTTGCCCACTCCTTTCCCACTATCCGCTGAAGTGTCCCGTTTCTTGTCGGCTGCAGCGAAAGAACGATACTTTACGGACGGCCAATGCTTTTCAGGAACCCACTTTCCCCGGTCCTGCGTAGCTCCGACGGCTAAGCCACAAACCTCGCAGGTATGATTGGCCCATTGCGCTCGATCTCTGTTTCCGTTGAGAATTGCTTGCAATTCCTCGCCGAAACTCCTCTCGCAAGGTTTCACGGATGCTGGCATGACTCTCCGTCGATGGTTCGAATTTATTGCGTGCCTAAAGTAGATGCCCGAAGGGAGTGCCGGACCGACAAAATCTTGCGAAGTGATACTGCTGCCGGGCGCGTTCGCGCTCCTCTCGCGCTTGGGCCAGGGCACGCAATTTGTCGTTCCATTCCGCCTCGAGGGTGTCGGCGACCAGGCGATTGCCAGGATCGACCAGCATGAATCGGCGTTGCGCCAGATCGGCTTCGAACTGTGCACGCTCGATCGCGCGGTTGCGCAGCCGATCGGCATCTTGTTGCCGAGCTTCGATCTCTCGTCGGATCTCGAGCGCCAACTCGACGGCGGCAGGCATCATCCTTTCAGCCACCAGGGCGCTGATGGCCTCATCGACGGGTGGACCGGCGATGGATTGGCAGTCCGAGGCGCCAAGAGTACCGTGGGCGCGGTCGCAGACATACCACGCCTCTTGCTTGCCCCGCGGGGAGCGATACCGGACGCGGAAGTGCCTGTCGCATCGGCCGCACACTGCGCACCCCTGCAGCAGCGCCGCGCCCTCGCGCGGCGGCGACCCTCGCGCCAACTCGTATCCCCGACCGTTGGCCGCGAGTAGCTTGAGGTTCTGTTGATATTGCTCCCAACTGATGTAGCCGGGATGAGCATTTGGGATGCAGGCGAGCCAGTCACTGTAGTCATGCTTTTGCTGGACCTTTGTCTGTCCGTCGGCCGCTCGCCGATATCGACGACGTCCGTACACGTAGACGCCTCTATACCGGGGGTTGCTCAAGACGCGCATAGAGGTTGAAGCGGTCAGCGGCCGGAACACCGTGGCGCCCCCAGTGCGACATCCGCTATCGGAAAAGCGACGGATTGTGGAGTTGACGTTTGAACCTGGTGCGAGCGTGGCGCAGGTCGCGCAGGCGCACGGTGTGAACGCGAACCAGGTGTTCAAGTGGCGCCGTGCCTTCAATCGTGGTGAGTTATTGGATCCTGCTGCTGCCGCCTCCACAGCGTTGCTACTGGGATGGTCCGCCGCCCGAGCCTCTTCAGAGGTATAAGCGGTAAACAGGAGGCGTCCCATGGAGATTCACACGATTGGCATCGATCTTGGGAAGACGGTCTTTCATCTTGTTGGACTCAACCGGCGCGGTGAAGTTGTGGTACGCAAGAAGTGCTCGCGCAACCAGATTCTTCGCTTCACATCGAATCTGCGCGTGTCCTTGATCGGCATGGAGGCCTGTGGAGGCGCCCATTTTCTGGGCCGTGCCCTTCGGGAACAGGGGCATGATGTGCGTTTGATGCCGGCACAGTATGTGAAGCCTTACGTGAAGACGAACAAGAACGATTACATCGATGCCGAAGCGTGTGCCGAGGCTGTAACCCGCCCTACGATGCGTTTCGTTCCGATCAAGACCGACGATCAGCTGGATCTGCAGTCTCTGCACCGGGTGCGAGAGCGTTGGGTGATACGTCGCACCGCAGTGATCAACCGGATTCGCGGTTTGCTGCTGGAGCGTGGAATCACGATTCGGAAGGGACGTCATCATATCGAAGCATCGCTGCCCGGGATCCTGGAGGATCCCGAGAACAAGCTGTCGGGCGCATTGCGGGTGTTGCTTGCACAGCTGCAGCTGGAGATGCAGTACCTGCAGCGCCAGATCGAAGAGTCCGACAAGCTGATCCTGCGCATCGCCGGCGATCTCGAGGCATGCCGACGGCTGGTTGCGATCCCTGGCATCGGGCCGTTGACAGCGACAGCC
>WNGK01003763.1_pt1 | contig 16382 bp, 17 predicted proteins | sample 5400601 | NCBI WGS metagenome assembly WNGK01 (sample SAMN13153376, study PRJNA577476) | soil metagenome | isolation source: 60 cm soil or saprolite under Garry oak tree replicate 1 | place: USA:California | collected 2016-06-15
AAAGACTTGAAGCTGACGAAGAATAATTCGGGCATCATGATCGAACCAAGCTCTGCTTGACAGCCCGCTGCTCATGAGAGTCTTGGTCTGGCACTTCTCGGAAATCAAAGGGGGTTTCTCTACGGGAGAGAAAACTCTGCCGACATGATCTTGAGTTTTCTATGTATCACGTTTCTTCAAGATCGTTCTTGCCTAGGCCCGTGTAACTCTTGTGAGGGTGAGAGATAATTGGATTCGAATGAGCGAAAACGTCCGGGAAGACCCCCGGTGTTTAGCCCACCTAAGACCATCCTGCAAGAAGTCCATCTAAGGATGAGCGAAGAAATCTGGAGTGCCCTTCGAAAATACAGGGAGTTTGCTGGTGAATCCTCACTCAGCCAGGCGACCAGAAAGTTGCTACGAGAACGTCTAACGGAACTAGGTTTCCTCAACGAAAGAATCGGGGAAGATCATTGCCGACAATAGTCCCTCTAAGATCCCGCTCCGGGATTTTTGCGGCGGGCTCTCCTAATATATTTCCGTCGACGTATAGAGGTTAGCCGAAGACGGCGACGATCAAACGCTGTAGACGCCGATTGGCGTGATGCCAGCGATTCTCCTCGCCCGGGTCAACCGGGGGGGCACCAGCAATTAGAGGACAAGTTCGCATAAAACAACTCATTAACGATGAGGCTAGCCGCGTCCTAGCCAAAACATACAAGGACCGGCAGCTTGGCGAAGTTGTCTCGCTCGTTGAGAGTGTTCTCCTAGATGTGGAACAAGGAGAAGTCATTCGGTCGCCTGGATACGACCGAGATCTGCTCGCCGTTGTGGTTCCAAAGCCGACTTGGAGGTGTAGAAATTAAGCATAACAAAAGAGGTTACGACGCTCTGGGACAAAGCACTAGAATACCCAAGCTTCAGAGCATTTCTACGAATACTGCGAGTAGCAGCCGCCGCCGGAATCAGCACCTTCTTCGCTACTCTCGTACCGCAACTGCAAGCGGAGCCTTCCATCGGAGGAATCCCTCTCCTAGCGCTACTGCTACTGGCCATCGACAAGTATCTACGCGATCGAAAGGTGTACTGAACAAGATGCGAGGAGCTAATTCTGCGATTCCGAGGATACGCAAGGGAGACATGGTAAAGGTTGTGTGGCGTGACGCTTGTGAAGGTCTCGGCGGTCCAGGTCTTGTAGACCTAGAAACATCAACACTCCGCCACCTAGTAACATCCACAGTTTCGACTGCCGGACGCTACCTACGGGTAGTCGGAAACTACCTAGTCCTGAGCGAAGTCCTTCGAGAAGAATCCGATGACAGTCTCCTCTACGAGCGCCGGGCTCAAGGAAAATGGCTCAGTATCCCGCTCGATGTTATCTCAGAGGTTACTCCTCTTGGTAGCATCGACCCCTATCTGATAGGTGAGGTAAGAAGAAGACGAACCATCTTCAAACAACTACGATTCATACCCAGATCAAAGCGCCTCTCAAATGGACACCTCAGTAGGATGCTATACGTAGCATGAACTTCTTCACCACGCGTCAAAGACGAGTCACATTAAGGGGACAACAGGTAACTGAACAAGACTGGAGAGGAATCCTTGCCGTTGTCACCACCCTAGCATATTTCCTGAACGGAACCTTGGCAATGCTCAGGTTCGGCTTCACGGAGACAATTGCCACCTTGGGCATCCTGCTAACCCCTGAAATGCTCGTCCTGAATTGGTACTTCAAAGCAAAGGAAGATGGAAGATGACTGGCAGCAAAGACGACGACATAATGAAGCTAATCACAGAAGTTCTCAAGAGACCGAAGATTCAGTCGCAAATAATTCAGGAGAAAACCTCCGCACGTGAACGGATGATCGCGGGACTCGCGGGCCTTTTCGCAATATCGGTCAAAAGGGCAAGCATGAGACAGTGCAAAGGCGGCACAATAGTTCGGCAAAAATGGTTCTCTATATCGTCATCCCTAGCACACACACTTGCGCGTCTAGTCACCGACCTTGAGTACGAAAAACTCCGTTTAGACGTTGAGGACATGAAGAAGCGGATGTTTGAAGACAATGTCCCTAGCCAGAGGAGCACAACTCATCAATCGCACTCTGGAGATGATGGACAAACGACGGGTAAGCAAGATACATGAGGGGATACCAACAGACCCCATCGAGTTCTGTAGATCCATACTACGTTTTACACCTACACCATACCAAGAACAATTTCTGAAGGACAAGAACCAGTTCATATCCCTCAGATGGTCCCGACAGAGCGGCAAGTCGTATGTCGTCTCGGCGAGACTGCTGTGGGAGGCCGTGGTTAACAATGGAACTCACATAGCAATAGTTGCACCCAGTTACCGTCAAAGTCGCCTTGTCCTTCGCAAAATCGCAGTCTTCCTAGAGAGAGTCCCAAATCGACTCATTTCGATCGTGGAGAAGACGCGAATCGTATTCAGGAATGGCAGCTCCATCGAGGCTCTTCCGAACAGCCCGCTTACGATCAGAGGTCCCACGTTTCATCTCGTGTACTGTGACGAGATGAACTTCATCCGAGATGATGTTGAACTCTATGACGCGATCCTCTTCACACTCGCGACAACCAACGGATCTTTCATTGCCTCCAGCACCCCGGCTTCAAGGGACGGACTATTCTACAAGATCTGCTTTGCGCCCGAATATTTGGACTTCACTCGGAGCCATGTTTCTTGGAGAGATGCGGTTGAGCCGAATGGCCCTCTCAAGAAGAACATTCTAGATCGAGTGAGGAGACAACTCGAAAGCAATCCTTGGAGGTGGACCCGTGAAATGGAAGCAGAATTTGCGGAAGACGAAAATTCGTTCTTCCCGCTATCACTGGTAACCAGTTGTGTTGACGGTGAGTTGGAATATGTACCGTTCGAAGCGAAACTCTCAGATCGACTGATATACATTGGCGTCGACTTTGGCAAACACAGAGACCATTCCGTCGTTGCGGCAATCGACTACGACAATGAGTCGCGCAAAGCCAAACTCATCCATTTACACCGATTCGCGCTGGAGACAGAATACGCGTCGGTCATAGGCTATGTGAAGGCGCTAGTTTCGCGGTGGCAGAAGACCCGGCAGGTTTCCACAGACGTCACAGGTGTAGGAGATTTCATCACTGAGGAAATGAAAAGATCTGGAATACCGCAGACCGTTGGAATCCAGCTCACCATTCCAAGCAAGACCGACATTCTCGGAAACCTGAAAGAAATGATGCAATCGGGACGACTCAGCATTCCATATGATTCTGAGCTGATTTCCGAGATTACAAGCCAAAGATTCGAGCTGATGAAGAGCGGACAGGTCCAGTTCTCGCACCCCGAAGATTCTCACGACGATAGGCTTTGGGCCCTGGCATTAGCGTGCTACGGAACCAGAATGATAGGACCAGTTCCAAAATATCATCCAGTTGCTGCCGTCAATACCGAACAAAGACCAGGCAATCTGATGCCAAATCTCCCACGCAGCCTCTGGAAGATGTAGAACATGACCAGAAAGCTCCCCTGGGACAACGGTCCAAGACGTCCCTACGACAATGAGTTTCCGCTAGGATCTCCGTCTCCACCTCCACGACGACTCTGCCCAATTTGCGGCAAGAAATACGTGAAGGTCGAGGGCTCAGGATCCCCCTGCGGCCACGTAAGAGCAGACGGAACGACGATCAATCCGGAGCCGCCGAGCTGGAGACCCCGCTGAAAGCCACGGAAGATTTAGAGATCGTCATTGAAACTGCTAGAAAGGCTACGAGGTAAAAGCCAGAACCAGAAGCCAGTCCGCTTCGCCGCCACGTTATCGCGGTCGGGTCTCCCGGACGCCAATAGCATAGTCGAAAACGTCCCGATAAGTTGGATCCAGCAGGGACGGATCCAAAAGACAGACATCGCTAAAGCGAGAAATTTCGAGTATAACCCCTGGAATATTACACAGAGACTCAAAGCTCAGATCAAAGAAGCGGATCTCGCGCTCGCGGCGACAACACCAGTCCTTGGACAATACGCGCCCACTTTTGGGTGGGCCGATGACTGGGGATGGTACTGGGAGTATCTTGACGCGTATCTTTTCGTTCCAGAGGTCGCCTACGCGGTCAAACTCAAGACTAGGCAGGTCTGGAAACCAGGCTTCGAGTTCGAAACCAGCAGTGATACGCTGACCAAGAAGATTCAGAAGGAGTGGAATCGGCGTAAGATCTTCCAAAGCCTCTTCGAAGCAACCAAGAATGCGCTCATCTGGGGCAACAGCTACATTGAGTCTGTCGATGACAGCGAGGCCGTCTGGGAGGAGGGTACTCCTGCAGATATTGCCCAAGGTGCGGCAAGCGCGTATACTCCAGGTGCGAACCCGAATATTACCTATGCTCCACGTCCGCTGAAGAAGTTCACGAACGCGACAAGATTCTATGGCTTGAAGAACACGGACCCACGGACGTGTCGCATTCAGATTCACCCCCAGATGTGGGACACGGCCAAGGCGACCGTCAAGATCGAGAAGGTCATACAGCGTCGATGGTCGGGGCCGCTTGCGCCGACCGCTATTCTCGGATCCGAAACAGAGCTTGATTTCCACCCTGAACAGATGCTGCTATTGCAGTTCAACAAGATCTCCGGCGGGATATACGGCTACAGCACTTTCCGCGAGACGTTGTTCGTGCTGAAAGGGTATCTGTTGATGCTGCAATTCCTTCCAAGCATCGTGAACAAGCGAGCAGATGCCACTGTTCATTTCCGTGTGGGGGCTAACAAATTCGCTGAGAACGGCCAACAAGTCACAACAATCCCGACCCAGGATGAGATTCAGAATCAGAAAACGTTGGTAGAGAGTCGGGCAACTGGCGAGGATATCTGGACGGATATTCTAACAGACAGCAAGGAGCTTCATACGAGTACGGGAGGAACGGAACGGGTCAACGAACTGCTTCAATACTATAAGGAACGCGTCATGATGGGACTCGGAATTCCACTAACAGCTGCGACGCTTTCGAAAGGAGGCGCCGAAGTCAAATTCGGAGATCTTTCCTTCGAGCTTTTGGAAGACGAAACGAGGGAACACCAACAGAAAGAAGAGGATCTAGTAAACGACTACATCCTGCCCCGATTAATGCTCAATCTGCGTCCCGGACGAAAACTTGGCGACGGACCAGAAGCAGAGATGCGATTGAATGTCAATTAGTCCATTGAGAAAGGCCGTGTCGCAACCAACCCCTCAGCCTCCGACTGATGAAGAGCGCGTCGAAGAGTCTGTGAAGTTTCGCTTCAAAGAGATCACACCCGAAGACTGGCGTGCGAACGAGGCGCCTTTGGCCGATCTCTTTCAGCGAGGTTTAGTCTCGGCCGAATATGTCCGGCAACGTTTGAAAATTCCCGAGGAGGCCGGCACGGGATCGATGGCGCCTCCCCCCTCGCAAGCTTCGGAGCCATTGTCCATTGTCAAGTCGGAAGTTCCTGAACGCTGGCGATTGAAGCAGACGAAGCGTGGAGTGATTGCTGAGAGACTAGAATAATCATGTCTGAGCAGATTGTTCAAGTTGCGGACGCAAGCCCGTCGACCAAGAACATGCGCACAATCCAACAGACAGCCGGAGGAAACACGGTTCAATCCGAAGTCATAGTTCTCGCAACAGGCGCTGCGAACGCTGGAGACACTTATGATGCCCGTCAGATCCGCACACTGACAAGCTCCGACATTGTCACCGCTATTCTACAAAATGCAACTTTCATCGCGAACAATGTGGCCTCGGCCGCTACAGACAAAGCTCTCGAAGTCAAAATCTCCTCTCTCGGCTCTGCACTGGTCAACAACACTCTTCCCGTTAGCATATCAGCGTCCGTAAACGTCAGCCAGAATACCAATCCTTGGACTGTAGCAGGGCAGCAGTCAGAGGGAAGCGGACCTACTCCTGGCAAGATTGAGCAAGCGATGGTCGCTAAGGACGCGGGCGGCTTTCTACAGTTTCTTCCATTATCCAGCGTAGGTTTTGTCTTTGCTCCTGCTGTACCTGTGATCTTTGCTCCCAGTGATATTGGCACAGTCACGGTTAGCCAGAATTTTCTTGGAGCCAATGACAAGCCTGATGTGACCGCTAACCAGTCAGGAATTTTGAAGGTAAACGCAAACATTCCACTTCTCGCGACTGACAATCAGAACAATCTACTCATTAGAAACACGCCGATGCAGACCTCCAAGAATCCTTGGGGGCCTGGCTGGGGCAACTTTAGAGGATGGTAATCTAACATGTCAGCAGTAGACCAGGGCAGAGTTGGCGAACTCCTCGGATCTGACGGAGCAATCCAACCGCTCCGCCTTACGCGAAAAGGAGGGCTAGCCGCGGCTGATGTTCAAGCAAGATACCAAGAAGCCGTTCTCAGAGGCAACGCCTACTACCTGGCAACTGGAGCGGCCGCACCAACAGCCTTCGTTGGAGCCGCAGGTGGAACTCCACTCCTCGGTGTGATGAACCCAACTGGAAGTGGTAAGGCTCTCGTCTTCCTCGCTGGTTCAACAACTATTACTGCGGTACCCTCAGCCGCAGGAGTTGTTGATTCAGAACTATGGGCCGGAGTGAGCGTTCTCCCAACGGGAACAGTTACCGCTCCAACAAACATGGCGACTCAACAATCGACGGGATCCATCGCGAAAGGCTTCGTGAATACTGCCATGACGAGCTCCACCGCGATCAACCTAGTGACAGGTCTATCCGCATTCTGGTGGGCAACCGCGACCGCGGGAGCAATGGTCTCGACCGGCATCATTGATCTTGCTGGAATAACGGTCGCGATTCCCGGGGTCCTAGTGGCCTTAGGACTAAGAACTGTGCCCACGAGCACAACCACGGACGCGTTTCTCATGTGGGAAGAAGTACCATATCCGTAGGCTAGAAAATCGATGGGTCAGATTGCTCTAATCATTAGAATGTCAAGCGTCTCCGCAGCTGATCTCGCAACTCTTCGCCAACAGTTTCAGCAATTCCTTCAGACCACTCTTCCAGCAGCCCTCTTGGCTGCTAATGCGAATACACAGGTAACGATCGCGGTTGACAAGAATTCGACCTACGCCGAAACATTCTGAGAAAATCGTCGAAGTCCTCATACCTCTAATGATTCCCCTCCAGAGAGCAGGAGTTCAGCCGACGCCGCCCCCATCACTGAGCGGTGGACCAGAAGATGTTGGCGCCTTCCTCTACTGGCTGATGAATCGGTCAAGGAAGAAGCGCCGGTCAAAAACAACTGTCCTATCCAGAAAGTACCAGCGAATCCTGGACCTGCTAAAAGCGCTTGATGCGGCCCGGACTTTGCATCTTGCCCGTCGACTCGGGCAGTTTTCATGAGTGCATAAACAGATGCCTACAACCGTAACCGTAACCAAACCTGCAGGGATCCAGACAGTACACGCTCGGCCTACAACCGGTCACTACCACCGATTTGAGAGCGGTGTCACTAGTGCGACTCTTCAGGATCCGAACAATGATAATTCTACGTTCAACGGAACGAGCGTGACCTTCTCAGCAGGTTCCGGAACCATCACTCCCACATTTCCCGCAGGCTTGACCCAACTGCACGTTCTGCTGACAAACAGTCACTACTACAGATTCGAATCTAGCGGCCAAGTCACAACGCTGCAGAACGGTGACGTGACAGGTAGCTTCCAGACGATCAGCTTCTCAACCTCCTAGGTGAACAGAATCATGCAAAAGAAATTATTCTTGATAGCAACGCTTCTGATCGCCGTCTTCGGAGGCGCGGCGGCAACTATCTACGTAATTGATTCCAATACGACCCACATCGTTTGGACCCTATCCTGCGGAGCAGGAACCACCGTCTGTGTATTCTTCGGAACCCTGTCCGGCAACTCAACTCTAGTAAACTACTCGATCAGAATCCTCGCCAACCAAGCAGTCTCAAATCAGTACATCAACACCACGGTCTTCTCAACTCCGCCGAACATCGCCTACTATCTCAACGGGACCCTAGGAACACACTGGCTCAATGGACCCTACAACTTCACCTCTAACCGATACTACCCGTTCGCATTCCAGCTGAAGTACAACGGGACCGCCGGCGCCTACGATTTCGCCGTGAATGTTCTGCAAGCACAGTGATCAAGAATTGACAGAATTCAAATGTGGAAACTGCAAAGAGGTCCACATCCTTTCTCCGAAGGCCAGATTCTGCCCCGACTGCGGGTCCTCAAGTCTCAATCTCATCATCAAGGAACTGAAAGAGCCAGCACAGCGGGAAACTCTAGGAGTCTATTCTCCAGACACGATCCATGAGCCAGCCATCCAACCCGACTTCAGCTTTCGTTCTAGTGACGTCAAGGAAGAGGAGGATCAGCCACGACGGCGCAGACGGTAACCCTACGAAAGAAGAAGAAAGCCTCCCAACTGACGAAGGAAGAGGTTGCGAGAAAATGGCTAGAGGATCACAACATGTCTACACGTCATTTCACAATCCGAGAATCAGCGCCGCCAGGGCTTGTAGCGTTCAGAGCCCGTATCCTGGCAGCGGTGCCAGGTAAGAGCCTCAACGGAAGAATCTACACAAGAGAGCTCCTCCAACAGACGGCACCTCTCTATCCTAGCGACGGTGTCAATCCGCGACCCTTCACGCTTGATCATGACATCGAACACTGCGAACGTGTCATGGGAATGGTCACGGGATCGAGCTATGGGATCCAAGAAGCAATGGACGGACGACCCGTAGAAGGGCTCTGGTTGGAAGCCATAGGATACATGGACCAAGAACTCTTCAGCAAAGTGGCCGGAACCAAACAAGTTCCACCGTTCATCAGGGGCGTCTCAATAGGGGGCGAAGGAGAAGGAGAATGGACCGGCAATGGTGTCCTGATCCGCAGCTTCAAGCCAGCGGAGCTCGCGATGACGGCATTCCCCGGAATACCGACTGCTCACATCGCGGCGATCAATATGATCCGAGAACACTACCTGAAAGATCCTAGTCATGAGGTGAAAAAAACGAGTTTCCAGATACAGGAGAAAGATCTCTCCCTGGAAGAAGCGGAAAAACAAGCAGCCCACGACGGCAAGAACCCACAGAAGACTCGCGAGGGACCACTAACGCCTCCGGACAGAGGAATGAACGATCGTCGACCTGGTCTCCCAGAGCCGGCGGTCCGCACAAATGTTCTACACACTCAACCAGCGGCCACGACAGGCTCCGATTCAGGATTCAAACTCAACCCTGAAGCCTCAACTGCGGGCAAACCGAGAATCGGTGGCAAAGCACCAGCAGGTCAATACGCCAGAGCAGGCTACTCACCTACGTCAACTTCTGGCTACGGAAAACAGGCCAAGTCAGGAACTGGATTACCTGAACAGGAAGCCGCTCCAGGAACGGCCGCCGGAGCTGGAGCACTGGGAAGTCGTGACGCGAAGGCCAACAAGAAGGTCAAGATTCCGAAGACGGGCAACACAACTACTACTCACCCCGGATACGGAAATCTCTCGCCCTCAGGAACGGGAATGGATTCTGAGGAGGAAGAGGGTGAGGAAGAGTCCATGCAAGATCTCGGAAATCAGACCAACCCGCTCCCAATGTCAAGCGGGCAGCCTACCGGCCAGACTGATCTCAAACGTTCCAAGAACCCCGCCGCAGGCAAGCCCTCTGTGAATCCTCACGCCAAAGATGGTGAGGAAGAAGAGCACACTTCACGCGGGAACACTTCAGAGCAGGAGGAAGGCGAAGAGGAAGAGGGTGAAGAGGAGGAAGGTGAAGAGGAAGAGGGCGAGGAAGAAGAAAGCGAAGAGCATGGTCCCAGCCCTCACATTCCAGGCAGTCCAGTAGGCAAGAAGAGTCCACACTCGGCGAAGGACGCATACGATTCTCCAGCTGACGATATGATGGGTCCTGAAGAGAGTGAAGAAGAGACCCAGAGAATCAACCAGCATGATGAGCCGGTCGGCGTCACACCAGGAGCGAAGGCGGGAACTGACAGTTCAGACGATCGTCCCGAGGAAGAGGGTGAAGAAGAGGAAGATGGCGTCAGTGTAGACCCTGTCCGAAAGGTTGCCGGCCAAGGCCAGCACCTGAGGGCCAATCCAACCAAAGAAGAACACACCAAAGTTCTCTTCAGCGAAGCAGAACCGATCCAGGCACGCGCATTCTCACTCCCAACAAACTCCGGAATTCTCAAGACCCTCGCTCAGCTCGCAACGCCCGAGAAAGCGAAGGAGGCAATGGAGAAGGGTGATGTCGAAGAGTTAGTGAAAGCTCTCACTCGCCCCAACCACACGATGTCTCGCGAGAACGTTGCTCAATTGCTTGAGAACTGGAACAAGGGCAAGATGCCTCGGGAACCGAAGACCCAGAAGATCGTTATTCGGAAACCTGGAATCGGCCAGTCCAAGGACCTGAGCATTCCACAGGCTCGCAAAGCCCCAGAGATCGCGGAAGGAGTTGTGAAGACTAGGAGCGTAACGGCTGTGGCGCCAACAATGGGTGCGTCGACGATCTCCACGATTCCATCATCGCGGTTGCAGGAGCTCATGACGGAAGAGAGCAAGAGACCCTACACGAATGTGAGCTACCTCAATGTTGCCAAGCGAACCTGGAACCGGGCAGTCCAGGAGCTCCTAGAGTTCCGCTAAACTTCCAAGAATTTTCTAGTTGACTTAACTGAGGTTCCATGTGGAACCTTTCCTGACGTCCTAGTAGCAGCTCAGCTTCTGGATCGTGGGAGTCCCGTACCCACCGGGGAGGACGGAGGCTGAGTTCTACACAGTAATTCCCGTAGCGGCTACTGCGCGAGGTCCCCGGCAGGGTCGAGTGCTGTAGAACCATTCCGCTGCGGGGTTACACCGATACTCAGAAACGATTCCAAGGAGGAAAAATGAAAATTTGGCAGTGGCAGTAGGTCCAGCAATGAGCGCTCAGTCGCTCGACTTCGGGCGACTGACAGAACAGTACAGTAATGTCACGGTACGAGAAGTCATCAGCTCAACTGGTGGAGTCTCGCTCGCTCAGCTCGTAGCAACTCGAGCGGCCATACAGCTACTAACCCTGGTAGACGCGAGACGATTCACGCGCGTCGAACTAGTCCCCCCAGGTGGAGGTACTACGTTCCACTTCCAGCAAGTGGTAACTCCAACGCCGTCCGCTTCCGGTGAGCCCGCCGCAGACATTACGCTCCAAGATCCGACACTAACCGACATTACGGCCCCGCTGACGATGTTCCGAATCGGGACATTCATCGGCGACATGGCACAACGACAAGCAGCGGTCAACCTGGCCGAAGTCGTTGGCATCGCTCACGGCAATGGAATCAACCAGCAAATGAACAACGACATCTACACCGTACTTGCAACCAACTCAGTTGTCACCCGAACCGTTGGCACAGCAGCTGACGGAAAGACCACCAACTTTGCTTACTCTGATGTGTTCAACATCAGAGGTCAGATCGAACGCCAACGAGGAAGACCAGATACAATGGTCACCGTTCCTCAGTCACCCGCCGTCTCCACTGGTGTGGAGATTGGCTGGTATCCGTTCGTTCAGAGCAACATCACTTCAGTGCAGTTCACAGCCGCCCTCGCAGACTATCTCCGGAGTGGTTCAATAGCCGAGATCTTCGGCTTGCGACTCTTCGTCGACAAAGTCTACGACAGAGGTATTGCTAATTTCGGCAGCTCCGCTAGTGACAAGATCGCGCACGTGCTCGTATCAAACGAGGCTGTTGGGTGGGCACAAGCAGAAGACATTGTCAGCGAGGTACAAAGATGGGCGTTGCAGGTAGGGTTCAGAATCGTGACGCACAGCATCGGCAAGACCGGACTCATCCTGGACGCCTTCACTGGTTCGATCCAGCACGCCTAAAGTCCGGTTTTCTTCCTCCCGGTTATTGACGCCCGGGAGATTCCCCTCCTATTCGAGATCAGTCTCTAAACTTGTAGTTGAACAAGAAATGTCCCAAGCCCTCAGAACGCCCGCAGGCCAAACAGTAGTCCAGGTATCAGAAAGATTCGACTCTGGAACAATCACAGTTTCGGCCGCGAACACTGCTGAAACGAGCATCGTCGTACTCAACACTGGAGTATGGCGCGAAGGAGTACTTCTGATCAAAGTAACAACCCTCTCGGCCACAACCCCCCAGCTCATCGTAAACCTCTGGGCGCTAGACAACTCCGGAAACAGGTATCCCTTACCAGGAGCTGCTCCAGCCAACAACGGATTCATTGCAAAAACTTTCGCTGCAGTCGGTGCAACGAGAGACAACATTCCAGCACCCATCGGTGCCCAGATAGAAATCACCTACAACACTGGAACCAGTAGCGGCGCGACCAGCATGATCTTCACCGTTGAAGCTCAATTCAAGAGCGCATGAAAAACGCTGTCTATCTGTCCTGGCGTAACTACGATCGCACCACCGAGACTGGCGAGATCTACGTTGAGTGTCCGACCTGCGACCTCATCGAAGAATTCTCGACAATGATAGCCGCGACCGCGTTCGAGCGAGCTCACCTGAACTCTCCGGGCCACATCAAGAAATTCTACTTCGGCGAAAAGAATGGACACCCTACCAGCGAGACATTACCGCAACGGTCGACGCATTGACGGGTCCTATCCATGTCTTGACTGTTCCTACGGCGACAACAAGACTTGTTCGATGTGTGTCTTCGCCCGCTGGAACGTTGAAGGGGTCCTAGCCGGATTCTCGCCGGATGAGGCTTACAGGAAAGCACACGGGAAAGACGCAAGCCAATCACCACTGATTCAGAAGATCCAGCAACGGCCGACTCCGCTCGAGAGAGGCTTTCCCGCAAACGAGGTCCTACCGAGACGTTCCACGAATCCGCTCTTTCCAGTTCCCAGCTACAACAGCATCCAGCAGTCCCTACGGAAAATCCTCACATTGAGAAGGTGAAAACGTGAGTCAAGAGCAACAGAAACCGGCCCGGCTAGCGGGTATTTGCAAGAAGTGTCACAGCTTTCGTTTCGGATATCTGCTCTACGGACACGGCCCCTTCATCTGCTACCAATGCGCTGAGGCGGCTGCCAAGAGAATTCCCCCCATAACAACGACAACCAATGCCCCTGGAGCACTCTACTTCTCATACACTTTCACCGCGTCGAATTCAACCTCTGGCAATTGGCCCACTGAAAATTCCGGAGGTACGCAGAGTTGAGTGAGAGAGTAGCATACGTTACTGGAACAACGGTTCCATCTGCCTGGCTCAACCACGCAATCATCCGAGAGATGCTGGCGTGCCATTTCATAGTTCACAACGAGACGGCCTCCGGGACCACAACAACTTACAGTGACGCGACAACCCCGGGAGGCACCTCCAGCAACAGCACCTCCAATCCTGGTAGCGTAATTCAGAACGCGATCAACAATGCTTGACGGGTACGAAAATCCAGATCCAACAGCGAAGCCGCCGTACTGGGCAGATCTGAAGGTTCCACTTCGACCAATCAGCCCGATCTCCCAACGAATACTCACCCATGTGAACGAGCTCGAGAGAACTGGTCGAACGGCGAGGCATTCTTCGTTCGTCGTGATCCCGGCTGCAGGCCTTTGGAAGAAGATGGGCAACAAGACATTCTATCGGTTGTTCAATCTCAACTATTTGCAGCATACCAGGAAGAAGAACGGCCTTCAGGAAGCGATCGACAAGGCCAAGAGTCGTGTCTTCATCAAGGACTCTAGCTACAATGTCACAACGGCTCTAGCCTTGAAGCCTGGCATAGCCCTCGAGGGAGAGTCTATGCCCCAGGTCACCAACGTCGAACCCAATCCTCCCGAAAGCCTTGTCTTCACAACCAATGCTAACGGAGACACGGGCACAGTTCTCACCACAACGGGTAGCAATGACTGCTTCACGGGGACCCTTCTACGAACAGTCTCCGTTGAAAACATGGGGCTCTCAAACTTCACCAACGGCTTCAACATTGGAGCAGCCAACGTACTCGGAATCGCCCAGAGTGTCTTTCAAAGAATCATGTTTTCTAGCGTCGCCCTTCCACTCAATCTCACCAATTTCCAGATGTTGGAATTGAACCAAATCTACGGCTGGCTGCCTACGACGAACTTCATCAGAGCAGTCAACAACAACTCGAACTGGTTTGGAGGTAACAGTCTCTGGTTCGACACGTTTGCACATGGATGCAAGAACGTGAACGGCGCAGTCAGCTTGATTGCCACGTCTGGCTATCTGAACATGATAGAATCTCACCGAATGCAAGTCAACATGGAAGACGCCGCATTCTCAGGATCAACAAGCGGATACGGTCTCTACCTTTCAGGTGCCTCAACTACTGCCCTCTGCCAGAACAATGAGTTCTACGGGTTGGACATAGAAGCAAGTCCTCTCGATACCGTAAGGCTGGAAGATTGGTCCCTGTTCAACTATATCCACTTAGCATACTCGATTCGCCAATCTGCCGGCTTCGACTTCTCGCTCCAGAAGAGCGCGACCACCCAGGCTCCGTACGGAAACTTGCTCGTTTTCCACAGCAATGTTGGAGGCGGCAACTGCAAGGTTCAATCGGACAACTTCGACAACTTTCTCATGACCTCCCTGCCACTCTTGCCGGTCACGGGATCGTACCCGAGCGGAATCAGCGGAGTGGGAACCGCAACGTTTGGAGGAGTCCATTTCACTACGATGTTCGGAGGCGGGTCAGGCCAAGCAATGGTAGGGCATGCCACCGCCAACATCCCCGGTGGAACACAGACCGGACCCATCACGATCGGGTCTGATCAGGTTCCAGGAGTTCAATCATGTGAAGTCGGATTCACAATGAACGTGACAGCTTACACATCTGGGACGATACAGGTTCAAGCCACATTCAGTGACCAGAATAGTAATGCTCAGACCGTAACGGTCCCGATGATGCGTGCCAGCGATGGAGCAATGGTGACAGGTGCAACTGCAACAGGCTGGTACAGCGGTTACGTTCCTATCTGTTCAAAGGCGAACACTAACTACAGTATCAAGACGGTGGGCACCTTCACGGCAAGCTACTACTGCTCAGGATTTCTCCGGGCGACAGGCTGATGAGCTCAGCTCCGCAGAACCTTCTACCGGTTTTGCAGGCTGATCAGCAGAAGGCTGATCAATCCGTCGCAGGACCCAACGGCCCCGGCTATTGCAGCTACGTTGATGTTCAGAGCATTCTCAACGTTGCATTCACTGACTCGAGTGTCCCCAACCTTGGTACTGTCAACGACCTAATCGTCCGCGCCACCAGCTACGTGAACCAGGTAAGTAGCCACAGCTGGACGAGTCAGCAAGTCACGGAATACTACGACGCGATTGGCAGCGGACCCCGCGCGGGATTGATCATTGTTCGCGGCCGGCCATTGCTCAGTGTGAAGGAGGCTGCTTGGTGGTATGGAGGGATACAAGCCTGGATGCCAGGCCTTCAAGGATACTCCGAAGAGACGGTCAACGTTCTCGTTGGACCCAGCACGATCCTAGACAGTTTTCAAACCACGATTCCCTCCGACAATCTTCAGCAGCCACAAAGCTACCTCGTCTACTATCCCGAGGGCAAAATTGTGTGGAACACGATGCGGCTTGACAGCCGGCTTCGCTACCGTGTAATCTACACGTACGGATATCCGGTGCCGCCTGACTTCATCCGAGATCTGACAAGTATTATTGTCGCGATCGATGTCTTGACTTTCTGGGGGTCCCAGCTCGGAATCGCTGAGGCTCTCTCGATGATGAAGAAGAGGCTGGAAGAGAAGAAGTTCCGGCTAGAAGCCAGGGCGTCTCAGCGGGGCGCTGCGGCGGTCGGCTGAGCCGGCTGGTCTCTAATCAAATCGAGTGCTCTTCCTCCCAGCTGCCTTTGCAAATCATCTTTGATCGCCCAGCCTCTACCGGGACTCTTGGGGCCTTCAATCGCTTCGACCGCAACAAGTGCGCCTTCGATAAACGCCCAATCTGACAGAGTGAATGTTGCGGTCTTCTTCGTGTTAGGGTCCATGATCAGCTGCAATCTCCAACGCGGTTATGAAATTTGTCTATGATACCGCCGAAGAGAGTTACGACTGCGGTCTACAAACAACGAATCGTGGACGCAGTTCACAGTTCCGATTTGCCGTTGAGCGTTGATAATGTTAGAACTACAGCAGGTCTTTCCAACTGGGAATCAACGAAGGCCCTACTGTTGGAACTCCTCCTCGAGGGGAAAGTCGCAGGAATGCGTACAGCCCGCGGCTGGATCTTCTGGAGAGCTCCAAAAATACCGTTGCAACAACTGCAACATTGAACTTCCGATTGACGTGCTCCGGATAAGAGAGAGCGAACAGGCCCAGCTCAGTTATCCAAACAAACTGGAGAGACCAGTTCTCTACCATGACATGCTCCTCTGCCAGCTCTGCAAATACCAATGGAGAGAATGGATGCAGGACAGTAGCAAGCAC
>WNGK01013755.1_pt1 | contig 16378 bp, 10 predicted proteins | sample 5400601 | NCBI WGS metagenome assembly WNGK01 (sample SAMN13153376, study PRJNA577476) | soil metagenome | isolation source: 60 cm soil or saprolite under Garry oak tree replicate 1 | place: USA:California | collected 2016-06-15
GCTCACTATTACCTGCACTTGGCGGAGGAAGCTGAACCCGAGCTTGCAGGGCCACAGCAGGCCGAGTGGTTGGAGAGGTTGGAGCGGGAACATGATAACCTGAGGGCAGCGATGCAATGGGTTCTTGAACAGGGAGAGGCAGAGAAGAGCATGGAGTCGGCTTTGCGGTTAGGTGGAGCGCTGCAACAGTTTTGGCAGGTGCGACGTTACCTAAGCGAGGGAAGGACCTTCCTGGAGCATGCACTGGCGGGAAGCACAGGGGCTGTGACATCCAGCCGCGCGAAGGCCCTTATGACTGCCGCGCGCCTGGCCGTTTTGCAGGCTGACACAGACCAAGGAGAGGCGCTATGCGAGGAAAGCCTGGCGCTGTGGCGAGAACTCGGAGACACAGCAGGCATGGCTTACACCCTCCATCTCCTCGGGATCGTCGCCTGCCAGAGGAGCGAGCTTGGCAGGGCACGTTCACAGTTCGAGGAATCCTTGGCACTCTGGAGGAAGGTGGGCGACAAGAATGGCATCGCCTCGGCACTCTTCTACTCGGCGTCGCTGGCCCTCCAGCAGGGCGAGTATAGCAGGGCGCGTGTCCTCTGTGAAGAAAGCCTAGCGCTTTCCAAGCAAGAAGGGAACAAGAGCGGCATCGCCTTGGCGCTCTTCAAGTTGGCACAGATATGCTTCAATTCTCAAGGCGATCCGGCAACTGTACGCTCTCTGCTCGAGGAAAGCCTGACCCTCTATAGGGAGTTGGGTGATACGCATGGTTTGGCCACCTGTTTCTGCCTTTCGGGGCAGTTGGCCCTCCAGCAGGGCGATGCTGCCATGGCACGCTCGTTGGTAGAGGAGGGACTGGTGCTCTACAGGGAGATAGGGGGGTGGGAAGAGGGAATCGGCGAGTCGCTTACTGTTCTCGGGAAGGTAGCGGCAGTGCAGGGTGACTACACGGCGGCACGTGCCTTCTATGGAGAGAGCCTGACCTTCCCAGGGAAAATGGACGCGGTGTGGATAGCTTCCAGCCTAGAAGGACTAGCAGGTGTGGTTGCGGTCCAGGGAGATCCCATGTGGGCGATACGGCTCTATGGTGCAGCAGAAGCTCTGCGGGAAAGCGTGGGCACCCCCGTTCCTCCTGTCGAACGCAGCACCTATGAGCGTTCAGTCGCTGCCGCCCGCGCCCAATTGGGAGAGAAGACCTTTGCCACCGCATGGGCCGAGGGCCGAATCATGACCGTAGAACAAGTCCTCGTTGCACAGGGACCAGCGAGTATACTGTCACCATCCACAGGGTCTTCATCTGCTCCTCCTACGAGAAAACCCGCCACCGATCTCACGGGGCTAACGACCCGCGAGGTCGAGGTGCTGCGCCTGCTCGCTCAGGGCTTGACCAGCGCGCAGATGGCCGAACAACTGGTCATTGGTGTGGTCACCGTCAATTTCCATGTGCGCTCGATCTACAGCAAGCTGGGAGTCACCTCCGCAACCGCCCATGCATCTGCACGCCTTTTCCCCGTCAGAGCCTCCCCCTCAATTCTAACGGGCATCCTTCGTCCCTCTTGCTTCCTCCTTCTTGCGAGAAACCATCAGTTCTGACGGCGTATTTTCAGCCACCATACGCTAGACTTGTGAGAAGAAAGGCTGAAGGTGTTACATGATCTACTATCGAATGGCATTACGGGGGAGTCAATTAGCCACGTGGCGCTGGAAGTCAAACCCATTCACCTCACTTGGTGGTGTGCTAGGGTGGCTCCACCTGTACCGTTGTGTGCCCAGGGAGCACATTCGTGTGTTTCTATCCTCCTCTGCTGAGCAGATGGAGGAGATGCTCAGCCGGGCTAATCAGGGGTTGTTCTCCACTGCCATAACCGTCGATCAACTCTGGAATAAGCACTATATGAGTTGGATCGAGGTGAAGAGACTTGAAATAGAACTGGGCGCAGGTGGCGATCATGATCAAGTTTACACCTGCGGCTTGCCTATCTTGGCACCGCACGTGCTCGCCTGGACGAAGTTGCGAGCCTTGCGAGAGCGCGGTGAGTTCGAGCCATAGGCTGTACCTCGGACTCAGTAAAGCTTCATTTGGCTCAATCTTCGGCTGGGAACGTGTGCGAAAAAAACCATCTCTGCTGGCGTCTTCATGTAAAAAGACTAGAAAGTGATATCCAATGAAAATAGTCTTCTTCACTACTGCTCATAATAGCTTAAGTCAGCGTGCTTTTGTGGAGTTGGTCGATCGTGGACATACAGTTGTCGTTGTGATTGCCTCAAGTGAAGACGTGATGCTCGAAGCGGTCGAGCGTGAGCACCCCGATCTGATTGTGGCTCCCATGTTGAAAAAAGTGATTCCTGCTTCCATCTGGCAAAATTATACGTGTCTTATCGTCCATCCAGGGATCAAAGGAGACCGAGGACCATCGTCATTGGACTGGGCCATCCTCAATGCGTGCGAGGAATGGGGCGTCACCCTCTTGCAAGCAGGCGCTGAAATGGATGCTGGCGATATCTGGGCTTCGCGTACCTTTGCTATGAGGAATGGGAGTAAAAGTCACCTCTATCGACACGAGGTCACGGAAGCGGCCATACAAGGACTGTTAGAAACGATAACAAAAGTTGAGAGCAAGACCTTTATACCAGAGCCCCTGGATTATAGCAGGGAAGATGTCAAAGGCCGTTTGCAAGCCTCCATGAAGCAAGCTGATCGTGCCATTGACTGGCGAGATACGACCGCCTCTATTCTCAGGAAGATTCAGTGTGCGGATAGCTTTCCAGGCATCTTAGATACGATGCTGGGCATGCAGTGCTATCTGTATGGTGCCCACGCGGAAGATGCGCTCAGAGGGACACCTGGTGAGATCATTGCAAAACGAGATGGAGCAATCTGCCGAGTAACAGGCGATGGTGCCATTTGGATCACGCATGTGAAGCAAAAAGGCACCGGTGGACAGCCGTCATTCAAGTTACCGGCGACGCAGGTGCTTGGTGACCGCCTGGCCCATGTACCGGATGTTCCTTTAGCGGTAGACCAGGCGTACGACGGACGGACCTACCGTGACATCTGGTATGAGGAAAGGCAGGCAGTCGGTTACCTCCATTTTGCGTTTTACAATGGAGCCATGAGCACCGAACACTGTCAGCGTCTGCGAGAAGAGTTCCTGCTCATACGCCGGCGACCAACCAAAGTGATTGTGCTGATGGGTGGTCCTGACTTCTGGTCAAATGGTATACATCTGAATGTGATTGAAGCTGCCGTTGACCCGGCTCACGAATCCTGGCGCAACATCCAGGCCATGAATGATCTGGTGCGGGAACTCATTACTACCGACTCCCACCTGGTGATCGCTGCCCTGCAAGGAAATGCAGCGGCAGGGGGAGTGATGCTGGCACTGGCAGCAGATTTTGTCTATGCCAGAAAAGGCATTGTGCTCAATCCACACTATAAAGGGATGGGCAATTTGTTTGGATCGGAATACTGGACCTACTTATTACCGAAACGGGTAGGAGCAACTAAGGCTCTTGAACTGACAGAAGCCCTGCTGCCGATCAGTACCAGGACCGCGCACCAGATTGAGTTACTTGATGATGCCTTTGAGGAGGATGCAGCCAGCTTCCGTGAGCACATCAGAAAGCTTGCAGAAGAGCTTGCGAGCAGTCATCGCTACGAGACCATAGTAGAGGAAAAGCGTCACACCCGGAAGAACGATGAAGCAAGGAAGCCGTTGCAAGCCTATCGGAATGAAGAATTGCAGCGGATGTGGCTGAATTTCTTTGGAGCAGATCGAGGTTATCATCTGGCACGCAAGCACTTTGTGTACAAAGGGCTCATGCCTTCTCGTGATAGGGGCGATGCTGGCTTCGAGCGCGGGAGCGGGGGCTTGCTGGATGGTGCGCCTCGATGTGCAGGCGATGAAAGATGCGGAACGGGTGGACATATTGAGTTCGCGGCTGGGCAGGCGGCTTGCTGGCATTACGATGGGCAACCAGCGCGCGACGACTCTTGTGGGAGAGTGGGCATGACCGCAGAGATTCTGGATGGACGGGCCATGAGCGCGGAGATGAAGGCGGAGGTGCGCAGCGAGGTGTGCCACACTGTGGAGAAACTGGGGCAGACTCCTGGCCTGGTGATTGTGCGCGTAGGGGGTGACCCAGTTTCCGGGATCTATAGCAAGGCGATCCTGCGCGTGGCCGAGGATGTGGGTATCAATGCTCGCCTCGAACAATTAGCTGTGCATACGTCAGCCGAAGAATTACGGGCGCTGCTGGTGCAGTTGAACCATGATCAGGCCGTACATGGTATGCTTGTGCAGATGCCGCTTCCGGCGCACCTATCGCAAAAGATGGTAGCAGATACGATTGCTTCCAGCAAGGATATCGATGGTATCGGTCCACAAAGCGCCGGGAATCTCTTCCTCGGTCTGCCCAGTTTCCTGCCTTCGACAGCTGCAGCGGCGATGGAGATTCTTGAGCGAACGCATACGCCGCTTGCAGGGAAGGCGAGTAGTGGTGATCAGTCGCAGCAATGTAGTGGGAAAGCCGCTGGGTATGATGCTGTTGCAGAAAAACGCGACGGTGACGATCTGCCACTCGCGCACAACGAATCTGGCGGCTTTGACGTGCCAGGCGGATGTGCTGGTAGCAGCGGCTGGCCGCGCCAGGATGGTGACGGCAGAGATGGTCAAGCCCGGAGCGGTCGTCATCGACGTGGGCATCAACGCGCTGCCCGATGGCGGCATGGTGGGCGATGTTGATTTTGTCTCCGTGCGTGAAGTTGCCGGGGCGATCACACCTGTACCGGGCGGCGTCGGGCCGCTCACCATTGTCGTGCTGCTCAAGCAATGCGTGCAGGCGGCGTGGCAACTGGCGGGTGAGGAAAAGGATTTTAAAACCGCTGCTTAACGATGACAGATGTTGCTATAGCACACGAAGCAGAGCAGTGTCGCGGCACGTTGCTCGTCGTGCTGGCGTGCGAGTTTCGAGGGCTCTCCTAATATAGTATAGTGCCCGTTGCGTTACTTTTGTTCCTCGGCCAGAAAGTCCACTGGCATGCTTCATTTCCCCCACATGAATCTCCTTGCAGATTTAATCGATTTCTGCTACTATACAGGTGCAGCAAGAAAATAGGGCAAATCACCGGAACTCCTTTCTGCTCAGGTTGCTGATATCCCTCGTAACGCATTTCTGCTAAGGTCTTTTCACGTATTAGGTAAGCATGAAGCGGCAGGCGAACCCTCAGATCTCCTCTTCCGGAGCATTTACGTTGACATTCTATGAGGTGACGCTCCGTGAGCGTGGAGATCTTCCTGCGTATGTGCGTCACTGTTTCGGCTATCGGATGGTAGAGTCCGTTCCTCTGCATCGCTTGGCACACATCGTGGGTCATGACTCGTTGGACACCACTACGTTGTATATTCAAAGAACGAAGCATGATATGCAACAGGCAGTTGAAACCAATGCCTGGACATGAGAGGAGAGATAGCAGATGCAGGACAACATTATCGTCTTTCCGGAGCCACCTGCAGATGACACAGTCAAGCTTGTCACGCGTGCCCTTCCTGTCTCACTCACGTCGCTGATTGGTCGTGAGCGGGAGGTGCAGGCGATCCATGCGTTGCTCTCACGCCCAGATGTACGCCTGCTCACGCTCACTGGCACCGGTGGCGTCGGCAAAACGCGTCTCGCCCTCCAGGTCGCCACTGAGCTGCTCGCTGATTTTCCTGATGGCGTCTTCTTCGTTTCGCTCGCTCCCATCAGCGACCCCACCCTGGTCATCCCCACCATCGCCCAGACCTTCGCTCTCAAAGAGACGGCAGCGCGGCTCCCGCGCGATCTGCTCAAGGCCGCTCTTGGTGAGAAACACATGCTGCTCATGCTTGACAACTTCGAGCAGGTCCTGGCAGCCGCCCTGCACCTGACCGACCTGTTGACCAGTTGCCCGCACCTCACCGTCCTGGTAACCAGCCGCGCCACCCTCCACGTTCAAGGCGAACACGAGTTTCCTGTTCCCCCATTGACACTCCCCAATCTCAACCAGCCTCCTCCCACAGAAGTCCTATCTGGCTATACCGCCGTCGCCCTCTTCGTCTCACGCGCCCAGGCCACGAAGCCCGCGTTCCAATTGACCGCTACCAACGCCCATGTCGTCGCCGAAATTTGTGCGCGCCTGGATGGGCTGCCGCTGGCCATTGAACTGGCGGCAGCGCGTGTCAAGGTGCTCTCGCCCCAGGTGCTGCTGGCCAGGTTGGAGCATCGCTTGCAGGTGTTAACGCAAGGATCTGTAGACCAGCCTGAGCGGCAGCAGACCCTACGGAATACGCTTGCCTGGAGTTATGACCTGCTGTCTCCTCAGGAACAACGCCTTTTCCGACATCTCACCGCCTTCGTCGGTGGCTTTACGCTGGAAGCGGTCGAGGACGTCTGCAAGACGCTTGGTGATGAGACGATGCACACGTTGGAGGACGTGGCCTCCCTCCTCGACAAGAACCTGGTGCAGCAAGCGGTGCAGGAGCGGGAGGAAGAACCACGCTTCGTCCTGCTCGAGACGATCCGCGAGTTTGGGCTGGAGGCGCTGGCGGCCTCTGGGGAGACGGAGACCATCCGACAGGCACACGCTGCCTACTACCTGGGACTTGCAGAGCAAGCGGAGCCCGAGTGGGAAGGTCCCAAACAAGCGGTGTGGTCGGAGCGATTAAAGCAAGAACATGACAATGTGCGAGCGGCAATGGTGTGGTCGCTCCAGCGGGGGGAGACAGGGTCCGACTGGGAACTCGCCTTGCGGTTGGGAGGAGCACTGCGACGGTTCTGGCAGGTGCGTGGATACTTGAGCGAAGGACGGGCCTTTCTGGAGAAAGTATTGACAGGAAGTGTGGGGATCGTGTCGGCAGGGCACGTCAAGGCGCTCATCGCTATGGGGCATGTGGCTGTCATCCAGGACGACTATGACCGGGTCGAAGCGGTCTGCAAGGAGAGCCTGCCATTGTGCCAGCAGCTGGGAGACACCTGGAACACCGCACGCACCCTCTATCTCTTGGGATGGATTGCGTGGCTGAAAGGTGATCTTGCCCCAGCACGCGCACTGATGGAGCAGACGCTGGCACTCTTCAAGCAGGTAGATGACAAGAGTTTCATCGCCTGGTCACTGATGTATCTGGGGATGATTGCTGGCAGACAGGGCAACTATGCTGAGGGACGAATATTCTTCGAGGAGAGCATAGCAAGGCAAAGGGTGCTAGGAAACAAGAGAGGCACCGCCTTTGCGATCTGTGGTTATGCACTGATGCTCCTTGCTTTCCACCACGACGCGGCGATGGTACGCCCGTTGCTCGAGGAAAGTCTCGCGCTCTTCAGGGAGGTAGGAGACAAGTGGGGAGATGCTGCAGCTTCAATGCTCCTGGGGCAGGTGGCTCTGCAGCGAGGCGATGTGACGACAGCACGCACGCTCGCGAACGCGAGCGTGCGTGCTGTCGTGAGGTTGGGCATCGTTGGTTTATGAGCCAGGCGCTCACCGTCCTGGCGAAAGTGGCCGAGACCCAGCGCGACCAGTTGATGGCACGCACGCTGTATCAAGAGAGCCTTGATGTAGCCAGAGAGGTGGGTGACAAGGTGCTGATTGCCCTGGGCCTGGAAGGTTTGGCTGGGGTGGTCGGGACACAAGGAGAGCCTGTGTGGGCTACACGGCTCTGGGGAGCGGCGGCGGCCTTGCGTGACAGGATTGGCGCTCCCATGCCGCCTATCGAACGTGCGGGCTATGAGCGAGCGACGGCAGCTGTTCGCATGCATCTTGGCGAGCAGATCTTTGCTACCGCGTGGACCGAGGGACGTGCGATGACTCCGGAGCAAGCTCTCGCCGCCAAGGGACCAGTACCGCTCCCTCAGCCACTCCTATCAGCACCGTCCTCGATTCCACCAGTGAAACCAGCACCCACGTATCCTGACGGACTGACGGCCCGTGAGGTAGAGGTGCTACGCCTACTCGCCCAGGGAATGACCAGCGCGCAGATTGCTGAGCGGCTCGTCATTGGTGTGGTCACCGTCAATTTCCATGTGCGCTCGATCTACAGCAAGCTAGGAGTGACCTCCAGAGCCTCGGCGACGCGGTACGCGCTGGAACACCACCTGCTGTGAGCCTTCCCCTTCCTTTCCAGGTGCATTCCCTGGCTCAGCTCGCTCACCGCACCCGCCCATTCATCTACGCACCCTTTGCCCGTTATAGCCTCCCCCTCAATTCTGACGGGCATCCTTTGTCCCGCTTGCTTCCTCCTCCTGGCCAAAAACCCTCAGTTCTGACGGCGTATTTTCAGGCGCCATCTGCTAGACTTGTGCAGAAAGGAAAAGAATCATGTCAACACAAAACATCGAACAACCAAAGAGCGCAAGCCAGATCGTCGCCGAAGCACGTCAAACCATTCCGGAAATCACGGTTGCGCAAGCAAAGGAGGAGCTGGATCAGGGACAAGTCGGCCTGGTGCTTGATGTCAGGGAACCCGCTGAGTGGGAGAAGGGCCGCTACACCAATGTGGTGAACATGGCTGGCGGATTCAACGAATGGAGCAAGCAAGGGTTCCCCGTCGAGTAGGAGACGGGAGGGATGGAATGACCGTTCGGTCAACACATCTGCTCGTGACCGCGATGTGAATCAGCTTTGGTTCAATATGGCAAACCTTTCTGGCAAAGGACAGAAAGGCTGAAGGTGAGACTGACGAATCCCTGGAGCAAGCCATCATGGAAGAACGTATGGGCGACGCATTCGCAGGCACGGAGCAACTCACGGTTATCGGCAGACGCCTGCACCCAGGAGGAACCGCTCCCGACTTCTGCCTGCATTACCTGGACCTGGTAGATATGGCCGTCCACACGGTTCGTCTGTGCGATTTGGCAGGGATGGTGCGCCTGCTCAACGTGGTCAACAGCCTGGAGCGACCAATCTGCCAGGTGGTGACGCGACGGTGGGAAGCGCTCTGTGCAATGTTGCCACCGGATGCGTGCATCTACACCGTCAGCATGGACCTACCCGAGGTGCAAGCACGCTGGCAGGATCGGACGGGCGTGCTGCATCAGGCGCTGTCGGCCCATCACAGCGTGCAGTTCGGTCAGGACTACGGTGTGTGGCTCAGGGAGTGGCACCAATTGCAGAGGTCGGTCGTGGTGATTGATTGCAGCGACCGCATCGTCTACGTCGAGTATGTCGTCGATCAGATGAGCGAGCCGGACTATTCCGCAGCCATACAAGCGGTCCAGCGGGCTGCAGGGCAATGATTGTCAGGATGAAGTCCATCCCTCATGAAGCACAACTCTGAGGATGACCATGAATGTAAAAGGGAGATGAAGAGAGAAGGCACTGCGGTAAAATGGCATCCTGCTATCGTCTACTTAGTGAGTAGATAGAGCATTAGTGAAGAGATAGCTCATTGTATCCGGTGCCTGTCTAAGAGAAAGTAAGCCAGGACGAAACAGACGCAGGTGATATGCTTAACCATAGAGCTTTCTACAGGAGGATATACTTTGCCACCGCAGGATATAGTCATCAATTTTGACGATTTACCAGTGAACACAGTTGTGACAAATCAGTACCATGACCGGAGCCTGGACTTTTTCGGCTTGCTTCCTGTAATCACTCAGGTTCCAGCAGGGCAGGCGCATTCGGGGCACCAGGTGGCCAATATTTCCACCTGCTTTGGCTGTGAATTCTTTGTTCCCTCTGTGACCGGGCTCTTCGCCGATACTGTCTCGCGCATCTCGGTTTTCGTCGGGATGTTCGCAAGTCCCACCCCTGTGGACCCCGCTGAAATCACGCTGAGCGCTTTCGATGTAGGGGACAACCTGATCGTACAATCAGCACCTATCACAGTGACGGCGGGCGGCGGCTTCAATACGCCACTGGCGGTTCAGTCTGCTTCGGCGAATATTGCTTCGTTTGAAATCTCCGCACGTTTGAACCTGGATGATAACAAGCAGTTAGGTGTCGATAATCTTTCATTCAAGCATCCAGAACACGCGCAGCCCGATTTCAATCTATCGAGCACGCTCTCTATTGTGCAGGTTGCGCCGGGAACTTCGGTCAGCGATCTCATCACTGTGAACCACTTCAATGGCTCACATGGTCCGATCCAGTTCACGGTGAGCGGTCTGCCCCAGGGTGTCACCGCCTCCTTTGCGCCGAATCCTACCAGCGGCAATACCGCTCTGACCCTGACAGCAGCTGCCAGTGCGCCGCTTACCACTGGCACTATACGCTCCATAACGATTATCGCGACCCCGCATGCTTCCAGCGTCGGGTCAGCCACACGGACGATTCAGGTTGGCGTCCAGGTCCAGCACAACTTCACGCTGAGCATACAGTATGCGACGATTGATCTGGCTCCCTGCATGTCGAACGCCTCGTTCACGGTGGATGTCAGTCGCCGGACAAGCTTTCAGAGTCAGCAAATCGACCTGAATATCAGCGGCTTGCCACCTGGTGTTTCAGCTACGCTCAATCCCTCTTCAGTAGGCGCTCCGCCAGGGGGGGCATTCGTCAACGAGGTCATACTACAGTTGACTGTGACTGATGAGTCCTTTCCTGATGCAGATGTCACCATTAAGGGGCAAAGCGGAGGGGAGACGAACACACTGACCTTGCACCTGCATAGCATTCCAGGGCGTATTGACAACTTCACTCCGACTAGTGGGCAGACGCCACAGGAGCTTCATGCGGGCACAGAAGTGGTCATCCAAGGAGCAGGTTTCTGCCAGGGGTCGCAGGTGGCGTTTGGTAGTGATAGGATCTTTATCAACGGTCAGCAGCAGCCTCTTGCTATTGCGGTTCCCACATCGATCAGCGCGGACGGTCGCACCATCCATGTCAACGTGCCACGTCTGGCTACCGATGGCCCCTTGAGCGTCATCACTCCCAGCAGCCATACCTACGTCTCAAATGCCCAGTTCACAGTGGATAGCTACCGCAACACCGATGGATTTTCGTTCCACAACTTTGATATGAATGGAGTGAGTTTTGACGACGTTGTTGAGCTTTTTGGCTATGGTCAGACGCATATCAGCTTGTTCTGGATTCCAACACCTATACCGGATCCACTCGCTCTTCTCTTCAAGCTCATCGCCGACGCTGCCCTTGGGGGCGATGGCGCTTGCCACGGATTTGCTCTGAGCAGCCAGCGGCTCTTACATGGGGATGAGGCGTTAAGCAGCTTCCCGCGATCTGGAGACAGCGTGTGGCTGTTGAACGGACCTGGCGGCGCATCCTCCTCCCTGGAACATTCTATCCACGTCCAGCATATTACTCAGCTCAGCTCGGAATTTCTTCACTACTGGCTCGGTCAGGTAGCGAGCCATCTTGTGCTAGGCGTGCTAGGCGACGGTGGCATCATCAAGGCCCAGGTGATTCAGGCATTTACGAACAATGATCACGCGTTGGTTGCCATTCGGAATGGAACCAGCGGGCACGTCCTGGTGGCCTATGACATCGAAGACAGTGCGACCGGGCCCGGCGATTTCTACATTGATGTCTATGATCCCAACGATCAGTTTCTCATAGGTGAGAACGCGCAGGGGCAACTGCATGACGACAAGACGGAAAACAGCCGCATTCTGGTGCAGGGGAACGGGAACTGGTCGTTCCCGAACTTGGGCTGGTCGGCAGGGTTCGATAGTATCGTGGTGGTACCATATAATATCATACCCATTCAGCCGACCATTCCCACGTCGCTGTCAGGACTGATTACGGTGATTCTGGGCAGTGGAGGGAAGACAACCCAACTGGCCGATAACGCCGGCCATACGCTGCTGCTCCCGGATGGCAAGCTCAATAAAAATCCGGCAACCGTGTTACCGCAAGCCGCTCCTTTCGCGCCACTGAGCAGCGGAGCATCAGCTGATATCCACGTGCTGGAAGGCGCGGGCCCCTACATCCATACGGTACAGAGTACCGGGAACGCGCCATATACCCACACCCATCTTAGCCAGAACTTTGCCACTCGAATCGAGAATGTCAGGGGAAGTCAAGGGAGTGGAGATGAAGTCACGCTTGATCCGCAGGCATCAGGTCTCGGTTTCCGTACCTGGGAGACACACAGAAGCATTAGGGCGCATCTTCTGGCCCGTGCGCCCGATAAGGATGTGCGGACTGCCATCTTCAATACAACCAGTTTCAAAGGTCATAGCGACCACTTTGCCCTTGATCAGTCACGCGCGAATCTCACCTATACGCATGCTGGTCCCACGACTCAATACACGATCATCCTGGAGGGCACCGACCCGAAAGGGAAGCGCGTCTCCTTCGTCAGTTCACCACTGCGGATCGATGAAGATGATACGGCTACGTTCACGCCATCAGATTGGCATCACCTGGGGAGAGCCACCGTTACGCTGACAGTTATACGCAAGGATGGCTCTCATAGAGTAGAGACGCTGAAGAATAGTAAACCAGACCCGGATGATGACGATGATCACCGTGAGTAGTAACTCATTCCTAATGAATGTTGCCTAGCGTGTTAAGGTCGGGATTAAACAGGTTGTTTTTGGATAATTATCCTGGTCAAAGTAGGCCATTCTCTCCAGCAGAGAAGTAACTTTCACTGGCTTTTCGTGGGCTTCGAGAGCGAAGGAAAAAACACGGGCGGAAATCACCAGGATAATTGTGTGAAAATAACTCATTTAATATTTAATTTTCGCATTTACAGCCTGAGACCCTAGTAAAGAGAGGAGATATGAGCATGGCCACACCACATCTTATTCTGTTTGAAGACGCCGATTTTCATGGAGCACACAAGCATGTCTTTGGAACTGTCTCTTTTTTGGATGATTTCAACGACGTCACCTCATCCTTTATCATTTTTGAAGGAGCATGGGAACTCTATCTGGATGCAGACTTTAACAATCCAACAGGGGAGGTTTTTGGTCCCGGCGCATATAGCTGGGTTGGAGATTGGGGAGTTACTAATAATGCTATCTCATCAGTGAGAATTGTCGGTCCATGATGATTTTGCATGTGAAAAAGTTGTCGTTTGACACATAAATCGATTCTTACACAACCTCGATACGGACTGTAAGTGCCGATTTGGTTGCCGTAAGAGGAAGGAGTGATCCTCTCGCTTACGACAATCAGGGATACACCGATAGACCAGTAACGTTTTTTAAATTTTCCCTTACTCAACGGCCAAAGCGCGCCGGTGGTCCCAGGGCACGACCAACAGGTGAATTCTAACCCTAGGTAAGGAGGTCAGCGTGAGGAACATAGACGATATTTTCGTGAGGCCCTCCCAAAGTGTGATATCAGCATCCGCGCCTGTTCAACCCCAGAACTTCCAGCTGCTCCGCTCACACGCGGATTGGCGACGTACCTGGACTCATATCGTCGCTGGGAAGTTCTCTCGGTCTCCATATAGCGGCTTGCTCTTCTACGAACAAAGCAGTGGCTTCGCGGAGTTTTACGAGACGGACGGAGCGGGTGGTATAGCCCTCCTGCATCAGCACACGGATTGGCGAGGCTCCTGGACACAGGTGGTGGCAGGGAGTTTCGGCGGCACGGGGTTCTCTGGCTTGCTGCTCTACGATCAACAGGCTGGATTTGGAGCCTTCTACGATACCGATGGACAGGGCAACCTCATCAAGCTCGCTGAGTACGACGGCTGGCGTACCACCTGGACGCACATCATCGCTGGAAGATTCATCGAGTCCGAGAGTTCGAGTCTGCTCTTCTACGACCAGTCAGCAGGCTTTGGCGCGATCTACGCCACTAACTACGACGCCACTGACGGAGCTTTAAGCATGACGCTCCTCGCTGAGTACGACGACTGGCGTACCGGCTGGACTCATATCCTGCCAGGAGAGTTCTGGCCTCACGACCCGGTTATCACAGACTTATTCTTTTACGAAGGTTCGTCGAGATATGGCGAAACGTACGCGAGCGCTGGGGACGGGGGGATCACCTTGTTTGGTTCGCACCCGAACCTTCCAGCGGCGACAACCATCATACCAGGAGTCTTCGGCGGGTGGGGGTGGACAAATCTCCTTTTCTACGACGCCCAGTCGGGACATGGAACGTTTCAGGACTTGGACGGCAGCACGGCACGCTGGTCTTCCATCGAGGATCACAACGAGTGGCGGCGAACCTGGGACATCATCGTCCCGGGCAACTTTTGGATGGCGGATGAGGAGGACCGCCACTTCGCGGATGGAGGGTTCACGGACCTGCTGTTCTATGATCGCGGCAACGGCTACGGCGAATTCTATCTGCATGAGCCCCTGAATCCGACCTTCGTCGAGCCGTTCGCGGGGTATGTCTCCTCCGGCAGTGTATGTCCCGGAGACACCATTACGTTTCATGTCAGCAGCCAGGTCGGTCAGTACACCATAAATATATTCCGGCAAGGAGTCAGCGAGGTGCTGATGGCAAACATCTCGGAGCTTCAAGCGGCACCTTCCCCGCTGCCCATTAGCCGGACGGCATATCGGGACGGAGCGCAATGGCCCGCGGTCGCGAGCTTCACGATTCCAGAGAGCTGGCCCAGCGGCCTCTACCTGGCGCGCGTCGAGGCACCATCAATTGTTGCCGATCCGGGCGGCAACATATCGCTTGCCCGCATAGCGGCACCTGGATACAAGAGGCTCGTCGGCATTGGGCCCTCGGTACCCCCGCTCGACATTCCGTTTGTGGTGCGTGCCGCGGTGCCGGGGAACCAAGCCAGAATTCTGCTTGCAGTCTCCGACACTACCTACGAAGCGTACAACTACTGGGGCGGGCGAAGCCTCTACGGCTATGGACACGGAGGAATGCACACCTGGGCTTATCCAGCGTGGCAGACCGCGCCCAGGGTCCCTTATGCGTTTCGGGTCTCTTTCAAGAGGCCCCACACCGCCTTGGGAATTCAGAGCAAGAAATGGCAGTACTGTGAGGTGCCGTTCATCCGCTGGCTTGAGCGGCAGGCGATCCGAGTGGAGGTGTGCGCGGCCAGCGATCTCCACAAGCAGAGCGATCTTCTTAGTCACTACCGGCTGTTGGTTAACGTGGGGCATTCCGAGTACTGGTCAAAGGAGATGCGAGACAACGTGGAGGGCTTTGTGGCGAGTGGCGGGAACGTCGCCTTCTTTGCTGGCAACGTCTGCTGGTGGCAGGTCCGGTTCGAAGACGATGGCAACACGATGGTGTGCTACAAGAACAAGGACTTTGACCCGGACTATCCAGCCCGGCCAGACACTGTGACGGTGAACTGGTATGACGATCCGGTGAAACGGCCCGAGACCAGCCTGACTGGGGTTAGTTGGCTCGACCCCCGCGAGTTGCCCGACCGTGCAGAATACACCGTTCTGGACGCCGACCACTGGGTGTTCGCTAACACTGGGTTACACGACGGGAACGCCTTCGGTCTGTACGATCAATACTCGCAGACCGTCGTGGGCACCGAAACGGACAGGTATCAGGAAACCTCGCCCGCGAGCTTTCGGAAGCTAGCTAGTGTGCGTGCCCCGGATGGCAGCGAGGGTGCGACAATGGGAATTTTTGCGAATGGCGGCACCGTCTTTACGGCAGCCACCATCAACTGGGCACTGGGGCTGAGCCAGGATGACAGCTGGAACCCTATGGACCTGATCACCCGGAACGTCCTCGTCCGGCTTGGATAACAGCGTACAACGGGTGCCGTTGCGGCCTCATGTGGACTGAGGTGCTTCTGCTGCGTATGCGCCATCTCTGATACGTACCGGGCACCCGATAGTGGCTACTTCAAGGATTGGCTACTGCTTTGAGGGCCAAATAGGCCGATAACATTATCTTTTGCTTTCCTCATGGCCACTGTACACGACCATTTCTAACGTATGACAGGTTACTGGTCCACTGCCGCAATCAACCCGGCGAGCAGCGCGGCACGCGGGGCAACGCTGCTTGCCAGCAAGTATTCTTGCGGGCTATGGTCGAGCCCACCGATAGGTCCCAGGCCATCGAGCACAGGAACGCCGTAGGTGGAGGCGTAGCTACCGTCCGAGGCGCCGCCAGTCAGCACATGATTCACAGAAAATCCCAGCATATCAGCTATCTGCTGGGCCTGGACGGCCAGCTTCAAACTCTCGGGAGTACGGACCATGGGCGGCTTGAAATTGGGCTCGCTCTCAAGCGTCAATTCAACCCCTGGCACTTTTTGTCGCTGCATCAACTCCTGCCATTGTGCCTCTGTGGCAAGCTTGTCCTCAATACTCAAGAAGCGCAGGTCAAAGCGCACCTGTGCCAGGTCAGGCACAACGTTTGGCAGCGTGCCGCCGGAGATGACGCCCGCGTTTACAGTGACGCCTTCGCGCCACCCGTTCAGGCTTTGAAACTGCAAGGTCTGGTGAGCCAGTTCTACGATGGTATTGCGGCCCTTCTCCGGCTCGACACCCGCGTGAGCGGAGCGTCCATGAGCGGTGAGCG